>Ga0070688_100000534_pt1 | contig 19212 bp, 20 predicted proteins | sample KBSS13HmetaG_FD_64679 | JGI IMG/M metagenome (GOLD analysis project Ga0070688, IMG submission 64679) | Switchgrass rhizosphere microbial communities from Kellogg Biological Station, Michigan, USA - KBS S1-3H metaG | ecosystem: Host-associated > Plants > Roots > Rhizosphere ...
CAAGACCGAGCTGGCGAAGGCGCTGGCCGAGTTCATGTTCGACTCCGAGCAGGCGATCGTCCGCCTCGACATGTCCGAGTACATGGAGAAGCACACGGTGGCGCGGCTGATCGGCGCGCCCCCCGGCTACGTCGGCTACGAGGAGGGCGGCCAGCTGACCGAGGCGGTGCGGCGGCGGCCGTATGCGGTGGTGCTGCTGGACGAGATCGAGAAGGCCCACCCCGACGTCTTCAACACGCTGCTGCAGATCATGGACGACGGCCGCCTGACCGACGGCCAGGGCCGCACCGTCAGCTTCACCAACACGGTCCTGATCATGACCTCGAACGTCGGCTCCGACCGGATCGTCGGCGAGGCGGTCGACGAGAAGATCCGCGAGGCGATCGAAGAGGTGCTGGCGGCGACCTTCAAGCCGGAGTTCCTCAACCGGATCGACGACACGGTGATCTTCCACCGCCTCTCGAAGGCCGACATCGGCCGCATCGTCGAGCTGCAGGTGAGCCAGCTGGTCGGCCGGGTGGCCGAGCGCGGGATCGAGATCGAGCTGAGCGACGACGCCCGCACCCTGCTCGGCAACCTCGGCTACGACCCCACCTACGGGGCGCGGCCGCTGAAGCGGGTGATCCAGAAGCAGTTGGTCGACAAGCTGGCGCTGAAGATCCTCGAGGGGGAGTTCCGCGAGGGCGATCTGGTCCGGGTCGACGCCCGCGACGGCGAGGTCGTTTTCGAGCGGGCGGAGGTCGCGGCCGCCGCCGGGACCTAGGATGAGCGCGGAAGGGCGGCTGCCGGGCTCATTTTCCCGGTGGTTTCTGCCGAAACAAGAGCAACGTAAAGGTGCTCTTTAATTTGTCTAGCCACCCTAGGCTTTGGGAGAGCAGCGGCAGACCTTGATGGACAACGACCAGACCCCGATCAACGCGCGTCCGAAGCGGCGCTCGCCGGAGGCCCTAGAGGACCTCTCGCTGGCCCTGCGCGATCGCGTCCTCTGGCCGCTCACCGACCGCTTCCTCGGGCTCGACGATCGCGCGCGGGCGGCGGTTGCCGGCGGCGCCGTCGTGCTGGCGCTGGCGATCGGCATCGGCGGCTACTCGCTCGCCACCTCCGGCGGCGGCGAGGAGACGACCGTCGCCACCCCGGTCGCGGTGAAGACCGCTCCCGCCCCGCAGCCGGCCCCGGTCGCCCCGCAGCCGCAGGCGAAGCCCGAGCCGACGCTGCAGGGCGCGGCTCCCGTCTTCAGGGCGCCGCAGGGCGAGGACAGCGCCGCGAGCGACGAAGCACCGCCCGCCGACGAACCGGATGCCGTCGCCTCCGCCGCGACCAACACCGGCAACGCCGCCACCGACACGATCTCCTCCCGCCCCGGCGCCACCACCGCCGCCCGCGCCTCGACCGCGACCGAGAGCGTCGACGGGCCCCCGGCCGGGCCGGCGGCGATCGCCGTCGCCCGCAAGTTCGCCGGCGCCTTCGTCGTCTACGAGACCGGCGGCCCCGAGTCCGAAGTCCGCCGCGCCTTCAAGGCGACGGCGACGCCGGGCCTGACCAAGGCGCTGATGCAGCGGCCGCCGCGCCAGCCCGCCGGGGTCGCGGTGCCGAAGGCGAAAGTCCTCAACGTGGTTCCCGCCCCCTCGCACGACAAGATCTACCCGGTCAGCGTCTCGCTGCTGCGGGTCGGCGTCACCAGCGAGCTGCGGTTGGAGATGGAACAGCTGAAGAACAAGAACTGGCGAGTCGTCAACGTCCTCGGCTGATGGAGCACACGCGCAAGATCAGGGCGGTGATGGCGACCGCGGCGGCGACGGCGGCGCTGGCGGTCCCGGTCGCGGTCGCCCGCGCCGAGGCGGCGACGTCTGCTCCCGGCCTCGTTCCTGGATCGAGCCTCGAAGCGCCCTCTTCCTCGAACAGCGAAAGTGGTCAGCACAAGCCTCCGGTCGAAGAAGGCGACGCCCTCGTCCCGCCGCCCGCGCCGGCGACGAAGACGCCGCCGCCCTCGGGCGGGGTCAACGCCCAGCCCGATGCTCCCGAAGGCGAAGAAACCGAAGCCACCGAACCGACCCCGGAAACCGCCGCCACCGGCGCTCCCGGCGGCGGTGTCTTCTCGATCCCCTCGCTGCCCGCCTCCAGCTGCGCGGTCAGCGGCGTGCCGCCGGTCCTGATCCCGATCTACCAGCGCGCCTCCGAACAGTACGGGCTCGGTCCGCAGGGGCCGGCCATCCTCGCCGGGATCAACGCGATCGAGACCGGCTTCGGTCAGAACCTCGGCCCCTCCTACGCGGGCGCCGAAGGCTGGATGCAGTTCATGCCGGAAACCTGGGCGATGTACGGGGTCGACGCCAACGGCGACGGGGTCAAGGACCCGAACAACCCCGAAGACGCGATCTTCGCCGCCGCCCGCTACCTCAGCGCCGCCGGGATGCCGGAGGACGTCTGGGGCGCGATCTTCGCCTACAACCACGCCGACTGGTACGTCGAAGAGGTGCTCGAAAACGCCGGCTGCTACGCGAACGAAGTCGGCAGCAGCTACGCGACCCTCACCCTCGCCCCGAAGATCCAGGTCTTCAGCTGCACCCCCGGTGAGGACTGGAAGAAACAGATCCCGGAGGAGTACCTGGCCGCCTTCGAGTCGGCCGCCGGCCGCTACGAACTGGGCAAGCGCGGCGTCTGGACGCTGGCGGCGATCGCCCGGCTGGAGTCGAACTTCGGCCGCGGGATGAACAAACAGCAGCTGCAGACCTACGGCCCGCTCGGGCTCGACAAGACCGAGTGGCGCGATTACGCGGTCGACGGCGACGGCGACGGCCGCATCCGCCACGCCGACGTCGAAGACTCGGCGGCGACCCTGGCGCGGCTGATGTGGTCGCGCGGGAGCATCGAGGCCGGCGTCTTCACCCACAACCAGGCGGCCTGGTACGTCGACGCGGTCGCCCACGAGGCCGACCAGCTGGCCGGCAAATGCGCGGTCAGCACCGAAGACTGGACGATCATGTTGCCGGGCACCGTCGCCGCCCAGATCAACTGGCAGAACCTCACCCTCTCCAACGACCTCGAGCTGCGCGACATCCAGGCCGGGATGCTCGACGAACGGATCACCGGCCTCCTCGCCCTGATCACCCGGGACCACCAGGTGACGATCACCGCCCTGCGCTCCGACCACTCGGAAATGACCGCCTCGGGCAACGTCTCCAACCACTTCTACGGCCGGGCGATGGACATCGCCTCCGTCGACGGCGTCTCCTGCACCGACACCTCGACCACCGCCCCCTGCGCCCAGCTCGGCTACGCCCTCAGCCAGCTCCCGGACCCCCTCCACCCCTCCGAGCTCATCTACTGCTTCGACCTCGACGGCCCAGGCCCGGCCTTCGCCCTCCCGGACCACTGCGACCACATCCACGCCGGCTTCTACGCGTACTAAGGCGGATAGGTAGAGGGGGTACCCGCCCCCCTCTCCGACCAAGTACGGTTGAAGCGGAGGCTCGATCTACAGCTTGAAGGGGGCGGAGATGCCGACTTACTTGATGCTCACGAATTTGACCGCCGAGGGTATTCGGACGCTGAAGAACAACCCGGGGCGGGTTGCCGAGGTGAATCGGGAGGTCGAACAGATCGGGGCGAAGGTGGTGGCCCAGTACGCGACGCTGGGGCAGTACGACTTCGTCACCGTGGTCGAGGCTCCCGACGAGAAGACGATGGCGAAGGTCTCCGTCGAGCTCGGCTCGCGGGGGACGATGACCAGCCAGACCCTCGCCGCGATGCCGGCCGAGGATCTTTCCAGCTCGCTCTAGCGCTTGAAGGTCCTGGTCGTAGGCGGAGGCGGTCGCGAGCACGCGATCGTGCGGGCGCTGCGGCGCTCGCCCCAGGTCGGCGACGTCCTCTGCGCACCCGGCAACGCCGGGATCGCGGCCGATGCCGAGTGCCTGGCGGACGTCGCCGCCGACGATGCGGCGGCGATCGTCGCCGCGGCACAGGAGCGCGGCGTCGACCTGGTCGCGGTCGGCCCCGAGGCAGGACTTGTCGCCGGCGCGGTCGACGCGCTCGAGGCGGCCGGCATCCCCGCCTTTGGTCCGACCAAAGCGGCGGCCGAGCTCGAGGGCTCGAAGGCCTTCGCCAAGGAGCTGATGGAGGAGGCCGGCGTGCCGACCGCCGGGCACGTGCTGCTGCGCAGCCGCGAGGAGGCCCTGGAGAAGCTGGCGGCGACGGACTACCCGACCGTGCTCAAGGCCGACGGCCTGGCGGCGGGCAAGGGCGTGATCATCTGCCAGGACGAAGCCGAGGCCCGCGAGGCGATCGACGTCTTCTTCACCGAGCAGCGCTTCGGCCAGACCACGGTCGTGCTCGAGGACTTCCTCGAGGGCGAGGAGCTCTCGCTGCTGGCGATCTGCGACGGCGAGAACGTCGTCCCGCTCGCTCCCGCCCAGGACTACAAGCGGATCTTCGACGGCGACCGCGGGCCCAACACCGGCGGCATGGGCAGTTACTCGCCGGTCCCCGGCTTCGGCGCCGCCGAGGTCGAGGAGATCGTCGAGAAGGTCCACCGGCCGGTGGTCGCGGCGATGGCCGCCCGCGGCGTCCGCTTCCACGGCGTCCTCTACGCCGGGCTGATGATCGGCGCCGAGGGGCCGAAGGTGCTCGAGTTCAACGCCCGCTTCGGCGACCCGGAGACCCAGGCGGTGCTGCCGCGGCTGCGCTCCGACCTGGCCGGGCTCTTCCTCGCCGCCCGTGAGCCCGGCGGCCTCGCCGGCGCCGCGGCCGAGTTCGATGACAACTGGGCCGTCACCATCGTCCTCGCCTCCGCCGGCTACCCCGAGTCCTCCTCGAAGGGGGACCCCATCAGCGGCCTTGCGGGGGCGGCCGAGATTGCCGAGGTGACCCACGCGGGTACGGCGGCGCGCGATGGCGAGATCGTCACCGCCGGCGGGCGGGTGCTGAACGTGACCGGGCTGGGAGCGAGCCCGGCCGAGGCACGCGATCGCGCATACGATGCAGCCCGCCGGATCTCCTTCGAGGGAATGCAGATCCGGACCGACATCGCCGCCCGCGCCGTCGAGCGGGTCCCCAGCTAATCGAGAGAGAAGGAGTGAGATGAGCGAGATCTCAGAGGAGCCCCAGCCGACCGGTGCCGCGACCCCCGCCTCGGGCGGCCCGGCCGATCCCACCGAGACGGCGACGATGGCGACCGTCGAGGAAGCGTTCACCGAAATCGACGTCGACGAGCCCCACGTCGGGATCATCATGGGCTCGAAGAACGACAAGCCGAAGATGGAACCGGCCGGCAAAGCTCTCGAGGAAGCGGGCATCCGCTACGAGGTGCGGGTGATGAGCGCCCACCGCGACCCCGAGCTGGTGCGCGAGTACTGCCAGAACGCGCGGATGCGCGGTCTCAAGGTGATCATCGCCGGCGCCGGGATGTCGGCGGCGCTGCCGGGAGTGGCCGCGGCCCACACCGACCTGCCGGTGATCGGGGTGCCGATCCTCGGCAAGAGCCTCGGCGGCCTCGACGCTCTCCTCTCGGCGGTGCAGATGCCTCCGGGTATCCCGGTCGCCTGCGTCGCGATCGACGGCGCCAAGAACGCCGGCGTGCTGGCGGCGCGGATAATCAACGCGTGATCCCGCGCTACACCCGCCCCGAGATCGGGGCGGTCTGGACGCAGCAGGCGAAGCTCGAGAGCTGGCTCGAGGTCGAGCTGGCGGCGACCGAGGCCTGGGCGGCGGAGGGAGTCGTCCCCGCCGACGCGGCGCGGGAGGCGCGGGAGCGGGCCGCCTTCACGGTCGAGGAGGTCGACGCGCGCGAGAAGGTGACCGACCACGACGTCGCCGCCTTCGTCGACGTCGTCTCCACCTCGGTGGGGGAGCACGGGCGCTGGATCCACTACGGCCTCACCTCCTCCGACGTGTTGGACACGGCGCTGGCACTGCAGCTTCGGCGGGCCGGGGAAGTCGTCCTCGCCAGCGCCTGCGCCTACCGCGACGCGCTGATCCAGCGGGCGCTCGAACACCGCGACACCCTCTGCGTCGGTCGTACCCACGGCGTCCACGCCGAGCCGACCACCTTCGGCCTCCGGCTCGCCGGCTTCGCCTTCGAGGCCGACCGCAACCTCGATCGGCTGGAGGAGGCCTTCGCGCAGCTCGCCGTCGGCAAGCTCTCCGGCGCCGTCGGCACCTATGCCTCGGTGCCGCCGGCGGTCGAGGCGCGGGTGATGCAGAAACTCGGCCTCGGCCGCGAGGACGTCGCCACCCAGGTGGTCCCGCGCGACCGCCACGCGGAGTTGCTGAGCGCGATCGCGATCGCCGGCGCCGGCCTCGAGCGCTTCGCCACCGAGGTCCGCAACCTGCAGAAAACGGAGGTGCGCGAGGTCGAAGAGCCCTTCGCCGCCGGCCAGAAGGGCTCCTCGGCGATGCCGCACAAGCGCAACCCGATCCGGACCGAGCGGATCACCGGCCTTGCCCGCGTCCTCCGCGGCTACTCGCAGGCGGGGATCGAGAACGTCGCCCTCTGGCACGAGCGCGACATCTCCCACTCCGGCGCCGAGCGGGTGATCCTCCCCGACGCGACGATCGCCCTTGACTACATGCAGGACCTGGCGGCCAAGGTCGCCGCCGGGATGAAGGTGAACGAGGAGCGGATGCGCGAGAACCTCGGCCTCACCTACGGCGCCCTCTTCAGCCAGCGGGCGCTGACGGCGCTGGTCGAGGGCGGGATGACCCGCGACGACGCCTACCGCATCGTCCAAGAGAACGCCCAGCGCGCCTGGGACACCCGGACCGAGTTCCGCGACCTGATCGGCGAGGCGGCGCCCGACCTCGACCTCGAGGCGGTCTTCGACTACGGCGCCTACCTCACCCACGTGCCCGAGATCTTCGAGCGGCTCGAAGCCCTGCGATCCTGATCAGACCTCGACGACGGTCAGGCCGTTGACGCCTGAGAGGGCGTGGAAGTCGCGGTCCTGGGTGAACACCGGCATCCGGTTAGCGGCAGCGGTAGAGGCGATCCAAAGGTCGTTCGCACTCACCCGCTCTCCAGAAGCGGCCAGATAGGCCCGGATTCCGGCCCATGCCGTCGCGACCCGTTGATCGACAGGAAATACCGCGGCCTTCGAGATTCTCTCCAGGGTGGCCAGGCGGCGGTCTCGGCTTTGGATGTCTGGGGCGGCTAGCACCCCCGCCCGCAGCTCACTCACGGTGACGATCGAGATCGCGGCGCTTTCGGGCAGGGCCTCCGAGCGCAACGGCCTTCCGTCCTCCGTCGCGATGAGAACAGAGGTATCCAGGATCCCTACCTTGGCCGGGACGCCGGTCAAGGAATCGGATCGAGCTCGTCGCTCGCCTTCATCGCAGCGAGATCGGCGGCCCAGGTCGGATCGCCGGACGCGGTCTCGCGGATTGCGACGACCTCGGCTGGAGTCAGCCACCTGCCGGATGACTCCTTATGGGGCACCAGATCCGCCACCGGCTTCCCCCGCCGCGTGATCACGATCCGCTCGCCCTCTTCGACCCTTCGCAGGAGGCCCGCCGTGTCGTTCCGCAATTCTCTCGATGCAACTTCTACGTTCATGCTACGAATGTAGCACCAGGGTCGGCGATAGGGTGCCTGCTGATGATCCTCTACACCTGTGGCCAGAAGACGCGGGGGCCGGGCTTTGCCCATCCCTGCGCCAAAGCCGGCAAGGCGCTGGACGCGGCGGGCTACGAGTACGAGCTGAAGACGGTGAAGGGCTATCGCGGGATGCCGCTGACCTGGGGCAGCCGCAACGAGGACCGGGCCGAGGTCAAGCGCCTCAGCGGCACCAACGAGGTCCCGATCCTCGTCCTCGACGGCGGCGAGGTCGTCTCCGGCTCGGGTGCGATCGCCAAGTGGGCGAAGGAGCACCCCCACTCGCCGGCGAAGTCCGGCGGCTGAGCGGTACGGCTCTCAAATCTTGTCGGCCAACAGGTTGGCCAGCAGCCCCGCGCCGGCAAGGAACATGCCGCCGAGCATGTAGTCGAGTCGGCTGTTGATCCGGTCAAGCTGTCCTTCGACCCGGCCGAAGCGCCTATCGACCTGGTCGAAGCGCTTGTCGACCTCGCCGAAGCGCAGATTCATCTCGTCTTTCGTCGCCACCTTCTCGAACCCGGAATCCATCCGCCGGCTCAGTTCGTCCAGCCGCTCGTCGTTCCAGCTCTCCACGGTCCCCTCCTTCTCCAGAAGTGCCTCCATGGGAGAAGTGTAGACAAAAACTCTCGAAATGTATTGTCAGACCGCGCCGGGCGCGGTGGCGCGCTGGAGGGCCGGCTCGCGTGAGGTGACGATGACCGGCGTTCCCGCTTTCGGTGAGAAAGTGATGTTGCGGCGGCCGGGGCGCTCGGGCTCGGGGCTCGCCTTGCGCAGCTCGCAGCGGGTGAGGACCTCGCGGAGAACCACGCGCATCTCGAACTCGGCGAAGGTGGCGCCGATGCAGCGGCGGACGCTGCCGCCGAAGGGGATCCAGGAGTAGGTGTCCGGACCGTCCTCGAGAAAGCGCTCGGGCTTGAAGGCGAAGGGGTCGGGATAGACGTCCTCGCGGGTGTGGGTGAGCCAGATCGCCGGCGTCACGTCGGTGCCCTCGGGGAGCTCCAGGCCGTCGGCGACGAGCGGCTTCGAGAGCCGGCGCCCGGCCAGCGGGATCACCGGCCGCAGCCGCAACGACTCGGAGATCGTCGCCCGCAGGTAGTCCTCCTCCCCCGCGGCCAGCGAGTCGCGCAGGCGCGACAGCACGTCGGGGTGGCGCAGCAGCAGGTCGAAGGTCCAGGCGAGCGCGGTCGCGGTCGTCTCGTGGCCGGCCAGCAGCAGCGTCATCAGCTGGTCGCGCAGCTCCTGGTCCTCCATCCGGGTGCCATCCTCGAACTCGGCCCCCATCAGCATCGAGAGGATGTCCTCGCGCTCGGCGAGGTCGGGACGCTCGCGGTGCTCGGCGATCTCGGCGAAGAGCAGCTCGTCGACTTCGCGCAGCTGGGCGTCGAAGTGGGCGAAGGGACCGGGACCGCCGAAGCGCTGCAGAACCATGCCGAGGAGCTGGCGGCCGGTCGAGGCGGTTTCCTGGAGGACGGTGGCGAGCGTTTGCCGCAGGCGGTCGAGCCGCGGCCCGGAGGAGACGCCGAAGACGACGCGCAGGATCACCTCCAGCGTCACCGCCTGCATCCGCGAGTGGATCGGGAACTCCTCATGCAGCGGCCAGGAGTCGATCTCGGCCTCGACGATCTCGTTCATCGCCTCCTCGTAGCTGCGCATCCGCTCGCCGTGGAAGGGCGGCAGCATCAGCCGTCGCCGGCTCAGGTGCTCGGCGCCCTGCTGGATCAGCAGCGATTTCGAGCCGAGGATCGGCTCGAGGACGATGTTCCGCCCCGGCGGCAGTCCGTGGCTGGGCTCGCGATAGAGCGCTTTGACCGCCTCCGGGTCGGAGATCAGGACCATCGGCCGCTCGAAGCCGAGGAAGCGGACGCTGAAGGAGTCGCCGAAGCGGCGGCGGCAGTCCTGGAGGAAGGAGATCGGCCGGAAGCCCCAGCGCAGCGTCTGGACCAGCGGGGGGATGCCCGGTTCGGGCGGGAGGGTCACGCTGCAAGCATCGCAGAGGACGGCACGCCGGTCCGCTTCGCCGGTGGATAGCATCGACCTGATGCCGAACGTTGCCGACCTCAACCTCCTCTCCTCGGGGAAGGTTCGAGAGATCTACGAGTGGGAGGACGACCTGCTGATGGTCGCCTCAGACCGCATCTCCACCTACGACGTGGTGATGCCGACGCCGATCCCCGACAAGGGAAAGGTTTTGAACCGGATGTCGGTCTTCTGGTTCGGGCTGACCGAGGACATCGTCCCCAACCACTTCATCTCCGAGGACGTGCCCGAGGAGGTCGCCGAACGGGCGATGCGGGTGCGCAGGCTCGAGATGTACCCGGTCGAGTGCGTGGTCCGCGGCTACCTCTCGGGCTCGGGCTGGAAGGAATACAAGGAAGAGGGCGCCGTCTGCGGGATCGAGCTGCCCTCCGGCCTGGTCGAGTCCGACCAGCTGCCGGAGCCGATCTTCACCCCCTCGACCAAGGCCGAGATCGGCGACCACGACGAGAACGTCGACTTCGACCGCGCCGCCGAGATCGTCGGCGACCGGGCGCTGCTGGAAGAGCTGCGGCGGATCTCGATCGAGGTCTACAAGCGAGGCTCCCAGCACGCCGCCCAGCGCGGGATCATCCTCGCCGACACCAAGTTCGAGTTCGGCCGCCACGCCGGCGCCGAGATCGTCCTCGGCGACGAGGTCCTGACCCCGGACTCCTCCCGCTTCTGGCCCGCCGCCAGCTACCAGCCCGGCGTCACCCCTCCGTCCTTCGACAAGCAGTACGTCCGCGACTGGGCTTCGGAGACCGGCTGGGACAAAAAGCCGCCGGCGCCGGAGCTGCCCGCCGACGTCGTCGAGCAGACCCGTGCCAAATACGTAGAGGCCTACGAGCGGGTCACGGGAGAGACGTTCTGAAGGCACGGGTGCTGATCCGCCCCAAGGAGGGAATCCTCGACCCTCAGGGCAAGGCGGTGGAGCGGGCGCTGCCGGCGCTCGGCTTCGAGGGGATCGGGCAGGTTCACGTCGGGCGGATGGTCGAGCTCGAGGCCGACGACCCCGAGCGGCTCGCCGAGCTCTGCGAGAAGCTCCTCGCCAACACCCTGATCGAGGACTACGAGATCCAGACCCTGTGATCTGGGGCGTCCTTCAGTTCCCCGGATCATGCGACGAGCGTGACGCCCTGCACGCCTGCGAAGTGCACGGCGACGGCGCCCGGCTGATCTGGCACGAAAGCCGCGACCTCGACGGCCTCGACGGCGTCGTCGTCCCCGGCGGCTTCTCCTACGGCGACTACCTGCGGGCCGGGGCGATCGCCCGCTTCAGCCCGGCGATGGAGGCGGTCGCCGAGGCGGCCGCGGGCGGGATGCCGGTGCTGGGGATCTGCAACGGCTTCCAGGTTCTCTGCGAGGCGGGGCTGCTGCCGGGGGCGCTGCTGCGAAACGTCGAGCTGCGCTTCCGCTGCCACCAGGTCGAGCTGGTCGAAGAGGGCAGCGGCGAGCGGCTCTCGATCCCGGCCAAGCACGGCGAAGGCCGCTACTACGCGCCGGCGGAGATGCTCGACCAGATCGAGGCCAATGGCCAGGTCGCTTACCGCTACGCCGAGGGGCACAACTCCAACGGCTCGGTCCGCGACATCGCCGGCGTCAGCAACGAGCGCGGCAACGTCCTCGGGCTGATGCCCCACCCCGAGCACGCGGTCGACCCGCTGACGGGCTCCACGGACGGCTTGCGTGTGTTCGATCGCCTGAGCCGGGGCGCTTTTGCGAACCATGGGGACGGAAACCCGCCCCGATGACCGTCGACACGCCTAAATACCGCGAGCTCGGCCTCACCGATTCCGAGTACAAGCTGATCGTCGAGAAGCTCGGGCGGGAGCCGAACGACGTCGAGCTGGCGATGTTCAGCCTGCTCTGGTCCGAGCACTGCGCCTACAAGCACTCGCGCAAGCTGCTGCGGCGGCTGCCGACCGAGGGCGAGCGGGTGGTGATGGGGCCGGGTGAGAACGCCGGCGCCGTCGACGTCGGCTCCGGCTACGCGGTCGCCTTCAAGGTCGAGTCCCACAACCACCCGAGCGCGGTGGAACCGTTCCAGGGCGCGGCCACCGGGGTCGGCGGCATCATGCGCGACGTCTTCGCGATCGGGGCGCGGCCGATCGCGCTCCTCGACAGCCTCCGCTTCGGCGAGCTCGACTCGGTCCGCTCGCGCCACCTGCTCGACGGCGCCGTCCGCGGGATCGGCCACTACGGCAACTCGATCGGGGTGGCGACGGTGGGCGGCGAGATCTACTTCGAGGAGCCCTACGAGCACAACTGCCTGGTCAACGCGATGTGCATCGGCTTCGCCAAGACCGAGGACATGGTGCGGGCGGCGGCGACCGGGCCGGGCAACTCGATCGTCCTGATGGGCGCCTCGACCGGGCGCGACGGGATCGGCGGCGCCTCGGTGCTCGCCTCGGCCGAGCTCGGCGAGGGCGACGAGGCAAAGCGGCCGACGGTGCAGATCGGCGACCCCTTCGAGGAGTCGAAGCTGCTCGAGTGCTGCCTCGAGCTGCTGGAGAAGGGACTGCTGGTCTCGCTGCAGGACCTCGGCGCCGCCGGGCTCACCTCCTCGGCCGGCGAGATGGCGAGCGCCGGCGGGGTCGGGATCGACATCGACGTCGCCGAGGTGCCGCTGCGCGAGGCCGACATGGAGCCCTTCGAGATCATGGTCTCCGAGAGCCAGGAGCGGATGCTGGCGGTGGTCGAGCCGGCGCGGGTCGAGGAGGTGCGGGCGATCTGCGAGAAGTGGCAGACCGGCTCGGCGGTGATCGGCACCGTCACCGAGGGCGGCGCGATCCGCATCCTCCGCGGGGGCGAGGTCGTCGGCGAGATGCCGGTCGAGGCGCTGGTCGACGGCTGCCCGCTGTACGACCTCGAGCCGGCCGAGCCGGAGGGCTGGATCTACGGCAACCGCGCGACGCTGGAGGCCGGCGCGAGCGCCGAGGAGGAGCTGCTGGCCCTGCTCTCCTCGCCCAACATCGCCTCCAAGCGCTGGGCCTTCGAGCAGTACGACTACCTGGTCGGCTCCCGCACCGTGCGCCGTCCCGAGCAGGCCGACGCCGCCGTCCTGCAGCTGCCGGAGGCCGGCAACGCGATCGCCGTCTCGATCGACGGCAACGGCCGCCGCGTCGCCTGCGAGCCCTATCTGGGGACGATCGACGCCGCGCTCGAGTGCGCCCAGAACCTCGCCTGCGTCGGCGCCGAGCCGCTCGGCCTCACCAACTGCCTCAACTTCGGCAACCCCGAGAAGCCGGCCGGGGCCTGGCAGCTCGACCGCGCGGTCAGCGGCCTCGCCGACGCCTGCAACGCCCTCGGCGTCCCCGTCGTCGGCGGCAACGTCTCCCTCTACAACGAGGGGCCCGACGGCCCGATCTACCCGACCCCGGTGGTGGCGATGGTCGGCGAGCTTCCCGATCCGAACCAGGTCGCCGGCAGCGGCTTCGCCCGCGAGGGCGACGCGATCGGCCTCCTCGGCCCCTTCGAACCGAACCTCGCCGCCTCCGAGCTGGCGAAGCAGCGGGGAGAGCTGAAGGCGGGCCTGCCGCGGGCCGACGTCGCCGCCGTCGCCAGGGCCTGCGACGTCGTCCGCGAGGCGGTCCGGGCCGGCAGGCTCTCCTCCGTCCACGACGTCTCCGACGGCGGCCTCGCCTGCGCCCTGGCCGAGTCGGCGATCGCCGGCAACATCGGCTGCGCGGCGAACCTCAACCACCTGCGCGAGCGCGGCGCCCAGCCCGAGGAGGCCCTCTTCGGCGAGGGCCCCGGCGGCTTCGTAGTCAGCGGCGACCGGGCGGCGCTGGAGGAGCTAGGCGCGACCCTGCTCGGCGAGGTCGGGGGCGAGACGATCGAGATCGGCGCCGGCGACCGGGCGATCTCCCTCAGCCTCGCCGACGCCGCGAGCGCCTTCCACTCGCTGCCGGCGCAGGCCGAGGGCGACGGCGCCTGAGACCAGCGAGGCGATGACGGCGAAGAGGTAGGCGGCGTCGGAGACGTCGAGCGCCTCGGCGAGGCCGGCCGGGTCGCCGACGATGGCGATCAGGATCGCGGTGCCGAGGACGGCTCCTACCTGGCGGAAGGCGGCATTGACGGCGCTGGCGGTCGCGAAGCGGTCGTCGGCGATGTCGCGGACGGCTGCCGAGCCGAGGGTCGGAAAGGCGAGGCCGATGCCGATCCCGGTCAGAATCGAGCCCGGTAGCCAGAGTCCGAGGTAGTCGGGCTCGGCTCCGGCCGAGCGGAGGACCATCACGCCGGCGGCGAAGACGAGGGTTCCCGGGACGATCACGGCGCGGTGGCCGAAGCGGTCGGCGAGGCGGCCCGCGGGGCCGGAGACGAGGGTCGTCACCGCCGGCCCGGGCAGGGTGGCGAGACCGGCGGTGAGGATGCCGTAGCCCCAGACCGTGGTCAGGAAGAGGACGTTGCCGAGGATCAGCGAGAAGAAGGCGGCGGCGAAGAGCAGGGTGCCGAGGTTGCCGAGCGTGAAGGAGCGGTGGGAGAAGAGCGCGGGCGCGACGATCGGCCGCGGGTGCCGCAGGCTGCGGACGACGACCACGCCGAGCAGAATCGCGGCCGAGGCGAAAGCGGCAAGCGCTCCGGTGCCGGTCCAGCCCCAGTCGTTGCCCTCGACGATCCCGAGCGTCACCGCCGCTAGGCCGAGGGCGAGCATCAGCGCCCCCGGCAGGTCGGGCAGGCGACTGTCGGCCATCGCCTGGTGAGGCAGCAGCCGGCGGCCCGCGAGGAGCAGCGCCGCTCCCAGCGGCAGGTTGACGAGGAAGACGAGGCGCCAGCTGTCGAGTTCGACCAAGGCGGCGCCGAGGGTCGGACCGATCGCCGCGGCAGCTGCGGCGGCGGCGCCCCAGAGGCCGACCCCGGTCGCCCGCTTCTCCGCCGGGAAGCTGTCGAGGACGATCGCCAGCGAGGTCGGCGCGATCGCCGCCGCACCCGCCCCCTGCAGGACCCGGAAAGCGATCAGCGTCTCCAGCGAGGGCGCGACGGCGCAGAGCAGGCTGGTCAGCGTGAACAGCGCCAAGCCGCCGAGGAAGACGCGCTTGTGGCCGAAGCGGTCGGCGAGGCCGCCGGCCGGCACCAGCAGCGCCGCGATGACGACGAAGTAGCCGTCGAGCACCCAGGAGAGCAGGTCCCGGCTTGCCTCCGGGAACGAGGCCGAGATGTCGGGGAAGGCGATGTTGACGATCGTCGTGTCGAGGAAGACGAGGAAGGCGCCGGTGCAGGCGATGGAGACGCTCGCTCTATGACCGCTGTCATACATCGTGGCGGCGACTATACTATGACCGTGGGCATAACGCGAATCGGCGATGCGAAAGCGGTCGAGCCGACCCGGCGCGACGGCCGCGACCGACTGCTGAACGGCGCCCGCAGGCTGCTCGCCGAGAAGGGCTACGCCGGGATGGAGCTGCGCGATGTCGCCGAGCGCGGCAAGGCCCCTCGCGGCTCGATCTACCACCACTTCCCCGGCGGCAAGAAGCAGCTCGCCGTCGAAGCGGCCGAACTGGAGGGGCGGGAGATCCGCGCCGCGATCGAAAGCTCGCTGGCCGAGCTCGGCCTCGCCGAGACCCTCGCCACCTTCGGCGAGATGTTCCGCCGCCGCGTCAAGGACAAGCCCGAGCGGCTCGGCTGCCCGGTCGCCGCCGCCGCCCTCGCCCGGCCCGAGGACCCGGCCCTCGCCGCCGCCGCGACCGCCGCCTTCGAAAGCTGGGAAGCGCCGATCGCCGCCGCCCTGCGCGAGGAAGGCGTGGGTGAGCGCGAGGCCGAGAACTTCGCCGGTCTCGTCGTCTCGACGGTCGAGGGCGCCCTGGTCCGCGCCCGCGCCGCCGGCGACGAGGCTCCCCTCGCCTCCGCCGTCGCCGGTCTGCAACTGGCGTTGACGGCGCTGCTCGCCGACGTCTAGCAGTTCGCCTGTTCCTTCTCGGTCTCTAGCAACGAAAAGGAACAGGCGAAACGGCGTTTAGACAAAGGCCCTCGCGGGCAGCTTCTTCATTGCACCCCCGGGCTTTGGGTTGGGGGCGACAAGGAGGAAACGGTTGAAGACCGGTCAAGCGACGCGTGCCCTGATCTGCCTCGGCGCCCTGGCGCTGGTGGCGGGCGTGCTCAGCGCCTGCGGCGGCGGCTCGGATGCATCGGGAACCCGTGAGCTCACCTTCTTCGTCGCGATTCAGCCGGGCGGGACGATCGAGGAAGTCTCCAAACGGTGCTCGGAAGAATCGAACGGCAAGTACACGATCACGCCGGAATTCCTCCCCACCGACGCCAGCCAGCAGCGCGAACAGCTGGTGCGGCGGCTCGGCGCCGAGGACTCCTCGATCGACATCGTCGGCATGGACGTGATCTGGACCGGCGAGTTCGCCAATGCGGGCTGGGTCGAAGAGTGGACCGGCCCGGAGAAGAAGGAAGTGACCGAAAACGTCTTCCCGAACGTGATCGAAACGGCGTCGTTCGAGGGCAAGCTCTATGCGGCTCCGTTCAACACCAACACGCAGTTGCTCTGGTACCGCAAAGACCTGGTCAAAGAGCCGCCGAAAACCTGGGACCAGATGATCGAAGAGGCCGAAGGCCTGAAGGAAGCCGGCTCGATCCAGGTGCAGGCGAACCGCTACGAGGGCTACATGGTCTTCGTCAACGCGCTGATCGAGAGCGCCGGCACCGAAATCCTCTCCGGCCCCGAAGAAGTCGACCTCGAACAGGAGCCGACCGAAAAGGCACTGGCTGTGATCGGCAAGCTCGCCAACGGCGGCGCCGCGCCCCCGAGCCTCTCGACCTCCGACGAGGACAGCGCCCGGCTCGCCTTCGAGGCCGGCGAATCAGCCTTCATGACCAACTACACCTTCGCCTACGCGAGTGCCCAGGAAGAAGCGCCGGAAATCGGCAAAGTGATGGGCTACGCGCGCTTCCCCCGGGTCGACGCGAGCAAGCCGAGCAAGCCGCCGCTCGGCGGCTTCAACCTCGCGGTCAGCTCCTACTCCGACAACAAGGACGTCGCCTTCGAAGCGGCCGCCTGCCTCGCCAACAAAGAAAGCCAGAAAACGGCGGTCGAACTCGACGGCCTGCCGCCCTCGCGCTCCGACCTCTACACCGACAAAAAAGTGACGGAAGCGTATCCCGGCTTCGCCCAGCTGGTGAAGGAATCGATCGAAGAATCGGGTCCGCGGCCGACCACCCCGGCCTACCAGGACGTCTCGCTGGCGGTGCAGCGCGCCCTCCACCCGCCGGACAAGATCGACCCCGAAGACACGGAATCGATCTACGACGAACTGAAGTCGAAGGTCGAAGACGCGGTCAAGCGGGAAGGACTGCTCTGATGACGGTCGACGCCCCCGCCAATCCAAACCCGCCCAAGGCGGCCCCGGCCAAGGCCTCCTCCCGCACCCGCTCCGAGCACAAACTGGCCTGGATGCTGTGTGCCCCCGCTGTGGTGGCGATGCTGCTCGTCACCGCCTACCCGATCGCCTACGCGATCGTCCTCTCGCTGCAGGACGTCGACCTCCGCTTCCCCGACGAGGGCGGCTTCGCCGGGCTCAGCAACTACAGCGCCGTCCTCACCTCCGACCTCTGGTGGACGGACATCTTCAACACCCTCTTCATCATGGTCATCTCGGTCTCGATCGAGCTCGTGCTGGGAATGGCGATCGCGCTCGTCATGCACCGGGCGATCTTCGGCCGCGGCGTCGTCCGCACCTCGGTCCTGATCCCCTACGGGATCATCACCGTCGTCGCCGCCTTCGCCTGGCAGTTCGCCTTCTCACCGGAAACCGGGTTCGTCAACAACCTGCCGCTGATCTCCGACGAAATGGACTGGTTCGGCGGCCGCTTCAGCTCCTTCGCGGTGATCATCCTCGCCGAGGTCTGGAAAACGACCCCGTTCATGGCGCTGCTGCTGCTGGCCGGGCTGGTGACGATCGACAGCCAGCTCTACGAGGCGGCGCGGGTCGACGGCGCCACCGCCTGGCAGCGCTTCACCCGGATCACGCTGCCGCTGATGAAGCCGGCGATCCTCGTCGCGCTGCTGTTCCGCACCCTCGACGCCTTCCGCGTCTTCGACACGATCTTCGTCATGACCCGCGGTGCGCTGGACACCGAATCGGTCTCGATCCTCGGCTACAACCAGCTGATCAGCCGCCTCAACCTCGGGCTCGGCTCGGCGGTCTCGGTGCTGATCTTCCTCTGCGTGTTCCTGATCGCCTTCGTCTTCGTGCGCGGGTTCGGCGCCAAGGTCGAGGAAGGGCGACCGGGAGGCTGAGATGGAACGAAGCGGACGCGACTACGCCCTCTGGACCATCGCCATCGCGTTGGTGGTGATCTTCGCCCTGATCCCGGTGCTCTGGCTGATCTCGATCTCGCTGAAGCCGCCGGAAGCGCTGACCGACCAGAAGTTCATCCCCGCCGACGTCTCCTTCGACAACTACAAGAGCCTGTTCGAAGGCGGGGTCGACGACAGCCCCTTCATCAAGCCGCTGATCAACTCGATCGGGATCGCCCTGATCACGACGGCGATCTCGATCGTCCTCGCCTCCTTCTGCGCCTACGCGATCGCCCGCCTCGAATTTCCCGGCAAGCGGGTGATCCTCGCCGGGGCGCTGGCGATCGCGATGTTCCCGCCGATCTCGACCGTCGGGCCGCTGTTCGACATGTGGCGGGCACTCGGGCTCTACGACACCTGGCTCGGGCTGATCATCCCCTACCTGACCTTCTCGCTGCCGCTGGCGATCTACGTCCTCGTCGCCTTCTTCCGGGAGATCCCGTGGGAGCTGGAGCAGGCGGCCCAGGTCGACGGCGCGACCCCGTTCCAGGCGTTCACGAAAGTGATCGTGCCGCTGGCGGCGCCGGGCGTCTTCACCGCCGCGATCCTCGTCTTCATCTTCTGCTGGAACGACTTCCTCTTCGCGATCTCGCTGACCAGCTCCGACGCCTCGCGGACCGTTCCCGCCGCCCTCGCCTTCTTCACCGGCGAATCGTCGTTCACCGCCCCGACCGGGAGCATTGCCGCCGCCGCGGTGGTGGTGACGGTGCCGATCATCATCTTCGTCCTCATCTTCCAGCGCCGAATCGTCGCCGGGCTCACCGCCGGCGCCGTCAAGGGATAAAGGAGCCAACCGATGTCAGAGATAGTCCTCGACGGAGTCACCAAAACGTTTGCCGACGGCTTCGAAGCCGTCAAAGACATGGACCTCGACATCCAGGACGGCGAGTTCATGATCCTCGTCGGCCCCTCGGGCTGCGGCAAGTCGACGGCGCTGCGGATGATCGCCGGGCTCGAGGACATTTCCCGTGGCGAGGTGAAGATCGACGGCGAGACCGTCAACGACCGCTCCCCCAAGGACCGCGACATCGCGATGGTCTTCCAGAACTACGCGCTCTACCCGCATATGACCGTGCGCGAGAACATGGGCTTCGCGCTGAAGCTGGCGGGGGCCGACAAGGACGAGATCGACAAGAAGGTCGAGGAGGCGGCGCGGACGCTCGACCTCGAGCAGCACCTCGACCGTCGCCCGGCCAACCTCTCCGGCGGCCAGCGCCAGCGGGTGGCGATGGGGCGGGCGATCGTCCGCGACCCGAAAGCGTTCCTGATGGACGAGCCGCTCTCCAACCTCGACGCGAAGCTGCGGGTG
>Ga0070688_100000535_pt1 | contig 19196 bp, 13 predicted proteins | sample KBSS13HmetaG_FD_64679 | JGI IMG/M metagenome (GOLD analysis project Ga0070688, IMG submission 64679) | Switchgrass rhizosphere microbial communities from Kellogg Biological Station, Michigan, USA - KBS S1-3H metaG | ecosystem: Host-associated > Plants > Roots > Rhizosphere ...
AGGAGGTTCGCGAACACCTGCGTCAGCCGGACCGCGTCGCCCGACACAGTGATCGCGCGGCCTGCCGGCATCGCGACGGTCAGCTCGTGCCCGGCGGCCTCCACCGTCGGGTGGGTCGTCTCGATTGCTGAGCTCAGGACCAGTGCGAGATCGAGCGGCACTCGCTGCACATCGATCACCCCGCGGGTAATGCGAGACAGTTCGAGCAGGTCGTCCACCAGTCGGATGAGGTGTTTCACCTGCCGTTCCATGAGCGTGACCTGAGCCGCGTCGGGATCGGGGAGGGTCGCGATCTTCAGGAGCTGGAGTCCGGTCATCAGCGGGGCCAGCGGATTGCGGAGCTCGTGGCCGAGGGTCGCGAGGAACTCGTCCTTGCGCTGATCGGCGATCTGCAGCGATTCTTCGTGGCGGGCGCGGTCCTCGAGATGGCCGCGAATCTGGTATTGGCGGTCGCGTGCACGCAGGGCGGTCTGGACGGCGCTGAGGAGCGTGAATCTGCGCAGCGGGCGCTCCAGCACCGTCACGTTGCCGAGCGAACGGATCGCCTCGCCCACTTCGGCGGAATCCGCTCCGGGCCTGGTTAGAACGAGCACGGGAAGGTCCGACCATGGCGGTTGTGTGGCAAGCACGTCGTGCAGCGCTTTCGTGTGCTCGAACGAGACCGCTTCCTCGGGCACGAGCACGGCAGCCGCACCCGCTTGCAGCTCCCTGACGAGGGCGTCGAAGGTGGCGCAGATTTCGAGCTCGATGCCCGCCGGCGCGAGCAGTGCCCGGGTGCTCGCCGCATCCGCCGCGGTCGGCGCCAGGAAGATCACCCGAGCGTCGCGCCGCCCGGTGTCACTGTTCACGTGAATTCTTGTCCCCCGAGAAGTCCTCGCTCGCGTCGTAGACGGGCACCCCGGTCAGAATCCCGCGGAAGGCCCGCAACGTCTCGCCGACCTCGATGTGTCCCCGGTCCAATCGGAACTCCCGGATCGTGCGCTCGTGCTTGCTGCCGCGCTTCTTCATCACCGAAATGGCCTGCCGAACCTCGCCGCGGGCCTCGAAGTAGCGCAGAAGAACGACCGCATCCGCCAGGTAGCTGGCATCTACCGGCGTGTTCATCTGCGCGCCGATCAGCCCCTTGTGCGCCCCGATCATGATCGTTGCCACGCTCATCTGGCTCAGATACATCAGCAGCTCGTGCAACTGAATGGTCAGAAAGCGCTCTTCGGGTGTCGCGTTCAGATATCCATTCAGGCTGTCGATGATGATGACCTTGGCGTGTCGGGTTTCAACGGCATGCCGGATCGCGTGGGTGAACTCTCCGGGCGTCAGTTCGGCCGGATCGATTTGCTGCAGGAAGACGGTGCCGGTCTCGACGTGCTCGCGGAGATTCACCTGGAGCGCGTCGCAGCGCGAGAGAAGGGTATCGACGTTCTCGTCGAACAGATACTGCGCGACGTGCTGGCCGCGGGCGGCCGCGGCCGCTGCGAATTGGCTGGCGAGCGTGGACTTGCCTGTGCCGGCGGCGCCGACGATCAACGTGCTCGTTCCTTCCTCGATGCCGCCGCCCAGCAGCAAATCGAGCGCCATGACATCGCTGCCGAGTTTTTTGCGCGATGCCGGCTGTCTGTGTTCAGCGGCGACGAGACGGGGAAAGACCTCGAGGCCACCCTTCCTGATCACGTAGTCGTGATAGCCACCGCGAAACTGGACGCCGCGATACTTCACGACCCGCAAGCGGCGGCGCTCGGTCCCATACTCTGGATTCAACTGCTCGAGCAGCACGACGCCATGCGCGATGCTTTGAACCTGCAAGTCGCGATCGGCGGCTGTCAAGTCGTCGAGCAGCAGGACCGTACACTTGCGCGTCGCGAAGAACTGTTTGAGCGCGAGAATCTGCCGACGATAGCGGAGGGCACCGCCGGCAAGCAGCCGGAGTTCCGACAGCGAGTCGAGCACGACGCTGGTCGGTTTCAGTCGCTCCACGTCAGCGAGGATCGAGCTGGTCGTCGACGCCAATTCGAACTCGGCCGGGTGGAACATCGTGTTCTGCTGATCGGGATCGAGCGCCCCTTCCGACGGCGTCAGCTCGCGAATCCCGATGCCGTCGAGCACCCAGCCGTGCGACTCGGCGACGGACCGCAGCTCGTCTTCCGTTTCCGAGAGTGTCACGTAGAGGACCGGCTCTCCTTCACGAGCCGCAGCCATCAGGTACTGGAGCGCCAGGGAGGTCTTCCCCGACCCCGGAACGCCTTCGATGAGAAACAGGCGACTGCGCGTGAAGCCGCCGGCCATGATGTCATCGAGCCCGGCTATCCCGGTCGACGCGACTGAACGCGTCATGTTGGTCACGGATGACATGAGCTCCCACTCCTTCCGGACGGCAGCGTCGAGTGTCTCCCAGGGAGACAATGATGCCTCGATCGGGGCATCAATTGCGATTGATGGCCAGGGGTGCTGTGTGAAAGCGCACAGCATCGCCAGCCGCCGAAGTGGCTTCTGCCTGTTGATGAGGCGTCCGAGGACGCCGATCATGTCACAGAATGCGTCTGACTGCGCTCGATGACTATGCTGCTCACGGACTCCCAGGCGCATTCGTAAGGGTCGAGCCGAACGCCAGGCTTGTGACGCCATGCGTGTAGCTCTCGACACGCGCCCAACCTCTGACGAGCTACGGTGCTACGGGCAGGCCATGCGCGACGGGTGTCGATGCGAGAGGACTCGACGGTCAGAATCGGTAAGCGACGGTTCGAATGGGATCGCCGTGCTCCAGAACGTCGCACAGGACGTCGGCAGTCCATGGCGTGATTCGAAACGGCTCCTCGGTGAGCACGATTCCGGAGTTCACCAGGAGACGAGTCTTTCCACCGAGCCGGAAATCGCGATTTGCGACGAAGCGACCGCGCGGCACGTGCTCGGTGATGATCCACAGCGGATACGGCGACAGCTTCCGAACGATGGCGGCGACATGTTCGTTGGACAAATGCTGGAACACCTGCTTGACAATGACGACATCTCCTGGCGGCAGCGGATCAGTGATCGCGTCGAGCAGATGGAATTGGATGTGTGGCGCTGTGACGAGCCCGCGGTTGCGTGCGATCAATTCCGGCACGACGTCGCAAGCATGATACTGCCGGGCCAAGTCCGCGAGCCGGCCCGCGGCCGCGAAGTCACCGCATCCAAGATCCACCACGACAGGCGGCGTCGGGAGAGCCGAGAGACAGGCGCGTACCGCAGCCACATAGGGCTCGATCACATGTGCGGTATGGCTGCCGCTCCCTGAATAGAAGTCGTGCTCCTCGCCGCCCCACTGCTTCTCGCGATAGATCGTTCCAAAGAGTTCAGCCGGCGTCTGCTGCTGGTGCAGGCGAGAGCCGATTTTCATGGCCCCTCGGTTCCATGCTTTCTTCGCGAACGCTCGGAGCAGCCGCATCAGTATTCACCCAATATTGCCACTCAAGATACACTACGCCGCTGCAATGGGCGTGCAGCTGTGCTGCCGTTCATGCTTTCAGTCCTGCTCAACGGTCGCAGGGCGATCCGAGATCGCGCGCTCGGCGCGGCCGGCAGGCACGAGTCGCATCAATCCACTCTCGACTGGTGTCGAGGCGAAAAGCAAACGGGTTGTCCGCGACCTCAGCGCGTCTCGCGCTCAGGCTTCGACTTGGCGTCGATCGCCTTGACTGGCACGTTCTGAACAATAGCGGCGGTGGCCTCATCCTCCTGCACCGACAGCGCCGCCTCCCGGGACGACGCCGCGGAGGACACCACGGTGGCAGTAGCCTCGTCCAAGGGCATGCGCCGTCGCACGATCCCGAGCTCCGCCTCGTCGGTCAGGTCGAGTCTCAGCGGAGTCAGGGAAACCCACCCTTGTTCCACGGCCCAGCGGTCCGTGCCTTCTTCGGCGCCTTCGGTTGGGGAGATCGCAAACCAGAAGAGATCGTGCCCGCCTGGATCGGTCGTGGGCACGATGCGCCCGTCGTACCGGCGCACCGACACGCGAGTCCACACGAGCCCCCGCGGCTTGCGCGGAAAATTGACATTCACGAGAGGCAGTTTCGCGTCCGGGAGCAGCGCATCGAGCACGCGGCGAATCCACGGCTTCTGCGGCTCGAAATCAGGCTCCGCGCCCGCCGGGGCGCTCAACGCCACGCCGCGCAGACCGAGCAGCGACGCCTGCTTCGCTGCTGCAACCGTCCCCGAGTGCCAGATTGAATGGCCGAGATTCAAGCCGATGTTGAGCCCCGATAACACGACATCGACCTGTTCCCAGTGGTAAACACCGAGCGCGACGCAATCGGCGGGCGTGCCGTTGACGCGATAGGCCGTGAACCCGCCGACGTTGGTCGAGCGATACGACAATGGGCGCGAGGCGGTGACCGCCGATCCCATCGCCGACCGTTCGACGTCGGGGGCGACGATGCGCACGGTTCCGAACTCAGCCGCTACCTCAGCCAGAGCCTTGATGCCAGGGCTGTATACACCGTCGTCATTCGATACGAGGATGCGCACGACGGAAAGATCCTGCAAACCGACGGCCAGATTCTTGAATGACGAGGCGGCCGAAGGGACGAAAACAGCATGAAGGTTGCACTCTTCTACAACGAGGCCGCTGGCGATGGCGTAACTCTGGGGGAGCTCCGGGCAACGTTGACATCAGGCGGCCACCAGCTCGTGCGCATTGTCGATCGGCACGCGGATCTGGGGCGCTTGCTGGACGCGGAGGCAGAGCTGGTCGTGGCAGCGGGGGGTGATGGGACGGTCTCGGAAGCGGCGCGGCTCGTCGCGGGCCACGAGGTGCCGCTTGCCCTCCTCCCCATCGGCACCGCCAACAACATCGCGCTTGGCCTCGGCATTCGCGGAACCCTCGCCGACATCGTGGAGAGCTGGGCGTCGGCGACGCGACGCCCGCTGGATCTTGGTCGTGTCCGAGGTGCGGGAGTCGAGCTCCGGTTTCTCGAGGCTGCCGGGGGCGGCTTGATCCCGGCAGGCATCGCCGCGCACGAGGCGCAGCCGGGCGCGGAGCAGGCGCCCGTGGGCCAGAAGCTGCCAGAGGCGATTCGCGCCTACCGCGACGCGCTCGGCGCCTTGAAGCCGAGACGCTGCACGGTCACGCTTGATGGCACGTCAATGACGGACGACTTTCTGCTGGTCGAAGCGCTGAACACGCGGGCTGTCGGTCCACATCTCGAGCTGGCGGAAGCCGATCCTTCGGACGGACGCTTTTCGGTCGTGGTGGCCACGGAAGCGGACCGCGGCGAGATCGACGAGTACCTGCGTGCACTCGACGCAGGCGACTCCGTCCGACTCCCGCTTGCGTCGATGCTTGCGCGCGACGTGGAGGTTCGCGGGTGGGAGCGCCTGCACATCGACGATCGCCTGATCAGCGTTCCCGGCGGCGCGCCGGTGTCGGCGCATATCGAGCCGGCAGCGCTCCATGTCCTTTCGCCAATCCCGGTCGAGGTCAAACCCGAAACACGGGTCCCGTAGCTAATCGCACCGCAGTGCCGAGGCAGGTTCAACGGCGCTGGCGCGCCGCGCCGGGCCATAGGCCGCCACGACGGCCACAGCCGCGAGCACGGCACACGCGACCGCGAGCGTCGTGACATCGGCGGGCCCGACGCCGTACAGAAAGCGCCGGCAGGCATAACCGGCGAGTATCGCCAACGGGACGCCGATGACGGCGCCCACGCCCACCGCGGTGACTGCCTCTCGAAGCATCATGCCCACCAGCCGGCCGCCCTGCGCGCCGAGCGCCATGCGGATGCCGAACTCCCGCGTGCGCCGGGCGACGGCATACGCGAGCGTGCCGTACAAACCGACGGCCGCCAGGAGAAGCGCGACGGCACTGAAGCTGGATGCCAGTTGCAGCAGAAGTATCTCGCGACCCACGGTCTCGTCGACCTGTTCCTCGAGCGTCGTGACCTTGCGCACCATGACGTCCGGATCAACCGCCGCGAGGGCTGCGCGAGCCTGTCTGACGACCTCCTCGCCGGCACGAGGCGACGTGCGGAGAGCGATGGCTCGGACCTGCTGAGGCCACTGCTCCAGGGACGCCCACGCCATCGGCTCGACCTTGTCCTCGCGAAGGCCGTTGTACTTCGAGTCGCGCACGATGCCGATGACCGTGAACGGCGGCTGCTGGTCGCGCGGGTACTCGAACACAATCGATTGCCCGATGGCGGCAACCCCCTCGAGTCGCCTGCGTGCCAGCGTCTCGTTCACGACGACAACCGGCAGAGCGCCGCGGCGGTCCGCCGGCGTGAAGTCACGTCCCGCGATCATCTGCATGCCGACCGTCTCGAAGTATCGCGGCGTCACGTAGTCCACTCGCGTGTCGTGCCGATCGTCGGGCCGCGCCGCCGGGTGCATCGTCAGCCAGAGGTCACTGCCGCCGAACAGTTCCAGCCACGAGAGCGCCGCGGACCTGACGCCTGGGATGCGATTCAAGGCGTCGTCGAGGACTCTGAACTGCGCCGCCTGCGCGTCCGGATCGACGCGCGTGCCCGGCGCCCGTCCCCGGTCCTCGTGCGTCACCTCGATCGTGACAACCTGGTGCGGCTGGAACCCCGGATCGACCGACTTCAACTCGGTCATCGTGCGCAGCAGCAGGCCCGCAACAAACACAAGCAGCAGCGAGAGCGCCATCTGCGCCGTCACCAGGGAACGCGCCAGCCTGCGCGTCGATCCCGCTGTGGTGCGGCCCGTGCCGGCAATGGCAGGCTGCAGGTCCACCCGGCTCAGTCGCAGCGCGGGCAGCAGTCCGGTAACGAGCGTAGCCAGCATGACCGAGCCCGCGACGACCGCGGCCACTCGCGTCGATGCTTGTGGTTCGAGGACGACGATGAAGTAGTCCATCGAGATCGTGGAGACAAGGGCCGGGGTGAGGATTCGCGCCAGCAGCAGTCCCATTGCGCCGCCGAGCAGGGAGAGCAGGGCTCCCTCGGTTGCGAGCTGTCGTACCAGCCGGCTGCGTGTACCGCCAATGGCAGCCCTCGTCGCCAGCTCGCGCGTGCGCGCTTCGCCGCGTGCGAGCAGAAGCGTCGCCACGTTCGACATGGCAATCACCAGGAATACCGCGACGATCGACAGGACGATCCACAACGGTTCGTCGAACGCCTCGCGCAGCACGCCCAGGCCCTGGGCGCCTGGGAGCAGGCGCATGCCGTAGTCGGTCGGCCCGGGAGCGACTGTTCCGGGCCTGGTCGGCCCCTGAGGCTCGGTCGCCTCGATCTGCTGGTAGAGAGTCGTGAGCGCCGCCGTGGCCGCCGCAGGTGGCACGCCGTCGCGCAGGCGCCCCATCACACCTGAGAAGAACGCCAGTCTGTGGTTGTCGAGCAACTCGGGCTCGGTCAGCGATTTGATTGGCACCCAGACGTCGGGCGCATAGCCAGCCTGGTGGCTTCGAAAGCGCTCCGGAGCGACGCCGACGATCGTGCAAGCCGTGCGGCGGACGCGCAGCTGCTGGCCGAGCGCCGTCGGAGACTGTTGGAACTGGCGCACCCAGAAGCCGTAGCTGATGACCGCCGCGCACGTCGCCGATCTCGTGTCATCCGCGTCGCTCAGCAGGCGGCCGATCTGCGGCTCGAGCCGCAGGACTCGGAAATAGCTGCCGGAGACCAGGCTGCCGGCGACATAGGTTGGCGACACCGACCCAGGGAGCGTCACCGCCAGGAAGCTGGAGTCCGAGATTGCCGCCATGTCGTCGAGGACGTGCTGTCTCCGACGCAATTCCTCGTAGACCGGGTTGAACAGCACGAAGCGGTCGCCGCGAACGAGCGGTCGCAGGACGACCAGCCGGTTGGGCTCAGGTACGGGGAGCGGCCGAAGCACTACAGCGTCGAGCACCGCGAAGACCGATGTAGTCGCGCCGATGCCGAGCGCGAGTGAGAGGATTGCGATTGCCGTGAAACCGCGGCCGCGCCTCAGCACGCGCGCGGCGTAGCGCACATCCTGGCTGGTCTGCTCCAGCCACGAGATTCCACGCGCATCGCGGCATTCCTCGGCGGCGCGGTCCGTCGTCCCGAACGCGAGCCGCGCCCGGCGGAGCGCCTCATCGCGCTCGAGGCCCATCGCGACGTACTTGTCGGCCTGCTGCGCGAGATGAAAACCGATCTCGTCGTCCAGTTCCTGCTCCACCGCCTTACCCCGGAACAGGGCGCGTAGCCGGTACGCGATATCGCTCAGCATGACGGCCTTCCTTCGGTGACCCGTGCCGGCCTACGCCATGTCGAGTACTTGCGCGATAGCGCCGGCCAGCTTCCGCCAGCTCCGCGCGTCAGCGTCGAGCTGCTTGCGGCCCGCGGCGGTCAGCTCGTAGAACTTGGCTTTCCGGTTGTTGTCCGAGGCACCCCAACGCGCCTTGACCAGGCCGCGGCGCTCGAGCCGGTGGAGCGATGGATAGAGCGAACCCTGCTGCACCTGCAGGACGTCCGAGGAGATCTGCTGGATCCGCTCGGATACCGCCCAGCCGTGTTGGGGACCGAGCGCGAGGGTTCGCAGGATCAGCAGGTCCAGCGTGCCCTGTGGAAGCTCCAGTCGCTCGTCGCCCATCTGCTCCCCTTTTGCTTCGACAGGAAAGATAGCACGCGTCTTGTAGAAGCGCAAGGGAAGTAGGCAGTGGGAGTTGGGGACTGTCCCCCGAGAGAGCGCGGGGACAGTCCCCAGGGCAGGGCGCGGGGGACAGTCCCCGTACAATAGCTGCCAAGGAGAACGCACGTGGCCAAGCGCGGTGTCCGGTTCGTCCTCGGGTTCATCTTCCTGGCGGTCCTCGTCTCCGTCGCGGGCGTGGTGCTCATGTTCCTCGTTGTCGGACGTGGTCCCTCGGTCGCGGGCAACTCCACGCTCGTCCTCCGCCTGGACGACGACCTGAGAGAAGCGCCGAACGACAACGTCGTGCAGCAGTTGTTCGAGGGCGATGAGCCGGGCGGCCTGCGCGGCGTGCTCGAGGCGCTGCGCAAGGCGAAGGTGGACAAGCGCATCCAGGGCGTCATCGTCCTGCCCGCCGGCCTCAAGGCGCCGTACTGGGCCAAGGTGCAGGAGGTCCACGACGCGATCCTCGACTTCCGTAAGTCGGGCAAGCCGGCCGTCGCGTTCCTGGAGTACGCCGGCGAGCGCGAGTACTTCATCGCCAGCGCGTGCAGCCGCATCGTGCTGATGCCGAGCGCGTCGCTCGACCTCAACGGCCTGGCCGCCTACGAGGTGTTCCTGCGCGGCACGCTCGACAAGATTGGCCTTTATCCCGACTTCCTGCACATCGGCGACTACAAGACGGCCTACAACGCGTTCACCGAGAAGGGATTCACGAAGGCGCACCGCGAGGTCACCGAGTCGATGACCACGGATCTCTACGATCAACTCGTGCGCGGCATCGCCGAAGGCCGGCACAAGACCGAGGGCGAGGTCCGCGCGCTCATCGACCAGGGCCCCTTCCTGCCGGACGAGGCGCTGCGCGTGGGCCTGGTGGACGACCTGGCGTACGCGGATCAGATCGACGAAAAGCTGAAGCTCGGTAGCGGCAAGCTCACGCGTCTCGAGGGCAGCGTCTACGCCAAGGTGGATGCCGGCTCGCTCGGCCTCAACCGCGGCCCGAGGATCGCCGTCATCTACGCAACCGGCGTAATCGCCTCCGGCCGCGCCGGGTACGATCCGTTCTCGGGCGGCGTGCTCGGGGCCGAAACGATCATCGAGCACATCAAGGAGGCGCGCAACGATCCGTCGGTGCGCGCGATCGTGCTGCGCATCGACAGCCCGGGCGGATCCGCCACGGCGTCGGACGCGATCTGGCGCGAACTGGTCATCACTCGGGAGGAGCGCCACGACCGGCCGCTGGTCGTTTCGATGTCCGATCTCGCGGCGTCGGGCGGCTACTGGATCGCCATGGCCGCGCCCTACATCGTCGCGCAGCCGGGTACGCTCACCGGGTCGATTGGCGTCATCACCGGCAAGATGGTGACCGGCGGCACCTTCAAGAAGCTCGACGCCAACATCGAGACCGTCAGCAAGGGCAAGCTCGCCGAGCTGGCCTCGCCCGTGCGGCCCTTCAACGACGAGGAGCGCAGGAAGGTCCAGAGCCTGATCGAGGAAACCTACGATCAGTTCATCGAGAAGGCTTCGGCCTCGCGACACATGAAGCCGGAGAAGCTGGACGCCATTGCGCAGGGCCGCGTCTGGACGGGCAGGCAGGCCAAGGCGATCGGGCTGGTGGACGAACTTGGCGGGCTCGATCGCGCCATCGCGGCGGCCAAGCAGCGCGCGAAGATCCCGGCCGCGAGCGACGTGGAAGTGGTGGTCTATCCTCCGAAGCGCTCGGTCTTCGAATTGTTGTCGAAGGGCTTCAAGACCGAAGGCAGCGTGCTCGCAGGCGTGCTGCCCGACGACGAGCGGCGCGCGGTGGGCATGGCGCTGGCCCCGTTCCGGCTGTTCCGGCCAAACGAGGCGCTCGCACTCATGCCGAGTCTCTTCCTGCGCTGAACCCTGAACCTGAACCCTCGAACCTCAGATTCGGAGGAGGGTTCGAAGGGGAGGAAGGGGCGGAGGGGTGGGAGGGTTCGGTTCCAAGGGGTTCGCGAGGTTCGGAGATTCGAAGGTCGGTTCATGGGTTCGGAGGTTCGCAGGTCGGTTCATGGGTTCGGTCGAACCCGAACCCTCCGCACCGAACCCCCCGCCCCCTCCGACCCTTCCTTTCCTCCGAACCTACCCCGTGATCGTCCTGAGCAGCTCTTCGTTGACGTTGATCTTCATGCGGTCGCGCGCCTTGCTCATGTAGGCGCCGAAGAACTTCGACCGCTGGTCCGTCTCGAGCTCCTGGCGCAGCGAGTCCTTCGTCTTCGTCAGCTCGTCGGGCTTGGCCTCTTCCTTCTCGACGACGTGCGCGATGACTGTGGCGTTGTCGGTAGTGACCGGCGCCGTGACGCCACCGCTCGACTGCGCGAAGATCGCCGAATCGAGTGCCGGGCTGATGCCCGCATCGGGCCACGCCGTGCCGCGAGCCACCAGCTCGCTGGTTTTCACGTCCAGCCCCGCGGCCTTGGCGGCCTGGCCGAAGTTGCCGGCGAGACCAGCAGTCAGCGCCGCCGCCTTCGTCTTCGTCAGATCGCGCGCTTTCTGCCGCACGACATCCTCGTGCGCCTTGTCCTTCACATCGGCCAGGGTGGGCAGGCGTGAAGGCTCAGTGGCGGTCGGCGCGTAGAAGACCAGGCCGCGCGCGGTTCGGGCCGGGCCGCTCACGGTGTCGAGCTTGCCGCTGAAGGCCTGCTCGCTGACCTCCGGCGACGGGCCCAGGCCGGCGATCGGCTCGTCCTTCAGGAAGAAGCCCGATTCCTGCACCTTGAGGCCGCGCGCCGCCGCGACCCGCTCCATGTCGGCGGTCGTCTTCAAGTCCTTTGAAATGGAATCGGCGATCGACTGCGCCTCGGTCGACGCGCGCTCGTACGCGAGTCGATCGGTGATCTCCTGCCGCGCCGCTTCGAGCGGCCGCGTGGCCCCGGGCTTCTTGTCGACCATCTTGATGATGTGGTACCCGAACGGCGACTTCACGAGGTCGCTTATCTGCCCCGGCTGCAGGCTGAAGGCCGCCTCCTCGAACTCCTTCACCATCCGCCCGCGGCCGAAGTAGTCGAGATCGCCGCCGTTTTTTGCGGACGCCTCGTCCTCGGAATTCTTCTTCGCCAGCTCGGCGAAGTCGGCGCCGCCGCGCACCTGCTTCAGCAGCGTCTCGGCCTTCGCCTTCACCGCCGCGTCGTCCTTGCCTTCGGTCTTCAGGAGGATGTGGCTGGCCCGCACCTGTTCGGGTGTGGTGTATTCGGGCTGGTGCTCGCGGTAGTACCGCTCGACGTCAGACGCGGGGACGATCGTCTTCGTGCGCAGCGCCTCGACGTCGATCAGGAGGAACTTGATCTTCCGCTTCTCGCCAATGCGGTACGTCTCCTTGTGCTGATCGAACCACGAGGCGACATCCTGATCGGTCACCGTCACCTGATCGCGCATCTTGTCGGCCGACAGCACGACGAGCTCGACCTTCACCTTTTCGTTGCGCCGCTTGAACTCCGCCGAAACGTCAGAATCAGGCACGACGACCCAGTCGGTGAGAGCGGCGCGCAGCTTGTCCACGAGCAGCGAGCGCCGGAGGCTCTCTTCGAAGTCCGCCTTCGTCAGCGGCGGCCGCTGCGACGCGAGCACCTGGCTGTAGACGTCCTCGCCCGCGAACACGCCGTTCTGCTGGAACGCAGGGATGCTCAGGATGCGCTGCGCCACTTCCGCATCGCTGACCGACAGCCCCAGACGACGGGCCTCGACGACGGCCGTCCGCTCCTCAATCAGTTGCCGCAGGATCTGCTGTTCGACGCCGAGCTGCTTCAGCATCTGCTCGTTGACGTTGGCGCCGTAGGCGGCGCGGTAGGCCTGCATCTGCTGCTGATAGGCACGGCGGAACGTCGTCGCCGTGATGCCCTCCCCGTTGACCGTGGCGATTTCCTCGTTGGGAGATCCCGCGCCGACGCGCGGCCGAAGGAAGTCGGGCACGTAGAAGAAGACGAAGGCGAGCACCACCAGGGCCAGGCTCCATTTCAGCCAGTTCTTGTGTCGGCGCATCCGGTCGAGCATGGTCATGGGGTTCGAGATCCTTCAGCGGGAGCGGAATCCAGTGTCCAAACCTCAGATTGTCGTCTCTGGTGGAAGGGCCTGTCAACCGTTCGCCATCAGCCGATAACCGGTAGAGCGGCCGTCGCTCCGACGGGCGAAATTCGGCCGCACAGGGGTCGATCCGCGTCCGATCGCGCGGGTACGGCGTGGTATTATTTCCGTCGGTGAGAAGCACTTAGCGGCCGTGTCCACCGCGCGCGTGCAGGGAGCAGCGAGACCATGACCCGCCCGGCTACCGGGCGAGCGCCAGCGCGACGGGCACGCCCCGGTCCGCGCCAGCGCGCCGCCGCGGATCCGGTCGCCGTCGGCGACCTCGCCCGACGTCTACACGACGCCCAGCGGGCGCTCCGGCCGCGCCTCGTCACCCGTTCCGCGCTCGCGCACATTGTCCAGTCCACGCATGCCACGCTCGACCCCCGCCGCGTCGCGGAATTCCTCGTCTCGTGGGCTCCGACCTGGTGGCCCGTCTCGATCTGGGCCGTCGTGACCACCGACGTCGACGGCCAGCTCGCCGTCCTCGCGCAGCGCGCGTTGCCCGAAAGCCTCGCCTCGACGGCGCAGGCCGTTGCGGGGTGGATGGTGCACAGCGGCGAGGACTTCGCCAGCGCCGACCTGCGCTACGACTCGCGACTGGCAGCGCCCGCGGGCGGCAGCGCCGTGGCCGCCATCGGCTTCGTCCTGCGCGGCCGCGAGCAGGTCATCGGCGCGCTCATCGGCTTCGACCGCCGGGCGTCCGAGTCGGAGCCGGCGCTCAACACCGGTGTCCGCGGAGCCTGGGCCTCGCTGGTGACGACGGGAGCGCTTGCGCTGGAGAACGCAATGGTCGTGACGCGCGCGGAAGCGCTGTCCGTGACCGACGATCTCACGCGGCTCTACAACTCGCGCTACATGAACCTGTCGCTGCGGCGCGAGACCAAGCGGGCGGTGCGCACCGGGCGCACGCTCTCACTGCTCTTCATCGACATGGACGGCTTCAAGGCCGTCAACGACACCTATGGCCACCTGTATGGCAGCCGCGCGCTGGTCGAAGCGGCCGCCGTCATTCGCGGCAGCGCGCGCGAGACCGATGTCGTCGCCCGCTTCGGCGGCGACGAGTTCGCGGTGATCCTTCCGGAAACCGATTCCGAGGGCGCGACGATGGTGGCCGAGCGCATTCGCGACCGCATTGCGGCGCACAGTTTTCTCACCGCGGATCGGCTCGACGTCCGCCTCACGGCCTCGGTCGGCATCGCGACGCTTCCCGATGTCGCGGCCTCGGCCGAGGAGCTCGTGCAGGCCGCCGACCGCGCGATGTACAAGGTCAAGATGTCGGGCAAGAACGGCATACATCTCGCCTCCGACTGAGTCGGCGGGCAAAGGAGTTCCTCGTTGGCGCTGCGTTCCCTCTTCTCCCTCTTCTCGAGCGATCTGGCAATCGACCTGGGCACCGCGAATACATGTGTGTACGTCCGCGGCAAGGGCATCGTGGTCAACGAGCCGTCCATTGTCGCCATCAACAAGGTGAACGGCCGCGTGGAGGCCGTTGGCAAGGAGGCCAAGGAGATGCTGGGGCGTACACCCGGCAACATCGTGGCCATCAAGCCGATGAAGGACGGCGTCATCGCGGACTTCGAGGTCACCGAGAAGATGCTGGCGTACTTCATCCGCAAGGCGCACAACAACCGCAACGTCTGGGTCCGGCCGCGCATCGTCATCGGCGTGCCGTCGGAGATCACGCAGGTCGAAAAGCGCGCGGTGAAGGACAGCGCGTATCGCGCGAAGGCCAGCGAGGTGCACCTGGTGGAAGAAGCCATGGCCGCGGCGATCGGTGCGGGCATGCCGATCACGGAGCCGTCGGGCAACATGATCGTGGACATCGGCGGCGGCACCACCGACATCGCCGTCATCTCGCTCGCGGGCATCGTCTACAGCAAGGCGGTGCGCGTCGCGGGCAACGAGATGGACGAGGCGATCATCCAGTACATCAAGAAGACGTACAACCTGCTCATCGGCGAGCGCACGGCCGAGGGAATCAAGATGGAGATCGGCTCCGCGTATCCGCTCGAGGAGCGCATGACGATGGAGATCAAGGGCCGGCACCTGATCGAGGGCGTGCCGAAGACCATCACCATCACGGACGAGGAAATCCGCGAAGCGCTGGCCGAGACCGTGAGCGTGATCGTGGATGCCGTGCGCGTGGCGCTGGAGCGCACGCCGCCGGAGCTGTCGGCCGACATCGTGGACCGCGGCATCGTCCTGACGGGCGGCGGCGCGCTGCTCAAGAACCTGGACAAGCGCCTGCGTGAGGAGACAGGCCTGCCGCTGGCCATGGCCGAAGATCCGCTCTCGTCGGTCGTGCTCGGCGCGGGCAAGATGCTCTCGGATTTCAACCTGCTGCGGAAGATCTCGATTGACTAGCTCGCCGGTCGTTCGTGCTTCGACGAGCCCGGCACGAACGGTAGGCGACTGAACCATGGCTATCCTAGAACTCCGGCGCCGTGGCAGCACGTTCCTGTTCGTCGTCGTGGTGGTCGCCCACATCGTGCTGATCTCGGCCCAGGTCACTTCCAAGTCGGGCGTGCCGCTGCTGCAGGCGGTGACCTTCGGGCTGGTCGCCCAGGTGCAGCGCGCAGGCTACGCGTTTGCGAGCGGCATCTCGTCGATCTGGTACGGCTACGCGGATCTTCGCGAGGTCCGCGCCGAGAACGCGCGGCTGCACAGTGAGCTCGGCGCGGCGCGCATCAGCCTGCAGCAGGAGCGGGCGCTGGCACAGCGCAGCGAAGAGCTGACCAGGCTGCTCGACCTCAAGACCCGCACGACACTCGAGACGACGGCCGCCGATGTGCTGGCCGGTTCGGCCGCGCCGGAGTTTCGCACGATCACTATCGGGAAGGGGTCGGCCGACGGGCTGCGGCCCGACATGGCCGTACTGGCGCCGGCCGGCGTCGTGGGCCGGGTAATCATTCCCAGCGCGGGCGCAGCGAAGGTGCAGCTGCTCGTCGACCGGAACGCAGCCGTCGGCGCGGTCGTCGAGCGATCGCGCTCGCAGGGCGTTGCGCTTGGTTTGGGAACCTCGCTTCTCAAACTGGACTTCGTCTCGGACACCTCCGACGTCAAGACGGGAGACAGCATCGTCACGTCCGGCATCGACGGCATTTACCCGAGGGGGTTCCTCATCGGGAAGGTCGTGAAGGTGGATCGCGCCGGTGGCGCATACCGCGGGATCGATGTGCAGCCCGCGGTCGACTTCTCGCGGCTGGAAGACGTCCTGGTCGTCCTCAGTCCCGTGGTGCCCGACACCGGCTCGCAAGCCGACGCGCCCCCGGCAGGGCCGACGCCAGGCACTCCGGCCCCAGCGGCTGCACCCGCCGCGCCAAGGCCCTCGCCAGCTGCGGCCACGGCGGCACCGGCCGCAAAACCCACGACCCCGGCGGCGCGCCCCGCGCCGGCTCCTGCGCCCAAAAAGCCGCCGCCACCCGCTCCTTCGGCGGATCAGCCGCAATGAAGGTCCTCATCACCGCTCTCGCCGTGGTGGTCGCCGTGCTGGCCCAGGGACAGCTGGGGGGCGCGCTCGTGCTCGGGACGACGCCGCTCGATCTCGGCCTGATTGCCGTCGTCTGCATCGCGCTGACGTCAGGCCCCACAGTCGGTCTGCTCGCCGGGATGTGCGCCGGGCTTGCCCAGGATGCGCTCGGCGGTGGCATCATTGCGTCGAAGGGTGCCATCATCGGCATCGGGGGCCTGGCCAACACCGTCGTGGGGTTCCTGGTGGGGCAGGCCAGCACGCAGTTCATCGTGACCGGCGCGCTGCCGCGGCTGGTGGCCTTCTTCGGCAGCACTGTCGTGCACGCCGTCATCTTCATGGGGCTGTACGAGCTGCTGGGGTTGGCGCACTTCGGATTGCCCTGGGGCGGCGTTGTCGGGCAGGGGCTGGCCAACGCGCTGGTCGGCGTCCTGATTCTGCAGGCGACCGAGCTGTTGCCGGGGGCCGTTGAGCGGCGTCAGGCGCAGAAGGGCACCGGTTTCCGCATCAACCGGCGATTGGACTAGAAGGCCGTGGCCATCATCAGACAGGCGGAAGAACGCAAGGTTCCGGTCTGGCGCATCACCATGCTGCAGGTGAGCGCCATCGCGGGCTTCCTGCTCCTCGCCGGCACGTTCTGGTTCTTCCAGGTCATCCAGCACGAGCAGTTCCGCGAGATGGCCGAGAACAACCATCAGCGCGAGCTGGCCCTCCGCGCGCCGCGCGGCGTGCTCTTCGACCGCAACGGACGCGTGCTCGTCGAGAACCGGCCGGCGTTCAACGTCTCCATCGTCAGGCTGAAGACGACGGATCTCGATCGGACCGTCCGCATGCTGTCCGCCGTGGCCGGCGTGGACGAGCGGAACGTGCGGGAGATCGTCGATCGTCATCTGCACGAGCCGTCGTACCGGCCCATCGTCGTCATCGAAAACGCGACGCTCGCGCAGGTGGCGGCGATCTCCGCCCGGCGACTCGACTTCGAGTTGCCCGACGTCGTCGTGCAGCAGGTGCCGACGCGTGAGTATCCGACGAACGAGCTCGGCGCGCACCTGTTCGGCTACGTGGGTGAGGCGACCGACTCGCAGGTCGAGTCCGATGACCTGCTGAAGAGCGGCGACATCGTCGGGCAGGCCGGTCTCGAGAAGGCGCACAACGCGCTGTTGATGGGCAAGGACGGCGCGCGCACCGTCATCGTCAACAGCGTTGGCCGCGAGATGGGGGAGCTCGAGCGCACCGAGCCAATCGAGGGCCGCCGGCTGAAGCTGACGATTGACTACGACGTCCAGAAGGCCATCGAGGACGGCTTCAACGCGTCGGGTTTCAACGGCGCGGCCGTGGTGCTCGATCCCCAGACCGGTGAAGTCCTCGGCTTCAGCAGCCGTCCGGCGTACGACCCGAACGCCTTTGCCGCCGGCATCGATCGCGCCACGTGGTTACGGTTGAACACTGACGACCTGCGGCCCTTGCAGAATCGGGCCATCCAGGGCCGGTACTCGCCCGGCTCCACGTTCAAGATGGCCGTCGGGCTGGCGGCGCTCGAAGAGGGCGTGATCACGCCGGACTTCAAGGTCCATTGCACCGGCGGCGCCAATTTCTACGGCCGCTACTTCAAGTGCTGGAAAAAGGGCGGCCACGGCACCGTCGATCTGCGGCACGCGATCGAGCAATCCTGCGACGTCTACTTCTACACGGTCGGCAACATGGTCGGCGTGGATCGCATTCACAAGTGGGCGACGCTGCTCGGCCTCGGCGCGATGAGCGGCATCGACCTGCCGAACGAGGTCGCCGGCCTCGTGCCGTCCACCGAGTGGAAGAAGCAGCGGACGGGCGAAAAGTGGTACGCGGGCGAGACGATCTCGGTGTCCATCGGCCAGGGCCAGGTGTCGGTGACGCCGGTTTCGATGGCCGTCTACATGGCCACGCTCGCCAACGGCGGCACGCGTGTCACGCCGCACCTGGTGAAGGCGTATGACGAAGGCAAAGGCTGGATGCCGATTCCATCGCCGCCGCCGCAGTCGAAGGTGACCATCGACCACGAGAAGCTGCAGGCGATTCGCGACGGCCTCTGGATGGTCGTGAACGCCGGCGGCACGGGCGGGAGGGCGCGCATCGCGAACGAGGACGTGTCGGGCAAGACCGGCACCGCGCAGGTGATCTCGAACCAGGGCCGCGCGGCAGCCGCGCGAAGCGGCAAGGACTTTCGCGACAACGGCTGGTTCGTCTTCTTCGCGCCGCGCGATCACCCGGCGATCGCGGGCGTCGTCTTCCTCGAGCACGGCATTCACGGGCCGAACGCGGCCTCGCTGGCCCATCACATCCTGGACGTCTTCTTCGCGAAGCAGGATGGCCGGCCGCTGCCGCCGCCGCCGACGCACGACGATCTGCGGCTGGACTACAAGGATCCCATGGCACAGCATGGGGAACCGATCGGGGGCGGCTAGCCGTGGCGTTCATCGAACGGCGTCTCTTCTTCCATCTCGACTGGCTGCTGCTCGCCTCGGTGCTGACCATTGTCGCGATGGGGATCACGATGATCTACAGCGCGACGCAGGCGACGATGCCGAAGCTGTACGTGTCGCAGATCTACGCGCTGCTGCTCGGCCTCGTCGCGATGGTCATCGCGCTGTCGATCGATTACCGCACGCTGGCCGACAAGTCGCACTGGATCTACGCGCTGACACTCGGCCTGCTCGTCTACGTGATGATTTTCGGCGTCGTGCGCGGGGGCGCGCGCCGCTGGATTCCCCTCGGCTTCTTCAACCTGCAGCCCTCCGAGTTCGCCAAGCTCGCCGTGGCGCTGGTGCTGGCCAAGTTCTTCGGCGAGAACCGGCGCCTGCAGCCGACGGGGGCCGACCTGATGACGGGCGCGGCGCTGGCCATCGTGCCGCTGCTGCTGATCGCGCGGCAGCCGGACCTCGGCACGGCCGTCACGCTCGTGCCGGTGTACCTCGTGGTGGGCTACGTGGCGGGCCTGCCGATGCGGGTGCTGGGCATCCTCGCGCTCGCCGGCGTGCTGATGGCGCCGATCGCGTGGAAGTTCGCGCTGAAGGACTACCAGAAATCGCGC
>Ga0070688_100000537_pt1 | contig 19177 bp, 16 predicted proteins | sample KBSS13HmetaG_FD_64679 | JGI IMG/M metagenome (GOLD analysis project Ga0070688, IMG submission 64679) | Switchgrass rhizosphere microbial communities from Kellogg Biological Station, Michigan, USA - KBS S1-3H metaG | ecosystem: Host-associated > Plants > Roots > Rhizosphere ...
GGCCGACGGCGTCGATCTCGTCCATGAAGATGATGCAGGGCGAGTTCTGTTTCGCCTGCTCGAAGAGGTCGCGGACGCGGCTGGCGCCGACGCCGACGAACATCTCGACGAAGTCCGAGCCGGAGATCGAGAAAAACGGGACGCCCGCCTCGCCGGCGACGGCGCGGGCGAGCAGGGTCTTGCCGGTCCCGGGCGGTCCATATAGAAGGACGCCCTTCGGAATCCGGGCGCCGAGCGCCTGGAACTTCTTCGGGTTCTCGAGGAATTCCTTGATCTCCTCGAGCTCCTGCACCGCCTCGTCAACGCCGGCGACGTCGCGGAAGGTGATTTTCGGCGCGTCCACCGACATCCGCTTGGCTTTCGATTTGCCGAAGTTCATCACCCGGCTGCCGCCGCCCTGCATCTGGTTCATGAGGAAGATCCAGAAGCCGAAGAAGAGCACGAAGGGCAGGATCAGGGTCAGCAGCGAGAGCAGGCTGGAGCTGCCGGAGCCGTGGACGTCGGTCTTTACTTCGTTGTCGCGGAGAAGGTTGACCAGCTGGCGTTCGCCGTCGGGCGGGTAGCCGGTGGAGAAGGTCTCGCCGTTGGAGCGCTTGACGTCGAGGGTGTTGTCCTTCGTGTTGACGTCGACCTCTTCGACCTGGCCCTTGGCGACCAGTCCCGTTTTGGGCTCGATCAGTTCGTTGTAGGCAGGGGACTCCTTGCCATCGCCGCCGCTGATCATTTTCGAGGCGATGAACGCCAGGATTACGACCAGCAGGATCGGGAACGCCGCGCTTTTGAAGAAACGCCTCACGAGGAGAAATCAGCGTACCAGGGCGGATTTTCCGGTCTAGTCAGAAAGCGCGGCGACGAAATCCAGGTTTCGGTACTTCTGCGCGTGGTCGAGGCCGTAGCCGATCGCGAACCGGTTCGGGATCTCGAAGCCGACATACCGCGGCGAAAGGTCGACCCGCAGGCGCTCCGGCTTGGTCAGCAGCGCGCAGGCGTGCAGGGAAGCGGGGTTGCGGGCATTGAGGTTGCGCATCAGGTATTGCAGGGTGAGGCCGGAATCGATGATGTCCTCGACGATGAGAACGTCGCGGCCTTCGATCGGCGCGTCAAGGTCCTTGAGGATGCGGACGACGCCGGAGGAGTCGGTCTGCGAGCCGTAGCTGGAGACGGCCATGAAATCGATCTCGCAGGGGACGTCGAGGTGGCGCATCAGGTCGGCGAGGAAGAGGACGGCCCCCTTCAGCACCCCGACCAGGACCAGCTCCCGCCCCGCGTAGTCGCGGCTGATCTCGGCCCCCAGCTCGGCGATGCGCCGCTGCAGGTCGTCTCTGGCGACGAGGGTCTCGCCGATCGCGGGGTCCGACACGGCGCGCAGTCTAGATATAGAGAGGCTAGTCGCGCTCGGCGCGGAGGACGCCCTTCTCGAGGACGGCGCGGACGCCGCTGCCCAGGTCGAGGCTGGAGCCGCCGCGGCTGAGGCTCGCGACCTGCTCGGCGAAGCGGGCGGCGCCGGCGACGGGGCGGCCGGCGGCCTCGTCGGCGAGGCGCTGGAGGACGAGCCGGCGCAGCGCCGGGTGCAACTCGGCGAAACGTGCCTGGGAGATCGTCCCCCGCCCCGCCGCCAGCTCGGCATCGACGAGGGAGTCGAGCAGCTCGGCCTCCTCGCGCAGCAGCCCCGCCGTCCGCAGGACATTCTCCTTCGCCGCCGGGTGGACCTGCTCCAGCGCGGGGATCAGATCCCGCCGGATCAAGTTGCGCCTGTAGTCGGCCTCCTCGTTGCTGGCGTCGTCGCGCCAGGCCAGCCCCCGTTCTTCGCAGTAGGCGGTCGTCTCTGCCCGGGTGGCTCCCAGCAGCGGCCGGACCAGGCGCCCATCGCGGGGGCGCATCCCGAGCAGGGCGCGGCGGCTGGGGGACGAGGCGAGCCGGTAGAGGATCGTCTCGACCTGGTCGTCGGCGGTGTGGCCGGTGGCGATCACGGCCCCCCGCCCCTCCGCCAGCTGCGCAGCGGCGGCGTAGCGCTCCTCCCGGGCCCAGGCCTGGAGGTTGCCGCCCTGCGGGCGCGACGGCCGCTCCACCGCCAGCTCCACCCCGAGGCGCGCGCAAAGCTGGGCGCAGTAATCCTCGTCCCCGCCCGCCTCGGGTCGCAGCCCGTAGTTGACGTGCAGCGCGGACACGGCCTCCGCCCCCCGCGCCCGCAGCGCGAGGTCGAGCATGCAGACCGAGTCCCGCCCGCCGGAGAGCATCACCACCACCGGCGCGGCACCGGCGATCAGCCTCCCGGCCTCAACCCGTGCGAGAAGCTCGTCGCCGCTCATGCGCCGCGGACGACGAAGAGCGCGGTCGGGGTCGGGAACCCCTTCAGGCTGACCTCGCCGATCGGCTCGAACTCGAGGCGGTCGCTGGCGGCGATCGCGCCGCAGACCGCATCGGTGACCAGCACCTCGCCGGCCAGCGCCCGGTTGACCACCCGGTGGACGAGGTTGACCTGGCTGCCGAAGTAGTCGCCGTCGCGGTAGACGGCGTCGCCATAGTGGATCCCGACCCGCGGCTGCGGCCGCTGGGCGAAGCGGGAGAGGAACTCCACCGCCCATTCGGTCAGGGAAGCAGGGTCGGGCGAGACCACCATCACCTCGTCGCCGATCGTCTTCACGATCGTCGCCTCGCGCGGCATCGTCGCTTCGACAGTGGCGACGAAGTTCTCGACCACGTCGAGCGCCTCGATGTCACCCTCCTCCTCGGTGTAGCGGGTGAACCCGGTGAGGTCGATGAAGCAGAGGGTGACGTTGACGTGGCCGAGCTCGATTTCGGCGGTGTCCATCGCGGTGTCGGCCTCCATGTGGCCGACGACGTCCTGTTCGACGAAGAAGCGCAGGTAGCGCTCGTGCAGGTATTCGGTCAGCGGCGCCGTCAGCGGCAGAACTTCGGCGGCGAGCTCCCCCATCTCCTCTGCCATTTCCAGCTCCGGGACCGCGTCGCGGATCAGCGGCTCGTGGACGTAGAGGTGGAACAGCCGCACCTCGGCGTCGGCGATCCGCCGCATCGAGAGCGCGTAGACGCGGACCAGCTGCAGGAAGGCGACGAGCGGGAAGCCTGCGGCGAGGACGCGAGCGCAGTGGCGCATCGCCGCCAGGTCCTCTTTGTCGAGCTCGCGCCGGCCCGCCGGGGTGCCGAGGATCACCAGGATGCGCTCGACCAGCTCCGCCTCCAGCCCCGTTTCCGCCGCCACCTCCTCGATCGAATAGGTCTCCTGCGAGCCCGAAAAAAGCTCCTCGGTGAAGCCGAAGGCAAGCCTCCCCTCCTTGCCGGCGCTCTTCAGATCCTCGAGCGAGTACCCCCGCTCCCGCATCCGCGCCACCACCCGAGCCTGCGCCGCCGCCGCCGCGGTCCAGCGACCCTTGCGCACCGGCACGATCTTCTCCGCGGCCCACCGTTTCAGCGTGCTTGACGGAACGCCGGAGCGCCGCGCCGCCTCGGAAAGAGAAATCCTCTGATCTGGCACGAAAATGAGGCTAACCCGTGTCGCAGGAGGGGGTGGGGCGCCCTTTCCAGACACTCAACATCGAGCCAATGGCGAGATGTGTCTGGCAAGGGCGCCCCACCCCCTCCCAACAACAAACAAACGGGGCGGCCCGAAGGCCGCCCCGCTGGCTCTTGTTCTGGGGGATCGTCGGAGCTAAGTGGGGATCTCCGACTCCTCGTGCAATTGGAGGACCGACTGGCCGTCCTCCCCGGTGCGGATGCGGATCGCCTCCTCCACCGGCAGCACGAAGATCTTGCCGTCGCCGACCTCACCCGTACGGGCGTGCCTGAGGATGGCCTCGACGACGATGTCTTTGTCTTTGTCCTCGACCACAACCTCCAGCTTGATCTTCGGCCGGACATTGACGGTGAGGGTCGAGCCGCGGTAACGCTCGACGATGCCCTTCTGACGGCCCGAGCCCTTGGCCTCGAGGATCGACAGGGACGGGAACCCCTTGTCGAGCAACTCGGACCGGATCGGCTCGAACGCCTCGTGGCGGATATACGCCTCTATCTTTTTCATGCGTTCAGGCCTCCTAGGACTCGCTGGTCATCGGGGTCGCGGTGGCCGGGCTCGGCGCCGGGCTTGATTTCGGTTTGTTGCCGTACACCGCACCCGTCGAATACTCGGGCTGGGGGATGAACTGCTCCGGATACCCGTACATCCCGTGCTCGGAGATGTCGAGACCCGCATCCTCTTCCTCCGCCGTCACCCGCAGGCCGATCGTCTTCTTGATCGCGAAGAAGATCGCGTAGGAGGCGACGAACACACAGGCGAAAGCAACCGCCACGCCGAGCGCCTGCGCGCCGAGCTGGTGGAAGGAGCCGCTGTACCAGAGGCCCGGATCGCCGACTTCGTTTAACTCGGCCAACCGCCGTGAGGTGAAGATCCCGCACGAGAGCGTGCCCCAGATACCGGCGAGACCGTGGGCCGAGAGGGCGCCGACCGGGTCGTCGATGAGCTTCTCGATCGCGAGGACGCCGTAGACAACGATCACCCCGGCGATCGCGCCGATGATCGGAGCGGCCCAGTACTCGACGTAGCCCGATGGGGCGGTGATCGCAACCAGACCGGCGATCGCGCCGTTGCCGGCCATGCCGATGTCGATCGTCTTCGTCTTCAGGTACATGATCGCGACCGCGGCGACGACGCCGGCTGCGGCGGCGAGGTTGGTGACGACGACGACTTCAGCGAAGCGGCCGCCGATCGCGCCCAGGGTCGAACCCGGATTGAACCCGAACCAGCCGAGCCAGAGGATCAGCACACCGAGGCCGACCAGGGGCATCGAGTGCCCGGGGATCGCCCGCGGTTTGCCGTCTTTCGTGTACTTGCCGATCCGCGGGCCGAGCAGCAGCAGCGCCGCGAAGGCACCGGTCGCGCCGATCAGGTGGACCACCGTGGAGCCGGCGAAGTCCTGCATCCCGACATTCACCTGCAGCCAGCCGCCGCCGAAGATCCAGTGGCTGAGCACCGGGTACAGCACGGCGCTGAAGATGATCGCGTAGATGATGTAGGCGCCGAATTTGATCCGCTCCAGAGTCGCGCCCCAGACGATCGCCAGCGAGACCGCGCAGAACACGAACTGGAAGAACATGAACGCGGCGGGGCTGATCGAATACGTTTCGACGAAGGGGATGCTCTTGCCGGCTTCTTCGACCGAGGAGCCGACGTCGAGGAAGAACCCGTGGGTCCCGATGATGTCTCCGAGCCCGCCGAAGGCCAGCGCGAAGCCGACCGCCCAGTAACAGAGCGAGGCGATCGAGAAGTTCACTAACACCTTCGCCACGCCGGCACCCGCGTTCTTGGCCCGGGAGAACCCGACCTCCAAGAGCAGGAACCCGGCCTGCATGAACATCACCAGACAGGCGGCGACGATCACCCACATCGCGTTGATGCTGGCCTCCGGGGTTTCCAGGATCGCCGGCGCTTCGGCACCGAAGGCGGCGCCGGGCAATACCAGCGAGGCGATCGCGGCTACCGGAGCGGCGATCATCAACCTCCTTTTCATTCCATTCCTCCTAGCCCGCCGGGGTTCACAGCCCCGCCGGTCGCGTTGGGATTACTCGGCTCCCAAGCTATGAGGGGCTGAGCCGGGGGTCTTTGGACGGGTGGAGCAAATTCGGCGCCCTCCGTTTCTCCCCGATGTCGGCGCCGTGCCTGGGGCTGGTCGTCATCTAGATTCGGCAACGCCGATGCCCGCCCGCCTGCGCCCCTCCGCCCCGATCGCGGCCGACGCGATCCTCGTCGGCGACCCCGGCCGGGCGCTGATGCTGGCCCAGGAGCTGCTGGTGCAACCGAAGATGAGCAACCACGCTCGCGGCCTCTGGGGCTACACCGGCGTCACCCATGCGGGCAACGAGTTGACGATCCAGTCGACCGGAATGGGCGGCCCCAGCGCCGCGGTCGTCCTCGCCGACCTCGCCGAGCTCGGCGTGAAGCGCGCGATCCGGATCGGCACCTGCGCCTCGCTCGGCGACCTCGAGCTGGGGCAAATGCTCCTTGTCACCGAAGCCAACGTGAATTTCAGCCGTTCCTTATCGGTCCCCGACAACGAAAAGGAACAGGCGAATGCTCGGGCGGTGCCGAACCGAGGGTTGATGGAGGAAGTTGGGCAGGTGCTGCCCGCTGCCTATGCGGGCGGGGTCGTGAGCCTCGACTCGCTGCCCGATCCCGAGCGGGGTCGGACGAGCGTCATGGCTGAGGTCGCCGACATGCAGTCGGCGGCGCTCCTCCGCACAGCCGCAGAGCGCGGCGTGGCCGCGGCGGCTGTCCTAATCGTCACCGAGAAGAGCGGCTCGGAGCAGCTCCCCGACGAGGAGTTGGCGGAGGCGGCGAAAACAGCGGGAAGGGCCGCTTCAGGCGTACTCTCACCCTAAGGTTGAGAGTTAGTCTTCTGTTTTTTCGGAGACTTTTTCGCGTTTTCGCGTCGCAGGGCCCCCAGCTCGCGGCTGAGATCGTCGATCGCCTCCTCGACGTCCTCCAAGCGCTGCGAAAAGGAGCGCAGCCGGCGCTCCAACCGTTCGACGTCGGTCGCCGAGGGCAGGTTGAGGGCACTCATCGCCGCCTGCTGGGCCTCGATCGCCTTCTCCCGCGCCCCCAGGGCCGCGGTGATCGCGTCGTGCAGCGTCGGGTTGTCGATCAGCGCCTGCGCCAGCTCGCCCAGCGCCTGCTCTGCCCGGGCTCGCAGCCCGTCCTGCTCGTACTCGTCGTAGGTCACGCCGCCGCCCTTTCGCCTCGCGTTGACAGCAGCTTAACGAGCACATCCGGCTGAGCTGAAAATCTCCGTTACAGCGATGTTTCAGACCTTGATTAAGGCCTTGTTGGGGGCGGGTATCTCCGTTGCGGACGCTCGCACCAGTGGGTAGCTTCCACCCACTGCCCAGGGAGGGGTATCCGAGCGTGGGCAGGGACGCTTTGGGATGAGAACCAAGTTCGCACTTCTACTCGCTTTCGCCGCCTTCCTGGCGGTCACTGCGCTGGGCACGGCTTTCGCCGGCGCCGAGCCGCTCTCGGAAGGCTCCGCGGTCGACCCGACGACCACCACTGCGATCCCCTCCCTCCAGGCCCCCGCCTGCGCCAACGGGCTCGACGACGACGGCGACGGCCTCGTCGACGATGAAGACCCGGATTGCGAAACGCCGGAAGACACGAACGAGGCGCCCTCCGCCCCAGCCCCCAGCGAAGAGGAAGGGACGCCGATCCCGGCGCCTTCCCCTGGATCCGCCCCGGCCCCCGAAGCAGGCGAGGGAGGCGGCGTCAAGGAAGGGACGGGGATCGACGGCGGCAAGGGCGGGGTCTCCCACAACGACGTCCTCGGCGACGCCAGCGGCGGCGGCAGCAACACCGGTGCCGTCACCGCCCCCAGCGCCAACGGCGGCGGCGACCAGCCGGCGCCGAAGGGCTCTGACGGCGGCTCCCCCTACAACCCCGGCGGCGCCCCCACGGTCTCCAACCCGACGACGACGATCGCCCCCTTCGGCCCCGCCCCGATCGGCGTCCCCAACTTCGTCATCGACAGCTTCGAAATTCCGCCTTTCCTGCTGCCGATCTACCAGGCCTGCGGCACCGAATACGGCGTCCCCTGGGAGGTCCTCGCCTCGATCAACAAAATCGAGAGCGGCTTCGGCACCAACCTCAACGTCTCCAGCGCCGGGGCCGTCGGCTGGATGCAGTTCCTGCCCTCGAGCTGGGAAGCCTTCGGCCTCGACGCCAACGGCGACGGCCGCAAAGACCCCTACAACCCGGTTGACGCGATCTGCGCCGCTGCTCACTACCTGAAGCTGGCGGGCGCGCACGAGGACCTCTACCAGGCGATCTTCGCCTACAACCACGCCGACTGGTACGTGCAGGAGGTGCTGCTCTATGCCCGCGCCTACGGTCGCCTCCCCTCCGACCTGGTCGGTTCGCTGACCGGGCTCACCGAGGGCGCCCACTTCCCGATCGCCGCCGACGCCCGCTACGCCGACGACGTCGCCGCCCGGGCGGCGCTGAAGAAGGGCGAGAGCCCCGAATACGGCAACGCCGCCGAAGTCATCTCCTCCTCCCCCACCCCGCGCGGGATCAACATCTTCAGCAAGGAGGGGGCGCCGGTCGTCGCCGTCAACGACGGGGTGATCCGCAAGCTCGGCCACTCCGACCGCCTCGGCAACTTCGTCGTCCTCGAAGACACCTACGGCAACCGCTACACCTACGCCGAGCTCGGCCACCTGGTCCGCAACCGGCGCCTCGTCGTGATGCCGACCGGCAAGGAGCGGCGGGTGCCGGTCGAAAGCCAGAACCTGCGCCCGCGCCTGCGCGCCCTCCCCGAGCGCACCGGCAGCGAGCGCGAGACCACCGACGACGCGGTCGAAGCCGCGGTCGCCGCCAGCGGCAAGGGCTCCCTCAAGGTCGGCTCGAAGGTGATCGCCGGCACCGTCCTCGCCCGCGTCGGCGGCGACGCCGAAGGCGTCGACTCCCACATCAACTTCTCGATCCGCCCGGCCGGCAAAGGGGCGCCGCGGATCGACCCGAAGCCGATCCTCGACGGCTGGAAGCTGCTCGAGGCGACCGCGATCTACCGCGCCAAGGGCAAGAGCCCGTTCGCGAAGCTGAGCGGCGCCGGCGTCCTCCTGCTCTCGAAGGAGGCGCTGCAGAAGCGGGTCCTCGGCGACAAGGACCTCGACATCTACAGCTGCGGCCGCGAAGACATCGCCGCCGGTCGGATCGATCGCCGTGTCCTGGCGATGCTCGAGTACCTGAGCACCAGCGGCTACAAGCTGACGATCACCTCGCTGATGTGCGGCCACGGCCTCCTCACCACCTCGGGCAACGTCTCCGAGCACAGCACCGGCGACGCCGTCGACATCGCCGTCATCAACGGCATCCCGGTGACCGGCAACCAGGGCCCGGGGACCGAGACCGACGAACTGATCCACGCCGTGCTCCGCCTGCAGGGAACGATGCACCCGCACCAGGTGATCTCGCTCGAGGACCTGCCGGGTGAAACCAGCTTCGCCCTCGCGGACCACTACGACCACGTCCACGTCGGCTACCACGCCGGCACCGGCCTCGGCGAAGCGAAGTTCGCCGCCCTGCTCAAACCGGACCAGTGGCAGCGGTTGATCAACCGCCTCGGCCAGATCGAAAACCCGAGCGTGCCGGTGCACCCGTCCAAGTACTCGGTGCCGGACACCGCCAACGGCGGCCTCGCCGCCGGCAGCGGCGACTGACGCTGTTCGGCCTCGTCCAACTCGACTTCGCCGGCGGCCTGCCGCTGGCCGACGGCCGCTACCTGGTCCGCTCGCCCGGACCGGCCGCCGAGGAGAGCGTCCTTGTCGTCCAGCGCCTCGGCGCCCCGCCCGCCCCGCTGCGGCGCCGACGGCGCGTCCGCCGGCTCGAGGGCTCCGAGCCCGAACCGGTGAGCCTGGCCCGGATCACCGCGATCCGCGCCTTCGCCAAGTTCGAGGACGAGGAGGAAGCGGCGCGCTGGCTCGACGAGGCCTGCGAGGCCGAGGACACGGTTGACGTACTTGTCGGCGAAGCGATGGCGCTGCTGAACAGGGCCCTTCATGCCCAGGCGGTCGCCACCGCCAACCCGAGCTCGCGAAATGAACTCGCGGCGGAGGACGCCGAGCGGGTCGCGATCGGCTATGGCAGCGGCGAGGAGACCGCCGCCGGCCGCTTCCGTGACGCCCGCCGGGTCGACGTCCGCGCCGGCTCCTCCAAACGGCGGCGGCGCGAGGAGGAGCTGAGCCCCCAGGAACGGGTGGCGGGAGTTCTAACCGGGCGCGAGCAGCTCGACGCCTGCGAAACCCTGCTCCTGCGAGCCCGCGCCGACCTCGACGCCGGCCGCGACCGCGAGGCGGCCCTGCAGCTGCGGGTCGGACTGGAGGCGCTCCTGGTCGAGCTCAAGGACGCCGTCGCGGATCCCGGACACGAAGGGGACATGGGAACCCTGAACGCACGCAAGGGCGAGGTCGGCACCGCCGCCAACTCCGCCCTCGGGGGAGACCTGAGCCCAGAGCAACGCCAACAGGTCGAGGATCTGCTTCAGATCAGCGAGCGCGTCCTCCGCCGCCGCCGAGTCTTCCGAGGCTAAACCTCGAGTAGAGGGTTAGAGACTGAGGTGGTGCATGACCGCCTCGTCAAGCAGGGTCTCGGCGATGTGATGTGCCTCCTCAAGCGCGATCCCCTCGATCGAGGGGACGCCGATCACCGTCAGCCCCGCCGCTCGCGCGGCAGCCACCCCGGTCGGCGAGTCCTCCAAGGCGACGACGGACGGCCCGGGCTCGACCTCCAGTCGCCGACAGGCCTCCAGGTAGGGATCGGGCGCCGGCTTCGGCGCCGCCACCTCGTGGGCGCTGAGGATCACGTCGAAGTGGTGCCCGAGGCCGACGATCTCGATCGAGCGCTTGACGAAGCGCAGGGGCGAGTTGGAGACGAGACCGAGCGGCGTGCCGCGCTCGCGCAGCCGCTCGAGCAGCTCGCGGGCGCCGACCATCGCCTCCACCCCGTGCTCCAGCTCGGCGACGACGAGGGCATTCAGCTCCTCGATCAGCTCTGTCGCCCGCCCCGGCTCACCGAGCCGGCGCTCGAGGATGCCGCCGGCGATCTCGGCCGAGGTGCCGACGAGCTCGCGCTTGTCGGCCGGGGTGAACTCGAGGCCACGGCGCTCGAAGAGGTCTTCCTCGGCCCGCGTCCAGACCGACTCGGTATCCAGCAGGAGGCCGTCGTTGTCGAAGACGACGGCGTCGGGCAGCGCCGCCATCAGCCGAGCGCCGCCAGCAACGCGTCGAGCTCCTCGTCGACCTCGCCCTCGAGCTTCAGCTCGGCGTCGCCGTCATACGGCGTCTCGCCCTTGGTCACGATCGCCAGCCTGCCGCCGCGGCCGAGGGTGATCTGCGGCAGGCCGGCGACGGGATGGACCGCCAGCGAGGAGCCGACGCAGAGGATCAGATCGGCGCGCTCGGCCAATTCGGTCGCGCGGGCCATTGCGCTCTCGGGCAGCAGCTCGCCGAAGAGGATGACGTCGGGTTTAACGGCGCCACGGCAGACGGAGCAGATCGCGACCCCGCGCTCGTCGAAGAGCCCATCGATCTCCTCGAGCTCGAAGGACGTGGCGCAGGTCATGCAGGAGGAGGTCTCGATCGAACCGTGCACCTCGATCACGTTCTTCGACCCGGCGGCCCGGTGGAGGCGGTCGATGTTCTGGGTGATCACGCCCTCGATCAGCCCGCGGCGCTCGAGCTCGGCCAGCACCTCGTGGGCCCGGTTCGGCTCTTTGTCCCCGAGCGACTGGAAGCGCGGCCGGTAGTAGGACCAGAACCGCTCCGGCTCCCGTTCGAAGACGCTGATGTGGGCGACCTCCATCGGGTCGACCTTTGCCCACATCCCCGTCTCCGGCGTGCGGAAGTCGGGGATCCCCGACGGAACCGAGACACCGGCCCCGGTCAGGGCGACGGCGCGGCGCGACCGGCCGAGCAGCTCGGCCAGTCGCTCCACCTCGTTGCGGGTCGCTACCTGCCGCTCCACTTCGGGGTGCGCTTGCCGAGGAAGGCGCTGATGCCCTCCTTAGCGTCCTCGCTGCCGAAGGCGGCGGCGAAGCCGCCCTTCTCGGCCTCGATCCCGGCGTCGATGTCGCCGTTGGCGGAGACGGACTTGATCTGCTCGACCGCGACCGGCGCCTGGGCGGCGAGCTTACGGGCCCACATCAGCGCCGTCTCGAACAGCTCGTGGTCGGGGACGACGCGGTTGACGAGCCCGAGTTCCAGCGCCTCGTCGGCGAGGATCGCGTCGCCGACCAGGTTCATCTCCAGTGCCTTGTTCTGGCCGACCAGGCGCGGCAGCCGCTGGGTGCCGCCGAAGCCGGGAATGATCCCCAGCTTCACCTCGGGCTGACCGAAGACCGCGGCCTCAGCGGCGATCCGCACGTCGCAGGCCATCGCCAGCTCGCAGCCGCCGCCGAAGGCGATCGAGTTGACCGACGCGATCGTCGCCACCCGGGCCTGCCCGAAGTCGCGGAAGAGGGCGTGGGCGCGGTTGATCAGGTCCGCCCCGCTCGCCTCGTCGAGGGTGGTGAACGCCTTGATGTCGGCGCCGGCCGAGAAGACGACCGGGACCGAGGAGGCGACGACCATCGCCCCGACCTCGCCGCTCTCCTTGACCCGGTTCCAGACCGTCTCCAGATCGGCGATCACCTGTGGGGAGAGCGAGTTCATCGGCAGGTTGGCGAGCCAGGCGATCGCGACGTCGCCGCGCGTCTCCAGCTTCACCGTCTCGGCCTGCTCGCCCTCGTCGGCCTGCGGATAAGGGTAGAAGCCCTGCCCGGTCGAGAGTCCGTAGCGACCCTGGGCGACCAGCCGCTTCAGGGTGATCGGCGGCGAGAACCGCTCGCCGTAGCGCTCCTCCAGGCTCTCCATCGTCTCCAGCGCCTTGTCGAGGCCGGTGACGTCGGCTTTCCAGAACGGCGGCAAGAGGCCTTTGCGGGGGTCGAGCCCAGCCCCGGCCATCATCCCGAGGTCGATGTCGCGGACCGAGCAGACTCCCTCCTCGACCAGCAGGCAGGCCTCGATCAAGGCGCGGCTGGAGAACATCGCCACCAGCTCCTCGGCGTCGGGCTCGGCGTCGCCGGGGACGTTCTGCTCGCCGTCCTTGAAGAAGCCCTCGCCGCCGGTCTTGGCGCCGAGCTTGCCTTCGCCGACCAGCCCCCGCAGCCCCTCGTGGACGTAGAAGCTCTCGCCATAGGACTCGTGCAGGTGCTCGGCGACGTGGAAGACGGTGTCGAGCCCGAGCAGGTCGGTGAGGAAGAACGGCCCCATCGGCGCCAGCTGGGCGCCGGCGATCGCCTCGTCGATCGCCTTCAGCGACAGCCCTTTCTCCTCCTGGGCGCGCCAGATCTCCCCCATAGTCGCCATCAGGATGCGGTTGACGACGAAGCCGGGGACCTCGCCGCAGACGATTGGCTGCTTCTTGATCGCCTGGGCGAAGTTGTAGGCGGCGGTCGCCGTTTCCAGCGAGCTGTCGTCGCCGCCGATCACCTCGACCAGGGGCATGATCGAGGCCGGATAGAAGAAGTGGAAGCCGACGACCTTGTCGGGCCGCAGCGTCGCTTCCCCGATCTCGGTGATCGAGAGCGAAGAGGTGTTGGAGGAGAGGATTGCGTGGCCGGGCGTCGCCGCGTCGAGCTCGCGGAAGACGGCCTGCTTTATCTCCATCTTCTCCGGCACCGCCTCGATCACGAAGTCGACGTCGCCGAACTCCTCGTAGGTGGTGGTGCCGATGACGTTGCCCATCACCTCGGCGAGGCGGGCGTCGGCCTGCTCCTGGGTCAGCTTCTCCTTCTTGACGAGGCGGGCGAGCTGGCCCTCGGTGACGCCGCGGGCTTTGTCGACGGCCGCCTCGACAAACTTCTGGTCGATGTCCTTGACGACGACGGGGATGTCGGCGGCGGCGATCGCCTGCGCGATCTCCCCGCCCATGGTGCCGCCGCCGACTACGGCGGCCTTGGAGACGAACATTGGCTGAGGTTTCCTCCGGTTTTTGGCTTGGCGGTGCGGCGGGGCCGCGGGAACCGCAGGCTATAGGGATGCCCGCGGCTCCCGCAGATCGGCCTAGTGCCCCACCCCCTCCTCGACCCGTTGCTCCTGCTCCTCTTCCTCCTCGGGCTTGAACCGCTGGTAGGCGAAGGCGCCGACCAGCAGCAGCAGACCCAGGGCGACGAAGGAGAGGGCGCGGGCCAGCTCTTCCAGCTCGGCAAGGTCGTAGGTCCAGACCTTGACGATCGCCACCGCCAGCAGGGCGAGGCCGCCGAGGCGGGCTTTCGCCGAGTGCCTGACCATGCCCCAGATGACGGCGCCGAGGCCGGTTGCCGCCCAGAAGGCCGAGAGCCAGGCCTGGCCGATCTCGCGGGCTTCGCCGCTACCGTCGGCGCCGATCAGGTCGATGATCGCGACCGAGCCGAGGTAGACGAACCCGATGGCGCCCATGAACCCGGCGACCGTCGCCGTCTTCGGCTCGATCCAGCGGCCGAAGTGCTGGCAGGCGACCGCGGCGCCGGCGCAGCAGGCGATCGCCACCAGCGAGCTGCCGAGGTCGGTGACCCCTTCGGCAATCGCGGTCGGCGGCGCCTCGACGAGGAGCACGTGCGCACTCGCCAGGGTGAGGAAGCCCAACGACCCCATCCAGAGGCGCTCGGCGTTGGAGAGCGCCGGCGAGGGAGAGTCGTCGGCGCGCGTCGCCAGGTAGGCGAGCGCGGCGGCGAGCGCAGCCCAGGCGGCGACCACGGTGGGGCCGTCGAAGGCATGGGCCACACCGAAGCTGGCCAGCCCGATTCCGCCGCCGGTCAGCAGCGAGCCGACTTCGCGGTGGATGCCGAAGCGCCTGGCGATCTCGCCGAGCAGCAGGTGGACACCGGCAAAGCCGAAGATCCAGGCGTCGAGGGCGAGCTCCGAGTCGCTGCCGCCGCTGATGACGACGGCACCGGCGCCGACCACGAAGACGCTGCTGGCGAGCAGGAGCAGCCAGGACGAGACCGGGAGCCTCTCCTCTTCGCGGCCCCGGAGCTCGTAGCCGAAGGCGGCGGCGGCGTAGAGAACCCAGAACCCGACCAGGACCGCGAGGACGAGCAGCACGGGTTCGCTGGGATCTACATCCCCCTCGAAGCTGATGAAGCCGCTCTCGCTGATCCAGGAGATCAACTGGGGCGCGGAGACGGCGAAGGCGCCGAGCGCGAGCCAGTTCCAGCGCTGCCAGAGGAGGACGCCGACGCTGGCGGCAAGCGCGAGCGCGACGAAGGCGATCGTGCCCCCGTCGGTCTCCGTCCCGACGAGCATCGGCGCCGCCAGGGCACCCAGCATCCCGACGCTGCCGACCAGGGCCGAGGACCAGCGCACGGCGATGAAGATGCCGAGGACGCCGATCAGCGCCGCCGCCTCGATCCCGAGCACCGCGGGGATCAATTCGTAGACCTGGGTGGCGACGACGGTCGTCGCATATAGGCCAGGTATCGCAACGGCGACCGCGATCCGGGCGACCTCGAGACGGCCCTTGCGTTCGTGCAGCCAGAGGCCGAGGCCGAGCAGCAGGAGCGAGCCGAAGCCGGCCATCAGGGTGCGGACCTCCTCCGTAAACCAGCTGCTGTCGACGGCGCTGCGCATCAGGAAGATGACCCCGAGGAGGGTCGCGAGCCCACCGATCCAGGCGAGGACGCGGCCGCCGAAGACGCGCTCGAACTCGATCCGCGAGATCGGGTTCACCGGCGGGGGTGGTTGCGGGGGCTGATGCCCGGGCGGGGGCTCCGAACGGGGACGAAATGCGGGCGGGACGTAATCGTCGTTCATGACCTTCTCCTTATCTGTTATTGACCGACGGTCAACACCGTAGCAATCTTGTCAACCATCGGTCAATAAGCCGCTACACTTATGACACATGAGCGAGCCGACCTACCGCCGGATGGACGTCGACGAGCGCCGCGCGCAGCTGCTGGAGAAGGGCGCCGAGCTCTTCACCAGCCACAGCTACGACGAGCTCTCGATGAACAAAATCGCCACCGAGGTGGGGATCTCGAAGGCGCTGCTGTATCACTATTTCCCCAGCAAGCAGGCGTTTTTCGAGGAGACGTTGAACACCTGGGCCGAGCGCCTGCGGGTGCAGACCGAACCCGACCCCAGCCTCTCCCCCCTCGAGCAGCTGACCAGCAGCCTTGATGCCTTCCTGGCCCTGGTCGAGGAGAACTCGGGGGCCTACCGCAACCTGATCCAAAGCGCCACCGCGGTCAGCGAGATCCGCAACCTGGTCGAAGAGGTGCGGCGGGCGACGGCGCAGCGAATCCTCGACGGTCTCTACCCCGACGGGGCGCCGGCGAAGGCCCGCACCGCGGTCAGCGGCTGGCTCTGGTTCATGGACGGCGCCTGCCTCAACTGGATCGAGCACCGCGACATCGAGCGCGAGGAGCTCCGCGATCTGCTGCTCGGCGTCCTGATGGGATCGCTGATCGCCGCCGGCTCACCGCCGGACCCCGCTCAAGTCTCCTGAGACAGCTGTCGATACATCACCTTCATGCGAAGGTGGGGGAAGCTTTCTGTGATCGTCTGCGCGCTGCTCTGCGGCGGCGTCCTGCTCGGGGCCGCGCCGGCCTCGGCCGCGGTGCCGCAGGCAAAGCTGGTCGGTGACGGTCGGGCGGTCGCCCCGCCCTCGGCGCCGCCCGCGGTGAAGGCGATGATCGAAGCCGCCAACCGGATTCGCCACAGGCCCTACGTCTGGGGCGGCGGCCACCGCCACTGGAACTCGCGCGGGTACGACTGCTCGGGCTCGGTCAGCTACGTGATGCACGCCGCCGGCCTGCTCGAATGGCCGCTCGACTCGACCGGGTTCATGCGATGGGGCGGCGGCGGAGGTGGCAGCTGGGTCCGCATCTACGCCAACAAGGAACACGTCTTCGCGATCATCGCCGGCCTCCGCTGGGACACCTCCTACAGCGAAGACGGCGACCGCAGCGGCCCCGGCTGGAGCGAGCAGATGCGCCCGACCGGCGGCTTCCGCTCGCGCCACCCGCTCGGGCTCCTCAGCGCCACGCCGCTCTCCTAGCGTCGTCTACCCTCGCCGGATGCGAGACCGGCTGCTGGACTTCGAGCTCTCGCTCGATCGCCAGGCGAACGAGGAAGTCGTCGAGTACGGGTGGGGCCAGGCCTTTCTCTCCCCGACCCTGCCGCTCGCCTGGGATGCCAACTGGGCGTTCGTCGAGCAGGCCGGGCTGACCGCGACGGAGATCGTCGCCGCGGCCGACGAAAGCTTGGAGGGCTACGCCCACCGGGCGGTGGCGATCAGGGACGAAGCTGAGGGAGCGAGAGTGGCTCCGCAGATCGCGGCGCTGCCGGGGTGGGAAGTCGAGGAGAACCTCTACATGCTCTGGCGGGGCGAGGTCGCGGATGCAAGCGCGGCAGCCACGGAGACTCCGCTCGACGGCTGCGAAGGACTACGGCGGGAGTTGATCCGGGGTGAGTTCCCAGTCGACCTCCCCGAACGCGAGGAGACCACTGACCAACTGCTGGAGATGAATCGCCGCTTCGGCAGCGCCGGCGGTGACCGCTGGTTCGTCGCGCCTCCAGAGCAACCGGCGTCGGCCTGCTGTCTGCTCTCCGGCGAGGGGATCGGGCAGGTGGAGGACGTCGGTACCCTCTCCTCAGCTCGCGGAAAGGGGCTGGCGCAGGCGGTGATCCGCGCCGCCCTGGCGGCCTCGCGCGAAGCGGGCCACGACCTCACCTTCATCGTCGCCGACGCCGACGACTGGCCGCGCCTGATGTACGAAAAGCTGGGCTTCGAGCCCGTCGGCGTCCTCCACGTCTTCCGGCGGCCGCCGCCAGCGGGGATAACCACCTGAGGCCAAGCTTTGTACGGCGGTACAAAAGCGCGATCGGGAAGCCCCTATTAGGCTCTGTGCTGCTCTTTTCAAGGGACTGAGACTTTCAACCGATCGTGCCCGGTATCTGGGCGCGCGCCTAGTGGGGGAGAACCCGAACCGATGACCCGCATTCGCCAGCAAAACGTGACCGCAGCCCAGTGGAGCTCCAACGGAGGAGCCCTCGGCGCGCAGGACCTGACCCTGCCGGAGAACAACCCCTTCGGCCAGAACGTCTTCTCCGCCGCCGTCCAGAAGGACCGGCTGCCGAAGGACGTCTTCGAGAAGCTGCAGACGACGCTCGAGGGCGGCGAGGCGCTCGACCCGAGCCTCGCCGACGCGGTTGCGGAGGCGATGAAGGAGTGGGCGCTGGAAAACGGCGCCACCCACTACACCCACATGTTCCAGCCGCTGACCGGCTCCACCGCGGAGAAGCACGACTCCTTCTTCGAGCCGAGCGGCGAAGGGCAGGCGCTCGCCGACTTCTCCGGCAAGGAGCTGATCCAGGGCGAGCCCGACGCCTCCTCCTTCCCCACCGGCGGCGTCCGCGCCACCTTCGAGGCCCGCGGCTACACCGCCTGGGACCCGACCAGCCCCGCCTTCATCCTCGAGAACCCGAACGGGGCGCTGCTCTGCATCCCGACCGCCTTCGCCTCCTGGACCGGCGAGGCGCTCGACGCGAAGATCCCGCTGCTGCGCTCGATGGACGCGCTCTCGCGCTCGGCGATCAAAGCGCTGCGGCTGCTCGGCGACGAGCAGAGCCAGCGCGTCTTCACCACCGTCGGGCCCGAGCAGGAGTACTTCCTGATCGACGAGCAGTACTTCTTCGAGCGGCCCGACCTGATTGCGACCGGCCGCACCCTCTTCGGCGCCAAGCCGCCGAAGGGCCACGAGCTCGACGACCACTACTTCGGCTCGATCCCGGAGCGGGTGCTCGCCTTCATGCTCGAGTCCGAGCTGGAGATGCGCAAGCTCGGGATCCCGGTCAAGACCCGCCACAACGAGGTCGCGCCGGCCCAGTACGAGATCGCGCCGATCTTCGAGAACTCCAACGTCGGCTCCGACCACCAGCAGCTGCTGATGCAGACGCTGGAGAGCGTCGCCCGCCGCTACGGCCTCGTCTGCCTCCTGCACGAGAAGCCGTTCGCCGGCGTCAACGGCTCCGGCAAGCACAACAACTGGTCGATGGGGACCGACACCGGCTTCAACCTGCTGGATCCGGGGGCGACGCCGGCCGACAACATCCACTTCCTCTTCTTCTGCACCGCAGTGATCCAGGCAGTGAACAAGCACCAGGGGCTGCTGCGGGCCTCGGTCGCCAACATCGGCCAGGACCACCGCCTCGGAGCGAACGAGGCGCCGCCGGCGATCATCTCGATCTTCCTCGGCGCCGAGCTGGAAAAAGTGTTCGAGGCGATTTCGACCGGGCTCGGCGACCCGAACACGCCGGCCTCCTACCTCGACCTCGGGGCGACGGTGCTGCCGCCGCTGCCGATGCACGGCGGCGACCGCAACCGGACCTCGCCGTTCGCCTTCACCGGCAACAAATTCGAGTTCCGGGCGCTGGGATCGAGCATGTCGCTCGGCTTCCCGAACACGGTCCTGAACACGATCGCGGCCGAGGCGATCGACGAGCTCGCCGGCAAGCTGCAGGCGAAGCTCGACGGTGGCGAGCAGATGCCGCAGGCCGTGATGGAGATCGTCAAAGAGAGCTACATCGCCAACAAGCAGGTCTGCTTCAGCGGCGACAACTACTCCGAGGAGTGGCACCAGGAGGCCGAGCGGCGGGG
>Ga0070688_100000540_pt1 | contig 19132 bp, 13 predicted proteins | sample KBSS13HmetaG_FD_64679 | JGI IMG/M metagenome (GOLD analysis project Ga0070688, IMG submission 64679) | Switchgrass rhizosphere microbial communities from Kellogg Biological Station, Michigan, USA - KBS S1-3H metaG | ecosystem: Host-associated > Plants > Roots > Rhizosphere ...
GGCTCGGTCTCCGTGCGCGTCGAGCGCGAGGAGGAGGACGACAGCGAGGTGACGCTGCTGTTCCAGGTCGCCGACACCGGCGAGAGCATCCGGACCGACGCGCTCGCGCGCGTCTTCGAGCCGCAGAAGCCCTCCAACGATCCGGGCGCGCGGCGTTACACGAGCCCCGGGCTGGGCCTCGCGCTCTCGCGCCGCCTGGTCGAGGCGATGGGCGGCTCGATGGGCGTGGAGAGCGACGGCGCCCACGGCTGCACGTTCTGGTTCCGGATCTGCTTCGAGAAGCAGCCGGTCACCGTGGGCGGCACCGCGACGCCGGCGCCCGAGGTGGCGCTGCGCGGCGTGCGCGTGCTGCTCGCCGATGGCCACGCGGTCGCGCGCGAGCCGGTCGCGGCCGTGCTCAAGGCCTGGGGCTGCGACGTGGAGCTGGCGGACAACGGCCCCGACGCGCTGCGCCTCGTGCGCGCCGCGGCCTCAGGGGGCGAGCCGTTCGCGCTGGCGCTGCTCGACCGCGGCCTCGAGGGCCTGGGCGGTGAAGAGCTGGGCCAGGCGATCCGCGCCGACGAGGACCTCGAGGCGACGCAGCTGATCATGATCACGAGCGAGGGCCGGCCGGGCGACGGCGGCCGCGTGAAGTCGCTCGGTTTCGCCGGCTACCTGATGAAGCCGCTCGATGCGGGGCAGCTCTACGAGGCCGTGGTCGAGGTGCTGAACCCGGGTCTCGCCGACCAGCCGCACGCCGATCGGCCGCTCGTGACGCGGCACTCGCTGGCCGAGGCGCGCCGTGGCCGGCTGCGCATCCTGCTCGTCGACGATGACGCGGTGAACCAGCTCGTGACCACGAGCGCGCTCCACCGCGTCGGCTACAACGTCGAGGTGGCGCACAACGGCCACCGCGCCATCGAGCTCACCGAGGGCGAGCGCTGGGACCTGATCCTGATGGATATGCAGATGCCCGACCTGGACGGCTGCCGCACCACGTCGGCGATCCGCGCGCGCGAGCGCGGCGCCTGGCGCACGCCGATCATCGGGCTCACCGCCAACGCCGACCACAAGGCCGACCGCGATCGCTGCACCGCCGCGGGTATGGACGTGGTGCTCGGCAAGCCGATCAACCTCGAGCTGCTGACGACGCTGGTGGAGAAGTACACCTCGCGCGACGGGCGGGCGTTCGAGCCCGAGGTGCCCGCCGCCGCGTCGCCCAAGCTCACCGTGGTGTCGGCGCACTTCGACGCGCCGGGGAACGGTGTCCAGGCCGCCGCGGACGCGGTCGCCACGACCGAGCTCACGGAGGTCGAGAGCGACGGCGTGCCCGAGCTACCCGCCGGCCCGGCGATCGACCTCGAGCAGCTCGAGGCCGCCTGCATGGGGCTCCCGGCGCTGCGCTCGTCGCTGCTCCACACCTACATGATCGACATCCCCGGCCGGCTCGAGCGGCTGCGGTTCTCGTTCGATGCGAACGACCTTCGCCGCGTGGAGTTCGAGGCCCATGGCCTGCGCGGCATGTGCGCGACCATCGGCGCCACCGGCTGCACGGTGCTGTTCGGCGAGATGGAGGATCGCGCGCGCGCCGACCGGCTCCAGGCCGCTCGCGTGCTGCTCGAGCCGGCGATCGTCGAGGCCACGCGCACGGAGGACTTCATCCGTCGCTTCGACCAGATCGTGGCTAGAGAGGCTGCATAGCCGAACACTCTTCTCGGTTACCGTATCGCGCCCGGGTCGAACGCTCGACCCGGGCGCTTCGTCATTCGCTGCATGTTAGAGTCGAGCGTCCGATGAGTATCCGTGTCCCTGCATTCCTCACCCGACGCCTCGGTGTGCTCACGCTGGGGCACTTCACCATCGACGCCTACTCGAGCTTCTTCCTGCCGCTGCTGCCGCTGCTGGCGCAGCGCCTGGGGCTCAACTACGCCATGGTGGGCGGGCTGACGGCGATGGCGAGCCTCAGCAGCTCGTTCCTGCAGCCGCCGTTCGGCATGCTCGCCGACCGGTTGCGACGGCCGTGGTTCGTGGCGTTCGGGCCGATGATCGCGGCCGTGTTCATGGCCTCGGTGGGCCTGGCGCCGAGCTACGAGGTGCTGGTCGCGCTGCTCGTCCTCGGCGGCGTCGGCGTGGCCATGTTCCACCCGCAGACGGCGGCGCTCGCGGGCTCGACGAGCCCGCACCGCGGATTGGCCGTGTCGTGGTGGGTGACCGGGGGCACGCTCGGCTGGGCACTCGGGCCCGCGTACGCCACCGCGATCGTCCACCGCTTCGGGCTCGAGCGCACGTGGATCGCGGCGATCCCCGGACTGGTGATGAGCTTGGCGCTGCTCGTCTGGTTCCGCCGCGTCGCCCCGCACGCCCAGGCGCGTCGCGAGCACGCTCCGTTCCGCGAGCTACGTCCGGTCGCGCGCTCGCTGACCATGATCTACTTCGCCGTGGTCTGCCGCTCGGCGGTCTCGGCGGGCTTCGCCACGTTCCTGCCGCTGTGGGTGCACGCGCAGGGCGGCAGCGTCACGCGCGGCGGCTGGATCACCACCGTCTACCTCACGCTCGGCGCGCTCGGTGGCCTGCTCGGCGGCTGGTTCGCCGCCCGCTTCGGCGGCCGGCGGGTGGTGGTGTCGTCGTTCGGGCTCTCGGCACCGTTCTACGCGCTGTTCTTCCTCCTGCCCGCGCCGTTCAACCTGGGCGCGCTGTTCGTGGCCTACCTCGTGCTCCAGGCATCGCTGCCGGTGAACGTCGTGCTCGGCCAGGAGCTGTCGCCGCGCCACGCGGGGATCATCTCCAGCCTGCTGATGGGTGCGGCGTGGGGGCTGGGCGCGATCCTGCTGTTCCCGATCGGGATCCTCGCCGACCACGCCGGGCTCGAGGTGGCGCTCGCCACGCTCTCGGCGCTGGTGATCGTGGGATTCGTGTGTGCAACACAGATCTCGCGCCACCCCGAGGCGCTTCCGCTGGCCGTCGAGGTCGGCGAGACGGCGGGCTAGCCACGTTCGCGAATCGCGACCCCGGACGCTGACTCGGCCCGCGAATTGACTTGTAGGGTGGACACCCTCGGGTAGCCTCCTCACCATCTCTCCCATCTCCCCGATGGGCCATCGGGTGATCCATGACGGGCGCCGGCGGCCGCACACCAGGCCGACATGAGGAAGTCCCCCTTGGAACGCCTTGCCCGTCCGGCGTGGTGCGCCATCCCATGCCTTCTCGCCTCCCTTGCCCTGGCGCGACCCGCCGCGGCCGCCGCGAACGGCGTGCCGATCCTGAACCACGTGATCCTGGTGGTGATGGAGAACCACAGCTATGACGAAGTGCGCACGCTTCCCTACATCTCGACCCTGATCCAGAACTCCACGACGTTCTCGCAGTCGTACGCGGTGGCGCATCCTTCGCAGCCGAACTACCTCGCGCTGTGGGCCGCGAGCACGCTCGCGATCACGAACGACAACTGCCCGCCGCCCGGGTCGCCATTCTCGGCATCGAACCTCGGCAACGCCTGCGAGGTGACCGGCGTGAGCTGGAAGTCGTACTGCGAGAACCTGCCCTCGGTGGGGAGCACGGTCTGCTCCAGTGCGGACAATCTCTATCGTCGCAAGCACCACGCCTGCCCCGATTTCTCGAACTTGAACCACGCGCGCGAGTGTCCCTACAGCCAGCTCGCCGCCGACATCGCGGCCGGCACGCTGCCGGGGCTCGCGTTCGTGGCCCCGAACATGTGCGACGACATGCACGACTGCTCCACCAGCACCGGCGACACGTGGCTCGCGAACAACCTGCCGGCGATGATCGCGGCGGTGGGACCGCGCGGGCTCGTGATCCTCACCTGGGACGAGGACGACAAGAGCAGCGCGAACCACATCCTCACCGTGTTCGCGGGAGCGGCGGTGAAAGCCAACCTCGTCAGCACGCAGGCCATCAGCCACTACACGGTGGTGCGGACGATCTGCGACGTGCTCGGCCTCATCCCGTTCGGCAACGCGCTGACCGAGATCGCGCCCACGGACATCTGGAACGTGCCCGTGACCGCGGTGGAGCCCCACCCGCTCGCGGGGCTTCTGGTGAGCCAGCCGTCTCCCGACCCGTTCCACACCACGATGACGGCGACGCTGGGGCTTCCCTCGGCGCGTGAGGTCAGCGCGTTCGTGGTCGATGCGGCGGGACGCCGGGTGCGGAGCCTGTTCGCCGAGCAGCGCTCGGGGACGTCGGCGATCACCTGGGACGGATCGCGCGACGACGGCAGGCGCGCCTCGCCCGGGCTCTATTTCCTGGACGTGAAGGCCGGGGGCGACCAGCAGGTCCGCGCCGTGGTGCTCACGCGATGACCATGCGCCCGGGGACGCCGCGCGAGCGCGCGGCGTTCCCGGGCGCTAGCTCCGTGCGGCCGCGACCACGCCCGCGCCGGGCCGCGCGATGTCCGCCGCCGGCGCCGCCGCGCTCGCCACCCAGCGCTCCGCCCAGCACTGGAGCGAGAGCACGGCCCAGAGCGCGCGGCCGCGGTCCTCGCGGCCATCCAGGTGCTCGCGCAGCAGGCGCTGCACCGCGTCGGCGTCGAGCACGCCGGCCGCGCGTACGCGCGCCGGGGAGAGCGCGTCCACGACCACGCCGCGGAGCGGCCCGCGCGCCCACGCCGAGAACGGCGGCGAGAAGCCCTGCTTCCTGCGGGTGACCAGGTCGGGCGGGAGCATGTCCTCGGCGACCTTGCGCAGCACCCACTTGCCGGTGGTCCCGCGCAGTCGCGCCTTTTCGGGCAGCGTGAGCGCATGCTCGACGAGCGCCGCCTGCAGGAACGGCGCGCGCGATTCCACGCCGTGCGCCATCGTGCAGCGGTCGACCTTGGTCAGGAGGTCGCCGGGCAGGTAGGTCTCGAAGTCGAGGAGCTGGTAGGCGGCGAGCGGCACCGTGCCCTTCCGCCCGGCGCCGTTGGCGGGGTGATCGCCCAGCAGCTCCATGTCGCCGAGCACGCGCTCCAGGTGGCGGGCGTGCTCGGAGGCCGCATCGGACGGGAGCGCGTGGCGCAGTTCGGGTGCGAGCAGCCCCGCGGTCTCGGACGGGCGCACGGCGCCGAACCAGGCGAGGTGGCGATCGAACGCCCCGAGCCCGCGGGCGCTCACGAACCGCTCGATCATGTGCGCGAGCGTGACGTGGTGGTGGCGCGGGCGCAGGCGGCGCGCGAGCGCCAGCAGCAGGTTGGCGACGGGCCGCGGCAGGCCGTCGGCGAGCGCCGCGTGGCGGTGGCCCAGGTACGTGGGATAACCCGCGAACAGCTCGTCGCCGCCCTCGCCGGTGAGCACGACCGGCACGAAATCGGCGGCGGTGCGCGCCAGCCACCACGTCGGCAGCACGCTCGGGTCGCCGAGCGGCTGGTCCAGGCCGGAGGCCCAGTCGTGGAACGCGCGCTCGCCCTCGCGCTCCGTCATCACCACCTCGTGGTGCTCGGAGTGGATCGAGCGCGCGACCCGCCGCGCGAGCGGCGACTCGTCGTAGCCACGGTGCGCGAGGCGCAGGCTGAAGGTGGGGAAGGGCCGTCCCCAGGCGCGCGCGGCGAGGACGGCGACGAGCCCCGAGTCGATGCCGCCGGAGAGGAACACGCCGAACGGCACCTCGGCGGGCACGCGCAGCGTCACCGCGCGCATGAGCGCCTCGCGGGTGCCGGCGACGCCGCCATCGGCGTCGGGTGCGGCACCCACGCGGGCGCCGTGCCCGCGCACCAGCGCGTCCCACGGCCGCCAGTAGCGACGCGTGCGCTCGGTGCCGTCCCGGTACACGAGCACCGAGGCGGGCGCGAGCTGGCGGAGCGCGGCGTAGGCGCAGTCCTCGCCGGCGAAGCCACCGTGCACGAGGTAGCGCGCGAGCGACGCGGCGGCGGGCTCGCGCGAGATCCAGGGCAGCGACAGCAGCGCCGCCGGCTCCGAGGCGAACGCGAATCGACGCCCGGGGCACCCAGCGATGCTGGGTCCGGCAAAGAACAGCGGCTTCTCCCCGGCGCGGTCGCGCGCCAGCGTCAGCGTGCGTGCGGCGCGATCCCAGAGCGCCACCGCGAACATGCCGTCCAGGGCCTCGGGGAAGTCCTCGCCCCGGTCCTCGTAGAGGTGGGGCAGGAGGGCCGTATCGGGTCCGGGCGTGAAGTGGTGGCCGTGCGCGAGCAGCTCGCGCTCGAGGGGGCGGTGGTTGTAGAGCTCGCCGTTCGCCACGCCCACCACGTCGCCGGTCTCGTTCTCCAGCACGCGCGCGGGCTCGCGCGGGGCGACGATCGCCAGCCTCGCGATCCCCAGGGCGCAGTCGCCGCCGTCCCAGAGCGCCTCGCCCGAGGGGCCGCGATGGCGCAGGCGCGCCACCATGCCGCGCACCAGCTCCAGGCGCTCGGCGCCGCCCAGGTCCGGGGCCACCAATCCGGCGATGCCGCACATCGACTGGGGAACCTCCTCGTTGCGCCCGGCGTCAGCGAGGTCCGATGCGCCAGGCGATGAATCGGGTATCGCGGAAGATCTCGGCTGCGCCAGCGGGCGGCTCGCCCGCGTGCCGCACCTCGCGCACGATGGCGTCCGCGGCCGGCGCCTGCGTGGGCGAGTCCACGAGCGTCCATTGTCCACGCTGCCGGAGGGTGTCCCGATAGCGCACGGCGTAGTTGCTCGTGAGCGGGTGGCCGGTCGCGGAGACCACGGTGGACGGGCACGCGAGCAGGTAGTCCGTCCCGGGACTATAGCAGTCCTCGTAGCGCACCGAGGCGACGCCCGCGCGGGCGAGCGCGCGCGCGAGCGGTGCGCCCGAGGCCGCGCGAGCCTGGTGCTGGAGCACGGGCCAGGAGGCTGCGATCAACACCGGCGTCGCCAGCAGCACGACGGCGAACGCCCAGCGCGGCCGCCCGCCCCCGCGCCAGCATTCGGCGGCCCACCACGCGAGCGCGGGGAACGCGGGCAGGAGGTAGGTGACGAGCTTCGAATGCGAGAGCGAGAAGAACACGGCGGCGAAGAGCACGTACGCCGCGGCGAGCCGCGCGGCGCGGCTCGCCGGCGCGCGCCACGGCGTCAGCAGCGACCACGGCAGCGCGCCGCCCACGAACACCACGGGCACGAACCACCACGGCTGCTCGCGAGCGAACGAGCGCGTGGTCATCCGCTCCCAGGACTCCTCGAGGAACGCGTAGTGCGCGTACTCGGGATGGCGCCGGAGCGCGAGCGCGAACCACACGGCGGGCGGCCCGAGCGCCAGGAGCCAGCCGGGCGCCCACGCGAGCCAGCGGAGCGGGGCGCGGTCCTTGAGCAGCAGCGCCGCGGTCGCCGAGCCGCCGAGGGCCCAGGCCAGCATCACCGGGCCTTTCACGAGCACGCCCGCCGCGACCGCGAGCGCCATGGCCGCGCGGCGCCCCGGCGAGGGGCCGCGCTCCAGCTCGATCGCCCCCAGCGTCCACACCGCGGTCACGCACGCCGTGAGCGGCATGTCGAAGATGACGTAGGCCGAGAGCACCGCGGCGAGCGGCGCCGCGGCGAACAGCGCCATCGTGCGCCAGGCATGATCGTCGCCCTCGAGTGTTCGCGCCGCGCGCGCGAGCAGCAGCAGCGTCGCCAGCGCGGCGAGCACCGACGGCAACCGCGCCGCGAACGGGTGGTGGCCGAACGCGCGGATCGCGAGCGCCGAGAGCGCGAACAGCCCGGGTGGCTTGTCCAGGTAGGGCACGCCCGCCACGTGCGGCACCACGACGTCGCCACCCGCGGCCATCTCCGCCGCCACCTCGGCGTTCCGGCCCTCGTCGGGGTCGACGAGCGGGAACGTGAGCGCGATCGCGAGCGAGCAGGCGAGCGATGCGGCGCATACCAGCAACCACGCACGCGCGGGTCGGGGTGCGGTCACGCCGCGGACGCTAGCCTATCAACACAACGAGCGCGAGGCTCGAAGCCTCGCGCCCGCTCACGTGTGGTCGGGAATCCGCCGCGATTAGAGCAGCTTGCGCGGGCGTCCGGGCCGCCGGTTGGATGCGAACAGCGCGTTGAGGTAGTTCGTCACTTCCTCGCGCACGATGTGAGGCATCATCGAGCGCACTTTCGCCTGCACGCCGGCGCGCAACTGCACAGCCACGTTGCCGCCGCCCCCGGCCTGCGTGAGCAGGCTCGGACGCCGTCCACGACGCCCGACCAGGCCTTCCTTCTTGCGCCAGGAGTAGTAGGTGACCGGAGTGACGCCGAATTTCTTCTTCACGTCGTTCGCGGTCAGGTTCTCTCGCTGCGCGGCCGCGAGGATCTCGGACCTCTTTTGGGCGGTGTATGTCTTCCTTGCGCGCCTAGCCATGCTTCCTCCGAGTTGAGAGGCATGCATCCGCGGGGTGATGCATGGCCACGTGTAACAGAGGGATAGCGGGCGGCGCTGCGCCTGTCAATCGGGAATCACGTAATACACGCCTACGGCCTCAGGCCACGAATACGAAGTCGGACAGTTCGTGCAGTCCCCGATCGCCGAGAACCGCCCGCCAGCGTTCGCGAGCCACCGGTGCCATGACCGCCAGGACCAGCGGCGGGCGCAATGTCGATACCACTTGGGCGTGGGGTCCCGGGATCTCGACACGGCGCTCGACCCGCGGCCCGAGCGTTTCGTACCAACGCGATAGGCTGCTTCCCACCCCGACCAATGTGGCCTTGAGACCGCCCCGGAGCAGGCCCGAATCCAACGCCGCGGATTTGAGGGACATGAATCGTTCCCGTGAATATCGGGGATCGGTGCGCGTGGCGCTGGTGCGATGCTGACGCCAGCCATAGAGCACCGCGGGCAGTTTTGCGAACCTCGCACCGTGTGTGAACAACCTCATCCACAAGTCCAGGTCCTCGGCCCAGCCGCGCTCGTGCCAGCCGCCGGCCGCCTCGAGCACCGCTCGGCGGGCGACCATGGTGCCGTGCGCGAGCGGGCTGTCGATCAGGAGCTCGCGGCGCATGGACTCGTGGGTGAGAAGCGCGTTGTGCCACGCGGCCCAGCGCCGCATGCCCGCCCCGACGGCGTGCGCAGGGAAAAGCCGTAGCCGGGCGCCGAGCACGTCCACTCCGGGATTCGCCTCGAGCCACCCGAGCTGTCGTGACAGTCGTGTCCGATGCGAGAGATCGTCTGCGTCCTGGCGCGCCACCCACGGCGCCCGCGCCAGCGACAGCGCGAGCCCCAGCGCCGCGGGCAGGCCTCGGGCCGATGTGTGGTGGACGACGAGCCGGGGGTCGCGGCGAGCCGCCCGTTCGAGGATGTCGCCCGAGCCGTCGCTCGAGCCGTCGTCGATCGCGATCACCTCGTGGTCCGCGAGCGTCTGGCGCGCCAGCGAGGCGAGCGCGCTCGCGAGCCACGGCGCCGCGTCGCGCACCGGGAGCAGCACGGAGACGCGCGGGGCAGGTGCGTGCGGGAGCATGTTTGGAAGGCTACCATGCCGGCATGGCGGGACATCGTCTGCTCATCCTTGGCGGCGGGTTCGGCGGGCTCGACGTGGCGCGCTCGATCGCGCGCTCGCACGCGGCACGCGGCTACTGGGACGCGCTCCTGATCGACAAGGAGAACTTCTTCCAGTTCAACCCGCTGCTGCCCGCGATCGCGGTGGGCGCGGTGGAAACGCGGCACATCGTCTACCCGCTCCGCGAGATGGCTCGCCACCGTCGGATCCGCTTCATCAAGAACAAGGTCATCGCCATCGACCTCGAGAAGAAGTGCGTCCAGCTCCACAACGGTCTCAGCGAGCCGTACGACACGCTGGTGATCGCGTTGGGCAGCGTCACCAACTGGTACGGCGTGCCCGGCGCGCCGGCGAACGCGCGGCCATTCAAGACCATCGTCGACGCCATGACGCTGCGTGCGCGCGTGGTCGAGCTGTTCGAGATGGCCGAGCAGGCGCGCTCGGACGACCAGCGCCGGCGGCTGCTGTCGTTCGTGATCGCGGGCGGCGGGGTGACCGGCGTCGAGGTCGCCGCCGAGCTCATCGAAATGGCGCGCGAGACGCTCCTGCCCCGCTACCCGTCGCTCACCGACTCGCACCTGAGCGTGACCGTGCTCGAGGGCGGGGAGCGCCTCGTGCCGGCGGCGCGCCCGGCGCACTCGGAGTACGTGCTGCGCTTCCTCCGCAGGCGCGGCGTGCGCGTCGAGCTGCGCGCGCTCGTCACCCGCGTCGACCCGCACGCGGTGACGCTCAAGGACGGGCGCACGCTCGAGGCATTCACCTGCATCTGGACCGCCGGCGTGACGCCGCCCGACCTGGTGCGCCGGCTGCCGTTCCAGTTCCACAGCGACGGCCGCGTGATCGTGGACGGGCAGCTCCGCGCGGTGCGGCCCGACGGCTCGGCGGTGGAGGACGTGTACGTGATCGGCGACTGCGCCGCCTCGCTCAGGGCCGACGGCCGCATGCAGCCGCAGCTCTCGCAGACGTCGATCGCCATGGGCACGCACGTCGGCGAATCCCTCGCCCGCCGTGCCGAGGGGAAGCCGCCGAAGCCATTCGCGTTCCACGACGCCGGCTACATCATCTCGCTCGGCAAGCACAGCTCGGTGCTGGACCTCTTCGGCATCCCCATGAGCGGGAAGCTGGCGTGGCTCCTGTGGGCCGGCGCCTACCTGGTGAAGATGGTGGGGTTCCGGAAGCAGATCGAGGTCGGGATCGATCACCTCACCCACCTCTGGTTCGAGCACGACACGTCGCAGATCCTGAACCGCCGCGCCGTCCTCAGCGACGACGAGCTGAACCTGGCGCTCGCCGACGCTCCGGCGTCCGCGGGCGATGCCGCCGACGCGGCCGGGGGTGCGCCGTCGACGCCGGCTGCACAGGCCGAGCCGCGACCCGAGACAGCGCCCCGCGCATGAAGGAGGAGGGCGTGCTCCGGCTCGAGACCGTGGCGGGCGACGGGCTGAGGTTCTCGGCGAGGATCGGCGAGCGTGCGCTGGTCCTCGACTCGAGCAGGGGCGCCACGCAGGCGAACCCGGTCCAGGCGCTGCTCGCCTCGATCGTCGCGTGCAGCGCCATGGACGTGGTGGAGATCCTGCGCAAGAAGCGCCAGGTGCTCACCGCCTATGAAGTGAGCATGTCCGGCGAGCGCGCCACGGACCACCCGCGGCGGTACCTGTCCATCCACTGCGTGCACCGGCTCACCGGCCGCGGCTTGAAGCGCAAGGCCGCCGAGGAGGCGCTGAACCTCTCGGTGGAGAAGTACTGCTCGGTGTCGCACTGCCTGCGGCCCGACCTCCCGGTCACGCACGCGATCGAGATCTTCGAGGACTCGCCGAGCGACGATTAGGCCGCGGCCCGTGCCGCGATGCGTGGCCGAACGACGTTCGGCGCCGCTGACTACGCGCGCGCCAGCGCCTGCGATAGATTCACGGTGTGCATGACCCGTGGCTTCGCGAAAGGATCCGACATGCCAGACGTGCGTATCGAGAAGGACAGCCTCGGCGAGATGCAGGTGCCCGCTGAGGCGCTGTGGGGCCCTCAGACCCAGCGGGCGGTGGAGAACTTCCCCATCTCCGGCCGGCCGTTGCCGCCCGCGTTCGTGCACACGCTCGGGCTCATCAAGGCCGCGGCCGCGCGCGTGAACCGCGATCTGGGCCTGCTCGAGGCGCCGCTCGCCGGCGCCATCGAGAAGGCTGCGAACGAGGTCGCCGAGGGTCGCTGGGACGCGGAGTTCCCGATCGACGTGTTCCAGACCGGCAGCGGCACGTCCTCGAACATGAACGCGAACGAGGTGGTGGCACGACTCGCCTCGCGCTCCTCGGGGCTCAAGGTGCACCCGAACGACCACGTCAACTTCGGCCAGAGCAGCAACGACGTCATCCCCACCGCGCTGCACGTCTCCGCGGTGGTGCAGATCGAGCGCGACCTGCTGCCGGCCCTCGCGCGACTGTGGAAGGCACTGGATGAAAAGTCGCGCGAGTTCCACGACGTCATCAAGACCGGCCGCACGCACCTGATGGACGCGACGCCGATCCGGCTCGGCCAAGAGTTCTCCGGCTACGCTTCGCAGGTGCAACACGGCATCGCCCGCGTCAAGGCGACGCTCCCGGACCTGCGCGAGCTCGCGATCGGCGGCACCGCGGTGGGCACGGGCCTCAACACCCATCCCGAGTTCGGCCGCCGCATGGCCGCCGAGATCGGCAAGCTCGCCGGCACCACGTTCAGCGAGGCCCCGAACCACTTCGAGGCGCAGGGCGCGCAGGACGGCGCCTGCTGGGCGAGCGGGGCCTTGAACTCGGTGGCGGCGAGCCTGATGAAGATCGCGAACGACGTGCGGCTCATGAACTCGGGCCCGCGCTGCGGGCTCGCGGAGGTGGCGCTGCCCGCGATCCAGCCCGGCTCGAGCATCATGCCCGGCAAGGTGAACCCGGTGGTGTGCGAGGCGGTGACCATGGTCGCGGCCCAGGTGATGGGGAACCACGTCGCCATCACGGTGGGCGCGCAGTGGGGGCAGCTGGACCTGAACGTGATGCTGCCGATGATGGCGAAGAACCTCCTCGAGAGCATCCATCTGCTGGCCGCGGCATCTCGGGTGTTCGCGGACAAGGCGCTTGCCGGGCTGGTGGCGAACGCCGACACCTGCCGCGACTACATCGAGATCTCGCCGAGCATGGCGACCGCCCTGAATCCCCTGATCGGCTACGACAAGGCGGCCGAGATCGCGAAGCGGAGCTTCAAGGAGCGCCGTCCCGTGCGCGAGCTGGCGGCGGAGATGACCCAGCTCTCGAAGGCGGAGATCGACCAGGCGCTCGATCCCGCGCGGCAGACGGAGCCCGGGCTGGACCTTGGCGGGGGCGCGGGAGGTTGAGCGCGGGCGAGTACGCGCTCGAGCACGGTGTGCCGAGCCACGAGGACATGGCGGCGCGGCTCGCGGCGGCGCGCCGAAGGCTCGAGGGCGTGGCGCACGTGACGCCGGTGCTGACCTCGCGGCAGCTCGACGAGGCCTGCGGCGCGAGCGTGTTCCTCAAGTGCGAGAACCTGCAGCGCATGGGTGCGTTCAAGTTCCGCGGCGCCTGGAACACGATCGACGCGCTGCCGGAGGAGCAGCGCCGCCGCGGTGTCGTCGCCTACTCGTCGGGAAACCACGCGCAGGCGGTGGCGCTGGCGGCGCGGCTCCACGGCGTGCCGAGCGTGATCGTGATGCCGTCGACGGCGCCCGAGGCGAAGCTCGCCGCGACCCGCGGCTACGGGGCGGAGATCCTGCACCACGACCTGTTGCGCGCAGGGCGTGAAGAACTCGCCCTTCAAGTATCACATGAACGGGGCATGACGCTGGTGCCGCCCTTCGACCACCCCGACATCGCCGCCGGCCAGGGCAGCGCCACCGCGGAGCTGCTCGAGCACGCGGGCCCGCTCGATGCGGTGATCGCACCCGTGGGCGGCGGCGGATTGCTCTCGGGTACCGGCCTCGCCGCTGCCGTGGACGGGCGAGGCTGCCGCGTCGTCGGCGTCGAGCCGGCGCTCGGCGACGACGCCGTGCGCTCGTTCGCGAGCGGCCGTGTGGAGACCGTGCCCGTCCCGGACACGATCTGCGACGGGGCTCGCACGCAGTGCGTCTCGGAGCTGACGCTGGCCTTGATCCGCCGCTACGCGAGCGAGCTGGTGACCGCGGACGACGCCCAGGTGATCCGCGCCATGCGCTTCCTCTGGGAGCGCGTGAAGCTGGTCGTCGAGCCCACCGGCGCGCTCGCCGTCGCCGCGCTGCTCTCGGGCCGCGTCCGGCTCCCGGGGAAGCGCGTCGGCGTCATCCTCTCCGGCGGGAACGTGGACCTGGCGCAGGCGGCGAAGTGGTTCGCGCAGCCCGAGGCGGCCGCAGCGCGAGGCTAGTCTATCCCGGCTTCGTGGAGGACGTCCTTCAGGTCCTCCGCCTCGTGCAGGCCGACCATGACACGCAGCACGAAGCCGTCCTTGCCCACGACCACGGTGAGCGGGATGGAGCTGGCGCGGTAGATCGAGCCCACCGTGCCGCTCCGGTCCATGAGCACGGGCAGGTCGAGCTTCTGCTGGTCCAGGTAGGAGCGAACCTTGGAGTCGGTCTCGCGCTCGTTCACGGCGAACACCGCGAGCCCCTTGGACGCGTAGTCGCGGCTCGCCTGCTCCACGATCGGCAGCCAGCGGCGGCAGGGGCCGCACCACGTCGCCCAGAAGTCGAGCACCACCACGCGACCCTTCAGCTCCGAGAGCTTCACCGGCTTCGAGCCCGCGAGCGTCTCGAGCGTGAAGTCCGTGGCCGGCTGGCCCTCGAGCGCCTCGTGCTCGGGCGAGCGCTGCATGAACCGGCGCACCCGGCGCATGCCGTCGTCCGGCTTGAACACGAACGCGTCGGCGGCGACCGTCGGGTCGGCCTCGGCCACCACCAGGCGCATCATCGACACCGCGGACACCGGCCCGAGCTGCGGGTGGGTCTGGTCCACGCGCGAGGAGTCGAGGAGCACGAGCCGCGAGGCGGGATCCACCCACACCACGCGCGGATGGATGGTGACGCCGGGCGCGGTGCTGTCGGCGGCCGCGCGCGAGAGCGCGTAGCGGTCGCACTTCACCACGCCACGCGCGGTGCGCACCGTGTCGCGGGGGAGCGTCTGCACGCGGGTGATGCCGTCCAGGAGGTGCGTGTAGCCGCTCAACGGGTCCAGCTGGCCCTTGAGCTGCGCGCTGTCCGCGCCGGCGAGGAGCGGCGCCAGCGGCTGCGCCATGTACTGGTCGAGCTCGGGGATCGCGGTCCACAGGCTCTCGCCGTTCGCGACCAGGCGTGTCGTGTACTGCGAATCGCGCACCTCGCTCGTGAGTCGGCCCGGGCGCTGGACCAGGAAGCGGATGCGGTTCCCGGTCTCGTTCTTCTCGGTGCGGGTGCTCACCGTGTTCGAGGTCGCGCCCTCGAGGCGGTAGCCCTTGAGCGTCCGGTAGCGCTCGGCCACGCGCTCGAGCGCCTTCCGCGCCAGCTGGTCGGTGTTCGGCGCCTTGGGTTCGAGCGGCATGCCGGCCGAGGCGAGGAGGGCGAGCGTCGCGAGCAGGGCGAGCGAATGGAATGGACGCATGCAGGGGTCAGCGCGCCTGCCCGCGCTGGGCGAGCAGCTCGCGCCGACGCGTCTCGAGCGCGCCGAGGAGGTCGTCGAACGACTTGGCGAACGCCTGCACGCCCTCGACCTCCAGTTCGCCGATCAAGGACTCCGCCGGCACGCCGAGCGCCGTGAGCCTTGCGAGCACCGCGCGGGCGCCGGACACGTCGTGGCGGATGCGGCTCTCGACCGTGCCGTGGTCGTTGAACGCGGCCAGTGTTGCCGGCGGCACCGTGTTCACGGTGTCCGGGCCGATCAGCTCCTCCACGTAGAGCACGTCGCGGTAGGCCTTGTTCTTGGTGCTCGTCGACGCCCACAGCGGCCGCTGCCGGTGCGCTCCCTTCGCGTGCAGCGCCTGGAAGCGAGGGCCGGCGACGACGGCCTCGAACTCGGCGTAGGCGAGCCGCGCGTTCGCCACCGCGGCCTTGCCGCGCAGCGACTCCAGCTCGGCACGCTCGCTCGCCCCGGCGGGCAGCGTCGCGAGCCGGCGCTCGATCGCGCCGTCGATCTTGGTGTCCACGCGCGAGACGAAGAACGATGCCACGGAGCGGAGGCGCGGCAGATCGCCGGCCTTCGCCTGCTCGAGCCCGGCGAGCCAGGCGTCCATGACCTCGCGGTAGCGCGCGAGCGTGAAGATGAGCGTGACGTTGACGCTGACGCCGGCCGCGAGCGTGGCGGTGATCGCCGGCAGGCCGGCCCGCGTCGCCGGGATCTTGATCATGACGTTCTCGCGCGCCACGGCAGCGTGCAGGCGCTTCGCGGAGGCGATCGTGCCCGCGGTGTCGTTCGCGAGCCGCGGGCTCACCTCGAGGCTGACGCGGCCGTCCAGCCCCTGCGAGCGCTCGAACACCGGGCGCAACTTGTCGGACGCCATGCGGATGTCCTCGATGGCGAGCGACTCGAACAGCGGCTCGCCCTCGAGCCCGCGCTCGATGCCGTCGGCGATCGCGGCGTCGTAGTCGCCGGACCCGGCTCCGCCGGGTGCCGCCGCGATCGCCTGCTGGAAGATCGTGGGGTTGGAGGTCACGCCCACCACGCCCGACTCGCGCACGTCGCGGTCGAACTCGCCGGAGAGGAGGTGGCCGCGGCGGATGAAGTCGAGCCAGATGCTCTGGCCGAGTTCGAGGAGTTGCTGCGCGCGGCTGGGCATCGGGTCACCTCGGAATAGGGTCGAGAGGGTGCGCGGACACCATGAGCATCGGACGTGGAGGGCAGCCGCGCAAGCCGCGGCTAGTCGTGCGCGCGCACCCGCCCGGTCGCGATCGTCAGCGCACGGAGCCGCTCGGCGTGGCCGCTCGTGAGCTGGTGCTCGCCGAGGCGCCAGGTCCAGTTGCCGACCGCGGTGCCGGGCGTGTTGAAGCGCGCCTCGGTGCCGAGCGAGAGCACGTCCTGCACCGGGGTCACGAACGTGTCCGCGGGCGAGCCCATGCCGGCCGCGATCAGGTCCCAGGCGATGTCGCCGGAGAGGTCACCCCATGCCCCGCCCAATTCGTGGCGCACCACCCGGCGCTCGTCCTCGCCGAGCCCGGCCCACCAGCCGACCGTGGTGTCGTTGTCGTGCGTGCCCGTGTAGGCGACGCTGTTCGCGACGTGGTTCCTGGGCAGGAACGGGTTGTCGCGGTCGCCATCGAACGCGAACTGGAGCACGCACATGCCCGGCAGCCCCAGCTCGTCGCGCAGCTCGGCCACGTCCTCGCCGGTCTCGCCCAGGTCCTCGGCCACGAGCGGCAGGCTCCCGAGCCGCCGCGCGAGCGCCAGGAACAGCGCCTCGCCGGGGCCCGCGCGCCAGCGCCCACCGCGCGCATCGGCTGCCCCGGGCGGCACGTCCCAGAAGCGCACGAACCCGATGAAGTGGTCGAGCCGCACCCGATCCACCCACGCGAGCAGGGACTCCAGTCGCGCGCCCCACCACGCGTAGCCATCCCGCGCGTGCGCCTCCCAGTCGTAGAGCGGGTTACCCCAGAGCTGCCCGGTGGCGCTGAAGTAATCGGGCGGCACGCCGGCCACGCCCCGGGGCCGCGCCTCGGCGTCCAGCTCGAAGAGTTCCGGATGCGCCCAGACGTCGGCGCTGTCCAGCGCCACGAAGATGGGCGCGTCGCCCAGCAGCGCCACGCCGCGCGAGCGGGCATGGGCGTGCAGCTCACGCCACTGCTCGTCGAACGCCCACTGCATCACCTCGTGCTCGCGGATCTCGCGCGCGAGCGAGTGACGGGCGCTCGCGAGCGCATGTGGATCGCGGCCGCGGAGCGGCGCCGGCCACTCCTGCCAGGGGCGGCCGCCGTGCGCGTGGCGCAGCGACATGAACAGCGCGTAGTCGGAGAGCCACGGGGTCTGCGAGCGATACGCCTCGAACCCCTCGCGCCGCGCGTCGCGCTCGAGGTGCCCGGCGAGGCTCGTGGCGATCGCGCGCGAGCCCTCGTGGGCGGCGCCGAAGTCGGAAGCCTCGCGCCGCTTCGGCAGGCGCGCGAGCGTTTCGGCGTCCAGCAGTCCACGCTCGTGGAGGCGCGCGCCCGAGACCAGCATCGGGTTCCCCGCGAACGCCGAGAAGCACTGGTAGGGTGAATCCCCGAACGCCGTGGGCCCCAGCGGCAGCACCTGCCAGAGCGACTGGCCGGCCTCGGCGAGGAAGTCGACGAACGCGTGCGAGGTGGCACCCAGGTCGCCGCAGGCGGCGGGACCGGGGAGCGCGGTCGGATGGAGCAATACTCCGCTGGAGCGCGGGAATCGCAACGCGACTTCCTCCCGGTGTGCACGGCGGCGAGCGTCGCGGCATAGTGCGTGGCGTTGGAGTGGCGCGCAACGGGCCCGCACGCGCGCGCTCGATCGGAGGCCTGGCCATGTCGTCGCGCCGCAGCGTCGCGCTGCTGCTCCTCCTCGCCTGCGTTGGCGCGGCGCCCTCGCCGGCGCTCGCCGCGGGGGACTCGGGCGCGTTCGTGATGACGGTGGGCCGCGACACGATCGGCCTCGAGCGCTTCACGCGCACCGCCGGCGGCGCCGAGGGCACCCTGCTCTTCTTGCCTGGCGGGCTCCGCGTCGACTATGCGCTGGAGATCCTTCCCGACGGACGCGTCGCGCGCATGGAGAACGCGCTGCGGCCCGCCTCGGCCCCGCTCACCGCCGAGCCCACGCAGCGCGCCACGCTCGAGTGGCGCGCGGACAGCGTCATCGCCGTGGTCACGCCCGGCAGCATGCAGCGCCTGGCGAGCGAGGCGGGCTCGATGCCGTACTTGAACCCGTCAATGTTCATGCTCGAGCTGGTGGTGAAGCGCGCCGGCGAGAGCAAGCCGCCTCGAGGCCAGGTGCCCGTGTTCGCGGTCGCGGGCGGGCGCACGCTTCAGGCGACGCTCCAGCGCGCGGCCGGGGACTCGCTGCTGCTGTCGCTGGGTGCCGCCGCGTTCCAGCTCGAGATCGACGCGAACGGCCACATCCTCTCCGGCTCGGTGCCGGCGCAGCGCGTGACGTTCCAGCGCGTGGACTCGCTGCCGGCCTCGAGTCTCGCGCTCGCGCCGCGCGACTACTCGCCGCCACCCGGGGCGCCCTACCGCGCCGACGCCGTGCGCGTGCCCACGCGAGGCGGCTTCGAGCTCGCGGGCACGCTGACGCGGCCCGTACCCGCCGCGGGCAAGGGGACCACGCCCAAGCTGCCGTGCGTGGTCACCATCACCGGCTCGGGCCCCCAGGATCGCGACGAGCGCATCTCGATCGTGCGCGGCTACGCGCTGTTCCGGCAGATCGCCGACACGCTCTCGCGCCGCGGCATCGCCGTGCTCCGGCTCGACGACCGCGGCACCGGCGAATCCGGCGGCCGCTTCGCCGGCAGCACCACCAAGGACTTCAGCGACGACGTCGAGGACGCGCTCGCCTGGCTCCGGCGCGAGCCCGGCATCGACACCACGCGGATCGCACTCCTCGGTCACAGCGAGGGCGGCATCATCGCGCCCATGGTGGCGGCGCGTGAGCCCTCGATCGCGGCGCTGGTGCTGCTCGCGGGCCCGGCGTGGGACGGCCGCCGCGTGCTGGTCTACCAGAACGCGTGGCTCCTGAAGAAGAAGCTCGCGGGGAGCGCGCTCGACTCGGCGATGGTCGAGGCGAAACAGGGGATCGACTCGCTCGCCGCGGCGGACCCCTGGTTCGGCTTCTTCGT
>Ga0070688_100000542_pt1 | contig 19054 bp, 15 predicted proteins | sample KBSS13HmetaG_FD_64679 | JGI IMG/M metagenome (GOLD analysis project Ga0070688, IMG submission 64679) | Switchgrass rhizosphere microbial communities from Kellogg Biological Station, Michigan, USA - KBS S1-3H metaG | ecosystem: Host-associated > Plants > Roots > Rhizosphere ...
ATTGGGGTGGCGTTGGCGGAGGGGAAACACCTCTTCCCATTCCGAACAGAGAAGTTAAGCCCTCCAGCGCCGATGGTACTGCCCGGGAGACTGGGTGGGAGAGTAGGTCGCTGCCCCTTAAATATCGCGAAGCCCCGATCGGGAAACCGGTCGGGGCTTTCGTCTTTGCACGACTTTCGTACCATTCCGACGCCGCCCTCGGTACCCCTGTGCGATGCCCTGGATCTCTGCCAACCTGTCAGTGGAGTGGGAGGGCACCATGGCGGAGACGTTCGTGCTGCTGGTGGAGGACGATGAGTCGTTGCGCAAGCACGTCGCCCAGGGGCTGACCGAGAGCCGCTACCACGTCATCACGGCCTCGGACCTGGCGGGCGCGCGAGACGTCCTGCGCGAGCGGACGTTCCACCTCGCCCTGCTGGACGTGCACCTCCCCGACGGCTCGGGACTCGACCTGCTCGCCGAGATCAAGGACTCCGCGGCGGCGACCGAAGTCGTCATGCTCACCGGGCACGCCACGGTCGAGGAGGCGATCCGCGCCATGAAGAGCGGCGCCCTCGATTTCCTGCGCAAGCCGTTCAAGCTGGCCGAGCTCGAGGCCGTGCTCGAGAAGGCGGTGCAGCGGCAGGCGCTCGAGCGCAGCAACACCGCGCTCCAGCGCGAGGTCGCGCGTATCCACCCGAGCGACGGCTTCATCGGCCGGCACGCCGCGGTCCGCGAGCTCCTGCACCTCCTCGCGCGTGTCGCCGAGACGGAGTCGACCGTCCTCATCCGGGGCGAGAGCGGCGTGGGGAAGGAGCTGGTCGCCCGCGCCGTGCACCGCCGGAGCCCGCGATCGCGCCAGCCGTTCGTGGTCGTGGACTGCGCGTCACTGCACGAGAACCTGCTGCAGAGCGAACTCTTCGGCCACGAGAAGGGGGCCTACACCGGGGCCGTGCGCCTGAAGCACGGGCTCTTCGAGGTGGCGGACCGCGGCACGATCTTCCTCGACGAGATCGGGGAGCTGACGCCGCAGCTCCAGGTCAAGCTCCTGCGCGTCCTCGAGACGGGCGTGTTCCGCCGCGTCGGGGGCACCGCCGACATCCGCGTGGACGTGCGCGTGATCGCGGCGACGAACCGCTCGCTCGAGGTCATGATGAAGGAGGGCGACTTCCGCGAGGACCTTTACTACCGCCTCAACGTGTTCTCGCTCCAGATCCCGCCGCTGCGGGAACGCGCCGAGGACGTGCCGATCCTCGTCGAGCACTTCATCCGCAACTCGGGCATGACCCAGAAACGCACGGCGCGCATGTCCGACGCGGCGATGCAGGTGCTGCTCCGCTACGCGTGGCCGGGCAACGTTCGCGAGCTCGAGAACGTGATCGAGCGGGCGCTCATCCTGTGCGACGCGGGCGTGATCGAGCCCGAGCACCTGCCGCTCGGGGTGCGGCTCGAGCCGTCCTTCCGCGCGACGGACGAGGACCGGCGCCTGGTGACGCTGGAAGAGCTCGAGCGTCGCTACCTGAAGCGCGTGCTCGCGGAGTGCAAGGGCCATCGCCAGAAGGCCGCGAACATCCTCGGCATCAGCGAGCGGAATCTCTACCGCAAGATCAAGGAGCTCGAGGGGGTCCACACGGTGAGCGGATAACCGATCCGGTGGCCGCCGTCGCGCACGAGTGAGTGAACGGGTCCCCGCTCGGCGCGTTGCGCGCATTCGTTCCCTCGCCGCAACGAAGAACGACCGGGACGCCCGCCCTGCGGCAAGCGCCCCGATCGTCACCGCTCGCCTCCTCGCTGGGAGGCTCGCGTGGGATCCATCCCTTCGCCTCCTCACCGGGAGGCCGAAGTCTCAGTCGACCTTGATCGGGATCGACTGGCCCATCGCTTCCGCCGCCTTCGGCAGCATGATCGTCAGCAGGCCATGCTTGAAGAAAGCGTTCACTTTGGTGCCATCCACCGGCGTCGGGAGGCGCAGGCCGCGAACGAACGTGCCGAACATCCTCTCGGACCGGTAGTAGCGCTCGTCCTTCTTCTCGACTTCCTGCTTCTTCTCGCCGCGAAGGACGAGGACGCCGTTCTCCAGATTGACCTGGATGTCCTTGGGATCGATTCCAGGAACCTCGGCCTTGATGAGGAAGGCCTCCTTCGTCTCGTAGACATCCAGCCTGGGTTCCCAGGTCCCCTGTGTCTCGTTGCCTTCCCAGAAACGATCGAAGAGACGGTCCATCTCCTTCTTGAACGTCGTGACACCGTTCTCGGGCAGCAGCGCTCTCATGGCTCTTCCCTCCCCGCCCACCGTGCCCTGGGGCGATCCCCGGTGCGGTGGCGGGATCGCCCGGTCGGCCGTGGAGCCGACGCCCTCTTCCAAGGCATCACGCGTGCCAGAGAACCCGCGTCGCGCCGCGCGCATCCCGCCGTCCGACAAGTGACGGACCGCCGCAGGCTTGCAGGTCGGGGGGAGAAACGCAGCTCCGCGCGCCTCACGGTCCGGGCGCGAGATCCCGCTGTCAGGTTGTCAGTCGCCTGCCATCCCCGTCAGCCTCCGGCTCGCGATCAGGGCCTCCACGAGGTCTTCCGGCGCGTCGCACGCAGCCGGGTTCGATGCCGGCGCGCCTTCCAGTCCCGTGTCGGCGATCGCGTGCCCCATGCTCGCGCGAGCGGCTCGGGGACGGGCACGGGAGTTGCGGGCGTCGGCTGCCGCATGGACGCGAGGGCACGGGCGCCCGCTGCCGCAAGGATGCGAGGGACCGGGCGCCCGCATGCCGGGTCCTCGGGCGTCCAGATGGAAGGAGGGCTCTTGTCCCGCATCCTGGTCCTCGATCCGCGTGCTCGCGGCGAAGGATGTCCGGCGTTGCTCACGGCGCCCGCGCACGAGGTCGTCTCGTGTCATGACCGGGAGGCGCTGGTGTCCGCGTTCTCCGTGCGCCGTCCCAGTGTCCTCGTCTACGTGCTTCAGGAGCTCGTACGTGACGTCGAGCTGCTCTCCGCGATCCGCACGGCCGCCCCGCGGCTTCCGATCATCGTCCTCGGAGAGCCCGCGACGCTCGAGACGCGACGTCTCATCCAGGACCTGAAGCCCACGTACTACGGCGTGTTCCCGCTCGAGCGCATGGAGCTGGCCGATGCCGTGAGCGCGGTGCTCGACGCCGGCGCTCCCGCCGCGTGACGTGAGCAATCCTCCCTGACGGAATGGCTCGCCTACCTGCGGGCCGCGGGCACGCGACCGGAACCCTCCGGCTGAGTCCCGGCGCCCGGCCCCTGCGCGAGCAGGTCGCGCACCGTCACGGCGCGCAGTCCTGCCGCACTCGCATCGCGCAGGATGACCTCGAGCGCCGCGACGGTCTGCCGTCGATCAGGGTTCGGGAGCGGGCTGCCGTCGTGGAGGATGAGGATGGATCCGGCGCGGAGGCGCGCGCCCACGCGGCGCACGATCCGATCGACGCCGGGCGAATGCGCGTCCTCGGGATAGACGTCGCCGAGCACCGGCGTGTACCCGAGCCGGCGCACGAACCACGACTGGCCCGGCATCATGAGCCCAAATGGGGGCCGGTAGTGGCGCGGCTCCACGCCCGCGGCCTCCCGGACCGCGCGGGCGCAGCGCTCGACCTCGCTCTTGATCACGTGCGGCAGCAGCAGCGGCAAGGGCCAGTGGCGATCGCCGTGGAGCGCGATCTCGTGGCCCTCCGCGACCGCGCGCCGGACCATCGCCGGATGCCTGCGCACGTTCCCCGCGAGCACGAAGAACGTCGCGGTCGCGCGATGGGTCGCGAGCAGATCGAGGATCCGCGCCGTGGCTTCCGCGCTCGGACCGTCGTCGAACGTGAGCGCGAACTGGTCATCCACGCCGTCGACGCGGCACACGAGGTGCCCGCGGGCCCAGCTGGAGAACCGGCGCGTATGGAGCAGGCTCATCGGACCATCTCCCGCACTGCGCTCGCCCGTGCCGGCGATGCGGACGGACGCGGCGCCATCGATTCGGCGAGAAGCGCCAGAAACGTGTCTTGCTCGCGGCGAAGGCGGGCCATCGCCATTGGCCGCCACCGGGGAGCCACGCTCCACGAGAGCCTCGCGCGCAACTCGCGCCAGGCGTCGCTCCAGACGAGGGCCAGCGCGCCCAGTATCGCCGCCGCGAACGGGACGGCAAGCGCGCTCGCGTTGCGTATCAGGAGCCACGCGGCCCCGGTCATCGCGACGTACCAGAGCGTGAAGCTCACCCAGCCCACGCCGATCCGCATCAGCGTGACCCGCGTGGGATCGAAGCGCCGTGCGACGTGCTGCGTGATCCAGGCCGGCAACGCATGGAGCGCGAGTCCCGCCATCGCCGGGACCGCGCCCACGAACGTCGCCAGCGCGAGGACCGCGAGCCGCACCCGCGAGACGCGGGCCGGAACGACCGGAGCGAGGCCCAGCGCCTTCCGCATCCGGCGATGGCGGCGGGCGCAGCGCGCGAATGCCGCGAAGGCCCGCGGCCGCTCGCGCTCGAGGGCGGACATCCGCCCTGCGATCCACCGCCCGTCCTCCAGCGCGTCCTCATCGCTCGCGGATCCGGCCACGACGAGCGGCGCCAGCTCCTCGACGATCGTGCGCAGGGAAGCCCGCGGGAGATCGAGGATGAGAGCGCCGACCGCCTCCTCGAGCCGCGCGGTGACCTTCGCGATCCACGCCGAGCGATCGGGGGCGTCCGGGCCGGGGAGTGGCGGGAGTCGGTTCGACTCACCGAGGCTCACGACCACGCGCGTGCGGAACGCGACGCGGTCCAGGTAGTGGATGCCGATCGGCACGACGGGCACGGGCTGGGCGCCCTCGAGCCTCGCGAGCGCGATGCGCGCGGCCCCGGTCTTGAATCGTCGCAGCGAGCGGTCGGTCTCGCTCACGCCCTCGGGGAAGATCGCCACCACCTCGCCGCGCTCGAGGAACTCGCGACAACGGCGGAACGTGTCCGCGTTGCGGGCCTCGCGCTCCGCCGCCTCACCGACCGTGAAGGCCGGGAGCGCGCCGAAGATGCGCAGCAGCCACGCGCGCACCCGCGGCCGGAAGAGGTGCTGCTCGGCGAGGAAGTGGAGCTTGCGCCCGAGCACCACGTGCAGCACCAGCACGTCCGCCCACGTGGCCGGATGGTTGGCGACCAGGATTGCGGGTCCGCGCCGGGGGAAGCGCTCGACGTGCGTGGCGCGGATCCCGGCGAAGTGTACGAACGCGAACAGCCGCATGATCCAGGGCATGGGCGCGAACGCCAGGGCGACGGCCGCCCGACGTGACCAGTTGTCAGTCGACCTGACTTCCTGTCCGGGTCGCGGGACCCCCGGAGCGAAGCGCGCATCGACCGCGGGATTTCGTGTGAGACGCATGTCCTTGCCCCGTCGAGGCTTTCCGGGACGTTCCGCGAGGAGCCCTCCTGCCACCGCGTCTCTTCACTGGCATGCATCGTGCCCTCGAAGAAGGGGCAACCCAAGGAGGAGCGATGACCACCGTGACGCGACCCTGGTTCACCGACCGGCCCATCGTCGAGCGATCGCGATACATCGCGCGCGTGCTCACCGGCCACGGCCTGGGCGCGCTCGTCGATGGCACGGGGCTCGCCCGCTTCGCGCCCCGGCTGCGGCGTGGCCAGGGCCAGCGCATCGCTCCGGCCGTCCGCCTGCGCATGGCGCTCGGCGAGCTCGGGGCGACGTTCATCAAGCTCGGGCAGATGGCGAGCACGCGCGCCGATCTCGTGCCGCCGGAGTTCCTCGTCGAGCTCGCGAAACTCCAGGACTCGGCGCCGCACGTCCCGTTCGAGCAGGTGGCACGCACGATCGAGGAGGATCTCGGCCGCCCCGTCGACCAATGCTTCCAGCGCTTCGAGCCGCAACCCCTGGCGTCGGCCTCGATCGGGCAAGTGCACGCCGCGTGGCTCGCGGACGGAACCCCGGTCGTCGTGAAGGTCCGCAGGCCACGCGTCGTGGAAGAGACGGAGCGCGACCTCGAGATCCTCGATCGACTCGCGACCTGGGCGCAGGCCCATACCGCGTTCGGTCATGACTACGAACTGTTGCCGATCGTCGCGGAGTTCGCGTACACGCTTCGGAACGAGCTGGACTACATCCGCGAGGGACGGAACGCCGAGCTGCTGGGGAAGGCGTTCGCGGACGACCCGAGCGTCTGGATCCCGGGCGTCCATTGGAGCCACACGACGGCGCGGGTGCTGACGCTCGATCGCGTCGGGGGTACCAAGGTGAGCGATCTCGAGGGCCTGGACCGGCTCGGGATCCCGCGCCGCAGGATCGCGGAGAACGCCGTCCGCATGTTTCTCCGCCAGCTGCTCGAGCTCGGCTTCTTCCACGCGGACCCGCATCCGGGGAACTTCTTCGTCCAGCCCGACGGCTCGATCGCGGTCGTTGACTTCGGCATGGTCGGGCGCGTCAGCGAGCCGGTGCGCGGACACCTGCTGCGCGCCGGCCTCGCGGCGCTCGAGCAGGATCCTGAGTCCCTGGCCGAGGAACTGTTCGCGCTCGGCGTGGCGGGGAAGCGGGCCGACCGCGCCGCGTTCGTCCGCGATCTCGATCACCTGATCGGGCGCTATCACGGTCGTTCCATCGGGGAGCTGAGCGCCGCGGCCGTGACGCGGGAGCTCTCCGGGATCGCGTTCCGGCACCGGCTGCAGCTCCCCGGCGAGTTGGCGATGCTCCTGCGCGTCGTGAGCATGAGCGAGGGCCTCGGTCTCGTGCTCGACCCCGGATTCCGCTACCTCGAGTTCGCGAGCCCGATCATCAAGAAGCACTGGCGGGGCACACACTCGTTGCGCGCGGGATTCAGCCGGCTCGGCCGCGCCGCCGCGGATGCCGCGGACCTCGGTCTCGAGCTCCCGCGTCGGGCGGGCCGGTTGCTCGGCCGGCTCGAGCGAGGCGAGCTCGAGTTGAACGTGCGGCACGAAGGGCTCGGGCGGCTCGCGACCGAGCTTCAGGACATGACGAACCGGCTGGCCCTCGCGATGATCCTCGCGGCCTCGGTCGTGGCCCTCGGCGTGGCACTCGGGTTCCAGGGCGGGGCCGGCTTCACGCCCTATCTGCGTTGGCTCTTCGCGCTCGGGTTCTTCTTCTCGCTCGCGTTCGGCGTGTGGGTGCTCGCCAGCATCTGGGCCACGAGGCGTCGCTGAGCGCGACGCCGCCGATCGAAGCGGTCAGCGCCCGCGCTCGCACCAGCCGAGGCGCAGGCTCACGCGACGCGGGGAATCGGCGGCCGGGTCGGTGCCCGTCCACACGAGGAGCGGCCGTGCGGCTCCCTTCGCGGGGCCGACGGCCCAGCACGGGTAGGACGCCGGGCCCGCGTCGAGAATGGCGGGCGGCTCGAACTGTTCGCGGCCGAGCGGTGAGGACGTGACCTCGATCCGACCTTCGACCGTGCTGTTGTCCGCGGGGAAGTCATTGTCGACCTGGTCCTCGGTGTTTGCCGTGCCGGGCTTCCACGCCACCCATGCGACGCACACGCTCGAGTCGGTCACGCCCACGGCGGGCGTCGACGCGTTCTCGTCGGGCGGGGTGAGCCGCGCTGGCTTCGTCCAGCGGCCATCGACCTCCCGCACGCTGTAGAGGATCGCCACGCTCGGGCTCACGGAGTTGCCCGAGCCGACCCGCTCGCGCCACGCCACGTGAAGCCGGCCCTTCGCGTCGAGCGCGGCCGCAGGGTGGCGCTGGTCGCCCGGCGAGGCCGCGACCGGCTGCCATCCGGAGAACCCGCGCCCGGTCATGGTCCCGTGCAGGATCTGCTGGACGCCATCGACGGACCCGTAGCAGAGCACGTGCACCGTGCCCGTGCCGTCCACGAGGATCGACGGTCGCGACTGTCCCGGGAAGCGATCGTTGACCTGCAGGTACGGCGGCCGATCGAGCACACCGCTCACCGACCACACGCCGTCGCGGCTCCGCGTCGCAAGCGCGATCGCGGGTCGGGGCATGCGGTCGGCGCCGAGGCGGAACGGATCGCGCGCCTCCCACGCCAGGTGCGTCGTGCCATCGGGGCCCACGGCGATCGCCGCGTGCTCCTGCCACAGCTCGAGCGGGGTCGTCGCGTTGGCCGCGACGGCTTCGAAGCCGGGCACGCGGAACGGCATGCGCTCGTCGTCGATGCGTGGCTTTGCGCCGCCCACGAACCGCGCGTACCGGATCTGGTGATCGGGCGCGGACGCGGTACCCCCGTACCACGCCATGTGGATCGAGCTGTCGGGTGCGGTCGCGATCGCGGCCACGCGCTGCGGCGCGCCGGAGAGCTGCAGCGAGTCGCGGTCCTCGATCCAGGTCTGCGTCACGCTCATCCCCGAGCGCCAGGGGGGCGCGGCGTGCACGAGACAGATGCTGTACTGGCGGGACTGTTTCGATCGCACGGCGATCCACGCCCCGCCGCGGGCATCCACCACGAACCGCGACGTGTTCGAGTAGCCGAGCGCTCTCGAGTCCGTGACCGGCATGATCTCGGTCCAGCGGAACTCACAGGGTGCAACCCGGTGTGCCCGCCCGATCGGTTCTGCCCCCGGCTTGGGTCCCCTCCGCGACGCGACCAGGAGCGCCGCCACCAGCAGCGCCACGAGCCCTGCCCAGGCTCGCCAGCGCCGGCGGCGCGTCACCCGCGGTGGAAGACGGACCACAACGTTTCCCACGTGGGACGCCGCAGGATGCCGATGTAGAGCGCCATCCCGAGCGCCATCGCCGTCACCCAGATCACCATCACGTAATCGGCCATGCGTTCGCGGAAGCCCGAGAGCGCGCTGGGAGCGGTCCGCCCGCGCTGGTCGCCCCGGTTGAGCCAGCGCTGCGTCGCCGGCCGGAACGTGAGGTAGCCCTTGATGAGCGAGTTGGCGAGCTGGTTCAGGTAGAGGAACAACGGAAACGCCGGCCGGATGTCCCCGGCGTATGCGAACAGCGGCAGCGACAGCAGCAGCCGGGTGGTGCAGATCCACGCCACGTACACGAGCGTGAGTCCGGGATCGCCCCAGAACAGGTTGAGCAGCGCGGCCGTGGGGCCGAGCAGTCCGGTCCACATGGACACCCGCTGATCGAGCACGCACCACCAGATGAACCAGCCGATGCGGCGCGGACCCAGCGCGATCACGCGGCCCGAGTTACGGATCGCATTCCCGGACCAGCGCAGCAGGTTGAACCGCATCCGCTGCCAGCCACTGCCGGCGATGTTCTCCACCGTGCACACCATGGCGTCCGGCACGTAGAGCATGACGGTGCCCCCGGGCTTCTTGAGCAGCGCGAACCACGTGCTCTTGTCGTCGCCGGACAGGAACGGGATCGTCCCCCACAGCCAGTCCTCGAGGTTGTCGGACTCGACGAGCCGGATGAACTCGTCGCGCAGCACCTCGCGGCCGCGGAACACCGAGCATCGGCCCGTGAGCGCCAGCACCTTGTGCGCGAGCGCGTGCGACTGCATGGTCAGGTGGCGCTGCGCGAAGCGCATGTCCAGCCAGGTCGAGATCCAGCGCGGCCCGATCACGATCGCCTGCTCGGCGGTGGTGAGCGCGTCGAGGTCGCGCCGCACCTCGAACAGCGGCAGGCAACGCCGGAGGAATCCAGGCAGCAGGATCGTGTCGCCGTCCATGAACACGACGGGCTCGTCCGGCCCGAGCCCGGCGCGCGACAGCGCGCGCAGCGCGAGCCCGAGCGCGGCCCGCTTGCCGGGCCGGTTCTGGCGGACGATCACCAGCTCGAGGTCGAGCGTCCGCGCCGTGCGGAACAGGAAGTCGCGCGCCACCTGTTCGTCCTTGGGCAGGCCGCTTCCGAGGTAGATGCGCGTCGGGATCCCGGTCGTCCGGCACTCGTCGACGATCGCCGCCATCACCGCCTGCGTCGTCTCCGGCCGCTCCATGAACGTGGTGACGATGTAGCTCACGCGCTCCGGCCGCCAGCCGTCGCGCCACAACCGCTCGCTGGCGCGGCGCAGGCGCGGGAACCGCACGCGGGCATAGACCTGTGCGCGCACGAAGTGGAGCAGCCACCACCCATAGCGCCAGGTGCCGATCACGCCGATCGTGACGAACAGCCGCGAGCCGAGCCGCTCCCAGGTGGGGGCCGGGATCGCCGCGAGCGCGACGAGGATCACCGCAACGTACGCCGTGAGCCCGTAGAGGTCGCGGAACCGGAACCGGAACGGGCGGTGCGACTCCGCTAGGGGAGCCACGACAGTCCCCGCGTCGGGCCGCCCTTCGCCTGCCGCGGCAGGCTCACGATCGCGGGCATGCCCGCGCGGAGCGCGGTCTTGGCGGACGGTGTCAGCGGCTCGAGCTCGAGCTCGACGTAGCCACTCGGATCGGTGAGACGCGGTCCCTTGGCGGCGTTCGCGAGCAGGTCGGTGAGCGCACCGCCGGGGATCGCACCGGCCTTGTCGCTGCGGATGACGACGGCGTGGAAGCGCCGTTGAAGCGTCGGCACGCGGACCGTGCCGCGCTCGCCGAGCCGCACGCGCGTCACCTGGTCCTGGTTCAGGAGCGCGAACACGTGCGGCGGCTCGCCCACGCGCTCGAGCAGCGCCAGCGTCTCGCCACGGTTCACGGTGCTGCCGGGCGACTTGGTGGTGCGCACGATGCGGCCGGCGAACGGAGCCTTGTACGTCGTGCGGCCCGTGCCCTCGTGGAACCCGGCGACCTGCTGCTCGGCGAGCTTCACGCGCGCCTCGGCCTCGCGCTCGCGCAGCTGGGCGGCCGGCCCCTCGTCGATGAGCCGGAAGCCGTCGTAGAAGCTGCCCCGCTCCGCCGCGCGCACGGCATCGTTCGCCAGCTCCAGCTCGGGGCGCGCCTGGTCCAGCTCGCCCTTCACCCGCGCGTAGATGGCCTTCGCTTTGTCGAGCTCGGCCGGCGAATCGAGTCCCGCGGCCACGATCGCCTGCACGCGGACGAGGTTCTTCTCCGCGGACTCGGACTCGATCTCCAACGCCTTCACGCGCTCGGCCGCGGCCTGCTGCTTGTGCTCGGCGATCCCCTGGTAGATGAGGAGCTGCTCCTGTGCCGAGGCATTCGCCGAGCGGGCCGACTGCAACTCGACGCGCGCCAGATCGAGGTCGTGCTTGCGTGCGTCGAGGTCCCGGCCCTGGTCCTGGTCCATGAGCGTGAACAGCGTCTGTCCCGCAGCCACGACCTGGCCTTCCTGCACCTGCATCGACTCGACGTAGCCGACGCCCTGCGCGACGACGGTCTCGGTGGGGCGCACGATCACGGCGTTCTCGAGGTCCATGCGGAACAGCGTCTGGTATCCGGTGAGCAGCACGTAGCCTGCGACCAGCGGCCCGACCGCGAAATAGAGCGCGGCGGTGAGCCGGCTCCGCTTCTTCAGCGTCTCCTGCGCGAGCGGATCGGCGCCGGCGAGCGGCGGGCGGCCCCAGTTCGCGACCGACGTCGGGCTGTCCATGTGCACGAGCGTCTCCGACACCGACGTCATCTCGCCGCTCGAGACGCCCGTCACGAAATGCCGGAGCAACTCGGTCTCGCGCTGGCCGAGCCCCATGAACTCGGCCGAGATCGAGTGCCGCTCCGCGTCGAACCCGCACACCTTCGCCTGTGCTTCAAAGCCGATCTCGAAGCCCTGGAAGTTGACGTAGAACCGGATCGCACGTGGTTCGCCTGCCCGCGGATCGCCGTCGAAACCCAGCACGCGGAATCCGCCGATACTCCAGTCCTTCGTCGGGTACTGCCGGCCGTCGATCTCGACACGCGCCGGCGCGGAAACACGCTGGTGCCGCCGGGCCGAAGCGCGGTCATAGCGCACGGTCACCGAACCCATGGGGGCCTCTCAACACGGATGCATTCTGAAGTTCAGCGCGGCCCTTGGTCAGTAGCAATGCTGGAGCAGCTGTGCTCGGCGTGCTCTCACGCGGTGTCCGGGCGGCGTGCTGGCCGGCATCGCATGCGGACCTCACGCGTCGCCGTCACGCCAGCGACGTGTGATCCAAGTCGAGGAGCGCCGTGGGGAGGTCCGCTCATGCGACACGTCCACGGAGGGATGCCCGAGAGCAGGCATTCCACCGCCTCTGCCTGCGGCGAGGAGAGAGACTGTCCCGCCGTCCGTCGAGATGTGGGCTGGGCCGGGGTGCAAGTGCCCAGGGAGCCAGCGTGATCACGGTCCGGGCCGGCGTGGTGAATCTCCGGCTCGGGTCGAGTTCCGAACGAATCCGAATTCGGAACTGATTCCCATATTCGGTGTCGCTGTCTGGACGGTCAAGGCTATTTCCGGCTCAGGGCCACCCCTCGTCGCGACCGGTAATGGAGGGGATACGCGGACCGCGGTCTCCCAAACCAGGTATCAGGTGAGGCCTCTAAATGCCGTAGGGATTCAGGCCGGGCCACAATGAAGATTTCGAGTGAAATCTGAGCGGCATGCGCTAACCTGTCGCCGGGCCAAGAGGCTCGGGTCGAGCCGCGCGATCCCCACCGCCACGCATCCGAAGGTCCGGAGTACCTGAGCATGTCGCGCCAGTGCGCAGGGTTGTTGCTGCTATTCACGCTCGCTTCCTGCGGCAAGTCGGGGGATGGCCCGACCTCGGTGGTCTCGCCCCCCATCGATCCGGCGGCCGTGCTGGTCTCGACGAACCCGAACGACCACCCCGACTACCTTTGCGACGGTGTGGCCGATGAGGTCGAGATCAACCTCGCGATCCGCAGCGCGGACTCCGCGTCGCACTGGACGGTGCAGCTCATGCCCGGCACCTACCACGTGCAGCGCAACATCTACGTGCTCTCGAATGTCACGTTGCGCGGCTCCGGCGCGAACACGGTGATCCGGCTCGACGACAACGCGCCGAGCATGTTCACGAGCGCGGGCATCATCCGTGCGAAGGACGATACGAAGCCGAGCCCCGAGCGGCGCGTAGAGCACGTGACGATCGAGGACCTCGTCGTCGACGGCAATCGGGATCACCAGGCGCCGGGAAACGACGAGAAGAAATTCGGGTTCTACGCCGAGGGCGATTTCATCACGCTCCGTCGCCTCGTGGCGAAGAACTGCGCCGGCTACGGGTTCGACCCGCACGCCCACTCGGACTCGATCGCGAGCACGAACGTGCTCATCGAGGACTGCGAAGCGTACGGGAACCAGGCCGATGGCTTCGCGCTCGACATGTTGAAGGACTCGATGTTCCGCCGCAATTACGCGCACGACAACGACCGCCACGGCATCAACGTGGTCACGTCGACCCGGGCGACGACGCTGACCGACAATCGCTCGCTGCGTAACGGCGCGACCGGCCTCATGGCGCAGAACGGGACCCACGACATCGTCATCCAGTCCTGCGAGCTGGCCGAGAACGCCCTGCAGGGGATGTTCCTGCGCGACGCCGACGGTTGCACGGTGCTGGGGAACACGTTCCGGAACAACCGGCGGAGCGGCCTGCTGCTGCGGCTCGCGGACAACGTGACGATCTCCGGGAACGCATTCGCCGAGAACGACACGGGCGCGATCGGCCGTGCCGTGGTGATGCTCGACAGCGCGACCGTCAATGTCCTGACCTCGAACACGATCACGAGCGTCAAGGCGAGGCAGGGGGTGCTCGAGGCCGGCACCGCCGATTACAACGCGGTGACCAACAACATCATCACGGTGCCGCGGACGGCACAGCACGTGGTGCTGATCGGGCCGCACTCCACCCAGACCGGCAACCAGCTCCACGTGCCTTGATGCGCCGGCTTGCTCCCGGGGGGCGGCCGTTCCCGGGGTGCTGCCGGCCGCGCCGGGAACGCAGGCCGGTCCGCGCGCCCGACGTGCTCCCGCGCGGCCAGCGCGTGGCCGCCGGCCGTACGCCCCGGTTCAGCTCGGCGCCGACTGGGTCATCCGGCGCACCGTGGCACCTCGGTCAACCGCTTGCGTGACAGGGTGTTGAGCTCCTGGGTTGTGGTCCGGCGTGCGGGCACGGCGGCTGCTAGTGTCGTCCGTGGACGAGTTCCCCCTTGCCCGGTCCGGGCGCCGAGTGCCCGAGGCAGGAGAGCCCCCAATGTCGATCCGAATCCGCGCACCCCGCACGATCCTCGCGATCGCGCTCGGCCTGCTCGTTTCGAGCCCGGCCCTGGCGCAGCTGCCGCCGCCGGACCCGCAGCGGCTCCAGGACGCGATCGACGTCACGGATCGCCGCATCCAGCAGGCGCAGGACCTGCTCCTCGGCGCGCCGAACCTCGCGGCGCAGGCCGAGGTGGACCAGGCCGTCGCGCTCCAGTCGCTCGCCAAGCAGGCCTTCGCGCAGGCGCGCTACGCGGCCGCCGCGCGGGCCACGTTCGATGCGCGGCTGCACGCGGATCGCGCCATCGCCATCCTGCGCGGCCTGCCGGACCCGAACCGCGTCCGCGACCAGCTCGAGCGCACGCGCGAGATCCTCGACCGTGCCCGCGACCGGCTGGCGCATTGCGACGTCTCGGCGGCGCGCGAGATGTTGCGCATCGCGATCGACATGCAGGCGAGGGCCGAGGTCTCGTTCGGCGAGACGCGCTACCTGGCCGCGCTCCAGCTCACGATGAGTGCCCGCGAGCGCGCGCTGCGCGCCCTGCAGCTCTGCAACGCCGGCGAGTCGCTCGACGAGACCGTCGCGAGCGCACTCCAGCGCACGGACGATCTGCTGGCGCGCGTCCACGAGCAGGTGGACCCGAGCGACCTCGAGCGTGCACGCCAGCTGCTCGCGAATGCCGACAACCAGCAGGCCCGCGCCAAGACCGAAGCGCAGGCGGGCCACGCGCGGGTGGCGCTCCGCCTGACCCGCACGGCGCGCGACCAGGCCACGCGCGCCGAGCGGCTGACCACGGGCCAGGCTCGCCGCTGAGGGGCCGCGCGCACGCCGCCGAAGCCACGAACCGCGTCCGGGTGTCTCCCTTCCCGGGCGCGGTTCTCGCGCTCTGGCTCGCGGGGCTCGCCGCGGGCACGCCCGCCGCCGCGCAGGTCGCCGACACGAGCTTCATCCGCTTCGAGCTCGGGGCTGCGTCCGACGTCACGAACGAGCAGTTCTACGAGGCCACGTTCGACGACACCACGCTCACCGGACGCAGGCTCGCGAGCTCACCGGAGCTCCGCGCCGCTGCGGTCGGCGCGGTGGAGGGCGCGAGCCGCCTCGCGCGCGGCCCGCGCCTGTGGTTTCGCGAGGAGGGCACGTTCGGCGACAAGCTGATGCGGAGCTACACGCGGCTCGACCTGAGCGGCACGCCCCGCTCCGGCCTGCGACTCTCGCTCTCGCCGCAGCTCGACCTGCGCCACGACCGATCGTTCGGCGACGACCGGAAGGAGGCCGAGTTCCGTCCCGAGGGGCGCATGCGCCTCACCTCGTTCGAACGCTCGGACAGGCTCGACCTGCTCGTGGGCGGCGACTGGTTCCGCTCCGAGGGCACCACGGAGCTGGTGACGCTCGACCGCGACGCGGGCCGCGCCTGGCTGCGCTGGACGCACGCGCCGCTCGCGTCGCGCTGGGACACGGAGCTCGGCTACGGCGCCGACGTGCGCGCGTTCCCCGATTCCGCGAACCGCGACCACGTGGAGCAGCACGGCGCGGCGACGCTCCGCGGCATGCTCCCGGGCGCCGGCTCGGCCACGCTGGACGTCCAGCTCGACCGGCGCACGCCGACCCACGCGACGCCGTCGACGCGGGATCGGTTCTGGAGCGGGCACGGCGACGGCGCGCTGTTCCTGCCCCTCCACGAGCGGCTCACGGCCGAGCTGTGGCTCACGCTCGACGGCTACCGCTACGACGAGCCTGACACGAGCGTCTACTTCGACTACACGCTCGTCTCCGCGCAACCGTCGCTCCACTGGACGCTCGCGCGCGACTGGGCGGTGCGCCTGGGCCCCCGGCTCGAAGCGCTCCTCGCGCCCGAGGTGCCGGCCGAGCGCTACCGCCAATTCGCGCTCGTCCTCGAGGGCGAGCGCCTGCACCTCGGCGACTGGCTCTCGCTGGCGCCGTCCGCGGGCTGGCGCGAGTACGAGCGCTCGGCGGCCACGCTGTCGCTCACCGAGCCGGACCTGCACTCGTCCTACCTGTTCGTGGAGGGCGAGGCGTTCGGGGATTTCGGCCTGCCCGGCCGCGTGCGGCTGCGCTTCTCGGGCTCGGCCCGCTTCGAGAGCCACGAGGATCCGTCGCAGGACGCCAACAGTCTCTACTTCTCGATCGACTGCCGGCACGCGTTCTAGCCGTCCTGCGCCGCCGGCCGGCCTGTGGCATCCTGCCCGGGTCCGGTCGCTCATGCCGCCCTGGAGGCCTCGATGCCGACGCGCCGTCGCGCCATCCTGATCACGCTGCTGTGCATCGCCGTGGGCGCGCTCGCGCTCAACCTGGTGATCGGCGTGCGCCGGCCGATGCACGTGGCGATCGGGCCGCGCGTGCTGGTGTTCGACGTGCCCACCGAGGTGGACGAGGGCCCGCCGCCGCCCGCGCTCACGTTCGACCTGCTGCGGCGCGAGCGGCCGAGCTTCCACGAGCTGCTGTTCGCCATGCGCAACGCCGCCGAGGACCGCTCGGTGACCGGGGTGGTGCTGCACGTGGACGGCCTCGCCTGGGGCTGGGCGCGCGTCTACGAGATGGCCGCCGCGGTGCGCGCCGTGCGCGACGCGGGCAAGCACGTGTACGCGAGTCTCGAGGGCGGGGGCGAGAAGGAGTACCTGCTCGCGGCCTCGGCGGGGCTCGTCGCCATGCCGCCGGTGTCGACGCTGCAGGTCGACGGGCTGTCGGCGTCGGCGATGTTCCTGCGCGGCGCCTACGACAAGCTCGGCATCAAGCCGAACTTCGCGCACGTCGGCCGCTACAAGTCGGCCGTCGAGCAGTTCACGCGCGACTCGCTGTCGCCCGACGCCCGGCACGCCATGGAGCAGCTGCTCGACGACGAGTACGGGCTGCTCGTGGACTCGCTCGCGAGCGCGCGCCGGATCCCGCCCGACAGCGTGCGGCGGCTGATCGACGACGGGCCGTTCACCGCGCGCGAAGCGCACGTGCGCGGGCTCGTGGACACGCTGCTCGCGCGCGCCGACATCGACTCGCTGGCCACGCACGCCGACGGCGCTCGCCGTCCCGCGGCGTCGTTCAGCCGCTACGCCGAAGAGGGCGGCGAGGTCTCGGGCGACCACATCGCGCTGGTCGTGGCCGAGGGCGAGATCGTCGACGGCAGGAGCACCGAGGGTCCGTTCGGCGACCGCGTGGTCGGCGATCGCACGCTGGTGGAGGCCCTGCGCGAGATCCGCGGGCGGAGAAGCATCCGCGCGGTCGTGCTGCGGATCGACAGCCCCGGCGGCTCCGGCAACGCGTCGGACGCCGTGTGGCAGGAGCTGCGGCGGCTGCGGCGGGACAAGCCCGTCATCGTCAGCATGGGCGACGTGGCCGCCTCGGGCGGCTACTACATGGCCTGCGCCGCCGATGCCATCGTCGCCGACCCCGCCACGATCACCGGCTCGATCGGCGTCTTTGGCGGCAAGCTCAACGTGCTCGGGCTCTATCGCAAGCTGGGGCTGAACGTGGAGACCGTGACCCGCGGGCGGCACGCCGGGATGTGGTCGCCGTTCCGCGATTTCGACGCCGAGGAAGTGACGCTCTACCAGAAGAGCCTGGACCAGTTCTACGACGTGTTCCTGGCGCGCGTGGCCGAGGGCCGGGGGCTGACGCCGAGCGGCGTGGACTCGGTGGGACAGGGGCGCGTCTGGTCGGGGGTCGCGGCGCGCGAGCGCGGGCTCGTGGACCGGTTCGGCGGCCTGCACGAGGCCATGGAGCTGGCGCGCGTGCGCGCGCACATCGATGCCGACGCCGACATCGTGGTGGACGTGTATCCGCGGCCCCGGAAGACGTTCTTCCAGCGCTGGCTGAGCGGCGTGTTCGACGAGCCCGAGCAGGGCGACACCCGGTTCCCGGGGTTCGCGCAGTTCCGCCAGTGGCTGCGGCTGGCGAGCGATCCCGCCGGCGAGGTGATGGCGCTGTTGCCGTACGCGATCCACATAGAGTAAGCGCGCCCCGCGTGAGCGAGGCGCGCTTCTCTGTCTGCGAACGGACGCCGGCGCTACTTCGCCGCGGCCTTGAACGTCTTGATGTAGGCGATCAGGTTCTCGACCTCGGCCGGCTTCACCTGGCCCGTCTTGCCCCAGGCCACCATGCCCGACTTCAACTTGCCGTTCGTGATGCAGTCGCGCAGGTAGGCGTCCGTGCGCGTTGCATCCCACGTCTTCTTGAGCGTCCAGTTGGGCGTCGGGTTGCCCGTCACCTTGAAGCCGCCGGTGCCATCGACCTTGTGGCACGCGACGCACTTCACCTTGAAGATGGCCTGGCCGGCCTTGGCATCACCAGCGGCGGCGGCCTTGGCGGGAGCGGCCGGGGTGGTCGCGGCGGCGATCGCGGTACCGATCACCGCGGCGGAGACTGCGAAAACAACGAGCGCCACCGAAGCGGCGCGGAACGGATCGCGAAGCGACATCTTGGGGAACTCCTTAAGAAAGGTGTGGACGTGGCGCCGGCGGGGAGCTCGGAACCGGTGCGCCAAACCGAATGAAATTAGAGTCGGCAGCCGAGACGGTCAACTCCACGCGCAGCGTCCGAGTTGACCAACGTTTCGCATGCCTTCACCTGCGCGGTGAGATCGCATCGACCTGCCTCGCGTCCTGCCCGATCGCGGGCGAGGGGAAGCAGCCGGCGTGCCCGCCACCGCGCCCCGACGCGGGGCGCGGCGTCCGTGCAGGGACTCTTGACCGACTTGGAACACGGGTGCTAGCGTCAGTCATTACTTCAAGTTACGCCGGGCCGCGTGTCCACTCTCCACGACCCGACACCGAGCACCCCGCATCCCACGCCCTGGGAGGTGCAGTGTGAAGGAGTTCGCAACGGGTCACATCCGCAATGTCGCGCTGGTCGCCCACCACGGCGTGGGCAAGACCTCGCTCGCGGAAGCCATGCTGTTCCAGGCCAAGGCCACCACGCGCATCGGCCGCATCGCCGACGGCTCGACGATGCTGGATCACAGCCCGGAGGAGATCTCCCGGCAGATCACGATCGACCTGGGGCTGGCCCAGTTCGAGTTCCAGGGCCACAAGATCAACCTGCTCGACACGCCCGGCTACGCCGACTTCGTGGGCGACGTCTACAGCGCGCTGCGCGTGGCCGACTCCGC
>Ga0070688_100000543_pt1 | contig 19049 bp, 26 predicted proteins | sample KBSS13HmetaG_FD_64679 | JGI IMG/M metagenome (GOLD analysis project Ga0070688, IMG submission 64679) | Switchgrass rhizosphere microbial communities from Kellogg Biological Station, Michigan, USA - KBS S1-3H metaG | ecosystem: Host-associated > Plants > Roots > Rhizosphere ...
TTATATATGCGACTGTTTATTATATCAAAGTACTGTAACTTATATTTTATATCTATATTACGTCTCGCTACCCATTCTGTAAACTCAGTTGACAAAGGATCGTGCTCTTCTAAAAACCAATTATCAACTCCATCATCTTGTAGTTTAACACAGATATTAAAAAACTCAGGGTCTTTAAGTTTATATTCTAATAACTCTATGATATTCATATTATATAAACTCCGTAATAACCACATACCCAACACCACCCGCACCGCCAATAACAGCACCGCCAGCATTTACAGACATACCGCCCCCACCTCCTGCTCCTTTAGTACCATCTTGACCAGCCGTTGTTAAGCCATAGGAGCTTAAGCCTTTACCTGCTCCACCAAAGTAACTTGCTGTACCGCCATTAGTTGCGTTAGCGCCACTAGTAGTCAAGCCTGCGCCTCCTGCCATCCCGCCATTACCGACTACAGTTACATCGCCTGTCCCTAATACCCCTCCTGCCCCACCATGTCCGCCTGCTCCAATGCCTATCCCTCCTGTACCTCCTTTACCAATACAAATAGTTGTAAGTGAGGTATCCCCTCCGTTACCACCTGTACCGCCTGTGTTAGCTCCTGCCGCTCCTGATGTACCTATAGTAATTGCTTTACTTGCGCCTATAGTTGCGGCTGAGGCAAACTTACGAGCATAAGACCCAGCCCCTCCTGCTGATCCATAAACTACTACACCAGCACCTGAGTTAGCACAGCCGCCTCCACCCCCGCCTCCGCCTACCGCTTCAATAATACAATACTTCATCCCGGCTGTTGGCGTATAAGTACCATCAGCTGTAAATACTTGGATATTAATGACAGTAAACGATGCAGGCACTGCACTAGTCCAATTAGTTCCGTCAGATGTAAGTAAATTACCAGTTGTTCCAGGCACTGCCCATGTCTCAGTACTTGCTACCCAATTTGTGCCGTCTGATACGGTCATCTTACGAGTAGTCGCTGAGGCGTTTGGAAAAGTAGGCGTGCTTAGGACATAGTTAGTACCATTAGATACAAGTATTTTACCAGACGTACCTGCCGATGTTGGTATTGAGCTTGTAGACCAAACGGTATCGGTGCCGTCGTTAGTTAAAAAACAATTAGCAGATCCTAAAGCTAAAAACTTTAGATTGTTAGATGTACGACCTGTAACTAAATCACCTCTCGCACAGGTGTCTGTAAACCATGTAACAGTTGAGGCGAGATAGTTAGTCCCGTCAGACCGTAAAAAACAACCGACGGTGCCTGAGTTACTGGGGTAGGTAGGTGTTGACCATGTTGCCAAAGCTCCAGCACCTGCGGATTGTAATATCTGACCAACAGACCCTATAGCTAAAGTTTGCTGTACCCCGGTAGCTGTAGTCCCCGCTGTTATAATTGCGTAAGCAGTACCTCCGGTTGATCTGCCTGTACCTCCATCGGTAACAGCAACATCAGTACCTCCGGGGGCATACCCACCGCCGGCTTGAGCCGTCATTGTAAAGGAGTCACTTGCAGCGTCATATGATATTACATAAGTGTCTGTAGATATAAGGTTAGCGATTGGTAAAGCTGGGATAACCATAACCTCACCGCTATAATACTTTAATAAGCCTTTATGATCTGTGATAGTTGTATCAAGTGCTATTTCACCATCTGCGTTAACAGTAGGTGCTGCCGAGTTAGGTATCTCTAAACTAGTAGCTGCTCCAAAATCAATTACATCGGATGTCTCAGCTATGCGAGATTGTTTTTCGGTAAAACTTTCTACGGTTACCCTAATCTCAACTGGGGTGCCGGAGGCAAAAGCTGTACCACTAGTCCCTTCAACACCCCTGGTAACAGTGTAGTCAGGTGTAGCTGCATCATCAGTACCGTCCATCATCTCAATGTTAGTACCGTCATCAACCGTAAATCTTAAAAACTCTCCAGCACCTATGGCAGGTATTCCAGCCGCAGACAATAAAGTAATAGTTGTTTGACTATTATCTATAGCGCCATCTAAAGTAGTTGATATATTGTTACCGTATTTTCTTAATGTCATGGGTTTTCCGTTTCAAATAAACTGTTGAATCTTAACGATAATTCTGGGGTTGCTACATTATTAGATACTGTATTAACCTCATTAATTACTCTTACCCATATTTCTACCTGGTCAGCAGTACCACTCTCGATAACCGTACCTAATGCTAAAGCTGCCCCAGGTGTGTTTATATCTAGTCCAGCCTCATCTAGTGATAAAGTAATCTCAGTTACATCATGTACAGCACTAACCATAGTCCAAACAACTGTACCATCTATAACAGTACCACCCACTGTAGTCGGGTAGGTTGGAGTAGTAGATGCGTGGCTTGTCCCAGCCGTGGTACATCTATACCTATAACCATTAGGCGTGGCAGGTATTATACAGTTACCGACTACATAAGCCGTATTAACTGTGCGTGCATTTAATATATAAGTTGGAGTAACCGTAATTTGATCAACACCTGGATCGGAGGATGCTTGTATCTTACGATCATTAGTATCAGCACCTCCTGATCCTAAACTACCCAAAAAGTATGTAGTATCTTGTGGATTGTCCGACTCATCAGTATAGTTATTTAAGTCTTGAAACCCACTGATATCACTAGCTAAAGTATCATCAGTACACAGACCAAATGTCTCTGTCATAGTTGCCATCTATTTAACCCCACCCATCGATCGTGCGTTTAATGCCGTGGCATCTAGTAGTGTCTTTTGCATTTGTTTATCCATAGCTTGAGATTGAGCAATCTTAAGTATAAAGCCTTCTTCTGTTTTAACTTCGATATCCACTTTAACTCGGTTAGCATTAGGATCCATCTTCTTCAAAAAGGCTGTTAATTCATCTATAGCACCGATGTAGCCTGATATAGGTCCGATATTACCCCCTATAGCAGCCGCATTTACTTCTTGTTTAAGTTTATTTAAATCTTCCGCTGCTGTAGTTGTTCTATCGACCATTGACTTACCATTAAAAGTACCAGTAGTCGTTATACCTCCTGTACCCATAATAGCTTTATCATAAATAGCTTTAATAGCAGCATCCCAGGGTCCTTGCTGTCTAGCTGTTTCTTGAGCAGCTAATTCTATCTTTCTAGTTTCTAACTCTGCGATTCTCGGATCATCATAAACTCTAGCAACCTCCGGTACAGCAGGCTTACCGCCCAATACTTCTTGTATTTTTGTTTGACCAGCATTTTTTAAAAAGTTAGTTAAAGAGTCTTCAATCTTCTTAGCAGCAAGTCTTTGTGCCTCAGCAAGTTCCGCAGCAGTTTGAGCAGCAGTTCTAAAAGGCACTAAAGTAGTCCCCATCGATAAAATCATATCATCGATGCCTTTTTGTAATAAATCTATAGCTCCTTTCAGAGGGTCTGTTCTGGCTTGCATAGCTCTTTCAGTGCTATTTAACTCTTCATACAACCCTTTTGTTCTCGTGGTTCTTGCCGCTTCATTGTTGTTATAGATCTTTTTAGCATTAGGGTCTATAGCCACTATAAGTTTATTTAAAGGACTGTTATCAATACTTCTTCCCGCACTATTAGCAGCCTCTAAGGCAAATATCTGCATCTTTAACATTCTGGCATAAATACTGTCTATAGTATTCAATAAACTATTCATCCCATTTATAGCAAACTGCACCCCTGTGATTATAGCCTTTGCAAAATGCATAGCAGCCTGGTCAATACCACCCATTTTTACAATAGTATCTGACACATAGTTAATAAGATTATCAAAAGGCTCTGCTAAATACGATACTACTTTAGCACTAAACCCTTTCCATATTTCATCTAATTTTTCTTTGTCATCATTGAATTTCTCAACAGCTCTGCCTTGACCTTCAGTTATTGTAATGCCTAATTTTTTAAATTCATCGGAGGTTTCTGCAACATTTTGATTTATCATATTTAAAACACCGGTAAAATTTCTACCAAATAATTGACTGGATACGGCTGCTCTTAAATTAGTGTCCGATATATTACCAATACCAGCGGCTATCATTTCAAACTGAGTACCTATATCCTTGCCTTTAAGATCGTCAACAGACGTGCCGATGGCCTTAAGCATGTGAGCTACACCCTCATCACCAATTTGACCTTTACCTATCTCTAAAGCCATCTTTCTAAACGCTACTTGTAATTCGTCTGTACCCACTCCAGCAAGTCTAGCTACATACTGTAATTGTTGTAATTTGTCTATAGGTATATTAAGACCCCCTGATGTTTTAACCATCTTATCGATGTTTTCAGCCACATTATTTAAATACTCTCCTAGGTGCTTGACCCCTTGTAGCGCCATTTTACTGATTTGAAATAAAGCAAATGCGGCTACTAATTTTTTGATAACACCGTGCATAGAGTTAAAGTTAGACTCTACTTGTTTTTGCTGTCTTATAGTTTTATCAAAAGACTTATCCATCTTGCCAAAAGTTTGATCTATCTCACTAGATTTAGCTTTAAATTCAACGTATAAGCCTAACATTGTAGCCATTATTTACCGCCTAGGAATTGTGCTAATCTCTGAGCTTTTTGCTCAGGAGATATTAAAGACTCAGCGTACTGTTCTTTCCACTCCGGAGTTTCTGACATGTAAAATGCCATGTGTTCGTATATTTTATCTAAAGACCATCTCATAATAATATCCACGTCCATATGCATTTCCCGACTCAACTGCATACAAAATCTTTTAATTGGTCGGGTCATGAGTTTTTTGCTATTTTATCCAGGTCTGCTTCAGTGATGTTATTGATTTCTGTTATTTTATCTACTAGTCTGTTTAACACAGCACCGGACTTATTAGATAACTTAATGACTTGATCATCGGTAAACATGCGCTCACCGTTTGACTTGTATAAACTACTAGCAACAAGCCTGGCCCTGCTATGCATAAGGTTAGGTACGCCATCTTTACCCCTGAACTCTTTTTCAAACTTATCTTGATCTATACCCCTTGCCTGTCTTATATAGACATTACCTTTCCATTCTGGGATATACATTTTTTCTGTGCGAATATCTTCAGTTGCAAAAATATCCTCAGCGGTTAAGTCTACGTCTTTATAATCTCGTTCTGTTTTATCCACGTTTAAATCTCCTTAAAAGGATTGATTATGTAGCGGCTGCAACAACGGCACTAGTAATACACAATACTAAGGTATACATGTAAACACCATTAAAAGTACCTTTAATACCTCCATCTAATACTGATGCACTAAAGGTTAAAACATCTTTCGTACCCTCTGGCATTTGTAATTTAAAAGTACGAGTTTCTTGATTATCTCGCATGTCTTCCATTTCTTGTTGAAATGCATCATCTGTATTAAGATAAAACTCAAAAGTAGCATCACCTGAATCTGGTAATCCTAAACGAAACTCATCTATTTCAGATGCTGCACTGGAACAAGCTATCTCAGATGCCGGAGCACCGAAACCGCTAGTAGAAATCATTTCCCCAGTTGTGACATAGCTCATAGCCAAATCATCTACTTTGAGGATTGAGCCTTTAAATAATCTTGTATTAGCTTGTGTACTCATCTGTTAGGTCCTCAACGGTATGCTAGTAATTTTTAAAGTTATTTGAGCTTTATAAATATCATCGTCACCTGCTGATAATGTCCAGTTCATGACTCGAGCATCAAAAGTAATAGTGTTAATAGTGCCCTCAGGTAATATTAAGACTACCTCTCTCTCAGTGTCTGCCTGTCTGTCAGCCTCTATTGCTGTTTGAACTACATTGTCAGGGTTATAATTCACGGAAAACGTGAAATCCGCAGCCTTACGTCTGCCAGGTCTATACTGCATAATAGTATCGGCAAAAGACGTAATGTTAATTTTATTAGACGGAGCGGATAACCCCGATACATCAAATACCTCACCCACGGGAGCGCCATTCCAGTTAAGGACTGTGCCCTGGGTTTTAAGGGTTACTGTGTCTACCATCTATGACTCCAAAAGTTTAGTGCGAATAGCACTTGTAATAAATATCTATTGAGCCTGTATACCAAGCACCATCTCTTTGTGACCGTTTACTTCTACCTACATTTCCTATATCTATACGTATTTTATTGATATATAAAGAGTCTGTAGTATTAAAAGCAGCGTATATCTTACCTAAGTCTCTACTCAGCTCTGCTATCCCATCTTCAGCAGGCACAAAAACGTCTACTTGTATAAACCCTAAATGCTTTTGTAAAGCACCTGTTGTAACTAACTCGGCGCCTGTATAAAAATCTGTAACTCTCCAATATCTAGTGCCGTTTGTAGGTCTATACTCTACATCATTTTCCCACTGTATATGAGGATGACCCACTATCTCATCTAGTTTAGTTTGTAAGGCAGAGTCAATATCTAAAAATAAAGTATCATTCATTACCGTTTTCTACTTTCTTAACATAATCATCTAAAGCTTTCTGACCGTTATCAATATTTTGTCTAACCCACCCTGCTGGAGCTTGACCAGACCATCCTTGTTCAATACGCTCTGCATAAGGCACATTATTAGTTAAAAACGCTATCTCATTTAATGACCATTTAGACATACCTACAGACGCCTCCACGATAGTATTAATAGCTTGCTCTTCTGGTATCTCACTTGTAATCATATTGCCCACAGACACCTGCCAATTACCTCTAAATCTACCGGATTTAACTGGGCTGCCGAGTATACAGTTATTAAATACTTGTATGCCTGCACCTCTGGCCACTTTAGTAAGCTTTTTCATGACATCTTCTTTAGCATCTTTTATCTTAGTAAACTTGGCCATTTAAGCACCTATCTTTAAAGCGTAAGCGCAGTTAACACTTTCAGTCTCAAAAGGTATTACTTCTAACACTCTATATACTTTTTCTAAGGCTACTGTGTCCCCAATTCTAGGCTCAACTAAATTAGCTGAGGTATCCCTGCCAGGTATGTAAAGTATCTTTTCTCCCGATGTTATAGTTACGCCGTCTAGTTCTCTTAATTTAAAATTGATAGGCGCTGATACCACTGTGTAAGTCACAGGCGTACCTGCGGGTCTGCCTAAAGCGCTAGTCTCATACTCTCCGACTACTTTACGGGTAAATGTCACAGGAGTATCCCTACCGAACTCTGTAATCATACTTCTGGCTAGTTCTATCCAACCCTCTGCTTCAACTCCCATTATCCATAGCTCCTACCAAGCCTAAAGTTTAGCCCGCCGCCGCCTGACTCTAATAATGGGTCAAGGTAAGCTGATAGTCTAGGGTAAACAGGAGTAGTATTAGCGTTATCCATATAAGTCTTTTCAAATACATCAAACTTCTTAGTCTTAACACTGTCCTCTTTAGTAACAATTACTTGAGGGTCTTTACCGTTAAATAACATGACAGCTAGTTCACACTCAGCCTTCTTTAGCATTGTAGGTATAACTTCTTCATCTAAAAGATTGCCTTCGATAACTACATAGCGACGGGGGAATGGTAAGGATTGTACACCAAAGTCTACTTGTTCCCCTTGATATATTTGAGTATCTAAGTAGCTTCTACCACGCTTAACATAAGTCTCAGCCTCACCTGTAGTCATAGTGACACCATATATAGCCGCATGAGCGACTACTTCAGCCTCTGTATTATAAGAGTCAGCATTTTCTACGATAGTGCCATCTTCTACGACCAAAGTCATTAGATAGTACCGATGATTATAATGTCATAAAATACTGAACTACCTGATGAGCTATTAGCTATTTGTAATATATCGCCTGTAGTTTGTGTTACAGCATACGCAGTAGCATCGGGGGCGCTTAGAGCAAACATACCGCCTGGTCTTAAGACTAATAAGTCATTTAAAGCACCTGTCCATCCTGCTAAACCAGCAGCGTCTCCGCCGATCAATACATTGTTAACATTGGTTGTTGCTGCTGATATCATTATAAATTTTATACGGGTAAAGTTAAGTGTAGTACCTAGTGCACTAGTTAAGCCGCCGTATAAGTCTAAATCCTCAGTAGTTGAGGCTGCTATCTCACGGGTATCTGACCAAACAGTGTTAGCCTGGTTAAGACCAGCACCATGGGTTAAAGAGTGAGTCTTGCTAAACGGTAAGTTGTAAACTCGGTTACCAAGATCAGCATCACCTGTTAAAGTTGCATTAACAGTTAGTTTAACGGTTGCTGCTAAAGTCTCACTCATTGTAAATTACCTCTATGGTTTATCGTTTTTGATGATAGGCTTTTTAGTAGCTTGATCTAACTGACGTTTTGTCAACACTAGCTCATCCTCTACTAACTGTCTTTCAGTCTTTGTATTTTTAATATTGTTACTATACATCTGTTGTATCTTTAACTGCTCTGATAAACTCATTGGTTTCTTTGGTTCAGTCATTGTAAACCTCTACTATTATAATAGTGACCATTCTAATACGACAGTACCCGCTATGGCAGCCGCAGCGTCACCACTAGCAGCCCAGCCGTCAGCTACGTTAAAGTAGACTGTGTGGTCTCCAGCGGCCTCAATTACTAACACTTGGTCAGCAACAGTTTTAAGTTCAACGGTGCCAGTACAGTTGTTAAAAGTTTGACCAGTTAAGATGTTTTCAGCACCGGAAGTATCGCTAAGTAACGCATTAGCACCTGCCGCAATAGTAGTTCCTAACCCGCCATCAGGTGTGTCTGCATTGATATTACCTTGAGATTGTGTAATTGCCATAGACATACGTGCACAATGGACTACGATAGCCCCGGCAGGAAATGTGTATAGTAACTTACCAACAGATAAACTAGCTCCACCTGCGATTGCTGGCAAGGTTGAGCTTACTGTTAGTACGGTTTTATGAAAACTCTGAGCACCTGTCTCTACAGCTGTAGTACCTGTGTTAACAGTCCCACTAGTAGTTAGTGCTTTATGAGCGTCTACATATGCTTTAATACTTTGCTGAGTACATAGTTTAGTAGCTGAGTCAGACACCATATCATCTTCATCAACCACAAAATCCATATCAGCAGTAGAGGTATCTTCTTCTAATACTATCTCTGATTCAATTTCTGTCGCCAATGCTGCTATAGTCGCGTCATACTCATCACTAGCGACGTCTACATCGTATAATATCTTTTGATCTAACAATTCTTTAATTGTAGCCATTTCTAATTATCCTCAAACATACCCCTCCGTAGAGGGGACAATTAATTAACCGTTAGTGATTAAGTACGCGATTGGTACATTCTTACGAGCCACAACTCTATCCCACTGTGCTGCTTCTGCCAATTCTGCAAGAGTAGGTGAGTAAAGACCAATTGAAGATTCTTTCCACTGGTAGCCAAAAGGATGGATTAACCAGTTTACCCTTTCGATGATTGCTTCTGTACCGCCGCCTTTACCTTGTAAAGGTTCGCGATGAACTTCGACAGGGATGTCAGGAAAGCCTTCGCCGTAAGCTATAGCACCCGGTGCTAAGATGATTGAACGGTATATAGCCGCATCATCACCAGCACTAGCGCCTTCTGCCGCTGTTACTAATAGGTCGCTATCGTCTACGATTACACGGTGACCCATGTAAGATCTGTATAGCAAAGCACCATCACTATTACGTACGTCTTCAGCACCATTTTGATCTAGTAACCGTGCGTATACAATAGAGTGCATGTAGATTACACTAGTTTCGTCAAATCGGTCGCCCATAGTGAAAGCAGCATTAATAAATGCAGATTTAGAAAATAGTGTAGAAGAGGTAACGTCACTGTTTAAAGCACCGTGAACATCGTTAACCATATCAGAACTATCATTAGCAACGTTATCCGCTAACACACCCATAAGGGATGCTGTAACACGGCGTTGAAATTGACGTTTCCAGTAGGTACCAAAACGGTTACGAATTTGTTGCATAGGATCTGATTTAATCCGTTGACGCACTAAGTCAGCATCTTTATAAGACTGATTAAGATAACATACTCGAGCAATCATTTTGCTGGCAGTTACTTTACCAGGAGTTGCTGAGGTGTCACTATCGTCACTGTAGTTAGGTTCAACGGTAGGATCTAAGTCATTCCAAAAAGGTATGTTAGGTAACTCAGATGCTTGATTATTAATGATATCGTCAAACATAGAGTCTTTTAATACTACGCCACTATCAACCAATTCTGATTTTTCAGGATTGTCAACTGCTGTGTAGTTCATATAAATTTCTGGTTCAATTACATCAGTAAACCGTGTGTGTTCGTTAGCCATTTCTAATTTTCCTCAATTATTGTCGTTTACCGTACTTTTCACGCCACTTCACAGGGTCCGATCGATACAGTGCAAGTTGTTCATTTTCTGCGACTTTATTATCTTTATTACCAGTAGGTTTGACTGCAACAATTCCAGCACCGCCAGTTGATTGCAAGCCATCACATAAAAAATCTAATTCTTTTTTAGCGTATTCCTTAAGCGTATCAAGCTTGTCACTAATGATGTTGCCTTTACCGTCGGTAACTTTAACACCATCTTCAGTTAGTTTGAGTCTTAAAGCTAATTTCTCAGCTAGATGAGACTGTCTGCCACTGTGTTCTTTAGCAAGTTCTCTAGCCACCTGATCAGCGACTTTGTTAACTTGCTGCTGTACCTCTTTTTCTCTAAAGCTTAATAATTCTTGTTCCTTAGAGTTCAGCATATCTTGATACTCTTGTTCTTTTAGCTCAAGTAACTTTTTCAAATCCCCTTCGGACTCTGCCTTCTCTTTAGCTAGTCTGTCCGACTCTGCTTTAGCCTTAGCCACTTTCGATTCATTTTCTTTGTGAACCTTGTCGTGAAAAGCTTTAAGCCTTTCATTCTCAGCCTTAATACTCGCAAATTCTTCAGGGTCAATCTTTGTCTCAACTGTTTCGGTTACTACTTCAACAATTTCTTCCGTTACTTGGTCTGTCATTTTATCCCCTAGGCTACTGCCTTTTAAGATTATAAGTACCTACTGGTATTTATATATCATGATTATAATATACTGTAAGGTTAATGTAAAGTAATTGTAAATTATCTTGACTTTTAATAAACTTTCACAATCGCTTCAGGTGACACGATCGTTTTTAGTACTGGGTTGAATCCTCCGCTGACGATAGTGTAAAATCGACCCCACTGAGAGGCCCCCAACGTGCATTATCTATACCCCCACCTATGTATTAGTATTACTTAATAGATCGTGGCTTGTAGGGTACTTTATGTGGGTTTTAGCCCAAATCCTAATATAATGGGTTTAAAGGCTATATTTTATAGACCACATTAGATAACCCTAGTCTAATAGGTTTTTTACAGAGTCAATAACACCAATGCCCTGGCTCTTCATATAATCTAACAAGTCTGATAGGTCTACAGCATTGTCTTTACTAGCTGCTGCCGATTTATTAGTAGCCTTAGGCGGTGTTGCCTTATCTAGATAATCGTTACCGTTAATCATTGTGCCACGATTGTATATAGGGTTACCATTTTGGTTAACAGGGAAGATGTTGATACTTAAGTCACCGTACACACCTTGAGTGTATAGTCTAGCCTCAGCGGCCCGCCTACCTTTTATCTCTTTAGGCTTATCCCACATTTTAATGGCATCAGAGATATCCATCTGTGGGCTCATTGCGTTAATACGCCGTATAAACGTAGACTTAGTCATACCTCCTGTACCGATGTTATAACAGATAGACCCTAAAGCATCAAATTGGTGTTGCGCAATGTCAACGGCTAATGCTTTGTTAACGGCATTCTCATATTTCACCAAATGGTGAACAAACATATTTAGGACTTCTTCTACGGTTAATTTTTTATCCATTGGCCAATCTTTTAAATCCGGTATATCTGATGAGGTGGCACCTGCCCCGATAGTCCACACACCTACACTATCTTTATATTTAGATAAGCATATGCCCTCTTTGGCTAAAATAAATAATTTACCTTTCTGTGATGTTTTCATTATTCTGCCTCTTCGTCATAAGCGGCCTCTATGACACTTTCCATAATGACCGATTTAGTATACTCTACAAGCCCGATAACTGTTATTAAATCAACATTATCCTCAGCATATTGAAATACACCTGGGTGGTTATCTTTAGATTCTGGTAATACCGATAAAACTAAAGTACTAATAGGTGTATCTAACATCTCCTCAGACATATCCTCTTCAACTATAGCTATTAAAGCTTCTCTGAGTGTCTTATTAGACTTCTTTTCAAACTTGACTATATTCATAACCCGTGCCTATCAAATATGTGAGCATTATCTTTATCTTTCAAGTCTTTAAGGTCAATAGGTTGATAATTATGATCCACAAAGTCTTTCATATCCATTCCCCCGTTTCTAAATAAATCGCCTTTAACTTTACCTAAGATATCATCTTGAAAAGATGCTGGCTGACTCTTAAGCCATGAGTTATAGTCTGTTTTGCCACTTACTCTCTCTTCGCCATCGTCGCCCTTAGCAGGTCTGTTACCATCTGGTATATCTAATCGATATTCCTCTTTGATAACTGATATAAAGGTTGTACGGCAATTCCAGTGATACGGCGGTAATTCTGCGCCATCAATATCAACTATATCACCATCCCTGGCTCCACATTCTTCAGTGGTTACATCATCTAAAGTAGCTACTATCTGATAAGACTCTATAATATCTGCATTCTGAGCGTATGTCTCTTCTCGCGCCATAGCACTGATATGATTAGTGATAGTGCGTGCAAGGGCAGTAGCCTCATAGCCTCTAATGGCCGAACCTCCTATGGCCGAGATACCGTCTGCTATTTCATCGGTAGTCTTGCCTAAAGCAAAACCTGTTCTAACCTCTTGCACCATACCTCCTGCTATCTTTTTACCATAATCCCCTAAAGCATCTCCAACGGTCTTTCCTAGGGTGCTGCCAATCTCTTTATCCATAACAGATGTAAAGGCTGCTGTCTTTAACTGAGTAACACTAGGTGTCACTGTTTCAAACAATAACTCTTCAGTGCTTTCGATAGTGGTTTTATCTAACAATCGTTTGGTAAAGTCAGCTTCATACTTAGCTAACCCTACTAACTCATCTTTCTGCGTAGCTACAAGGTCTTTAGTGAGATCTTTAGCCAATACCTTCATACTATTGAGTTGTTTAGTGTATCGTGCCGCTGAGAGCACTGTATTAGTATCTCCTAGACTACTAACTAACTCTTTCTTTAACTTTTTAACAAATCCTAGTATTTGACTAGCATTAGTGCCTGCATACCGTTGTAAATAGATCTGATGCCGGACTACTGAGTCAACGGCACCTTTCTTTACACTAACGGTAGGGTTTTTACTAAGTTTAACTTTCTTCATTTAGCAACATCTTTAGGTTTAACATCCTCTGGGGGCGCTACAGGCTCATCTTGAGGCTTTGGATCATTAGGATTATCAATCGGTATAATCACTCCGCCTAAGGGGTCTGCGTTCTCTTCAGCTATCTGTTTATCTATGTCTTCGTCCGTCATACCGTCTGGTATTAAGTCTACATTACGGTCATACTCTCTAATTAGCTGTTTAGATATGATACCGCCCATCGATTGCGCTAATAATTGACCCATCAATTCAGGATTAGCTGATTTAGGTATAAAATCAACTGGAAAGTTAATATCAATACCTTCTTCACTCACGCCCATAAACCTGGCACAATTTACAAACTGATTATGTAATCCTTGTTGTAAATTCTTGATATAATTAACAATTGGTGAGTTTTTACTACCCATATACATCTGTGTAGTCTCTACAGGAGCGTTAGCGTTAGCGGATACAAACATAAAAGCACCCATGGCCAATAATTGTTGCTCTTTATGTAGCATAGCGTTAGCCAACTCTTGGCCCGCCTGTAATTGAGTCAATGTAGCGGTACTGCCTGGCTCACCTATATAATGACCTTCTCTACTGCCCATCATAATCGGTTTAACAGCGGTCATATCCTTCCATTGTGAGGGATTGAGCGTTGAGGCTATAAATAATGTACCCTGGGCATGCGCGTCAAGGTTATCTTCATACGATGCACTGTTTCTAAGATGGCCAAATGACACATGTGCCAGAGGAAACATGGGAGGTTCGTCCACCTCAAGATTATTATCCTCTGCACCTATAACGTCTAACGGTATATAGTCAATTAACTGGCCGTTATACCTTGGATACACCCAATTTTCTAGTAAATCTTTACCAGCCTTATCTCTTATCATAAATCGGTAATAACCGTACTCATCTAGCTCCACTATGCGGTACTGATACTCACAAGCCCACTTGTATCCATCTATTCTTACCTTTACCTCTTCCCTCAGACAAGCCCATGATAGTTTCTTCCCCCCGTCAAAGTTAGTATCATCCCAGTTGCCAAAGTCTTCAGCTTTATAGTATCTAATGCGGGGTTTAGGGTCTATCTTTGTTATCTGCTCACTAGTCTTACCCTCCATAGCTGCGGGAAAGTCGGTAAGCATCACCCAGCGGCCTTTGCTAGCCACATTACGTAATGATTTACGAGTAAACTGATTAAGACTTAACCTATCCTCTGTGCAGTCCTCTTTGAGGTACTCCAGGGCGCTAGGTAGCTCGATAGTAGGCTCTTTATAAGTAGCTGTACCAACTAATACCGATAGTGTGTTATATACAAAGTTAGAGTATATTGCCCTAGCGATATAATTGTCATTACGTACGCTAATACGAGCTTTATTGCCGCTAGATGTATAGGTAGGGGGGATTACGTGCTTTTTATAGCAAGATGCCTCAGCCTCTTCTACAAGCTGCCACTTATCAATCATTTTATCGTACTCAGGGTGCTTGGATTCGATCGGCACTATAATATACTCCACTTAAACTCTTAATAAAATTGAGGTGCTTCCACCCAATCGGGATTATCGTTACCCCAGCCTATGTCGATAGTCATTATCTGATCATCAATAGGCCATTCGTAATTTACCATGTATCTCAAGGCTGTAGTTATATGCTGCTTATCATTTTTATCGTCCTCAAGGAAACTACTACCCTCTTTAACAACTACGGTATATAATCCTTCGTCCATCCAGGGAGCCCCAATGGGGTCGACAAACAGTGTTATCTCATCGGCGGTATTACGTATCTTAGCGTTAACAGCGCTCTGTGAACCTTTAATAGATGGGTTAGCATTTTGTACTCTACGGTCTACTTCCCAGCCATGTTTTCTAAATACCCGCTCCATGGCGATGTACTCACTATCTAGACTGTGTTTCTCACCGTTCTTACCTGATCTATCACCATATAGTCGTAGGCTTTTGTTTTTATGATGCTTATACCGCTCTACAAACTCTAATGCGTTATGTTCACCTCTTGCTGACTCAAGTATTATCTCATCAAGTACGTAGACAGCTTTAACAACCTTTTTGCTAGATATAATAGTGTGATGATCCCTAAACACAGCAATACCGTGAGACATAGGAGTAAAATTGAAATCACAGAAATAGCATATCTGCTCATGTTCTTTAATAGTGTCGCGAATGTGGTTATCAGATGAGTATTCATCGTATATTCTGCCTGATGTCGATACGAACTCGCCCAGATACTCCTGGGCGTACTGTTTCTTACTTAATTCACGTTTTGCACTGGCTATAGCGTCCTCTGACAGTACGTCCTCTGAAGTCCACTCATACATCTGCCAATTAGGATCGCCGCTGTTCTTCGCGTACTGATACCGGTCGAAGAAGTGATTATGCCCGTTAGGTTTACTAAGGATTATGCACCATGGCAAGGGTAAGCCAGGTACTACGGTATCTAACGCTGGTCTAATTGACTCAGCCCATGCTTCTTCTTTATAGTAAGCAAATTCATCTAGGATACCACCTGTCCAGTATGGTCCCTCAAACCTCTTTGGGTTATCCATACCCATAAGCTGGATTGTGCTACCGTTATCAAACGGTCTCATCAAGATACCTTCCTTCGGTACACACTTTTGAAGGCTAGGAAAGGACATGCGCTTAATATCATCCCAATATATAAGTCTAACTTGAGGGATAGTAGGTGCTGCAATGAAATAGTTGCCTGGCACTTCCATAGCGGCCTCAATTATCAACCGTTTAGCTATTTCTGTCTTGTAGGAGCGTCTCCCAGCTTTTATGAGTATAAACCGTCTTTCACAGTTCATATAAGCTTTATGGACAGGTTTAAGCTCAGGTAATGGATACCAACGTTCTAAGTCTTTAGTAAGCGCTTTAGATGAGGGAGTTCTCATTTAAGATTTGTTTTCTTTTAGTGCTTTAGCTATACAGGCCAACAACTCACCCTGATCGATCTCAGTCTCACCTTTGCCTTGAAAACGTTCGGCATATAGTTGTGGTCTGTGAGCTTTAAGCCAAAAGATACAAGCCCCTAGGTTTTTGTTATAAGCAGCTTGATAAAATAGGCTGTACTCAACCATGTTGGTCTTTGATTCATTATCATTAGGAGGCATATCAAATACGTGAGCATACATCTTTTTAAGAGTCTTTATATCCTTTTGCATATACCATGATATAAGACGTTGAGGAGCTCCAGTAGTTACTAAGGCTGTTAATACTTCTTCTTCAGTATGAGTGGCTTCATAAGACTGTCCCCCACTCTTCTTTTTTACCTGTGCTTTTGGATTACTATCCGTCATCACTAAATCCTCTACCGAGTTTATTTTAATATGTGTCAATGAGTAAAAACGATTAGAACTACTGTTCTTAATCGATTCTATTGTAATATTACTGTTTCTTATCAATAATCTTATCTAATTTTTTCTCTAATCGATCAAACCGCTTTACTAAGTAGTCTAATGATTTGTTATAACATGCCTGATTTGACCTTACCTCAGCATGACTTACATGTATATTATCTATACGCTTATCCACTGTTATTAAGCCTTCTTCCATCTTTTTTTGACGGTACATAAAAAATGATATAAGTGAACTAAACACAATAACAGCTATTGACCAAATCTTACCAGTGGCGTCTTCTATCATGGCGCCCCCGTAGCTGCGGCATGTGCTGAATCCCTTATAGCAGACCACTGAGCCTCCGACATACCGTCTTTAAACAGAGTCTCTCTAAGCTTACGAGCTAACACCTCTTCGTTGATTGAGGCGCTCTCTACCCGTGCCTTCTCAACTTTAGCTTGAGTATATGTCTGCATGGTCTCTTTACCTATGTAACCACCTAAACCGATTGTTAATAATGTCCATAGTTCTGCCGGTACTGGTATAGGTACAATAGGGGTCCCCAATGGGGTTAAAAAAGCATTAAGTAAACTTACTATTACCCAATTATACCCGACAATAGCGCTACACATGATCATAAGATAAGCGCGCCAATTGCTTGCAAACGACTGTTTTGTTATCTCAGCTACTATGATGTCTTTCTTGGCTTGATCTTGTATTGCTTGAGCTTTAAAAGCTTCTGCCTGTGCTTCATTCAACACTTTAGTTAAAGCTAACTGAGCATCTGCGGCTTGTTTAGGGTCAGGAAATATTTTGTCAATAAGGGTTGAAAACACTGGTAACAGTAAAGTAAATATGGCACCCATGATAATATACCTTGGCTCTTTTGCGATTGATTGTATATAAAAATTATATACTATGACTGGAGGATTGTAAAGAAAGTGTAAATTTGATATCACAGACAAAAAAATACAGATACACCTGTATAAGCATGTATCTGTATAGAGTGGTAAGTTCCTTCCTGCTCCGAACAACGTAACAATAGCCACACTGCCTTGGAGTACTACAGTATAGAAAAGAGGTAGTGTCCAATCTTTTCTATTTTTACCGTTAAGGATTATTTTACGGTTTTAGTTGTTATTGTATCGTTTAATTCCTTAACGGTAATTTCTTAATTATTCTTATTGTTTTTTATAACTTATTTAATCTTTTAATGGTGTCTTTCTTTAGTAATTCTAAAACATTTTTACTAAATTCATCTGGAGTATTACGATATTCTTCATTGATTGTTATTGTTTTTCTATCATTTCTTATTGTTTTTAACCCTATGTACGTATGAACTCCTAGTAACAATGAGGCAAATAAGATGATTTCCATGATAATCTCCTTACAATGTCTATTCTTTCACTGTTATTATAGACAATATAATCTGAGTTGTCTGTTAAGAAATTGTAAAATATTTGTAAGAAGTTTGATTAAATATCTCTAAGTTTTATATCAAGAATATTATGTAACCGATTGAGCTCTGCATGGCATGTGTCAAAAGTACCACTGTGTATAACAAATGCTTGACTATCGTTAAAAGCTGTCAAGATATAACAAGCTTCAGGATCGCTATATTGTACTCTAAACCCAATTAAACTATCAGGGTCAATTTCAAGCACCTCACACCCTTCGAGCCTTAACCGTAAAAAAATCTTTTGCATGCGATAATCATCCTCTAGATTTTGTATTTTAATTATAGCACTAAAATTAGGGATTAGGCTAATTATTTATGATTATATCTAAAACATGTGTAGAAAGCTCTACAGTCGATTATTTTATACTACCCACTATGTTCGTATAGGTTACACTACTATCGTTTGATGATGATACCTGTACGGCCTTTAAATAGCATTAGAAGAGGGTATATCTACCGTATGTTATCACTTGAAGGGTATAAGGCCCGATTTATGCTTGAGAGGGTATACAACGCGATAAGATACTAACGTATCTAGTTCAAGAGATATAAGATCAAGTAATAATAATATATCTATAATTTATCTTTAGTATTTAACTACTAAAGTATAACTACAATATGTTATTTAAGATCTATCTTATACGATAGTTACGTTAGTAACTGAGTATGGTAGTAATAATATAACTACTGTTAAGTAATAACTATATATTAACTACTATATATAAGCAGTTATTAAGCGGCCCTTCTTGCTTAGAGGGTATCATGTATTTTTTTAATTGTCAACTAGCTATTTTATTTAGTTGTGCTATAGTTAATTTAACTGATAATTTAATATACAAAAATAGAGAGGTAAAATAGTATGAAAAATACATCTAGCTACTCTTTACATTTTATACAAATACCAGGGTTTGATGACAGGTATTACTTTAATTTAAACAGTAAAAAAGTATATATTAAATCTTACTCAAGAACGT
>Ga0070688_100000549_pt1 | contig 18957 bp, 16 predicted proteins | sample KBSS13HmetaG_FD_64679 | JGI IMG/M metagenome (GOLD analysis project Ga0070688, IMG submission 64679) | Switchgrass rhizosphere microbial communities from Kellogg Biological Station, Michigan, USA - KBS S1-3H metaG | ecosystem: Host-associated > Plants > Roots > Rhizosphere ...
GCAGGGTGTTGGTGCCGACAGTGGTGCCGTGCACGATCGAGTGCAGCGTCCCGGCGCCGCCGAGCGCATTAAGGCCGTTCATGAAGCCTTGCGATTCGTCGCCGCGCCGCGACGGTACCTTCGCGGTTCGGAAGCGGCCGTTCGCGGCGTCGAGCAAGAACAGGTCGGTGAACGTGCCGCCGACGTCGACCCCGACAATGACTTTGGGAGTGCTCATGCCGGGGTTCCGGCGCGGGCCTTTGCGGTGGCCTCGATGTCGAGGCTACTGTCATCGCGCAGCACGACCCGGTAATCGCGACGGGCGGATTCCCGCGAGATGTATCCGAACTCGACGTCGCGAGCCACGCGAGCCGGCTCGCGTGTTGCCGGATCGCCGAAGCCGCCGCCACCAGGCGTCTCGAGCCGCACCTTCTGGCCCTGGCGAATCCTGATATCCGTAACCTTCGAGACCATTGGCGGTGTCGTCTCGCCCTGATCGGTCTCATAGATGAAGCGGTTCAGGGCTGCGGGCCCGCCGCCGTTGACGCCAAATGGCGGATACTTGCCGCGCTCGCCGATCAGGAAGACGTCGGCGCCGGCTTCGGCCAAAGCTTCGACCTCGTAGATCGCGCCGAGCCCGCCGCGGTTCCGGCCCGGTCCGCCGGAATCCGGCCGCAGCGCCCACTGCGTGAACATCACCGGGTAGAGCGACTCCAGAATTTCCACCGGCGGGATGGTGGCGGTCGAGATCGGGTTGTTGCTGTGGTTGAGACCGTCGCCCTCCGGGTTACCGCCGAGGCCGCCGCCGAAGAAGCAGAACATGATCCAGCGCCGCCGCTGTTCTCGCCAGCCGGCGAGCGATAGCGCGTTGATGGTCGCGAACGGGCTGCCCTGGGCGCGCTCGGGCGCGGCTTTGGCGAAGGCGCCGAATATGACGTCGATGACGCGGAGAATTGTCTCGGTGTAGCCGGCGACCGGACGGGGCGCTGAGACCGCGAGCAATGTGGTGTCGGGAATGTTGAATTCGATCGGCACGAGGCAGCCGGCGTTGGCCGGCACATCGATGAAAATATGCTTGAGCGCCACATAGCAGCACGCGATCGCGGTCGAACGCGCGATGTTGAGTGGGCCGTCGCAGGGCGGCGCCGAGCGGGAGAAGTCGAGCGTCATGCGGTCGCCTGCGATGGTGAGGTCGAGCGCGATGCGGAGCGGCGTATCGGTGACGCCGTCGTTGTCGAGGAAGTCGTCGTAGGAATAGGTGCCATCGGGCAGCGCCGCGATGTTGGCGCGCATCAGCGCCTCTGCGCGTGCTGAGAGCACCGCGAGCGCGGCCGTGACAGTCTCGTCGCCGTATTCGTCGAGCAGTACCTGCAGGCGGCGCTCACCGAGGTCGAGCGCGTTGATCTGGCCGTTGAGATCGCCCCAGTTCGACTGCGGCACGCGGGAGTTTGCGTCAAGGATGTCGATGATGTCCTGCTGGACGACTCCGGCGCGGATCAGCTTCACGGGCGGAATGCGGACGCCCTCCTGGAAGCTCTCCGTCGCTTTTGGATTGTAGTTCCCCGGAACATTGCCGCCGATGTCGAGCCAATGGCCGACCGAAGCAATCCAGGCGAAGACCTTCCCGCCGCGCATCAGCGGACGCACCAGGCGGAAATCGTTGAGGTGCGTGCCGCCGTCGTAGGGGTCGTTGAAGAGATAGGTGTCGCCAGGGTCCAGGCCGCCGTCGCGCCCGACCTTGTCGATCACGGCCTTGACCGCAAAGGCCATGGCGCCGACGAAGATCGGCAGCCCGGACGTTCCCTGCACCAGCGTCGCACCGGTCTCGGCGTGATAGAGGCCGTGGCAGGCGTCGTGCGCTTCGGCGATGATCGGATTGAAGGCCGAGCGGTACAGGGTCGCGTCCATCTCGTCGGCGATCTGGACGAGACGACCGTTGAGCACTGCAAGCGTAACCGGATCGAGCGCGGTCACCGGCGAACGCCTGTCTTCTTGTTTGTCGGTGCCGCCGGGGTCTCGTATTGCTGGCCGAGCGCGGTCATCTCGGGCGTACCGACCAGCTCGTTGATGCCGGTGAAGTCGAGCATGCGGTTGCGGTACGGCTCATTGGAGCCGTGGGCGGCGAGCGAAGTGTAGAATTCGCTCGCCATGAAGCCAAACGCGCGGACGATGGCGCCGGGGAAGATCACCAGCGCAAAGCCGATCTTTTCCAGTTCGGCTGCCGGCAGCGTCGGCGTCTTGCCGCCTTCGACCATGTTCGCCATCAGCGGCACGCTTGAGCCGAGCGCCGAGACCATGCGGGTGAGATCGCCGCTCGACCGTGGAGCCTCGACGAACAGCATGTCGGCGCCGGCTTCGCGATACATTGCGGCGCGCTCGATCGCGGCTTCGAAGCCCTCGACGGCGACTGCATCGGTCCGTGCGATGATCAGCGTTTCGCGCGAGCGTCGCGTATCGGCCGCAGCGCGAATTTTGCCGCACATCTCCGGCGCCGGGATCAGCGCCTTGCCGTCGAGATGCCCGCAGCGCTTGGGAAAGTCCTGGTCCTCAAGTTGGATCGCGGTGGCGCCAGCGCGCTCGAACTCGCGGACGGTGCGGACGACATTGAGCGCGTTGCCGTAACCGGTATCGGCATCGACGATCAGATGCGAGTCGACGCGGTCGCGGATCAATGCCAGCGTGTCGGTGACCTCGGTCATGGTGACAAGACCGATGTCGGGGCGCCCGAGCTTGGTGTAGGCGATCGCCGCGCCGGAAACATAGAGCGCCGTGAAGCCGGCCCGGGAGGCGATCAGGGCGGTGAACGGGTCATAGACGCCGGGCGCGACCACGATGGGTTTGCGGCTCAAGCGAGAGCGCAGACTATCCGCTTCAGTCATGATCACATCCCGAGATAGGCGCGTTTGAGATTGGGGTCGTTCTGGATGTCGGCAGAGCATCCCTCTAGCACGAACCGGCCATTGTCGAGGATATAGGCGCGCTGCGCCACCTCAAGGCTTTGCACCACATTTTGTTCAACCAGAAGGAGGGCAATGCCTTCGGCGTTGATGGTCTTGATCAGCGCGAACAGTTCTTCGACCAGGAGTGGGGACAGGCCGAGCGACGGTTCGTCGAGGATCAGGAGTTTGGGCTCGGCCATCAATCCGCGCCCGATGGCGAGCATCTGCTGTTCGCCGCCAGACAGGGTTCCGGCGCGCTGGCCCTGCCGCTCAAAGAGTCGCGGGAAAATCGAGAACACCCGGCTCCGGTTAATGTTGCGCCGCGCGCGGGCGCGGCGATAGGCGCCGAGATCGAGATTCTCGCGGACGGTGAGATTGGGAAAGATGCGGCGGCCTTCCGGCACGTGGATCAGACCGCGCGCGACGATCGCCTTCGGCGGCTCTTGTTCGATTGCCGCGCCGAGGAAGCGGATGGTGCCGTGGGAGGCGCGCATGACGCCCGAGATGGTGCGGTTGAGCGTCGACTTCCCGGTTCCGTTGGAGCCCAGCACCGCGACGATCTCGCCTTCGCCGACGGTGAGATCGATGCCGCGCAGGATTTCGGTCGTGCCGTAGCCGGCGCGAAGCCCGCTGATCGCGAGGAGGTGCTCAGACATGCGCAGCCCCTTCCGCCATCATCCGGCCGGCCGCGCCCTTGCCGAGATAGGCCTCGACGACGCGCGGATCGGCCGCAATCGTGCGCGGCGAGCCTTCCGCGATGATGCGTCCCTCGGAGAGAACGAACACGTGTCCCGCCAGGCTCATCACCGCCTGCATGACGTGCTCGATCATGACGATGGTGATGCCGCGATCGACGACCGCGCGGATCACCGGAACCATGTCGCGGATCTCGGAGGGATTGAGGCCTGCCAGGACTTCATCGAGCAGCAGAAGCCGCGGCTCGATCGCCAGCGCCCGGGCGAGCTCGAGCCGCTTGCGGCCTGCCACGGTCAGGCCCGCGGCAGGCCGGTCCAGCGCCTCACCAAGTCCGACGGCGCGCGCAACATCGTCTGCAGCGGCCAGAGCGTCAGCCCGCCGAAGCCGCGACAGATGCGAGCCAACGGCGATGTTCTCTCGCACCGTCAGGCCGGCAAATGGCTGCACGATCTGGAAGGTGCGGGCGATGCCGCGCCGTGCGAGGCGATCCGGGGGCGTGCCTGCGATGTTGTTGCCCGCGTAGACGATGCGGCCGTCACTCGGCGGCAGGAAGCCGGAGATGATCGAGAACAAGGTGGTCTTGCCGGCGCCGTTCGGACCGATCAGCGCAGTGATGCGCCCCGGAAATGCGGCGAACGACGCCTTGTTCACGGCGAGCAGACCGCCGAAGCGCTTGGAGACATTCTCGACCTGGAGCAAGGCTTCAGCCACGGTCCGGCTCCGCGGGCTGTGTTCTTCTGAAGATCCGGCGATGCAGGCCATTGAAGATGCCGGCGATACCTTGAGGCGCAAAGGCGACGACGAGGATCAGCACGCCGCCGTAGATGACGAGATCGAGCCCCGGCGCGCCGCCGGTCACGAGCTTGGCCACTTCACCGAGGGTCTTGACCACCAGTGCGCCGAGCAGCGGACCGAACACCGTGCCGATGCCGCCGATGATCGGCGCAAGCAGCGCCTCGATCGAAATCCATGGGCCGTAGGCGATACCGGCGTCGATGAACAGGTAATATTGCGCATAGAAGCCGCCGGCTGCCGCCGTGAGCGCAGCGGAGATCGTCATGGCGACAAGCTTAACCTTGGTCGCATCGACGCCGAGTGCCTTGGCGGCATCCTCGTTCTCGCGTACGGCGACGAGATAGGCGCCGAAGCGGCTGCGCTCGATCATCCGAGCGAGGATCAGCGAGATGCCGACCATGCCGAGAACAATCCAGTAGAACGGCGCGCGGCTCTGGAATTGAAACGCCTCGGGGCGGAGATCCAGCTTGATTAGTGTGCCGACACCGGCGCCGGTGATCGGGGTGACGCTGGCGACGATGCGCAGCACCTCGGCGAAGGCCAGGGTGACGAGCGCGAAGTAGGAGCCCTTCAGTCCGGAGCGGAAGCTCAATGCGCCGATCACAGCGCCGACCAGCGCGCCGGCGGCAATACCGACGACGAATCCGAGCCACGCGTTGACGCCGTAGCGCATTTGGATGATGGCGGTGACGTAGGCGCCGGTACCGAAGAACGCCGCATGGCCGAACGAATACTGGCCGCCATAACCGCCGAGGAGGTTCCAGCCTTGCCCGGCGAGCGCGATCAGCAGCGCCATCACCAGGAAATTGAGCACGACGTTCGATGACGAGATCAGTGGCACAGTGGCAAGCAGCGCCACAGCAAGCAGGATCGGCGCGTAACCCTTCACGCGTGCTCTCCGAACAAGCCGTTTGGTCGGAACAGCAGGACCAGGATGAACATCACGAAGATGCCAATCTGGCCGAGCGATTCACCTAGATAGAGACCGGACAGGCTCTCCACCACGCCGACAAACAGTCCGCCCAATAGCGCTCCGGTCACTGAGCCCATGCCGCCGAGCACGACGATCGTGAAGGCGATCAAAACGAAAGCATTTCCGGCGCTCGGATTGACGTAATAGGTCGGGATCAACAGACAGGCCGCGATCGCAAGACAGGCGGTGCCGAGACCAAACGTGACGGCATAGATGTGCGCGACGTCGATGCCGGACAGCTCGGCGCCAAGCTTCTCCTGGGCGACCGCCCGGATCGCCTTGCCAGTGTCGGTCCAGCGCATGATGAGCCAGAGCGCGAGCGCGACGACGATGACGACGCCAAAGGCGATGACCCGCGGCACGGCGAGAAAGGCCGAGCCGATCTCAACGACGTTGAAGGCGTAGGGCAGGTTGATGGTACGGGTGTCGGCACGAAAGCCGTAGAGCAGGGCATTCTCGATGACGACTGCGAGACCGAGAGTGACCAGGAGGATATTGCGGTCCTCGCCGTGTGCGGCCGGCCCGATGATGAAACGCTGCAGCACATAGCCGAGACAGAAAAATATCGGGGTCAGGCCAATGGCCGCGATATAGGGATCGATGCCAAACCAGTGGAAGGTAAAGAAGGCCGCGAACATCGCAGCCGTCAGCAGCGCGCCATGGGCGAAGTTGATGATGTGCAGAACGCCGTAGATCAGCGTGAGGCCGAGCGCGATGAGTGCGTAGATCGCGCCAGTCATCAAACCGTTGAGCACCGCCGGAACGAGGATGACTGGTGACAACATGGCGGACTGCGGGCGGGGGCGGCACTATAGGCGTGCCGCCCGCGGGCCGGCGATGTCAGGCCGGTGGCATCGGGAACACCGGCTTGGCCGATGCGAAGGCCGCCGGAAAGATCACCTGGATATCGTTGCCAACCACCTGGGTGTTCACGGGCGCCGCGCCCTGGTTCTGGCCGTTGACGAACTTGGTCGGGCCGTAGGGCATCACGTGGCCGGTGAAGGTCGAGCTCTCCAACGCAGCAATGATCTTGTCGCGGTCGGCGCTTGCGGCGCGTTCGAGCGCGTCGGCCAGCAGCAGCACGCACGAGTAGTTCATGTAGACTTCGTAGGTATAGAACTCGCCCTTCGCTTCGATCTTTTTCTTCAGCTCCAGCGCCTTGGCGTTCTTGGGATCGAACCAGTGATTGCAGTCCATGATGAACTGTGCGGCCTCGGGGAATTCCTTGACGAACTTGTATGAGGAGGCCGCTCCGCCGAGCACCGAGTAGATGCCCTTCGGCCGCACCTTCTGCTGCTGCATGGTGCGCGCCAGCAGCACGTACTCGTTGTAGTAGTTGGCCGGAATGACGAGATCGGGGTTCTGCGCCTTGATCTTGAGCACCACATTGTTGAAGTCGCGGGTCGGCGTCGGATGTGGAATGGTCTCCAGGACCTGGAAGCCGCGCTCGGGCAGTTGCGTATTCAGGAGCTTGGCGAGGCCGGCGCCGAACGCCGAGTCCTCGTGGACGATCATAACTGTCTTGGCGGTCTTGTTGGCCTGATCGTTGATGGTGACGAGATTGTCGATTGCGGTCTTGGCGATGACGCCGAAGCCCGGTCCGAACCGGAACGTGTTCTTCAGGCCGCGGCTCACGATGCTGTCGACCACGCCGACATCAACGATATAAGGCAGGTCGTAGCGTGCCGCGGTCTGGCTGGCGGCAAGGCAGATGCCACTGGCATAGCCGCCGACGATCGCGGCGACACCGGCGCCATTCATCTTCTCGACTTCGGCGTTGCCGCCTTCCGGCGTCGACTGCGCGTCGCCCAGCACCGCTTCGAGCTTGGCGCCGCGGAGCGCCTTGATGCCGCCGGAGGCGTTGATCTCCTCGATCGCGAGCGTCGCACCGATGCGGCCCTGCTGGCCCGAGTAGGACAGCGCGCCGGACACCGGGTGCAATATGCCGACCTTCACGGCGGCGCCTTGCGCGCGCAACACGCTCGGTGCCTGCAGAACGCCAGCGGCTGCGGCGGCGCCCAGCGCCGTGGACTGCAAAAAACGGCGGCGGTTCACGCTCAACGATTGACGAGACATTGGTTCCCCCTCTGGTGCTGCAACCGAGACTAACATTGGTCCGGATGGGCTTCTATATTATCCTTGCTCTTGCGCCTCACGCGGCATCATTTCCAGGCATGAACCGGCCCCAAACCATCATCGACAAGCTCTGGGCTACCCATGAAATCGTCTGCCGCGACGACGGCCAGTCGCTGCTCTGGGTCGACCGCCACTACGTTCATGAGGGTTCCTTTCATGCCTTCGGCAAGCTGGCTGAGCGCGGCGTCAAAGTCGCCGAGCCGGGCCTGACCTTCGGGGTGGCAGACCATTATGTGCCGACCCGCGGGTCGCGGCGGGATATCGCCAATCCCGAGCTCGCGCGGATGGTGCGCCAGGTCGAGGAAAATACCGCACAGCACGGCGTCAAATTGTTCGGGCTGGACGATCCTCGGCAGGGCATCGTGCATGTGGTCGGCCCCGAGCAGGGGCTGACGCTGCCTGGCCTGCTGGTCGTTTGCGGCGACAGTCACACCTCGACCCACGGCGCGCTTGGCGCTTACGCTTTTGGCATCGGCGCGTCCGAAGTCGCCCATGTGCTGATGACGCAGACGATCTGGCAGAAGAAACCGCCGCGCATGCGCATCACCGTCGACGGCCGCGCGGCGCCGGGCATCGCAGCCAAGGACATCGTGCTCGCGATCATCGCGCATGTGGGCGCCGACGGTGCGACAAGACACGCCATTGAATTCGCTGGTTCCGCGATCCGCGACCTGTCGGTCGAGGGGCGGCTGACGCTCTGCAACATGTCGATTGAGGCCGGCGCACGATGCGGCATGGTGGCGCCCGATGAGACCACCTTCGCCTATCTCAAGGGACGGCCTTATGCGCCGAAAGGCGAGGCATTCGAGAAGGCGGTCGCCGAATGGTCATCGCTGATGACGGACGCCGACGCGCAATTCGATAAGGAGTTCAGGCTCGACGCGAAAAACATCGCTCCGATTGTGACTTGGGGGACTAGCCCGGAAGACGCACTTCCCATTGACGCCAGCGTGCCCGACCCGGCGCGCGAGCCAGACGACGCCCGCGCCAGCTACCTGCGCGGTGCGCTGGAGTACATGGGTATCGCGCCAGGCAGACGGCTGACCGACATCGCGGTCGATCGCGTGTTCATCGGCTCCTGCACCAACTCGCGCATCGAGGATTTGCGCGCGGCGGCGGCGGTGCTTGCGGGCCGCAAGAGCAAAGTTCCCGGACTGGTGTCGGCCGGCTCGACCCTGATCAAGCTCCAGGCGGAACAGGAGGGGCTCGATCGCATCTTCCGCGACGCCGGGCTCGAATGGGGCGAATCGGGCTGCTCGATGTGCGTCGGCATCAATGGCGATCTGGTTGCGCCGGGCGAGCGCTGCGCCTCGACGACCAACCGCAATTTTCGCGGCCGGCAGGGGCCTGGCGCGCGCACGCACCTGATGTCGCCGGCGATGGTGGCCGCCGCGGCGGTCGCCGGGCATCTGGCCGACGTGCGGCCGTTGCTGGCCGGGCGGAAGGTCTAGGGCCATGGACAAATTCACCAAGCTCACCGGCGCCGCGTGTCCGATCGATCAGCCTAATCTTAATACCGACCAGATTCTGCCGGCGCGCTATCTCAAATGGACGCGTGCCATGGGCATCGGAAAGGTGCTGTTCCAGGACCTTCGCTTCGACGCCGACGGCAAGGAACGGCCGGATTTCCCGATCAACCGGCCGGCGTGGCGCAGCGCTAAGATCGTGGTCGGAGCGCGAAATTTCGGATGCGGCTCCTCGCGCGAGGCGGCCGTCTATGCGCTCTACGATTACGGCGTCCGTTGCGTGATCGCGCCGTCCTATGGCGATATCTTCTCCGGCAACGCCATTCAGAATGGATTGCTGACGGCCATCGTGACCGACGAGGAGGCCGCGGAGATTACGGCGGCGTTGAACCGGACGCCGGACCTGCCGGTAACGGTCGACCTCGAAGAGCAGACCATCGTGTGCGGCAACCGCACATACAAATTTTCCATCGATCCAGTTCGCCGGATGCGTCTTCTCAATGGCTGGGACGACATTGCTCTGACCGAGAGCTATCGCGATCGCATTGCCGCGTTCAAAGAAAGCGACCGCGCCGAAAGGCCGTGGGCCGTGCCAAGTGCATATTCGTGACACTCTAATCCGACTGATAAAAAAATTGGCCAAACCTATCCACTCCGCAGAACTGACAAGGAATTGACGAAATCCTTATCAGTCCTACAGATCGACGATGAGCCGCCCTTGTTTCGCGCGATGGTCACAACCGATATCCAAAGACCTCGCAGCCGCTGCGCTTTTCGATATGACGACCGAAGCGGTACTTCAGCTCTGGTCCGTCGAATGGCGGCTGCTCGAGCTTCTGCTCGGCGTCCGAAAACGGCTCGACTTCCAGCACGACGAACGTATGCCCATGCGCGTTGCCTTGGACCACGTCCGGAAGATCATGGTCAAGTGACTGCAAGTCGCTGAATTCGAACACGCGCTCCAGCCCCATCGAGCGGGCAATCGCCGCATAGTCGTTGTCCTTGTAGTTCGGCAGGTCAGCGTTGGATGTCGCCCCATAGACGCGGTTGGACACCAAGATATGGGTCAGGTTCGGCAGGTTCATCTGCCGCTCTACCATGAGCATTCCCGGATTCATACAGAATGCGCCGTCGCCCATGAATGCCCAGATCTTGAGATCAGGCCGCGCCAGCGCCAGCCCAGACGAGAACATTGTTGAAAGGCTCATTGAGGCGTCGAGATAGAACGTCGCTTCGGAGTCGCGCGTAGCCGCCCACCAGGCCTGACCGGAATTGCCCGCCGATGTGACCACAATTTCGTCGCGGCGATGTTTGGCGAGAGTGCGAAAGGTATCGAGATATTTCATCAGTGCCCCCCGCCACCATGCGGCCCGCGCAGAAGATCGCGCGTGAACAGCACCGCCATCGGGCGCGAGAAGGTTCGGGTGTGCCTATAGCTTCGCGAAATCTCGCTGATGTGGTCCGGATTGTCGATGACCAGATAAGGCATGTTGATGGCGTCGAGCACGGGCCGTAGGTAAAGCCCGTTCGATATGTGGTGCTTGTGGTGATCGCCGGCAGCGCCGCGCAAAGTGAGCATCAAGAACAACGGGATTTCATAGGTGTAATTGATTTTGGTAATGGCGTAGATAACGGTCATGAAACCGGATGCACCCATCAGCGCGGCCGATCCCATCGCGCCCATATAGGCGCCTGAACACAGCCCGATTGCCGACTCTTCTCGATTGACCGGCACATGAATGAAGCGGTCGTCCTGATCGACGGATTTGATGACATTCATCAGCCAGTTGTCGGGTAGACTGGCCACGAGTTTGACGCCGCAAGATGCAAGCTCGTCCGCGATCCGGCTGGCGATATCCGGTGTCTTTTCGGTCACTACATTGTCCTATCAGAACGAGATGACGTGATGGTAAGGGGCGAATCTGAACGAGACAATCATTTAACGGCTGCTTGGCGTAGCGCGCGCCAGACGGATTCCGATGTGATCGGAAGCGAAATGTCGTGAACGCCGAGATGCCAGAGCGCATCGATGACGGCGTTGCCGATCGCGGCCGGCGCGCCGATCGCACCGCTTTCACTGCCGCCCTTGACGCCGAGCGGATTGCTTGGCGCTGGGGTTTCGATAAAGGCGGTATGAAACGACGGCAGGTCGGCGGCGCGCGGGATACTGTAATCCATGAAGCTTGCGGTCAGAAGCTGGCCGGTGTCTCGGTCGTAGACGATATGCTCCCGGAGCGCCTGTCCGATGCCTTGGGCGAGGCCGCCATGCACCTGGCCTTCGACAATCATAGGATTGATGATCACGCCGCAATCATCGACCGCGTAGAGATTGCGAAGCCTCACGGCCCCCGTGTCCGGGTCGACAATAACGACCGCGAGGTGCATTGCTTGCGGATCGTTGGTGTCGGGCGGATCGTAGAATTCGGTGATTTCGAGGCCAGGATCGAGCGAGCCGTCAGCTGAAAGCGCGGTGCCGTGATAGGCGACGTCCGCGACCTTGGCGAATGGCACGGCTCGGTCGGTGCCCCGCACGCGGAATTCTCCGCGCCGGTATTCCAGGTCAATTGGGGCACACTCCATCATGTGCGCGGCAAAGCGAGTGGCCTTGGCGATCACCTTATCTGCCGCGCGATAGATCGCAGTGCCGGCGACTGATGCCGACCGCGCGCCCCAGGTGCCGTTGCCGAACGGGATCTGATCGGTATCACCCTCGACCAGCCGGATATCGTCGATCGGTAGTCCCAGCCGATCGGCCGCGATTTGGGAAAAGGTGATGTCGTGGCCCTGGCCGTGGGAATGGCTGCCGGCGAAGATGGTGACTTTGCCGTCGCTGTGCACGCGGACGACCGCGCTTTCCCAACCGCCATGCAGACCTCCGCGCTTGGCTAGGTTGCCGCTCGGGCCGGTCCCAGCTTTATCGATGAATGCGGCTAGGCCGATTCCCATCAGGACGCCGCGCTTGCGAGATTGCCGTTGCTCACCGCGGAGCGCATCGTAGTTGGAAAGCGCCAAGAGCTTGTCAAGCAAGGCCGGCGGATTGCCGGAGTCATAGACCCGGCCGCCGGGAGCGGAGTAGGGGAAATCTTTCTGTGCGATCAGGTTGCGCCGCCGCATTTCGACGACGTCGATGCCAAGTTCATGTGAGCCGCGCTCCAGCAATCGCTCGTTGCTCCACGTCGCCTCAGGGCGACCGGAGCCGCGATAGGCATCGACCGGCACGGTGTTGGTGTAGACGCCACGTACCCGCAGATGCAGGTTTGCCGTGCGATAAAGGCCGGTAAGCGTCTGCGGATAGGAGTTGCCGGGAATACTCGGTGCGAAATTGCTGAGATACCCGCCGAGCGCCGCGAGCGTGTCCACCTGCATGCCGACAATGCGGCCGTCTTCAGCAAAACCCATGCGCGCGGTGGTGTCATGGTCTCGCGCCTGTGCATCGGAGAGAAACGACTCGCTGCGCGTTGCTGTCCATTTTACCGGGCGGCACAGAAGCCGCGATGCCCAAACCACGGTCGAAACTTCAGTGGCGAAAAATCCTTTGACGCCGAAGCCGCCGCCGACGTCCGGCGACACCACGCGCATTTTCGATTCGGGGATGCGCAGCGTATAGATCGAAAGCCAGCGTCGCAGATAGTGGGGCTGCTGGGTGGTGGCGTAGAGTACGTAGCGATCAGCCGCCGCATCGTAGTCGCAGAGGTAAGCGCGAGGCTCCATCGGGTTGGCCGCGAGCCGTGTGTTCTTGAGATGCAACTCGACAATTTTCTTGGCACTGGCCAGTGCAGCCTCGACCTTGGCGCGGTCGCCGCGCTCGATCTCGAAGACCAGATTGTCGCCGAACTCTGGGTGTACAAGCGGCGCACCGGGCGTAACCGCCGCGCGCGTGGTGGCAACGGCGGGCAGAGGCTCGTAATCGACGGTCACTGCTTCAGCCCCGTCTTCGGCGGCAAAGCGCGTGATGCCAATCACCGCCGCGACGATGTCGCCGACGTGACACACCTTGCTACGCGCAAACGCTGGCCGTGGCGCGTTGTTCATTGGCCGTCCGTCACTGAACGGCATCGGATGCACAACAGTCAGTTCGCCGTGCCCCGCCTTGTCCCAGTCGCTAGCCGTCAGCGTTAGCAGGACGCCTGGGATTTGCGCCGCTGCCTGGGTGTTGACCGATCGAATGGCAGCGTGTGCGTGCGGGCTTCGTACGAATACGCACCAGGCTGTTCCTGGAAGCTGAATGTCATCGACGTAGCGGCCGCCGCCCCGCAGCAGCCGCGCGTCTTCGCGCCGCCGGAGCGGCTTACCCAGATAGCCCGTTTTTTCCCCGCTTTCCTGGGGCGGCATGGCAAACGTGCTCAGCTGTTGAGCGTCAGCGGTAACACAACGGACGCCCGGTTTTGGCTATTGAGCTTCATGTTGCCAATAGAGGTCGTGGGCGATCCCGAGGTCCGATCGAACCATGTCGAAGAGTCTGGCTGGCTGCAACAGCTCGACCATCGGGTGTGAGAATTAGAAGTAGGATTCTAGGACGATCTTGCGAAATTCCGGCAGACGCGCTCCCGCCTGCGCCATCAGACTTTCGATCAGCCGCTGGAGATCGCTTCCTGGCAGATACTCGATCTCCCGTTTGCTCTTTGCGCCCTCAGCGACCAGCCCGGGATCGGTAAGGATGCTCGAAAACGCGCTTCGTAGGAACTCAACGCGATCTAGCGGGACGCCCGGCGCGGCAACCATGGCGCGTTGCGCCTCGCCGATCTGCTGTCGGAGATCGACGATCCAGGCCTTGTCCGCCGGCAGAGCCGCGGTCTCGCGAAGCGTCGGAACATCGGGGAGGTGATGCCATCGTTGTGGACTGAATAGCGCCACCGGCTTGATCGACTGGTTTAGAACGAGCGGTAGCGCGCTGTCGGCAGACAGAACCCCAGAATCGACCTCGTTTCGCATCACCGCAAGCGACATATCGCCTGCGCCCCGGTAGCCCGTCACGATTTTGGAGCGGAGCGAGAGCACATGTGAGATGATGGCTGCAACGTCGCTGATATTGTCCGCTGGGCCGGTCGCCGACCAGGTCAATCGGTCAGCCAACGCCGCATCCTTGATCGTGGCATAACGTCCGGTCGGTCCGAAGTACCACAACTTCGACGCCATCGACGTCTTAGCCAACCAGTTGAGCTTTGTTACGTCCCAGGTGGCCCCGGGGCGCGCCAGCAACTGGCTGATGATCGCTGCCTCGGCGCTCGCATGCATAATAGTCAGCCCGTCGAGTGGCCGAACCAACAAGGCTGCGAGTGCCGCAAGGCCGCCGCTGCCGTCCTTGTTCTCAACCAGCACGGTCGCTTCGATCTTTGCGGCGAGGTAAGGAGCGATCAGTCTCGCGTAAAGATCGTAACCGCCGCCAGGCGGGGAACCCACGAGAATGCGAACCGTCTTTCCGCGATAAAATTCAGCGGCGGGCGATGATCCTCTTGCATTTCGCCCAGTCACAAACGTGGCAAGCGCCGCGGCGAGGCCGGTGGAGACTTGGCGGCGGTCGAATCGCCGCTGCGCGCTGCGTGGGCGCAGCACGTCCCGCTCCTGCAGAGTGTGAGTTTGCATGTGCACCCAAGCAATCGCTGCCACTATCGTAGCTGTGAATTCCGTAACTGCAACAACGCTTCGACCGCAGAGATCGCGCCTTAGGCAGTAAAACTAGGCATACCTAACAATCGACCAGGGCATCTTCTAAAAGCCAGAAGAACTCTGGAAACAGCTCCCCTCTTGAGCGCCGTCGAGCGACACCTCGCCTAAATCATTTCTCAGAGGCCGATCTGTCGGGAGAAGCTGGACGGATATAATCAAAAACGATTTCTCAATCTCATTTTTGCGTTATCTAAAATCGGCTTTTGGCACTCGTCGGACAGGCTACGGAAGCGGCCAGGCACACGTAGCACCAAGAAAAGCGTAGGAGGTAACATGTTCACGAGGAGACACTTTCTTTCTGCCAGCCTTACAGCCTCGCTTGCTGCAGGTGTTGCCGGTCGCCCCGCGGGTGCGCAGGCCAATGTCATGAGGTTGTATGTCGGGTTCGCAGTTGGTGGCGGGGTTGATTTGGCCGCCCGCGCGCTCGCCGATCAGCTCAAGAGCCAGTTTCCCGAACCGGTCATCGTAGAAAACAAGACTGGGGCGGGTGGACAGATCGCGGTTGAGACCGTGAAACGGTCGGTTCCCGATGGGATGTCGTTGCTGATGACGCCGTCGTCGGTTCTGACGCTATACCCGCATACCAAGATCAAGGTGCCGTATGATCCGATCGCCGACCTTACGCAAGTCGCACGGGTCGCCTCAATCGACTTCGGGTTTGCAGTCCACCCCAGTCTGAACGTCACGTCGTTGCATCAGTACGTTGAGGAGGCAAAGAAAAAGCGGCAGTTGGGCAACTACGGCTCTCCCGGTGCCGGGCTGACGCCCCACTTCGTGGGAATGATGTTGGCTCGGGCCGCCGGGCTCGACATGCTGCATGTACCGTACAGGGGAACAGCGGCTGCGCTTGCAGACTTGGTGGCAAACCAAATCAGTGCGGTAAGTTCGACCGCGGCGACCCTTGTGGCGGGCCACCGCGCTGGTCAATGGCGAATCCTGGCGACCTCTGGCAAGACTCGCAATCCCGATTTGCCAGACGTTCCTACCTTCGCCGAAGCCGGTTTCGACGTCCCCGTGGTTGAGGACTGGACATCGCTGAGCGTGCCAACGGCGACGCCTAAATCCGTCGTGGAGAAATTGAACAAAGAGGTGCTAAGCACACTGGCCGATCCGAAGCTGATAGAGCAATTTCGCCGTCAGGGCTTCTATCCGGCCGGCACGTCGCCCGACGAAACGGCACGGTTGCTGAAGGCCGACCACGATATGTGGAAGGAAGTCGTGCAGAAGCTTGGCTTTGTTCCTACGGAGTAGAGCTGCGCCGTACAATAGGAGGCCACGAGTGCAGATTCCGCTGCTGCGATGGGTGTTGGCAATGGCTTTCGGTTTGGGCGTTGCAACCTGGCCAGTGATGAACGTTTCTGCCCAAACCTTCCCGGACAGGCCCCTTCGCTTTATCGTTCCATTCCCGGCCGGCGGCGCCACCGACGCGGTGGCGCGCGCGATGCAGCCGGCATTGGAAAAAATTTTGGGCCAATCCGTCGTGGTAGAGAACCGGTCCGGCGCCGGCAGCGTGCTGGGAGTCGATGCGATTGCCAAGTCAGCACCAGACGGATTGACGATCGGCATCTCAGGTGGCGGTGGACTTGGCGTGCACATCGGCCAGGCGGTGAACAGGTCCTACGATCCGGCCAAGGATTTGGCTCGCATCAGCAAAGCCGCCGAGACCCCCTTCATCCTGGTGGCGACGCCGGCTTTGAAGGCCAATTCGCTGGGCGATCTGATTAAGCTCGCCAAGGCCGGACCTAACAGTATTTCGATCGGCTACGGGGGCAACGGCACGGGGATGCATTTCGCCGCCCAGTCATTCGTCACCGCGGCCGACGTGAAGATTAACTTGGTGCCTTATCGTGGCACCGCGCCGGTGGTGACCGACGTCATCGCCGGCCACGTCCAACTCGGCATCGCCGATCCGCCTCCATCGATGGGTGCGATCAGTGAGGGCAAGCTCAAGGCGATTGCGGTCTCCTCGAAGCAGCGCTTTCCGATGTTTCCTGACATCCCGACCTTCGATGAGCAGGGCTTGAAGGATTTTGAGATCACCGGCTGGTTCGGCATCGTCGCGCCGGCGGCGACTCCACGCGAGATATTGATCAGGCTCAACGCCGTGGTGGTTGCGGCGCTCAAAGACCCCGAAGTCGCACGGCGCATTCGACTCGTAGGCATGGAGCCTGTGCCGATGACGATCGAAGCGTTCTCCGCCTATGTCGACAGCCAGATCGACAGGGCGGCGAGGATGCAGGCTTCGGCAGACAAGTAACTGGTTCACTGAGGCTGTCATTAGCGCGAAAACCGAGCGGCAGATTCGCAACTGGGGATCGACCGAGCGGGATTCCGCTTTATTTTCAAGCCGCTTACATGAGGCGGAATTTCTCGTGTAGCAACCAGCATCTGACGTCGTTGCCGGGGAGAGTCTTTTGACCGAAGCTTGCCGGGCGCCGGAACAGCTAAGAATAGGGGCGGTGAATGACAGCTAAGCTTTCGAAACTGGCGATAACTCTTTTTGCTCTTGCTGCTGCAATCGGCGGCACGCATGCGCAGACAGCAAGATATCCCGAACGGCCGATCACAATGATCGTGACCTTCACGGCCGGCGGCTCGTCGGATGTGCTGGCGCGTGCGGTTGCCAGTGCGATGTCGCAAGGGCTCGGCAAGCCGATCGTCGTGGAGAATCGTCCCGGTGCAGGCGGCAATGTCGGTGCCGAAGCGGCGTCAAAAGCAAACCCGGATGGCCATACCATTTTGTTCGGGACTAATGGAACACTCGGAATTGGTCCAGCGCTCCACAAGAACCTTCGCTACGATCCGCAGAAGGATCTGGTGCCGGTCGGCCTGTTGCATCAGCTGCCGTTGGTTCTGATCGTCAATCCGCAGGTGCCGGCCAAGACGCTTGGCGAACTGATTGCATATGCGCGCAGCAATCCTGGCAAACTGACATTTGCCTCAGCCGGCGTTGGCACGGCGTCACATCTCACCGCCGAACTGTTCAAGATTGCGACCGGTGTCGACATCCGGCACATACCGTACAAAGGCGGCGGCTCGACAACCGCCGATCTGATTTCCGGGGAGGTGTCGATGATGTTCGAAACCATTCCTACTGCATTGCCGCTCGCGCGCGGCGGACAGATGCGGGCGCTCGGCTTGACGACCAGGGAAGGCTCGGCCAACGCGCCCGATCTGCCAACCTTTGCGCAATCGGGTCTGCCGGATTTCGACGTCAGCGCCTGGACTGGAATTTTCGTGCCTGCCGGCACGCCGAAAGCCGTGATCGAGCGGCTCAGCGCGGAGACAATGCGGATTGTCAACGACCAAGCTTATGTGGCGCAGATCAAAAATATGGGGACCGATGTCGCAACCTTGTCGCCCGAGGAGTTCGGCGCGTTCGTGCGCAAGGATGTTGCGAAATGGACGGAAGTCATTCAGCGCTCGGGAACGCGCGCGGAATAGCCGTTAGTGCCATTTAGGATGCAGAGACGGGTTCGATAACGACTGCGTCCGCCACCAAACTTCTCAGTCACTTGGGCAAGCCATCGATTGGCCTACGCCCGCGGCGTAGGCACTCGCGCACATGCTCCGGCGTGATGGGCTGGTGGGTGACCACGGCGCCGAACGGCGACAGCGCGTCATTGACCGCGCACCAGATCGCGGCGCCGGCTGCGACCGTGCCGGCTTCGCCGACGCCGCGCGCGCCCAGCGCGGTCTGCCGGACCGGCGTTTCCACATGGGCAATCGTAATGTTCGGCATCTCGGCGGACATCGGCACCAGATAGTCGGCGAGGGTGCCGTTCTGGAGCTGCCCATTGTCGTTGTAGATGCACTGTTCGAAGAGCGCCGAGCCGATGCCTTGCGCGACGCCACCCCGAATCTGTTCGTCCACCAGCCCTGGATTGATCGCGCGGCCGCAGTCTTCGACCACCCAGAAATCGAGTATGCGGATGGAGCCGAGATCGGGGTCGACCTCCACATGCGCCGCCTGGATGCCGTTCGAAGCAATATAGGGAACGTCCCTCGGCGCGTAGCTTTCGACGATCTCGAGCGGCGGAATTTCATCGAGGGGTACCGTGTTCGACTTGAAGAGCGCGGTCGCGGCGACGTCCGCGAGCTTCATCTGCGGAAGCCCGCTGGCATTGAGGATCGTGCTGTCCTCGATCCGCAGCGCGGAGGGCTCCGATTGCAACATCGAGGCAGCGATAGTCAGGACGTTCAATTTGAGCTTTCTCGCCGCGCGTAACGCGGCTTCACCGCCGAGCGCAGCACCGCGCGACGCCCAGGCGCCGCCGCCCATCGGCGAAGTGGCGGTATCCCCGCT
>Ga0070688_100000557_pt1 | contig 18874 bp, 17 predicted proteins | sample KBSS13HmetaG_FD_64679 | JGI IMG/M metagenome (GOLD analysis project Ga0070688, IMG submission 64679) | Switchgrass rhizosphere microbial communities from Kellogg Biological Station, Michigan, USA - KBS S1-3H metaG | ecosystem: Host-associated > Plants > Roots > Rhizosphere ...
GATGCATCCGGACGATGCGATCAATACGATGGCAAGGCTGCGAGGCATGGATGTTCGGATTGCCCTCGACGACTTCGGCACCGGCTATTCGAGCCTGAGCCATCTGAAGCGCCTGCCGGTCACCGGGCTGAAAATCGACCAGTCATTTGTCCGCGATCTGGCCTTCGATCCGGACGATGCGGCGATCGTGCGCGCCATCGTCGCGGTCGCTCACGAGTTGATGCTCGGGGTCACCGCCGAAGGGGTGGAAAACGCCGAGCAGGCGGCATTCCTCAGGACCCACGGTTGCAACGAAGCGCAGGGATACTATTTCGCCCGGCCGGTGCCCGCCCGCGAGATGCGAGCGCTTCTTGAACGCGGTACCTTGCCGGTCGCCTGAGAAGCAGGCAAGAGCACGCGGCAGGGCGCAAGAGCCTCCGCCGGCAAAGGAACAAAAGCGCTCACTCGTTTGACGAAACTAAGCCAGCGAGCGGAGGGCGGGCCCGAAAAGCGAGGAGCAGTCGAGATGCTGACCGACAAGAATGCGATGGCGACCATCGCGGTGCGAAACATGGCTGCCGCCAGGAATTTCTATGAGGGGAAGCTGCATTTCAAGCGGTCGGGCGGCGACGACCAGAGTGTCACAACCTACAGCAGCGGCAATTCGACCGTCCTGATCTATGAATCACAGTATGCCGGAACCAACAAGGCTACCAGCGCCACGTGGGGCGTCGGCGACGAGCTGGAGGCAATCGTGCGCAGCCTCAAGGACGCCGGTGTCGAATTCGAGCACTATGACCTGCCCGGAGCCCGGCGCGACGGCGACATACACGTCTTCGGGAATTTCAAAGCGGCGTGGTTCAAGGACCCCGACGGCAACATTCTTCACGTCAACAGCGCCTGAGGCAGCACGGCGCGGGCATGCGCGGATGACGGCGCCGCTAGACCGCTGGCGATGACTGTCAATCGAAAAAAGATCGCGCGCCAGCCGGAAAATGCGAAGTTGTAATTCTTACCGATTAGCGCAGGCATCGCGACGCCGCTGGTGAGCCAGCGACAGCCACACTCCGGAGGAGTTACCGGACAATCACGCAGTTCGCTCCGGGCCACAGCTGTTTGGTGCCAGCCTTTTCGAGCGTCACCCGTATTTCGGATATCCGGATGCCGTTGCGCTGCTCGACTTCCTTGATGATCGCCGTGAGCAAGGGCCCGGCTTTGTCGGAAAGCTCTTTTTCGGCGTGGGTGTAGGGGACGAAACGATCGTTGACGGTTGACATGGCCGCTCGGTACTGAATGGACTGCGTGTAAAGTTTTCAACGTCGCTGTTGCCCTGTCAAGTCGGTGCGTTATCGCACCGTCTCTGCGTCACGGCGCGAGCCGTGACGATCGCCCCCGGACGCCGTTCATATAATCGTGCCGGGTGGTTTCCCGCTGGTGCGAAAACCTTGTCGGATAAATGCCGACGCGGGATTCGTGATCGCCGACAGCGCCAAGCGCGCAGCGCGACGAAGTTCTCATTTGGTGCGAGAGCGCGGAAACTCACGCGCAATCGCGTTGCCCAAAATGATGCGGCGCGGGATTTCGCATTGTTTACTTCAGATGCGAGATAACTGGCGCTTACCCAACCTGTCGTAATTTTTGCGGAACCAAGAACCTGTCATGCGCATCGCCATCGTCTCACCGCTTTTTGAAAGCGTGCCTCCCAGCCTTTACGGCGGGACCGAGCGCGTCGTTTCCTATCTGACCGAGGAACTCGTCCGTCAAGGGCACCAGGTGACGCTATTCGCTTCGGGAGATTCCCGGACTAACGCAAGTCTGCGACCGGTGACGCGCCGGGGTCTTCGGCTCGACCCCGACTGTCAGGACACGCTGGCCTATCACGTGATCATGCTGGATGAAGTCATCGAATCCGCGAGCGAATTCGACGTCATTCATTTCAATATCGACTATTGGCATTTCCCGCTGTCCAAGTGGCTGGGCCTGCCTTCGGTGACCACGCTGCACGGCCGGCTCGACCTTCCCGACCTCGTGCCGTTGTATGCGCGTTTTCAGGAGATGCCTCTGGTGTCGATTTCGGATGCCCAGCGCAAACCGCTCCGTTCGCTAAACTGGATTGCGACCGTGCATCATGGGCTGCCGCCGGGCTTGTTCACCTTTCGCCAGCGACCTGGCTCGTACCTCGCCTTTCTCGGCCGGATCTCACCGGAAAAGCGTCCGGACTTGGCAATCCATATCGCGCGCCGCGCTGGCATCCCACTCAAGATGGCGGCCAAGATCGACCGTGTCGATCGACCTTATTTCGAGCAGTGCATACGGCCGCTGCTGGCGGGACCCGGCGTGGAGTTCATCGGCGAAATCGAGGACCGCGACAAGGACCGCTTTCTGGGCGAAGCGCTCGGTCTGCTGTTTCCTATCGACTGGCCCGAGCCCTTCGGGCTCGTGATGGTGGAAGCCATGGCCTGCGGCACGCCGGTCATCGCCTACCGATGCGGTTCGGTGCCGGAAGTGATGGTCGAAGGCGTGACCGGCTACATTGTCGAGGGTGAGGAGGACGCGATCGACGCGGTTGGCCGACTCGACAGGATTGCGCGCGCCGACTGCCGCCGCGTCTTCGAACAGCGTTATACCGTCGAGCGGATGGCGCGGAGCTACCTCGATGTCTATCAGCACATCGCCCACTCGCAAAACAGACTCGCCAGTGTCGCTTGAGCAGCGATCGTCGTTCGACGAGACGATCCGCGTTGCCGACCGGTGGTACGTACTGGCGACGTCGTCGCGTACCGACGATCGCACGCGCGTGCTCAAGCACGGCGACATGTTCGCCGTGTTCGATCGTTTCGGCGACGTGCATCCGATCGGCACCGGCGAGCTCGGCATCTACTTCGAGGGCACCCGATTCCTGTCGTATTTCGACTTGCGGCTGAACGGCCGCAGGCCGATGCTGCTCAATTCCAGCGTCAAGCAGGACAATAGCCTGCTCACCGTCGACCTGACGACGCCGGACTTCCGCGAAGAAGGGACCCTTAGCGTCTTGAAGGGAACGGTGCATGTCTTTCGCGCCATCCTGCTGTGGGAGGGCACCTGCCACCAGCACCTGCGCATCTTCAATTACAACTCGCATCCGGTCGCGCTCGAGCTGTCGCTGGCTTTCGGTGCCGACTATGCGGACATCTTCGAGGTGCGCGGTTTCGTGCGCCAGCATCGCGGTACCGACCTTGCGGCGCTAACGCAGGACGATCGCGTCATTCTCGGTTATGACGGCCTCGACGGAGTCCGCCGCCGGACAGTGATCGCATGCACGCCAGCACCCACGCTGGTGGCGGCCGACCGGGTCGCGTACGCGCTGACCCTGGAGCCCAGGGGGCGGACGGAGATCGATATTGCGATCAGCTGCGAGGTCGGTGCGGCGCGTCGTGCGTCCACCGGATACGCTGCTGCGTCGGCCAGTGCAGAGAGCGCGATGCGGCGCGCGCAAGCGCGTATTCCAACGATATTTACGTCGAACGAGCAGTTCAACGACTGGATCAATCGCTCGGGCGCCGATCTTCTGATGCTCTCCACCGACAAGCCCGCCGGACCTTATCCGTATGCCGGGGTTCCGTGGTACAGCACTCCGTTCGGACGCGACGGCATACTCACCGCGCTGCAATGCCTGCTGTTGGAGCCGTCGATGGCGCGCGGCGTGCTCGCCTTTCTGGCTGAAACGCAGGCGGACGTGATCAACGTCGAGCGCGACGCCGAGCCCGGCAAGATCCTGCACGAAATGCGCGACGGCGAGCTCGCGGCATTGGGAGAAATCCCCTTCGGCCGGTACTACGGCAGCGTTGATTCGACGCCCCTGTTTGTCATTCTGGCCGGCGCGTACTACGAGCGCACCGGCGACGTGGCGTTCGTGCGAAGCATCTGGCCGAACGTCGAGCGCGCGCTCGTCTGGATCGACAAATACGGCGATGTCGATGGCGATGGCTTTATCGAGTATCAGAGAAAGAGCTCGACCGGACTCGCCCATCAGGGCTGGAAAGATTCCGAGAACGCGGTGTTCCACCGTGACGGACAGCCGGCCGAGGGTCCGATCGCGCTCGCCGAAGTCCAGGGATACGTCTATCGGGCCAAGGTGCAGGCCGCCGATCTCGCGCGTGCGCTCGGCGAGCATCCCAGGGCCGATGCTTTGCTGCATGATGCGCGCGCGTTGCGCGAGCGATTCGAGCAGGCTTTCTGGTGCGAAGACATCGCCACCTATGCGCTGGCGCTCGACGGCGAAAAGCGTCCTTGCCGCGTGCGTTCGTCGAATGCTGGTCAGGTGCTGTGGAGCGGTATCGCGAGTGCCGAGCGAGCGGAGCGCGTCGCACAAACGCTGTTTGCGCCGGAATCATTTTCGGGCTGGGGTGTGCGCACGATTGCCGAAGGCGAGTCGCGGTACAACCCGATGTCGTATCACAACGGCTCGATCTGGCCGCACGACAACGCGTTGATCGGCAAAGGCCTGGCGCGGTACGGAATGAAGGACAGGGCTATGGCCATCCTCGCCGCAATGTTCGATGCCAGCCTCTATATGGATCTGCATCGCTTGCCCGAGCTCTTTTGCGGCTTCGTGCGCCGGACGAGTGAGGGGCCTACGCTCTATCCGGTCGCCTGCTCGCCGCAGGCCTGGGCGAGCGCCAGCGCGTTTTACCTTCTGCAGGCGTGCCTCGGACTCTCGTTTCATCCCGAACGGCCGCGTGTCCGCTTCAACCACCCGCAACTCCCCGAGTACCTGGCGCGCGTGCAGATCCGCAATCTTCGCCTCGGCGACGCGGTAGTCGACCTGTCGCTCGAGCGCCATCAGCGGGATGTCGGGGTCAATGTGCTGAACAAGGCGGGCGAGGTCGAAGTCTCGGTCGTCCTGTAGCCCCGTCGCGGAAAAAAGCGCGAGCAGCGCTAGCGTCCGCCGCGATCTCTGGGTAGGCGGCGGCAGGATCGCCCGCGCTCTGTTACATTCTGTCGCCATGAGCGCGCGGCCCCAACAGCGCCGTCATTCGGCACGCGATCTGGAGACGATCCTGGGCGTCACCAGCGCTCTGGCGGCGCCGTTCGACCTGATGACGATGCTGGCCGAGGTGGTCAGTGCGGCCAAGCAGGTGCTCAATGCCGATCGCGGCTCGGTCTGGCTGTATGACGACGCGGCAGACGAGCTGGTTCTTGAGGTCGCCACCGGCATCCGCCCGGTGCGCGTGCCGGCAGGCGCGGGTCTGGTAGGGGCCTGTGCGCGCAACCGGCAGATCATCAACGTGCCCGATTGTTATGCCGACCCGCGGTTCGACCCCGGCGTCGACAAGAGCTCCGGATATCGCACGCGCTGCATGCTCACCCTCCCACTGGTCGACCACAAGGATGTCCTGGTGGGGGTGATGCAGGTGCTGAACAAGGGCGGGGGCGGAGTTTTCGACGACCACGACGAGGCGCTCGCCACGGCGCTGGCCGCGCAATGCGCGGTCGCGCTGCAGCGGGTGCGGATGACCGAGGCAGTGATCGAGGGCGAGAAGATGCGCCAGGAGCTGGAGATGGCGCGCATCGTCCAGATGAGCACCTTGCCCGCAAGCATGCCCGCGCTGCCCGGGTACGATGTCTACGGCACGTTCAAGCCGGCCGAGCTCACCGGCGGGGACACGTTCGATCTTGCCGCGCTCGACCAGGGTCTGCTGGTCGTTCTGGGCGATGCTACCGGTCACGGCATTGCCCCGGCGCTTTCGGTGACACAGATGCAGGCGATGCTGCGCATGGCTTTTCGTCTCGGCGCCACCCTCGAGACCGCGTTCAAGGAAGTCAACAACCAGTTGGCCGATACGCTGGCCAGCGACCGCTTCATCACGGCCTTCGTCGGCATGCTGGACGCCAACGCTCATCTGCTGCGTTTCCATAGCGGCGGCCAGGGGCCGATCCTCCATTTCCAGGCCGCGCTCGGCACCTGCGCGCGCCACAAGCCGACCAGCTTTCCACTCGGCGCCATGCGCCTTTCTGCTCTCAGGCCGTTGGTGACCCTCCAGATGCAGCCGGGCGATATCCTGGTGCTCCTCTCGGACGGCATCTACGAATATCACAATGCTGGCGGCGAGCAGTTCGGCGAGGCGCGGGTCGAGGAGATCGTCCGGTCCCACCACGGCGAATCGATGGCGCAGCTTTCGGCGATCCTGCTGGACGCGATCCAGACGTTCGCTGCCGGGGCTCCTCAGGACGACGATATAACCGTCGTGCTGGTCAAGCGCGAGCCTGAGGCGACGGCCCATCGGTCGTTCGAGCGCAGCTTCGACGCGATCGAGGACATCGTCGCTTTCACTGCGGCGACGTTCGCCGACCAGGGGATCGATGCCGAGTTGCTGCCAGCCATCGATTTCGCAGTGGAAGAGTTGTTCACGAACATGGTCAAATACAGCACCATGAGCAGCGCCGCCGTGCGCATCGACCTGGCCAGGATCGATGGGGGCGTGCAAGTGACGCTGACCGATTATGATGTCGAGCCATTCGACGTCACCCGGGCGCCGGACGCCGACATCGAGCTGCCGATCGAGCAGCGCAAGCCCGGCGGCCTCGGTCTGCATCTGATCCGGCGACTGGTGGATAGTATCGAGTACGAGTATTCAAGGGAGTCCCGGCAGAGCCGGACCACGATCCGCAAGACCCGGGCCGGGCGGCCGGATGCCGGGGACGCGGCAAAAATAGGGGAAGAGCATGCTCGCCATTGATTTCGGCCCGAATGACGTCGTCGTCATTGCGGGACGGCTGGACGCGGCCCAATCCGCGGCCGCCCAGGCCTTTCTGGACCAGGTCCAGGGCAAGGTGACCTTGGACTGTAGCGCGCTGGAGTACATTTCCAGCGCCGGCCTGGGGGTTCTGCTGAAGACCCAGAAGCGGCTGATGGCGGCGGACGGCAAGCTTCGGCTGTCCGGGGTCAACCGCCATCTGCGGGACATATTCGAGTATTCCGGCTTCGACCAGATCTTCGAGATCGAACCCTCCCGCTGATCCCGCCCCAACTTTCCCGGCCCCCGCGTGTAATTGTGAGCAACGACCCGGACTTGGCGTTGGTCGAGCGCTACCGCAAGGGTGATACGGCGGCATTCACCGAGTTGGTGATCCGCTACCAGCGGCCGATCTACAACGCCTCGTTCTGGATCCTGCGCAAGGCCGAGGACGCGAACGACATCACGCAGATCGTGTTCCTCAAGGTTGCGGAGCGGCTGGACGAATATGATCCTCGATTCAAGTTTTTCAGCTGGATCTACCGGATTGCGGTCAACGAGTCGCTCAATCTGCTGCGCAGGAATGGCCGCGAGGAAGCCCTCGATGACGAGATCGAGCTCCCGGCCCTGGATACCGCAAGCCCGGAACGGATCGTCAGCGAAGCGCAGGTTTCGCGGCGAATCCAAAGCGCGTTGATGAGCATGCCGACCAACGACCGGATGGTGCTGACTTTGCGGCACTTTTCCGAATGCAGCTACCAGGAGATCGGAGAAATCCTCGGCCTTGACGAAAAGACGGTGAAGTCCCGTCTGTTTGAAGCAAGGCACCGCCTTCGTGAATTGCTGAAAGACCTGCGATAACCGACATGAATATCTCCGAACTCGACCGACTGATGCATACGGTGCTCGACGGCGAAGCTACACCGGCCGAGGCCAGCGAGCTCGACCGCCAGCTGGCGGCCGATCCGTCGGCCCGCGAGCGCTTCGACGACCTCAAGTGGCTGTTCGACGGATTCCGTCGCGTGCCGAAGGCCTTCCCGCCGGAGGGTTTGGTCGCCGCGGTGATGGCCGCGATCCCGCGCCGTCCGGTCGGACGGCAGCGTCTGCGCCAACTTTTGTCGCGGTCGCGTGTACTTAGGCAAGTTTCTATGGGACCCCGGGGCACGATCCCGGGGGCTTCAGCAAGGGTCCACCAGGCATCCCAACCGGGACCACAACTAAGGGGCTACAAGATGAACGAGCAAAAAGACGGCTTTCTCGGCAAGCGTACGGTCTGGATCGGCGCCGGCATCACCGCCGTAGCCGTTGTTCTCGTCCTGCAGTATGTGGACTTCCCGCCATCCGGCAAGGACGTAAGCGGCACGATCGTTCCGGCGCAGCGGTACCGCGCTACGGGGAATGACGAAGGCGTGAAGCCGGGCGCGCCGCAGCCTACCGATACAGCCGACAGCAAGGGCCCCAGCAGCAATGGTCCAAGCAACGGTCCGAGCAACGGTCCCAGCAATGGTCCTAGCAACGGCCCCAGCAATGGTCCTAGCAACGGCCCGAGCAATGGTCCTAGCAACGGCCCGAGCAACGGTCCTAGCAATGGTCCTAGCAACGGCCCCAGCAATGGTCCTAGCAACGGCCCGAGCAATGGTCCTAGCAACGGCCCGAGCAATGGTCCGAGCGCTGGCCCCAGCAATGGTCCGAGCAACGGTCCGAGCGCTGGCCCCAGCAACGGCCCAAGCAATGGTCCGAGCAATGGCCCGAGCAATGGCCCCAGCAACGGCCCGAGCAATGGCCCCAGCAACGGCCCCAGCAATGGTCCGAGCAACGGCCCGAGCAATGGCCCGAGCAATGGCCCCAGCAACGGCCCGAGCAACGGCCCCAGCAATGGCCCGAGCGCAGCAGCCAGGTAACGCTTCTCTCTGAATTAAAGCAGTGCGCAACCGCCGGCCTGAGTGCCGGCGGTTTGCTTTGCGCGACCCACCCGGTATCCTTCGTCCGGTCCGAAATCGGAGGCTATCGGAATGCGCAGTCGCATCTTTTGCATTTGTCTCGCGTTTCTGCCGACCGCGTCCGCAGCCGAAGACAGCTCGATCGGGCTGTCGTATGTCGAGACCAAGGACGTCAAGCTCGTCTACTACGACTTCCTTGAATATCTGGTACCGCACGCGGTACGGACGTTCACCAACTCGGTTGCATGGCAGCGGCGCATGCTCGGCTGGGTGCCGTCCGAGCCCACAAGCGTCCTCCTACAGGACTCCTCGGACACGGGTAACGCCCGTCAGCAATCTGCGCCACGCAACAGGCTGCTCATCGATGTCGCGCCGATTCCCCATGCCTTCGAGACATTCGCTGCCACGGAGCGCTTTTATTTTCTGATGAACCACGAGACTGTCCACATAGCGACAGGCGAGGTGGCATCGGAAGAAGACCTGCGTTGGCGGCGCTTGTTTCTCGGCAAGGTAAGCCCCCTGCCGCAGAATCCCGAATCGCTGCTCTACAGCTACCTCACGGTTCCGCGGTTCAATACGCCGCGCTGGTGGAACGAGGGGGCAGCGGTTTTTCTCGAGACTTGGATGGGAGGAGGGCTGGGCCGTGCGCAAGGCGGCTATGACGAGATGGTGTTCCGCGCGATGGTGCGCGACGGAAGCCACTTCTACGATCCACTGGGTCTCGAGTCCCGCGCCATCCGCGTCAACTTTCAGTCCGGCGGCAACGCCTATCTCTACGGCACCCGCTTTTACAGCTACCTCGCCTACGTGTACTCGCCGGAAAAGGTCATCGCATGGATCAGGCGCGACGAGGGTAGCAAGCGCAACTATGCCGACCAGTTTGAGCTCGTGTTCGGCCTCCCGCTGGAACGCGCCTGGCAGGACTGGGTCGCGTTCGAACACGACTTCCAGCGACGAAACCTGGAAGAGGTGCGCAAATTCCCGATTACACCGCAGCACAACTTAGCGGCCAGCCCGATCGGCTCAATATCGCGCATGTACTTCGACGAGGCCAGCGGGGTTCTCTACGCGGCCTTCCGTTACCCGGGTACCGTCGACCACGTCGGCGCGCTGAACACACGGGACGGCAGCGTCCGGCAGCTCGCCGACATCAAACGCGCCGCGCTGTACCGGGTTACATCGACTGCCTACGATCCGAGCAGCGGAACGTTCTTCTTCGCCAATGACACCCTTTCCTATCGTGACCTGATGGCCGTCAACGTCAGGACGGGAGAGGAAAGAATGCTGTTCGAGAATGCGCGGATCGGCGAAATCGTCTTCAACCCGGTCGACCGTTCGTTGCTGGGGATCCAGCTCTACGGCGGCGTCGCCACGCTGGTCCGCATCGCCTACCCGTATACCGAAGTGGTCCGGGTGCACACCTTTCCATACGAATACGTGCCGTCGGATCTGGACATCTCGCCCGACGGCCGGCTGCTGTCCGCGTCCGTGAGCGAGGTCAACAACGATCAGTACTTGCGCGTATGGGAGATCGACAAGATCCTCGCCGGAGATGTGAAGCCGCTCTCCGAATTCCGCTTCGGCCAATCCGTTCCGGAAAGTTTCGTGTTCTCGCCGGACGGACGTTACCTCTATGGCAGCAGCTACTACACGGGCGTTTCCAATATCTTCCGCTACGAGGTTGCGACGGGGGCGATCGAGGCGGTTTCCAACGCGGAGACCGGCTTCTTCCGTCCGGTTCCGCTGGCCGATGGGCGACTGCTGGTGATGGCGTATACCGCCGATGGCTTCATTCCCGCCACCATCGATCCACGGCCGCTGCAGGACGTGGGCGCGATCACCTTCCTTGGCACCGAGGTGGCGACCAAGCATCCGGTCGTCAAGACATGGCTGGTGCCACCAGCGAGTACCGTCGACTATGACAAGGCGGTTATCGGCAAGGGGCAGTACCTGCCGCTGCGCAACCTCGCCCTGGATAATGCCTACCCTATTCTGCAGGGTTACAAGAACCACGCCGGCATCGGCTATCAAGCCAACGTCGCAGATCCTCTCGGCTACGGCTACCTCGGCATTTTTGCTGCTTACACACCGTCCGCCGACCTGCCAGACGATCAGAAGGCCCATGTGGGGATTACCGGCAACTATCTGGGCTGGAGGGGAGGGCTCTGGTGGAATCGATCAGATTTCTATGATCTGTTCGGACCCACCAAGCGCAGCCTCAAGGGTTTTGCGGCGAAGCTCGGTTACACCAAGTGGCTGGTTTGGGACGAGCCAAAAACGCTTAACGTCACCTACGACCTGGCCTATTACGACGGACTCGACACTCTGCCGGGCGCGCAGAACGTCACCACGACTTTCACCCGGCTCACGACCGCCGAGGCCGCGATCCATTCGAGCGACGTGCAGCAGTCGATCGGCGCGGTCGATGCCGAGAAGGGCGCAAGCTGGGAAGGCGTGCTGACCGCGAACTTCGTCAACGGTCAGACCATCGCGCAGGTCCGCGGCAACTTCGATTTCGGCTGGCAGCTCCCGATCCCGCACTCGTCCATCTGGCTGCGCAGCGCCGCCGGGGCCGCGAGCGGCGATCGCAACAACGTCGTCGCGAACTTCTACTTCGGCAGCTTCGGCAACAATTATGTCGACGCCAGGGCCGTTCAACGCTATCGCGAATACGACTCGCTGCCGGGTTTCGGCATCGACGAGGTGAGTGGCCTCAGTTTCGTGCGTGAAATGGTCGAGTGGAATGCCCCGCCGGTGTATTTCGAATCGATCGGCACGCCGGACTTCCATCTGGCGTGGCTGCGGCCGGCGGTCTTCGCCACCGCGCTTTGGACCGACCCCACGCACTCGACGCTGCGCAAGAGCTACGAAAACGTGGGCGCGCAGGCCGACCTCCGATTCAGCGTCCTGCACTGGTACGACATGACGTTGTCGGTCGGATTCGCCGCGGGCTTCCGCGACGCCAAGCGCGCCGGGACCGAATGGATGGTTTCGCTGAAGATCATGTAAGGACCTGCCCGCTCCATGTCGGCCAAGCTGATCCTGCCCGGGCTGGTGGCACTGCTTCCAGTGCTCTGCTTCCTCGCAGCGCTGCTATACCTCGACAGCTACAAGCTGGTCAGGCTGCGCACGGTCATTGCGGTCGTCGCCGGCGGCGCTGTGGTCGCCGGCGCCGGGTTCTTTGTCAATGCCTGGCTGCTCGGCCTGCTCGGCATCGAGCTCACCAGCTATACGCGCTACGTCGGGCCCGTCGTCGAAGAGTTGCTGAAGGGCCTGGTCATCGTCACCCTGATCCGCTCGCATCGCATCGGATTCCTGGTCGACGCGGCGATTTTCGGCTTTGCCGTCGGCTCGGGCTTCGCGGTTATCGAGAATCTCTACTACCTGGAGCAAGTGCCCGACGCCGGCATGGGAACGTGGATCGTGCGCGGCTTCGGCACCGCGATCATGCACGGCGGCGCCACCGCGATTTTCGCCGTGATGAGCCTGTCGGCGCTGGAGCGGATGCAACGTGCAGGCCTGTGGGTGTTACCAGGTTTCGCCCTCGCGGTGGCGCTTCATGCGACGTATAACCAGCTGTTTCTGTCACCGAAGTTTTCCACGCTGGCGATGATCGTGGTCATGCCGCCGTTGTTCTATCTGGTGTTCGAGCGCAGCGCCAGGGCAGTGGGCAACTGGCTGGGCAGCGGATTCGACGCCGATACTGAAATGCTGGATCTGATCAACTCCGGCCGTCTGTCCGATTCTCCGGTGGGCGAATACCTGCACACGCTGAAGGACAAGTTCAAGGGCGCGGTCCTCGCCGACATCCTTTGCTTCCTTCGTCTTTACACCGAGCTCGCGCTACGTGCCAAGGGCATCCTGATGATGCGCGAAAACGGCTTTGAGGTCGGCGTTGACGACGAGACCCGGGCCAAATTCGAGGAGATGCGCTATCTGGAGCGAAGCATCGGCCGGACGGGATTGATGGCGATGCAGCCGGTGTTGCACATGAGCCACAAGGACTTGTGGCAGCTCTACATGCTTGGAAAGTGAGCCGGCACGCCGCCGGCCCACGCTGGCCGCCTGCCGCGCTTCGCTTACACCAGCGGGTGGTTACGCAGCACGATCCGCCAGACGCCCGTCGCGATCAATGAAAATCCGGTCAGCAGCCCGATGAAGGCGAGCGAGCTCTGCGGCCAGCCGATGGCGATCAAGATCGCGACGGCGATCGACAACAGCCCGTCGAACAATATCCAGCCCCACCCGGAGTGCGGTTTCAGCCGGAACGCCAGCATCGTTCGAGCGACGCCGCCGGCGAGGAGAAACGCACCGACCATCAACGCCAGCGACGCAACACCCGCGATCGGGACGACAAGGATCGCGATGCCGAGCACCAGCGTCAGCACGCCGGAAGCGAGCTTCCAGCCGAAGCCGTCCTTGGTGCGGGACTGTATCGCGTGGACGATCTCGAATGCGCCGCCAAAAATCAGCAGCCAGGCGAAGATCAGTGCGGTTGCGAGGGCCGCGATGCCGGGCATCAATACCGCGAGGACGCCCGACAGGATCAGAAGAACTCCCCAGACGACCTGCCAGCCGCTGCCGGACCCGCCAAGCGGGACGGCGGGTGCCGCATTTTTTGCATCTGCCACGGGGACGCCTCGTTCTGCCAAGTGGCGCCCGGCCTCGACCTCCGGTGCTGCGCGCTCGACTTTCGATCATGCGCCCGCCACGCTGCCCGCGTCAAAAAGCGGTTGACCCCGATGGCCCGTCCAGTCAAGTATTCGTGCCGGCGGCCGGAGTTTCTTCTCCTTCCCGAATCAACCGACCACAGCGGGTGAGCCTCCAGGGGCAACCAACAGCGCGGCATGGATCTCGTCTACGGCATACCTTTGATTGCGGCGCTGGCGCTGGCGTGGCTGGGTGCTCGCCACGTCATCAACAAGGCGCGGCAACAGCGCGAATTGCTGCGACGGCAGCGGCGCCGTTCCCGCAGCAAGTATCGCGACGCGCCGGAAACCATCAGCTCACGGTCGGACATGCGTTCGACCGACGCCCCGGTGACGATGGCCGAGAATATCCGCAAGCGCGAACGTGCGCCGAAAGACCAGGCCCCGGACAAGCCGCCAAGCCGCAAGACCTAGCGACGCCGGCCGGCCAACTTTGCCGGTGGCCGTCACTCTGTCGCCCGAGGGGGCTGGACCCATCATGGGCGGCCCGAGGCGAGCGGTAAGCGAGCCGAGCCGGGCCGGCGCGCGAAAACCGATGTATTTGCAGGAAGATGGGTGCGGCAGTGCCGCGGGGAGGGTGCCAGATCGGGGCGGCGCCGGCGAGGAGAGGTGGTCACGGAGAACGCCGCCCCGTCTGGGTAAAGCCTACTAAGCAATCGACGTGCCGTCTGGGGTATGACCGGTGTGCAAGCCGCTTCGTCGGGTCCTCCAGCTATTGATACCCGAACCTGTTGACAGCCCGATCGCCAATAATCATAATGCGAATCATTCGCATTATGATCAGTCGATCGAAGGGCTCCGACCATGTTCGCCACGGCAGTCATCGTCTTCCGGGAAACGCTTGAGGCGGCGCTGATCGTTTCGATCGTCTTGGCGGCGACGCGCGGTGTCGCCGGCCGACGGCGCTGGGTCGGCGGAGGCGTCGCCGCCGGCATCGCGGGGGCGCTGGTCATCGCGGCTCTGACCGAGGCCATCGCCGGCGCGCTGCAGGGGATTGGCCAGGAGCTGTTCAACGCCGCGATATTGATCGCGGCGGTCGTCATGCTGGCCTGGCACCATCTCTGGATGGCCGCGCACGGCCGGAAGCTTGCTTCGCGCCTGCGGCGCCTGAGCGATTCGGTGCGCGAGGGCGGAGCAACGCTCGCCGCGCTGTCGTTCGCGGTCACTCTGGCCGTGCTCCGTGAGGGCGCCGAAACGGTATTGTTCATTCAGAGCGTTGCCACCAGCGAACCGTTGCGCAACGTCCTGGCCGGCCTGGCGCTTGGCGTAACCGGCGGTGCGGCGCTCGGCGCGCTGCTCTATCTCGGCTTGGTGCACGTTCCGGTCAGGCATTTCTTCCGGGTCACCGGATGGATGATCGTGGCCCTGGCCGCGGGCTTGGCCGCGCAGGCGGCGCGCTTCCTCGAACAAGCCAACGTGTTGCCGCCGATCGTGCCCGAGCTATGGGATACATCGCCGATCCTGTCGGAGGCGAGCCTGCCGGGGCAGCTGCTGCACGTTCTCGTTGGCTACACGCCCGCACCTTCGGGCCTCCAGTTCATGTGTTACGTCGCCACTATCGCCACTCTGATCATCGCCGCACGCTGGCGCAGCACGATGACCGGCGGCCGCCCTCGGCCGGCGCAGGCCACCTGATCTACCCATCGCTTCTCATTCCATCGTTCGGAGCTCCGATATGCGCGCCTTCCTCGCCCTGTGCTGCTTCGCCGTCGCCGGCGCCGCGTTTGCCGACGAACCGACGTTCGAGATCGCCATTCGCGACCACCGCTTCGTGCCCAACGAGATCACCGTGCCGGCAGGGCAGAAGGTCAAGCTGATCGTCAAGAACGAGGATGCGACCCCCGAGGAATTCGAGAGCAAGCGGCTAAACCGCGAGAAGGTGATTCCGGGCCGAAGCCAGGCGACCATTTATATCGGTCCATTGAGGCCGGGCGAATATCCATTCGTCGGCGAGTTCAACGAGAGCACCGCGACCGGCAAGATCGTCGTGAAGTGAACCAAGGCGGCGCGGTCGAATCGCGCCGCTCTATCGTCGTCTCCCCCATGCGTTTGAATCGCTGCCATCGCGGCGGTTGGGGAAACTTGCGCTTTTTTGCACCGGAAACCAACGAGGAATGAAATGAAATGGCTCAGTGCCACCGCGTTCGGTGCATCGGTCTTCGTTTCGCTGTTCAACGTCGCACCGGCGCAAGCCGTCGAACCGGACACGATCTACTCGCCTCGCGTCGAGCAGGGCGAATGGGAGCTCGAGTACAAGGGACGATATTTCTATGATCGCGACAGCGAGGAGCATCGGCAGGTCCAGAGCAAGTTCGCGCTGGGCTACGGGCCGACCTCGTGGTGGTGGACCGAGCTCTACGCCGAATACGAGCATACGCCCGGCAGCGGCGGCGGCTGGTCGGCATTCGAATGGGAGAACCGCTTTCAGTTCACAGAGCCGGGCCAATCCTGGGTCGACGTCGGCGCGCTGGTCGAGCTCGACCGAGTGCATCCAGGCACCGGCAAGGAAGTCCGCGCCGGTATCCTGCTGGAAAAGGAGATCGACGAGACGACGTTGACATTCAACTGGCTGCTTAACCGGGCTTTCGCCGACGAAGAGTCCTCGCACTGGGAGCAGGTGTACCGCGTGCAATGGGCGTGGCGTCTTCGTCCGGAGATCCAGCCGCTGGTGCAATGGCAGAGCGACGAGCACAGCGCTTACGCGGGCCCCGGCATCAAAGGGAAGTTGAGAATCGCAGGGCAACACGTCGAATATCACCTGACGTGGCTGCACAGGATCAGCGGCGACATACCGAAAGACGCAGTGCGCGTGCAATTGGAGTACGAGTTCTAGTGTAGTCTGACGCTTCGAGCGCGCCGGCCGCACGCGCTGGCGCCCGACGGCGGCCGCAGCGAGGCGGTCCGGTCGCGCCGACGGCAGGAACTTCGCGCCGCAACGCGATCCAATCCAATTTGCCTCGTTCCATCGATGGTCGTGACTTCGCGCAATTCGCGCTCCGCCCGCAAAGTCATCATGGGCCTCGTTGCTGTCTTTTCGTTTGGCTGCGCCTGCGGGGCCCGAGCCGATCTCTGGGGTTATGTCGACGACAACGGAGTTGCGCATTTCGCGACCGAGCCGCTCGATTCGCGATACCGGCTTTTTTTCAAGGGCGGCAGCACGCTGGACGCCCCGGGCGCCGGCGAGCGCGCCGAAGCGCTCAGCGACGAGGCATTCCGCCGCACCGCCATTTACCAGCGCGCCGTCAATCATCCGAACCTCAAGCGCCTGCTGCCACTGATCGAGCGAAATGCCCGCTTGCAGTCGCTCGATCCGGCTCTGGTCAAGGCCGTCGTTGCCGTCGAGTCGGGATTCGATCCCGCGGCTGTGTCGCCCAAAGGCGCGTTCGGCCTGATGCAACTGCTTCCCGATACCGCGGCGCGCTATGGAGTGATCGGCGATTCGAAGCTCAGCGCCGAGCAAAAGCTGCTGGATCCCGCGGTCAACCTGCGGGCGGGAACACACTATCTGCACGACCTGATCGTGCAATTCGCCGACGACGTCTCGCTCGCACTGGCGGCATACAATGCGGGCGAGCAGGCCGTATTGCATTACGGCTCACGCATTCCGCCGTTCGCCGAGACGCAGGAGTTCGTCAGGCTGGTCGAACAATTCCGGCGGCTGTTCACTCCGCCGCTGCCGGCGCCGTCGCGCCTTCGGCTAAAATTGCCGGACAAGCGCGTGCCGGTTGGTCGCGCGCAACCGAGCGCGTCGCCGGCACCGAGCCCGCGCTCTGCCCAGGATACGGGCCTGCAGTAGAATCAACGTTGCGGGCTGCCCGCCAACGCGCCCGGGAGAAAGTCAGTCATGTCGACCGTCGATACCGTGGATGCCACACCTACGTCCTATCTCTACTATCGGCATACGGCGGCGGTGCGCATCATGCACTGGATCAACGTGATTGCGTTGACGGTGCTCTTCATGAGCGGTCTCAACATCTTCAGCGCCCATCCCGCGTTGTACTGGGGCCACTCGTCGTACTCGGCACGCCCGGCGGTGCTGGAGATCGGCGCGATGGAGGACGCAGACAATGTCACCGGCATGACGCGCATTCTCGGCCATGATTTCGACACGACCGGCTTGTTCGGCGCTTCGCGCGACGCCAGCGGCGAGATCGTCGCCGCGACCTTCCCATCGTGGCTTACTATTCCGGGCAACCGCTGGCTATCGCTGGCGCGGCAATGGCATTTCCTGTTCGCCTGGATATTCCTCGTCAACGGACTCTGCTACGTTCTATATGCGATCTGGAGTCGGCATCTTTCGCGCGATCTCGCGCCGACGGGAGCCGACTGGCGCTCGATCGGACGCTCGATCATCGACCACCTGCGCTTCCATCATGCGCACGGCGAGGCATCAAAGCGTTACAACGTCCTGCAGAAGCTGACCTACCTGACGGTGATCTTCGTGCTGTTGCCGCTGGTGATACTGATGGGTTTCGCGATGTCACCTGGGCTCGATTCGGTCATTCCGGGTTGGGTCGACGTCGTCGGCGGCCGTCAGTCGGCACGGACGATCCATTTCGTCGTCGCCTGGCTGCTGGTCCTGTTCGTATTCATCCACGTCTTCGAGGTCATCATCACCGGCCTGTGGAACAATCTTCGTTCGATGATTACCGGACGCTATCGCGTCGAAGGCGAGGCCAAGCGATGAATCCCATTTCGTCTCGGCGGCGTTTTCTCCTCGGGGCCCTTTCCGGAGCGGGTGCGCTCGTGCTCTCCGGCTGCGACAAGCTCGCCAGCACCGCCTGGTTTCAGAAGACGCTGGGCGCCGGCGAATCGCTGACGCACTTTGCGCAACGCTGGGCGATTCCGCGCAAGGCGATGGCGCAGGAATTCAGCGACGCGGACCTGTCGCCGCAGTTCCGCAGCAATGGCACGGCCGTCCCGCGCAACGCCCAATATCAGGCGTTGGCGATGGGCGGATTCGCGGCGTATCGGCTCGAGGTCAATGGCCTGGTCGAACGTCCGGCGAGTCTGTCGCTCGCCGACCTGCGCGCGCTGCCGAGCCGAACGCAGATAACGCGGCACGATTGTGTCGAGGGTTGGAGCGCGATCGGCAAGTGGAAGGGCGCGAAGCTTGCTGCGCTGCTCGACATCGTCCAGCCGAAAGCCGCCGCACGATATGTCGTATTCCACTGCGCGGACCCGATGGAGAACGATGGCACCAGCCCCTACTACGAGAGCATCGATTTCGAAGATGCCTACCATCCGCAGACAATTCTGGCCTACGAGCTGAACGACAAGTCGCTGCCGGTACCGAACGGCGCGCCGGTCAGGCTGCGGGTCGAGCGTCAGTTGGGCTACAAGCACGCCAAATATCTGATGCGGATCGAGCTGGTCGAGAGCTTCGCCAACATCGCCGGCGGCAAGGGCGGCTATTGGGAAGATCAGGGTTACCAGTGGTACGCCGGGATCTAGCCGCGGTTTCGGCTCGAGTTTTCCAGGTCGGTTGACGCAGCGGGGCGCTGCCCGCCACACTTCGCGCTTTGTCCGC
>Ga0070688_100000560_pt1 | contig 18855 bp, 21 predicted proteins | sample KBSS13HmetaG_FD_64679 | JGI IMG/M metagenome (GOLD analysis project Ga0070688, IMG submission 64679) | Switchgrass rhizosphere microbial communities from Kellogg Biological Station, Michigan, USA - KBS S1-3H metaG | ecosystem: Host-associated > Plants > Roots > Rhizosphere ...
CGCGCGGCGCCCGCCTCGAGGTCGAGCGCGAGCTCGCCGAACGGGGCTGGCACCCCGCGAACGTGGCGCGGCTCTTCAGGTACAGCGGGGCGGTCCCGGGTACGCCGCCGACGACGAAGACGCCGCGCTCTGCCTGCGCGGCCGCGCCCGTCGTCCTCGGCGCCGTCGCGCAGGTCGCGGCGGCGCCGAGCTCGCGGAGGCCGATCGGTTCTGGCGGAGCGTCGCGGCATTCGGCGCAAGGAGGCGAACGCGAGCCTGGGGCGGCCGTTGGCGCGGAATCCCCCACCCATGCGCACGCGCCCACTCCTCGGGGCGGCGGGGGCTCGACGGCTCCCGCCGCTCCGCCGCCGAGGGAGAGGCCCGCGCACCCGTGGCGTGCGCGCCAGAACGCGGAGGCGTCACCCGCCAAGGCCGCGAAGAAGTCAACGGTTCAATTTCGAGGCACCGCCTCGAAAAAGCGCAGGGCCAAGCCGAAGCCCCCCGAGGTGCGCGCGCACCGGCCGGCGGAGCCGAAAACGACGACCGCGTACGCGTGGGCCTGCAGGACGCTGCAGGCCTACGCCAAGCCGCCCGCGCCGCCGCCGCGCCCCCAAACCCCCGAGGTACTCCAGCGCGAGGCGCGCCGCGCCGCGCGTCACCGCGTCCCCCCGCTGCCCACGCTGGGCGCCCGCGCCTGGCTCGTCGTCGACGCGTCCACCGGCAGGCCGTACGTGACGCGCCCCTACGCCACGCGCGCCGACGCGGAGGCGGAGCTGCAGGAGCTCCTCGAGCCCTACCCCCCGGGCTCGATGTGGACGGCGCGCCTGCGCGTGCTGCGCGAGGGCGAGTCGGATCGACTCGCGCGCGAGGGACTCCATCGCGATGAGGTGCGCGTTTGAAGCCTCGATTCTCCTTCGCCGCCGCGGGCAACTACATCCTGACCACCTCGTGCAAGCTCACGCCGAGTCAGCGGCTCGTCTACCTCGCGCTCGCGAAGTACGCCGATGGCGCCGGCGTGTGCTTCCCGAGCGTCGACACGCTCGCGGCCTCGACGGGCTTCGAGCGCAAGACGGTCATGCGGGCGATCGCGGGGCTCGAGGCCGCCGGCGTCATCACGCGTCGACTGCGTGGCGCCGACGGCGACGGCAAGTTCCCGCGCGCCGAATACACGGTCCGCGCGCCGGCCGTCGCCAGTCCCACCACGGTACCGGCCCCTGGTCCCTCTGAGGTACCGGGTACCGATACCACTATGGGACCGGTGCCCAGTCCCACCACGGTATCAGGCGCCAAGTCCCACCACGGTACCGGTACCGGTCCCATGCCTGGTCCCTTTGAGTCCTCGCGCCCGGTCCCTTTGAGTCCTCCCACCGGTCCCACCATGGGACTGTATCCATCCATTGATCCATCCATTGGATCCAACCAAGAAGATCCCGCGCGCGAGGCGCGCTCTCCGTCGTCGGGTCCCGAGGAGCCCCATCAGGAGGGTGTCGGCGACCGGGAGACGAAGCCCGCGAACGCGGACGTCCCGCCACCCCCGCCGGCGGTCGCCCGCACCCTGTTCGAGCTCCTGAACCCCGAGCCCCCCGAAACCCCGAAGCCCTCGCCGGTCGAGACGGTCTTCGCGGCGTTCGTCGAGGGCTGGCGCGCCGCGGGCCGGAAGGGCACGCCCCCGACCCTGGACGACAAGCGGCGGAAGAAGATCGCCGCGCGCCTGCGAGAGCACCCGCTGGAGGTCGTCTCGCACGCCGCACGCGGGATCTGGTTCTCGGGCTGGCACGTCGCGAACAACCAGGTCTCGCCGGAGATCGCGTTCCGCGACGCGGGACAGATCGAACGGTTCGCGCCCCTTGGCCAGGGAGGCGTCCTCGTGCGCGAGGCGCCGCGGCCGGGCGCTCGCATCAAGCAAGAGGCGCCCGCGTCCGGGCCCACCTGGAAGGTCCGCATGTACGAAGGCGACGACGAGAGCAGCACGGGGAGCGATCGATGAAACACGACGACGAGAGCACGACTCGGAACGAGGGCGGCGAACGCCTCCAGTCCGTTGGCGAGACCATCTTTCCGTGGCTCAGCGACATCCAGGCACGCCTCGCCGCGCCGATGCGCGAGTGCCCGAAGTGCCACGAGATGACGCTCTCCGGCATGGGCACCTGCGACCCCTGCACGCAGAAGCGCGAGGCCGAGGCCGAGGAGGAACGCCATCGCGATGCGCTCGCGCCCGCCCTCGAGTCCGTCAAAGACCGGTTCCGCTGGGCCGAGTTCGGGCATCCGGACTTCGCGAAGTACGAGATCTCCGCGCCCGCGGTCGCGAAGTGCCGCGCCATCCCGCTGCGCGGCATCATCACGCTCACGGGCGGGTCGGGCGTCGGCAAGACCACGGCGGCCGTCGCGCGGTTCCACGCCGAGCTCCGCGTACCCCGCGATCAGCGTCGCTGGGGCTACACGTCGCGCTTCATCGCGTGTCGCGAGATCGGTCGAGAGACCATGACGCACAAAATCGGCTCGGACTTCGGCCCCAAGACGCGCGAGGCGTTCGCCGCGCATCTCCTGGTGCTCGACGACCTGGGCGCCGAAGGCGAGTCGAAGCCTGTCGCAGAGCGCATCGAGGACATCATCAGCGAGCGGGCCGACAGCAACTCGTGCGTGACCATCATCACGACCGGTCTGCCGCTCGACAAAATCGCAGCGCGGTACACGGATGCCATCGGGCGCCGCGTCTCGCAGAACGCCGTGATCGACATGGCCGCACGCGGCCGCACGAAGGGATAGACCATGACGAAATGCAGCATGAAGGCCGCCGGCGATCGCTGGGTCGGCCGCGGGCGGCTCGAGCTCGAGCCCGTCGTGTTCGACAACGTGGGCGAGGCGCTCGCCGCCGCCCTGGCGCTCGGGGTCGGCGAAGGCGCGCTGCTGCTCGGCGACCTCGGCCCGGCCCAGGTCGCGGCGGACCGGAAGGCCGCGAGGCTCCGGGCCGACCTCCGGGCGCAGGGCGCTGCGCCCGAGGCCGTCCAGCGCGAGCTCTCGGCGGCGCGTCCGTGGGCGCGCGCGGTCGCCCGGTTCGTCGTGTTCGAGCCCGTCGCGGCACCGGCGGAGTCGACGGCGGAGCAGGTGGGCCGGTGAACGTCTTCGCGTGGGACCCGCTCGAGGAAGCCCGTCGTCTCGGCGACAGGGGCGGCCCGCCGAGCGAGGTCTTCGTCACGGGCGAGACGCCGGGCGTGCTGCGCCGCACGACGCGCTACAGCCTCGCCGAGGACGGCGCGCTGATCGCGAACACGACGCTCGAGCTCGCGCCCGTGCCGCTGCTCGACGTGAACGTGACCCTCTCGTTCGCCGATCCAGCGGAGCCGCGATGATCGAGTGCGACAACGGCCACACCATGGGGCTCTGCGGCGAGTGCAATCGGTGCTCGACGTGCGATGCGGAGCACCTCGAGAGCGAACTCGGCCTGATGCGGAAGCTCGACGGGCGCGACGTCGCCATCGCGCTCGACCGCGCCGTGAAGCGCCTGCGCTTCCCGCTCGGCGACGAACCCCTCGAGGCCGCGCCAAGGCTCATGGCCGACGAGATCATCCGGCTGCGCGCCGAGGCCAAGGAGCGGATGCGGGGGGCGCCGAGCATCCCGACTCTCGCGCCGTGCACGTGCGGCGGCGAGCTTGCCGTCCCCGTCGCGTCGGGCGACGTCGGCGAGGCCACGTGCCGCGCCTGTCACATGTGGTGGCTCGTCTGGCTCGACGGCAGCGGACGGCGCGCACGCGAGCGGCGAGAGGGCGAAGTCTCTGCAGAGCAGAGTCAGGGGGAGCCTGGCAAGAGCACAACGGACGTGCCCAGCGAGGCCGTGCAAGGCCTTGCTCCGCCGAGTGAGCAGTGACGCGCGAGGCTTGATTCGCGCGCGTTTTTTTAAGCCGGCGGAGGGGGCTGTCGATCGGGGGCCCGACCAGACACACTCGGCCGCCGAGGCCGATTCCAAGGGAAGAGAAGTCATGCCAACCCGTAAGAGCCCCCCCAAGCCCCGCCGCGGCACCAAGAAGCCCACGAAGGCTGCGCCGAAGGGCGACGCGTTCCCCGAGCCGCTGTCCGACGCGACGCGCGAGGCCGTGTTCGCGATGCGCCGAGCTCGACCGGGCGTGGGCGTCGTCGAGATCGCGGCCGCCCTCGGCATTTCCAAGGGCTCGGTGTCGAACATCCTGCGCGGCACGGGGTCGAAGGCGGCCGCCTCGTTCGCCCGCGCGCGCCGGCCCGCGTCACCGCCGCCCGACTCGGTCGACGACGAGGACCTCGACGGCGACGTCGTGCTCCCGCCGCCGCCGGAGAACGCGACGCCTCAGGAGCTCGTCGCCCACACGGAGAAGCTCGCGCGGGCGCTGCTGAAAGATGCGCACGCCGCGCGCGAAAACAACGATCCGCGGCTCGCGTCGCAGGTGACGAACCAGGCGTCGGCGGCGCTGACGAAGCTGTTCGAGCTCCGGCCGCCCCCGGTCCGCGACCCGGACAAGGACCCACTGAACGTCGCCGCGCGCGAGGAGGTCGTTCGGCGCGTCGAGGCGCTCATCGCGCGCGAGGAGACCGGACGCGCCGCGCTGCGCGACCTCGAGGCGAAGCTGCAGGAGGGCGGCTAGAGCCAGCGACCGCCGGACCAGCCCCCGCCGCCGCCTCGGGTCGGCGGCTTGGACGTCGGCATGGGCTCGAGGCGCTGGCCGTTCGGCTGCAGGGCGCGCGCGCCGGCGATGCGCGGCTTGTCGCCCTTGTCGAGGCGCAGCAGGTACCAGACGACGTGCACGAACGCGTCGAGTGCGTCCTTGTTCGCCATGCTGGAGATCTTCGGGTCGAAGGTCGTCTGCTGCTTCTCGAGGCGAGCGAAGCGCCCGACGTGGTGGATGCGGCCCTGCTGGTACGCGCCGCTCACCGGCTCCGCGCGCGTCTGCTTGCCGACGCGGGCGTGAACCTCGACGATCGAGTTCACGACCTGGCGGAGGCGCGGGCCGAGGCGGGCGCGGAGCGCGGCGTGCTCCGGCGCCGTCTCGATGACGCGCGCGAGCATCGTCAGGTTCGAGCGGACGAGGTCGCCGCCGCCGTCGCGCTCCACGATGATGGCCTCGGCGCCCCAGTCGACGAAGGCCTCGATCGCGGCAAGGCCCCACGCCTCGGGCTTGTGCCGGCCGCTGCGGTCGTCGAGCACGTAGACGTGGCCGTCGAGCTCGCCGGCGACCACGACGCCGGTGTCGTCGCTGCCCCGGTTCGTGGACAGCGCGGGGTCGACAGCGACGGCCGTGCGCTTGAACTTCGGCCCCGGCGGGTGGACGCGCAGGTCGTCGATGAGCTGCTGCGAGAAGAGCATGTCGTCCGCGCCGAGGCGCTGGGCGAAGAGCTCCTGCAGGCCGAGCTTCGTCCCGGCGTACTTCCGCACCATCTTCTTGATCCACGCGGGATCCACGTTCGCCGCGTTGTCGAAGGTGGAGCCCGTCGTGATGACGGTCGCCGCGTCCGCCTCGATCTCGTCGAGGACGTCCATCGGCTTGGGCGTGGTCGAGATGCACACGCGCGGGGGGATCTTCCCCGGCTTGCGCAGCGTCATCTCGATGTTGTCCCAAAGGCCGCGGGCGAAGTGCCACTTGCAGAGCTCGTCCCCCCAAACCGTGTCGGTGTTCGGGCCGCGGAACTCGGGCTCTTCGGCCGTGTGGACGCGGATCCGGACATGGGGGAACGCGGGGATGTGCACGCGCCGTTTCTGCTCGAGCCAGATTGGACGCTGCTCGGGCGGGAAGACGTTCAGGAAGCCCTCTCCCGGCTCGTCCGTGCCGTCGCCGAGCATCGTGTCGCGCACGTCCTGCATGGTGGCGCCGATGAGCGCGACCTCGCGCGCGCCGCGCTCGATGCGCTCGCGCACCCACTCGGCGGCGCTCCTCGTCTTGCCGAACCCGCGCCCGGCGAGGATGAGCCAGACGCTCCAGTTGACGCCCTCGGGGGCGAGCTGCGCGTCGCGCGCCCAGAACCGCCACGCGTAGAGCAGGCGGCGGTAGTCGAGCGGCGAGAGCTCGGCGGCGATGCGCTCGCGCGCCGCCGCCCCCAGGTGACCGAGCGCGAGCGCGAGGGACGCGTCGCTCATGCCGCGGCGTCGCTCTCGCGCTTCAGGTCGGACGCCTCGGTTGCCTCCGTGGGCTCGGGCGGAACGGCCGCGGCGTCGCCGGCGGGGCCGGGGAGCCCCGGCTTCCCCGGCACCGCGACGACGGCGGAGAGCTTCGGGGGTTCGACGCCGAAGCTCTTCGCGAGCTGGTCGACGAGCGGCTGGTCGACGACGAAGCCGGCCGCCTTGTACGCCTTCACGGCCGCGGCGAAGGCCTGGTGCTGGCGGCCGAGCGCGTCGATGCGCTCCTGTTCGCGCGGGTCGGGGACGAGCCACACGAGGCGCGGCACGACGTCCTCGTCACCGAAGTTGTACAGCGCCCACGGCCTGAGAAAGCCAGCGTTGTAGCTCGTCGTCGCGGCGCCGAGCTCGACGCGCACGAGGTCGTAGCGCACGCCGTCGAGTTGGCTGATCGACTTGTAGACCGACGTGCCATCGAGCCCGTTCAGGGCGAGCATCACGTCGGCGTTGTTGTCCTTCACGATCTGCCCGAAGATCTGGAAGGCCATCGTCCGCGGCTCGAACGTATCCACCGAGCTGCCGTTGGGCTTCACCATCCCGGCACGCGCGCGGTGCAGGAACTGGATCGCTTCCTCGAACTTCCTGCCCTCCTCGTCGTCGATCGAGACGTTCGGGGGCAGCGTGCCGATGATGCCGACCGAGCCGTGAGCTTGGGAGTGGTTCGAGCGGTCGCGGATCGCGTACGACCGATCGGCCCACACGAGCGCGAGCGGGCGCACCGCTCCGAACTTGAAGCTGCGCGGGCCGTTGGGCTCGACGACGATCCACTTGCCGTCGTTCGGTTCGACGTCGATCAGCCCCTCGGTCGTGAAGAGCTGGTAGCGCCGACGGTACTCGTTCCACTGCGACATCTGCATCGGCCAGGGCCGCACCTCGACGTCGACGCGCGAGCCGTCGGCGCGTGGAGTCCAGACGTTCTGCAGGATGGAGACGCCCATGAACGCCGTAGAGACGAAGCCCGCGGCGAGCGTGCCCGGCGGGCAGGCCGTCGCGTCGGGCGTGAGCAGCGCCTCCGCCTCGGTCCGCACGCGCGCGGAGAGCCCGCCGCCGTTCCAGTGGGGCCCGGGCCGCACCGCGCGGGGGATGCCGAGCAGCGGGCCGAGCCGTTGCAGACCGCCAGAGAAGATGCGCGGGTCCGTCATCATCGCGTCGGCCAGCCCGGCCGACCGTTCGAAGCACCCGCGCGCGTGCTCGTCGCGCGCAGTGCGGACTCGCTCGACGTCCCAGAACATCGTGTCGAGGGGCGAGCGCGCCTCGAACGCGTGGGAGAGGTACTTCATGTCCGTCGACGGGCCCTTGTCGGGGACCTGCGGCGCGGACTCCTGGGCGGCGACGAGCGGCGATTCAGGCGTCACGACTCGTGCCTATCACGCCGCGCTGGGCGACTTGGCGACGCCGGGCCCGGCGTCCTTGGCGCTCTTGAGCTTCACGTCGAGGTGCGTGGCCGTCGTACGCTGGACGGGCATGCCCGCCGCGGCGCGCGCGAGCGTCGGGACGCTCACCTCGAGCGCGACAGCAGCCGCCTTCGCCCCGCGGGAGCGGATGAAACGGCCAAGAGATTCGCGCAGTTCGTTCGAGATGAGAACCGGATCGCCCATGAACTTACTTTACATGTATCTGATCGCTAGAGGAGTGAAGAACGAGATTGTTCGACGAAGCTGCGAAGGGATTAAGAGATTCGCAGCTCGACCGGCAGGACGCCATTCACCATCGACGGTCCCGCGTGCGCCGCGTAGGCGTCAGGAGTGAAGTTCGCGCGCACGACGTTCACCCTCGACGCCAAGGCGTTGTCGGCGGCTCGTGCGAGCGACGTCCTCGCGATCGACCCTCGTTCGTTCGGCTCCACCCTCGCGCTCCGCGCAGCGGCGCCGTCGTCGGATTGGCTTCCGGTCGGCGGCGCCGCGGCTCCCATCCCGCGCGTCGGAATGGTCGAGGTGTTCGGCCCGATCGCGCATCGCGGCAGCGACGATCTGTGCGGCTTCGTCGACGGATACGACACGATCGAGCGGCGCTTTACGCGTGCGCTCGCGGACGACGAGCTCGACGCCGTCGTCCTCGTGATCGACTCCCCCGGCGGCGACGTCGCGGGGATGGCCGAGGCCGTGGGCCGGATGCGCGCTGCGGCTGCGGCGAGCGGGAAGCCCGTCTACGCCTTCGCGGACGAACAGGCCTGCTCCGCGGCGTACGCGATCGCGACGGTGGCCGAAAAGATCTTCATGCCGCCGTCCGGCGTCACCGGCTCGATCGGGACCGCGTGTATCCACGCCGACCAGAGCGCGGCCCTCGAGAGCGAGGGCGTCAAGGTGACGATCGTCCGCTCGGGTGATCGCAAGATGGAGGGCGGCCCGCTCGAGCCGCTCACGCCGGAGGCGCGCAACGCCTACCAGGCGAAGGTGAACGCGGCGGCGACGCAGTTCGCGTCGATCGTCGCCGAGGCGCGCGGCGGCAACGCGGCGCGGTGGCTCGCGCTCGAGGGGCGTTCCGTGCTCGCGCCGGAGGCGCTCGAGCTCGGGCTCGTCGATGGCGTGAAGAGCCTCGACGACGTGATCGATTTGGCGGCCGCGGCCGCGCTGGAGAGGAACGACATGAAGACGGAGCAGCAGGCGAAGGGCATGACCGCCGAGGACGCGACCGCCCTCGAGGTCGGCAAGGTCGCCGTCGCGCTCACCGGCGCGGCGACGTCCGAAGCGGCGATCAAGCAGATCCGCGGCTGGCAGTCCGGCGCGGCGCGCGCCGAGGTGTACGACGCCGAGCGCGCGCAGCGCGAGGCGACCGAGAAGGCCGCGGCCGAGAAGGCCGAGAACGGCGAGCGCGTCGAGCTCGTGCGCGGCATGGTCGCGCGTGGCGTGCTGCCGCCGGCGAAGGCGTGGCTCCCGAGCGAGGAGCACGGGCCGCGCGCCGAGAACGGCGTCGCCGAGCCCTGGGCCTCGATGAAGATGAAGACGCTGCGGGCGACCGCCGGCGCCGTCGAGGGCCCCGTGGGCTCGAGCATCATCAAGCCCGACCCCTCGCGCGTCGCGCAGCTCTCTGGCTCCGGCTCGAGGGGCGACGACGACGACAAGGCGGCGGCCGCGCGCGCGAAGGCCGCGGGCGTCAGCGAGGCGTCGCTCGCCGCGGCGCGGAACCTCAACCTGAGCGGCACGGGCCGCGTGGAGATCTCCTGACATGAGCGCCACCACGAAGCGCGTCGCCATCACCACCGCAGGGGCGGAGGCGCTCTCGCCGAAGGGCCGCGGCGACGTCGCCGCAAACCAGGTGATCAGCCGCGGCCAGCTGCTGGCGACCAACGCGAGCGGCTACGTCGTCCAGTTCACGGAGTCGGCCACGCTGAAGAGCGCTGGTCTCGCGGACTTCGACGTCGACACGACGGGCATGTCGAACGGCGCGCTCGCGATCGGCCTGATCCAACAGGTCGTGGACCTCGACATCGGCACGGCCGGCGACGCGCTCGTCAACGCCGACGGCCCGTGCGCCGTCTACGGCATCGACAACCACACGGTCGGCAAGACCTCGAACAGCGGGGCGCGCAGCATCGCCGGCGTGTTCCTCCGCATCAACGAGGACACCGGCAAGGCGCGCGTCTGGGTCGGCCCCGTCGGCTACATGGTCGCGAAGGCCATGGTCACGGCCTCGGCGGCCGAGCCCGCGGCGACCCTCGTCAGCGGCACGGCGACGCTCGTCGCCGGCACCGTCACCGTCGCGAACGCGGCGGTCACCGCGCAGTCGGTGATCCTCGTCTCGCGCAAGTCGAAGGGCGCGTCGACCGCGATCGGCGTCCTCGCGACGCCGACGCGCACCGCGGCGACCTCGTTCGTCATCGTGGCCCAGAAGACGGCCGACGGAACCACGGAGACGAACGACGTCTCGACCGTCGACTACCTCATCGTCGGCTGATCGCCGGAGAGAGCACAGACCATGAGCACGCTCCAGTACTTCGGTATCACCTCTCCGGCGGCGTCGGAGCTCTTCACGCTGATGAACGGGAAGTACCGCGATGCGCTGGCGTCGCGGCCGACCCCGTGGGGCCGCATGGTGAGCGGCTGGTCGTCGACGTCGGAGCCTCGGCAGAAGTTCCCGATCGACCTGACGTCGCTCGCGGGCTTCCGCGAGTGGGTCGACCAGCGCGATCACAAGGACGGCGACATCGCGTCGTTCTACCTCGATTCGAAGCCCTGGGAGCGGACGATCGATGTGCCGATGGCGGTGCTGAAGGCGAAGGCCTTTCAGCCGTACGTCGACAAGGTCCCCGGCCTCGTCCGCGCGGCGAACTCGATGCCCAACATCGTCGTCGCGAACCTGCTGAAGCAGGGCAAGACGCTGAAGGGCTGGGACGACGAGCCGTTCTTCGGGACGCACCTGGTCGACACGCGCGGCGGCATCCCCGACACCGTCGACAACCTCTTCACGAACAAGCCGTTCAACGCGACGACCTTCGCCTTCGCGAAGAAGGCCTTCCGCGCCATGAAGGCGCCCGACGGCAGGACGTCGCTCGGCCTGCAGCTGACGCACGTGCTCGGCGGCACGGAGATGGAGGAGACGTTCGACCAGCTCTTCAAGCGCCAGATCATCGCGAATGCCGCGGGCACGGCAGCGGAGACGAACCTCTACGTCGGCGGCGCGATCCCGATCATCGCCCCCGAGCTCGACGCGAACGACGAAGACGGCGTCTGGTACGGCCTCGCGCTGAACACCGAGGCGAAGCCGTTCGAGCAGCAGTGGGAGAACGACGGGAATCCCAACATCAAGATCATGGGCGACGGCTCGGAGTTCGCCTCGCAGCACAACAAGATGAGCTTCCAGGGCGACCTCTGGGGCAACGGCGGATACGCCATCTGGCACACCATCATCCGCTTCGAGCCGACCTGAGGCGAGCGCGGCAATGGGCGGCTACCCCTCTCGTGCGGAGTTCTTCGCGCTGGGTCTCCCGGCGCGGGCCTTCGCACGTCAGCCGCTCACCATCGCCGCGGTCGACGCGGCGGCCGACACCTTCCTCGCGCGCTCGCACGGCCTCGCGGACGGTGCGTCGGGGCGCTTCGAGGCGCTCTCCAACGGCCCGCCCGGCGCTCCGGTGCCGGCGCTGCCGGCGGGACTGAACGCCTCGACGCTGTACTTCGTGCGCGACGTCGACGCGCTCGGGAGCGACCTCTTCCGCGTGGCCGCGACCGACGGTGGTCCGGCGGTCGATCTGACGAGCGCGGGGACTCCCCCGTTCGCGTTCACGCTCGACCTCGGCGCCCGCATCGACCTCGCGCTCGACGCGTGGTCGCGCCACGCCGATCAGCACCTCACCAACTACGCCCCGCCGCTGACGAGCGCGCCCCTGCAACTGCGCATGTGGGTCTGCCAGCTCGCGGCGTTCGATCTCGCGGTGACGCAGGGTCTGGGCGACCCGGAGTTCGCGAAGGATCCCACGCTCGCCGCACGCGCCACCGAGGCGCAGAAGAAGCTCGACGAGCTCGCCAAAGGCGCGCCGCTCGCCGGGCTCGTCGTCGATCAGACGCCGAACGCGACCGACAACGCGGCGCGCGGCTTCGGCGACCCGCTGCGGTGCTGGTCGCCGCCCGGGGGGTACATCTGATGGGCCTCGCCGAGCTCGCCGCGAAGTACGAGCGCGCCGCGCACACGGCGCACCAGGCCGGCCTCGAGGCGGCCGCGGACGACGTCCGCGCGGCCTACGCGGCGCCCCTCGCCGCGCACGAGCGGACCGGGACGGCGGAGGGCGCGCTCAGCGTCACGGCCACCGCGTCCGGCGTCGCCGTCGACGGCGTGCGGTACATGAAGTTTATCCACGGCGTCCCCACGCCGGAGGAGCGCGACGCCATCGCGCGCGCGGGCTACGCGCGCGGGCTGCACGCCGCGCTCGAGGGGGGCACGTGAGCGCCGACTTCACCGGCTCGAACGCGCTCGGCATCGTCGACGCCATCAGCGCGGCGCTGGTCGCGGCGAAGCCGCAGCGGCCCATCGTCGTCGAGATCGGCACGCTCGAGGCGAGCGCGAAGAAGGCGCCTCCGCGCGTCACGCTCGTGCCGCAGAAGAAGCAGCGGCGGAACCCCGACCAGCAGCGGCCCGACGGTCGCGTGATTTGCTACTACGCGACGCAGTTCCGCGTCGTCGCGCACGGCAGGACGTACGACGAGGCAGAGCAGCTCGTCGACGACCTCGAGCGCGCGCTCTTCCCCTACGGGCCGAACGCCTTCGAGATCGGCGATTGGGACCCTGCGCCCGACGTCCTCTTCACGAACGGCTTCGCGTGGATCGGCCGCGTCGCCACGCGCGTGCCGACGTTCGAGCAGCTCTACCAGCGCGTGACGCTCGGCCCCGGCGTCGTGGCCGGCGGCGTCCGCGCGTCCGCCGGCGGCACCCCCGAGCAGATGGAGATCCCCGATCCGTGAGCACCCAGATCATCATCAAGCAGCAGGGCGCCGGCGTCTCGAACCAGGGCGGCAACGTCGTCGCGCGCATCGGGCCGTGCTCGGCGGGCCCGACGCTGCAGGTCCTCGCGTTCGACCCCGGGCAGGACGTCGCCGCGACGTGCGGCTTCGGCGCCGTGTGCGAGAGCACGAAGCGGAGCCTCACGGTCGCGCAGCGCCGCGCTCTCATCGTCGCGACCGAGAACACGGAGAACGGCACGATCGGCGCCGTCACCGAGACGCCCGCGGGTCCGGGCCCGACGATCGGGGTCGCGCTCAACGACGACGACTTCGGGCCGTTCGACAACTACCGGCTCGCAGTGCGCGTCGACGTCGGCGGAGCCCTCGGCCTCGCGCGCGTCGCCGTCGCGCTCGATGGCGCCAGCTACGGCTACGGCTTCGACGTCCCGCTCGAGGCGCCGGCCCAGGCGATCGGCACCGTCGACCTGAAGAACATCGACCTCTCGACGCTGAACGGCTTGACGGTCGTGGCGCACAACGAGACGGACACGACCAACCGCACGACCACGTTCGTGACGCCGGCGGATCCGGCGGCGGTCGTGACGCAGCTTCAGACCGTCTTCACGGCGAACGGCTCGCACATGGTCGCGTCCCTCGTCGCCGGCCGGTACCTCAAGATCGCGTCGGCGATCGGCGGCGCGTCGAGCCACCTGACGATCGTCAGCGGTACCGCGCTCGCGACGCTCGGCCTCACGGCGGCCACCTACGACGGCTCGCCGGCGACGATCCAGCTCGAGGGGACGAACCTCGTTCTCACCTTCCCGTCAGGGACCTACGTCAAGGACACGGTCTACACGTGCACGTGCACGGGGCCCACGATGGCGCTCGCCGACGCGCTCGCGGCGATGGACGTCCTCAAGGCGGACGCGCTCAACAACCCCTTCGCGAAGATCGAGATCACCCAGCCCGCAGCGGACGGCCACGACCTGCGCACGTGGGTCGACCAGATCAACGCGAAGCTCCTCTCGTGGCAGTCGGGTGACTTCAAGGTCTTCGTGCGTGCGGCCATCAACGGCCCGCTGGGCGCGACCGGACCCACGGGCATCGCAGCGAACGATCTCGACGTGAAGACGGCGATGATCGGCTGCAAGAACATCACCGTCGACGTCGCCCACGGCGACGCCTACATGGTCGGTCAGGACATCATCGGCAGCTTCCGGCGCGGCGCCGTCGAGGCGCTGACGATGCAGTACGCCGCGCACTCGCTGTCGGAGGACCCCGGCAATGCGGCGTTCGGAGCGCTCGAGATGACCTCGCTCGCGTCGCCGGACTACGACCAGAAGGCGGGAACCGGCGTGCTCGCGCGCGACGAGAACCTCGCCGTGACGAAGATGGGGACGAGCAGCGGCCCCGGCTTCACCGTGCTGAAGAACAAGCCCGAGGGCGTCTTCTTCGTGCGTGGAGTGACGCGCGCCGGAAGCGCGTCCCTCTTCGTCGACATCGGCGTGATCTCGATGGCGTACTACGCCGCCGCGATCGTCGATCAGCTTCTCCGGTCGGTCGAGAACACGACCGTCGACCTCGACGCGGACGGCTTCATGCTCGAGCACGACCGCCACGCGCTCGAGCAGAACTGGACCGCGACGCTCGAGAGCTTCACGGTCGGCCAGGGCCACGCCAGCGCGGCGCGCGTCACCATCGCGCAGGACGTCCTCGTGAGCGGACCGTTCGCGCGCACGCTCCGCGCCACCTTCGACGTGCAGGAGCGCGGCCAGCTCGAGCACGTAATCGGAACCCTCTCGATCGACGGCACGCTGTCGCTCGCGGCGGCCTGAAAGGGACTGCGATGTTCAGGATCGGAGATGCGGTCTTCACGCACGCGAACGCGATCGTCGTCATGACGCCGCGTCGCGCGGGCGCCAGCGGGTCGCAGCAGACCTTCTACAGCGCGAAGTCCTTCGAGGGCGATGCGAACGTAGAAGCGTTCTTCGTCGAGGGCACCTCTCACGAGGCCGTCGCGATCGGCGTCGGCGTCGCGAAGCCGGACTTCAAGATCGGCGGCGTGACGCTCGAGGAGATCCTCGACTACGCGGCGCGCTGCGGGCCCGGCTACCAGGAGGCCCACCACGACATCACGTTGACCCTGAAGCAGGGGTCGAAGGTCGCCACCGCGAAGTGGATCGACGCCGTGATCGAGAAGGGGTGGGGGCTCAAGACCGAGTCCGGCAGCAACCCCAACAACGAGATCAGCGGCAAGGCGCGCCGCTTCGAGCTCAACGGCATCGGCGGGTTCTCGCAGCCCGGGAGCGGCAAGTCGCTCGGCGGCGGCCTCTCGGTCGGCGCTTCGGTGTCGATCGGCGGCGTGTCGCTGGGCGTGAAGCTCTCCTTCTGAGGTCCCATGGTCAAGCAGCTCGTTCCCGCTCCCACCGACGAGATCATCGCGCGCGCAGAGCAGAAGTTCGGTCGCGTGCTGCGCATCGAATTCCCGTTCAAGCGGGGCGTCGTCACGGCGCTCGCGCGTCCGTTCGACGCCGAGGCGTACGATCGGTTCTTCGATGCCCAGATGGCGGCACCGGACGACGCGACGCTGAACACGCTCCGCGACCGCATCCTCTGGCCGGTCGACAAGGATCTCGACGCCGTGGTCGACGGCCTCGGCATGTTCCCGGACCTCCTCGTCGGCGCGCTCGCGAAGCACGCCGGCGGCGGCGAGGCCGCGTGCTCGTTCGTCCCGCTCGATGAGGACACGACCAACGCGACGCTCGCGGCGGCCGGGCTCACGCGAGAGCAGGCCGACAGCCTCATCGCGGAGAGCCGCGGCATGATCGAGCTCTCTCTCGTGCTGCTGCGCGACGGCGGCGCGCTCGTGCTGCGCGCGCCGAGCTACAGCGTGCTGCAGGCGCTGCAGCGGGCGGCGACGGCGAAGAAGGCCGGCTTCGCGGCCGCCATCCGTACGGCCGCGATCCAGTGCACTTCGTGGTGCTCGTCGGGAAGCGCCGAGGCCCTGTTCCGCGCCTCGCCGGCGCTCGCCGCGATGTTCACGAAGGAGATCTTCCGGCTGGGAGGTGCCGAGGCGGACGCGCAGTTTCCTGTGGCAGCTGCAGACCTTCGCTGAACTGGCGCGCGACGCGCGCCGGTTGGCCATTGGCGTGGGCGACCTCTTCGGAGGCGTGCGCTCTGAGGCGGCGAACGAGGCGGCGTTCTTCGTGGCCCGCGTGCTTCAAGCCCACGCGCCGAAGCCGCTCCAAGTGAGGGATTCCCTGTGACCGTCGAGACGATCACGATCAACGACGCAGCTTCGGGGCCGCTGGCCTCGATCGCGTCGCGTGCGTCCGACGCTGTGAAGTGGGTCTCGGACCTGCGCGCGCGTCTCGGCTCCCTCGGGGGCGGCGAGGTCCAGAAGCTCGTCTCCGACTTCTCGCGGATGACGGGCGAGGCTCAGAAGACCGTTCAGGCGATCCAGCAGCAGAAGGGCGCCGAGGCCGGCGTCACCGCCGAGATCGAGAAACAGATCGGCCTCGAGAAGAAGCTCGGCGACGCCGCCGCGCGCGCTCGCGACGCGAAGGGCCGGTTCACCGCCGGCGGCGGCGGGGGCGGAGGGGTCCCGGCGCCTGGCATCCCTGGCGGCGGCGGTGGGGGCGGCGGCGGCGGGGGCATCGGCGCCGGCGCGGTCGCAGGCGGCCTCGCTGGCCTCGCCGTGAGCGTCGGGACGCAGGTCATCGGCACCATCAAGCACTACGTCGAGGAGGCCGTCGTCGCGGCGGCGGGCCTCGTGCGCGCGGGCGCCGAGTTCGCGATCGCCGCGTCGGACTTCCGGAGCGAAACGGTCGGCGCCTTCGAGCAGATGGTTGGCAGCGCGCGCGTCGCCAACGGGCTCTACGACAAGGTCCTCGACATCGCGGTGCGCACGGGCGTTTCGCGCGACCACCTGCTCGGCGAGACGAGGCGCCTGCTCGCCGCGGGTTTTCACGCGGACGAGGTGCCGAAGCTCCTCGGCGCCTTCGCGGACCTCGAGAAGGTGAAGGGCGAGGGCTCGTCGAAGTCGATCGAGAAGCTCCTCGAGAAGGTCAACGCGACCGACAAGTTCGACGCGAAGACCGTCAGCGCGCTCGCGAAGCAGGGCATCGCGACGGCCGACGTCTACGACATCCTGCAGAAGAAGCTCGGCAAGACGCACGCCCAAGTCGAGGCGATGCTCAAGACCGGGCAGATCAAGGGCGACACGGGGATCGACACGATCGCCGAAGCCCTGGAGAAGAAGTTTGGCGGCGCCGCGAAGGCGGACTCGGTCCAGGACCTCTTCGCGGGCATCAAGATCCGCTTCGCGCAGCTCTTCGACCAGATCGACACGGGGCCTGTGAAGGGCTTCCTCTCGAACGTGCTCGGCGTGCTCGAGGGCGGCCCCGGCGCGGAGCTCAAGGGCGCGTTCAAGGAGTTCTTCGGGACCCTCTTCTCCGTCCTCTTCGGGCCGCTGAACGGCGGCGACGGCAAGGCACGGATCGCCGCGTTCGTGCACGGCCTCGCCGAGGGCATCAAGACGGCCGCCGGCATCATCCGCGGCATCGGCGACGCGATCGGGACGGTCGCCGGCTGGGTCCAGGTCGCCATGCCCTACATCAAGAGCATGGCGGCGGGCTTCGCCGCGATCGTCGGCCCGATCGCCGCCGCCATCGGCGCCATGTCGGCCCCCGTGATCGTCGCGGTCCTCATCGGCATCGGCGCAGCGCTGGCCCCCATCATCGCGATCGCTGCTGCCGTCGGCGGCGCGCTCTACCTCATCGGAGAGGCGGTCCTCTGGCTCGTCGACCAGCTCGACGGCTTCGAGTTCCCCGACCTAGGCGAGGTCGGGAGCCAGATGATCGACGGCCTCGTCGGAGGCATCGAGTCCGGCGCCGCCAGCGTCGTCGACGCGCTCGTCGGCGTCTGCACGTCCGCGATCAACGCGGCGAAGAGCGCGCTCGGGATCGCGTCGCCGTCGCGCGTCTTCGCCGGGATCGGCGACTTCACCGCGCAGGGTTTCGCCGCGGGCATCGCGGCGAACGACGCGCCCCAGGCGGCGGCCGAGAGCATGGCCCAGACCTCGGCGCTCGCGGCCGCGGCCAGCGGGGGCGGTCCCGGCGGCGCGGGCGGCGGGGGCTCGTCGCCGACGTTCAACGTCGAGTCCCACGTGGCGGTCTCCGGCGCGAGCTCGCCGGAGGCTGGGCGCGCAGCGGCCGAGGCCGCGAGCGAGCGCACGCTCGAGATCATCCGGCAGGAGACGGATCGCTACTGGCGCCTGCGCGCCGAGGAGGCCGCGTAGCCATGGCGGACGCAGCCTCTCCGCCGCCGGTCCCGCCGGACGCGCTCGACGCGCCCGACGCGCCGAGCGTGTCGCCGCTCACGTGGGACAGCGTGGGCATCGGCGGCATGACGTTCCCGCCCATCCCGGGCGAGGGCGCGGTCGCGCGCGTCTCGTTCACGACGAAGATCAAGGTCGACAAGCAGAAGGCCAGCGGCAAGGACAAGGCGAAGACGAAGGTCAACGGCGTCGAGCCCGCTGAGGGCGAGCTCGAGCTCACGTGGACGCCGGCGGTCGACGAGGCCGCGATGCAGTTCACGATGGCGCTCGACCCGAACGGGCCGAACGCGGGCAAGCCCTTCGACATCGTGCACCCCGAGGCGCAGCGGCGCCGCGTGAAGTCGATCCTCGTCGTCGAGGCGGGCAAGCTCGAGATCAAGCACGGCGGCCACCTCCTCTCGCAGAAGTTCAAGATCGAGGAGTGGGTCGACCCCGGCGACGCAGACAAGGACAGCGCCGCCGCCGACACGCCCGACGCTTCGACGCAGTGGACGTCGACGAAGGGTGACGGCTCGCCGCGCCAGCCGTGGAGCACGACCTACGGCGAGGGCACGCCGCAGGGCCAGAACAAGACGTGGAGCGGCGCCGGCGCGCCGAACGCGGCGCCATGATCACGCTCATCGACAGCGCGGGCGTTCGGCACACGGGCCTCTCCGGCGTGCTCTCGATGCCCCTCCGCGGGGCGTGGACGGCGTGCGTGGAGACCGGCGACGACGCCGCGCCCGAGGGCCCCTGTACCCTCGAGATCGAGCGCACGGGCGCCGCCGCGCCCGGCGTCGACACGTTCGTCGGCACGATCCGCTACGGCGGCACCTGGCAGGGCCGGAGCGAGGTCGTCGTCGTCGGCGGCGCGGCCAGGCTCCGCTTCGACCTCGAGCCGAAGCACTTCGCGGCGCGCGTAGCGCCCGTCCCGGCGGAGCTCCTCGCGCGCGCCATCCTCACGGAGGCGGGGGAGCCGGACGGCGCGCTCGATGGCCTCGACGGGCTCGCCGTGGGGCAGTGGACGCGCGTCCGCTCCCACGCTGGCG
>Ga0070688_100000561_pt1 | contig 18832 bp, 16 predicted proteins | sample KBSS13HmetaG_FD_64679 | JGI IMG/M metagenome (GOLD analysis project Ga0070688, IMG submission 64679) | Switchgrass rhizosphere microbial communities from Kellogg Biological Station, Michigan, USA - KBS S1-3H metaG | ecosystem: Host-associated > Plants > Roots > Rhizosphere ...
CCGACGGCCGCGGCGTACACGAACACCAAGAACACCAACTCCGGCGGCTACGCGTTCGCCGACTTCAACTGGAAGCAACGTTACAACGTCGGCGGATCGTTCGAGCGCTACCAGAACCCCGACGTCGCATCGCAGGACGTGTCCTCGTACGGTGCGTTCGCGGGCCTTGCGCTCATGGAGGAGACGACCGCATTCCGGCTCGACTGGCGCCACACGACACGCTCGGGCGTGGTACCGGCGACCTCCACCGCGCTCGACGCCGTCAACGAAATCACGCTCCGCGTCATCTTCTCGATGGGCCCGCACAAGGCCCACCAGTTCTAGGAGATCACCATGTCCCGCAGATGGATCCCGTTCCTGTTCGCGGCCGCCGCCCTGATGGCGCCGGCCGCGAGCCATGCCAAGCTGAACGTCGCCGCCTCCACCACCGACCTCGCCTCGATCGCGGCCAGCGTCGGCGGCGACCAGGTGGAGGTGTTCGCGATCGCCAGGCCCGGCTCCGACCCCCACCGCATCGAAGCGCTGCCCAGCTACATGGTGAAGGTGTCGCGCGCGAAGCTCTACTTGAAGGTCGGCCTCGGCCTCGACCAGTGGGCGGACGCCATCGTCGACGGCTCGCGCAACTCGAGCGTTCAGATCGTGGACTGCTCGCGCGACGTGCACGTGCTCGAGAAGCCCACCGGCAAGGTGGATGCGTCGATGGGCGACGTGCACCCCGACGGCAACCCGCACTACTGGCTCGATCCGCGGAACGGTGCCGTCGTCGCCAACAACATCGCCGACGCGCTCGCCAAAGCGGATCCCGGCAACGCCGAGAAATACCACGCGCGCGCCGAGGCGTTCGGCAAGGACGCCCAAGCGGCGTGGGAGCGGAACGCCGAGGCGGCGAAGAAGCTCGGCGCACACGAGATCTTCACCTACCACCGGTCGTGGAGCTACTTCGCCGACGCGTTCGGGTTCGACGTGGTGAACACGGTGGAACCCGTGCCCGGCATCCCGCCCACCGCGAAGCACCTGGCCGAGCTCGTGGACCAGGCAAAGGCGCGCAAGGTCGGCCTGCTCATTCAGGAGCCCTATTTTGCGTCGGACGGCGGCAAGTTCCTGCAGCGCGAAGCCGGCGTGCGGCCGGTCGTCGAGGCCGCCTCGTGCGACGCGCCCACCGCGGGCAGCTACCTCCAGCACTTCGACGCGCTGCTCGCGGCGCTCGCGGGAGGCAAGTGATGCTCGACGCGCTCAAGCTCCCGTTCTTCCAGACGGCGGCACTCGCCGCGCTCGTGCTGGCCGGCATCCACGCCTACCTGGGTTTTCACATCGTGCGCCGCGGCGTGCTGTTCGTGGACCTGGCGCTGGCGCAGATGGCGGCGCTGGGCGTGGCGCTGGCGGTGGTCTTGGGCCGCGAGCACGACGAGATGGGCGCCTACCTGCTCGCACTCGGCATGACGATGCTGGGTGCCGCGCTGTTCGCCTGGCTGCGCGGCCGCGCACAGCACGCGCCGCTCGAGGCGTTCATCGGCATCGTGTTCGCCACCGCCCAGGCGCTGGCGTTCCTGTTGCTGGAGAAGACGCCCTCCGGCGCCGAGCACATCAAGGAGACGCTGGTGGGGTCGCTGTTCACCGTGGCGCCGCGCCACATCGCCGTGGTGGCCGGGCTCTACGCCGTCGTGAGCATCGTGCACTTCGTGCTGCGGAAGCCGTTCATGGAGATCACGAACGACCCCGAGGGCGCGAAGGCGCGTGGCCGGCGGGTGTTCCTGTGGGACTTCCTGTTCTACGCCACGTTCGGCGTGGTGGTGACGTCGGCGGTGCAGATCGCCGGGGTGCTGCTCGTGTTCGGCTTCCTCGTGATCCCGGCGGTGGCCGGCGTGATCGCCACGCCGCGCACCGGGCTGGCGCTCGCGATCGGCTGGGCGTTCGCGTTCGGTTCGAGCGTGGTCGGGCTCTTGTTGTCGGTGACGCTCGACCTGCCCGCCGCACCGAGCATCCTGGTCACGCTCACCGCGATGCTGCTCGTGCACGGCATGGGCGTGTCGCTGCTCGGGCGGCGGGCCGGAGGAAGCGTCGCTCCGACTCACTGAGCCCCGTGGCTCGTCACTTCGCCGGGTTCGTGGCCCTCGGGTCGAGGAGCACGGGCGCCGCCGAGGAGCCGGCCGCGACGGCATCGTCGTCATCATCGTCGTCGTCATGGTCGCGATGACGCTGCGCGCGGGCGAAGTTCACGAGGTCGTTGAAGTGCGGCATGAGTTCGCCGGCGGAGAACGGCGTGTGTCCGTAGCGGTCGATCCGGCGCTGGATCAGGTTCGGGCTCGCGGCGACCTGCGCCAGCAGGTCCTCGTGGAACAGCGGCACGACGGGATCGCGCATCGTGTGCAGCGTCATCATCGGGGAACGCAGCCGGGAGGACGGCTCCCCGTAGCGCTGCAGGAACTCCGCGGCGCTCCGCGTGCGCGTGTAGCGCGCGACGCGATTGTTGATATCCGTCACCAGCGCGGCGGGCAGCGCCGGAGAGGTGTACTGCCAGCCGGCGTTGTCGAAGAAGCTCTCCGAGCCGGCGCGCGTGAACAGGTCGCCGCCCCCCTGCATCGCGAAGCCGAGCACGGTGACGAGCGACGTCACCAGCTCCTGGCCGTTGTTGCCCGCGAGCGGGTGACGGGCCAGCAGCTGGATGATGCCGAGCCCTTGCGGGTTCGCCGTGACGGCGGCCACGACCGGACCCACGACCTGGGCATTGATGTTGGTGATGACCGGCGGATGCTCGAGGTCACCGCCGAGGACGCCCGGGTAGATCGTGTCGAACAGCACGCGGATGTCACCGATGTACTGGATCTCCTCCGTGCTGCCGCCGACGATGCCACAGACGAGGAACGAGCCGTCGTAGTCCTTGCCCGAGTGGCGCTGGGCGAGGATCAAGCCGATGAGCCCGCCCATCGACTGGCCGAACAGGTACGTGTGGCGCGCGTGGCCGATCCGCTCCCGGAAGACGTCGTTCAGGTCGTCGGATTCGCGCACGCCCTCGCGCACCGCGTAGCCGTTGCTCGAGAAGCTCGAGGCCGCGACCGCGAAGCCGCGGGCGACCAGCGAATCGCGGATCGCCTCGTTGTGCGGAAGCGCGACGGGGTCGGTGGGGGAGGAATAGCCGTGGAGGTAGAGGACGAGCTCGCCGTTCCAGTCCGCGGGCTTGTCGATCTCCCAGAGCGCGCCCGAGGAGGCGCGTCCCTCGAGGTGCACCTGCTTGCCCTGGAATCTCTGGCGATGGAACGAGTCCGCGACGCGTGAAGACTGCGACCCGGCCGCACCCGGCGCGGTCGCGCTCTTCTGACTGCAGCCGGAGCTGACCGCGAGCAGGAGCGCGAGCGCGCCTGACGATGACCAGCGTGCGAGCGAAAGGCGAAGCGGTGGGGAGCCACGATGCGTGTGTTGCGTGAACACAAAGACCTCCACGTGCGTGCATGAGGAGGGCCACGGGCCAATGCGGACCCGAGCCTGCCTCGACGACGGCGGCCACGGCGTACGGGGAACGCGGTGGTGGGGACAGCGCCCTGCTCTCCTGCCCCGCGCCATTCCGGGGCACGGGTACTGGGGCCGGCGGACTCACGGCGAGTGCGCTACCCGGTGACGCACGCGGCGAGCGACGACAGCGCTCGCCGCACGAGGGGGAAGCCGCTGGCAGGCGGCAGTCAGCGCACGGGCAGGCGCGACACTACATCAGCCCGAGCGGCATGTATGCGGAATTCCGATAGGGCCGCCTGGATGGCGCGGGGGCGAGCCGGCGGACACTGCCCGCGACCCACCGACGCGGGCCCGGCGCCGGCGCGACTCACCAGCGCCGGAACGGGTACCGATAATGCAGTCCCGCGTACGGCCGGTACACCGGCCAGCGGTAACCGCCGTAGCCGTACGTGAACCCGAATACGAAGCTCGAGCGCGGGTAGAGATACGGACCGTAGGGATAGTAAGCCCATCCGTACGGGTTCACGCCGGCGTGGTTCGCGGCGTTCTTCTCGAAGCCCACCTGCTCCGTGCGCAGCAGCGCGCTCATCACCTGGTCGGAGACGCCGGCCTGCTTCAGGTTCCGGAAGTCGTCCGAGCTGACGTGGATCACCTGGTGACTGTTGTGGATGGCGAGCACGATCAGCGAATCGCTCACCTGCTGCTGGTGCAGCTTGATGACGTCGTGGACGCCGAACGCGCGCACGCCGGCAGGTGACAGCAGCGTCGCCAGGAAAACGGCGACCGCGAACAAAATACGACGGCTCATGGCTTGCCTTCGTTCTTCCTGCGGCCCTGAAGCCTCGGGGGATCGGGCCGCTGCGGCTCCCGCGGCTCCACCAATTCTGACGTCGATGGTCCTGCCGGGAACTCGATTTCCGGGCAAGGCTCTTGTCAACCTTTGCGTGGACCCGCATTGCTGACCGAACGGGGCCGGACCGGGGCGCGTAGCGAACGCCACCGCTCCCGGGGTACGTTCCGGGACCGATCCGCGCACGGAGGCGCGCGGGGATCCCACCCGGAGGCTCGCATGATGCGTGTCGGAATCGTTCTCGCGGCCCTGTGGACCTTGGCTGTCGTGACCGCCCCCCGCGAGGCCCGGGCCCAGGCGTCCGCGGACACGTCCGGGCGTGCGGCCATCGTCGGCCAGGCGGAATCGTTCCTGCGCGGTGGCGAGATGGGCGAGCTGCTCGCTGTCTACGTGCCGCGCGGCGCGGCCGAGGTCCAACACCAGCTGGACGACGCGCGCGCCAGCGACCGCGCCGCGGCGACGATGGTGGACGGCACGCGCCGGCTCGCCGCCGACGCCGACGGCCGCGCCCGCATCATGCGCGAGGAGCTCCAGAGCAACCGCGTGCGCTACGACGTGGCGCGCAAGGCACAGGACAACGTGGCGACGGGCGAGCTGGATGCCGCGTACAAGCGGCAGACGAAGGAGCTCGACTACCTGACGCAGATGCGCGATGCGATCCGGGCCGAAGCCGACCGCATGGACGCCGACCGCGTCGCCGCCGCGGCGTACATCCACGCGCTCGAGCTGGAGCTGACCGTGTCGACCCGGCATGCGCAGCTCTCGACCGGGAAGCGCCCGCCCGATGCGACGATCGCCCAGTACCGGCTGCTGCTCCATGACATGCTGGACGCGCAGCGCACGGCCGCGGAGCGGGTCCGCGACGCCGCCGAACGCCGCCGGCTCGCGGCCGATCGCCGGTTGAAGCAGCTCGAGAGCCTGAGCAAGCTGACCGAGCCCCCGAAACGCTGACGAGAGGAGAGGGAAGATGGCCGAGAAGAAGCGCACGCTCGAGCTGCTGGACCGCGCCTACAGAGCCAAGGCCTGGCATGGGCCGGCGCTGCTCGAGACGCTGGACGGCGTGGACGCGTCGATGGCGGCGAAGCGCGTGGTGAAGGGCGCGCACACGATCTGGGAGCTGGTGGACCACCTCGGGAGCTGGAACGCGATCGTGGCCGAGCGGCTCGCGGGCAAGACGCCGCAGGTGACGCCGGACATGAACTTCCCCAGGACACCGTCACCGACACCCGCGGCGTGGAAGAAGTCGCTCGCGCGGCTCGCGGCTTCGCAGCGGAAGTTCCGCGCCGCAGTGGCGAAGTTCCCCGAGTCGCAGCTCGGCCGCATCCGGCCCGGCACCAAGACGTCGTGGAACGTGCTCATCCACGGCCAGATGCAGCACCAGCTCTATCACGCCGGCCAGATCGCGATGCTCCGGCGCGGCATGGGTCAGGAGATCAAGCAGTAGTCCGACGGGGGATGACATGGACGGTCATACGCTGGAAGGGCTCACGCTGAGGCTCGAGGCCGCCGAGCGCGCGCTTCGCGGCGCGCGGCGCGCGATGTGGACCGGCAGCATCCTCGTCGCGCTGGCGATGGCGGGCGCGGCGTGGTGGGTGGTCCGCAACCTGCCGTCGAGCGCGAGCCGGGAGACGATCGAGGCGCAGCACTTCGTGGTGCGCGACGCGCAGGGATCCGCGCGCGGTGTGCTCGAGTCACTGCCGAACGGCGGTGCGCAGCTGGTGATGTTCCGCGACCCCCAACCGGGGGACCAGTGGAGCGGACACACGGGACCGGGGCCGTTCAGCTTCGGCATTCGCACGCTGAGCACAGGTTCCCAGCTGATGCTCTGGGACCGCAACGGCGGTAACCTCCAGGTGACGCCGGGGAGCGTGGGGATGGCGATCAACGAGAAGCCCCGGGTGGTGCTCGAGTCCGCCGCGGGAGACTCGAAGCTCTGGCTCATGGACTCCACGGGGACCGGGCAGGCGCTCAACGCCGGCCTGCTCGCGGATCTCGCGGCCAGGCATAGCGCCAAGCCGGCGCCCAAGCATCGTCGGAAGCGCTGATCGAGAGATGGGAAGAGGAGGCAGGTTCGATGTGCCGGAACATCAAGACGCTCCACAACTTCAGCCCGCCGGCCACCAACGACGAGGTGCGTGCGTCCGCGCTCCAGTTCGTGCGCAAGCTGAGCGGCTTCACGAAACCGTCCAAGACGAACGAGGCGGCGTTCGAGCATGCCGTCGACGAGGTCACGCGCGTGGCGCGCGAGCTGCTCGACTCGCTGGTGACGAACGCCCCGCCGCGCGACCGCGAGGTCGAAGCCGCGAAGGCAAGAGCGCGTTCCGCGATGCGGTTCGGGCCACGGGAGAAGGCGACCGAAACGAGACCGTGACCTGCACGGCGGACGATCCGCGAATCGACGTTCATCGCTGGCGCTCGAGCGGCCGCTACCCGAAGAACAGGTAGGTCACCCCGATCGCGGCGAGCACGCCGACCGCCTCCGCGAACAGCGCGCAGCCGAGCGCGTGCCGCGTCTTCTTCACGCCCACGGAGCCGAAATACACGGCGAGCACGTAGAACGTGGTCTCGGTGCTGCCCTGGATGACGCACGACAGCCGCCCGGCGAACGAATCCGCGCCCATCGCCTTCATCGTGTCCACCATCATCCCGCGCGCGCCACCGCCCGAGAGCGGCTTGATGAGCGCGGTGGGCATGGCGTCCACCCAGCGGGTGTCCATGTGGAGCTGGCCGACCACGGCCTTGATGCCACCCAAGAACGCCTCCAGCGCGCCGCTCGCGCGCAGCACGCCGACGGCCACGAGCATCGCCACCAGGTAGGGCACGATGCCGATCGCGACCGTGAAGCCCTCCTTCGCGCCCTCGATGAACGTCTCGTAGACGGGGAGCTTCTTCCGCATCCCCATCACCAGGAACGATCCGACGAGCACGATGAGGATGGCGTTCGCGAGCACCGCGGACTGCGTCGCCACCTGGTCCTGCGGCAGTCGGGAGAAGTACCAGACGAGCCCGGCCACGACCGCGGTGAGCGTCCCCAGCCACCCGAGCACGACACGGTTCCAGATGTTGAGCTTCTGGATCGCGGCCACGAGCAGCAGGCCCGAGAGGTCGCTGATGAACGTGGCGATCAGGATGGGCACGAACACGTCGGCCGGGTTCGCGGCGCCGAGCTGGGCGCGGAACGTCATGATCGAGATGGGGACGAGCGTCACCGACGACGCGTTCATCACCATGAACAACACCATCTCGTCGGTGGCGCGCTCGGGCTCGGGATTGAGGCTCTGCAGCTCCTTCATCGCCTTCAACCCGAGCGGCGTGGCGGCGTTGTCCAGGCCGAGCATGTTCGCCGAGCGGTTCATCACGATGGCGCCGCTCGCGGGGTGCCCGGCGGGGATGCCGGGGAAGAGGCGGCGGAAGAGCGGGCCCACGGCCCAGGCGATGAACTCGGTGACGCCGCCCTTCTCGGCGATCTTCATGAGCCCCAGCCACAGGCTCATCACGCCGGTCAGGCCGATCGAGATCTCGAACGCGGTCTTCGACGAATCGAAAAGCGACGTGACCACGTCCTTCAGCACATCGGGCTTCCCGCCCACCGCGGCCTGCCAGATCGCGACGATGAACGCGATGAGGAAGAACGCAGCCCAAATCCAGTTGAGCATGGCGCGCAGCATGGGAGGAGCGCGCGGCCGGCGTCAAGGAAGAACGGCGAGCCGGCTCGGCACGCGCACGTGCCGCGCGTCGAAGGCGTACTCTCCGGGGAATGGCGATCGCGGAACGACAGCGGCTCGACGAGGATGCCCGGCGCGAGAAGAACTGGAAGCGCTGGGGGCCGTACCTCGCCGAGCGCCAGTGGGGCACCGTGCGCGAGGACTACTCCGAGAAGGGCACGCCCTGGGAGTCGTTCACGCGCGAGCAGGCCCCGAGCCGCACCTACCGCTGGGGCGAGGACGGCATCCTCGGGCTCACCGACCGCGAGGGCCGGCTCTGCTTCGCGCTGGCGCTGTGGAACGGGCGCGACCCGATCTTGAAGGAGCGCCTGTTCGGCCTCACCGGGCACGAGGGCAATCACGGCGAGGACGTGAAGGAGGTCTACCACTACCTCGATTCCACGCCCACGCACTCGTACATGAAGGCGCTCTACAAGTACCCGCAGACGGAGTTCCCGTACGCGAGGCTGATCGAGGAGAACCATCGCCGCGGCGCGAGCGAGCCCGAGTTCGAGCTGGCCGATACCGGCGTGTTCGACGACGGCCGCTACTGGGACGTGACCGTCGAGTACGCCAAGGCCTCGCCCGAGGACATTCTCATACGCATCACCATCGCCAATCGGGGGGACGACGCGGCCGAGCTGCACCTGCTGCCCACGCTGTGGTTCCGGAACACGTGGAGCTGGGGACGGACGGGCGAGGGCTACTGGCCGCGGCCGAGCATCCGCGAGGGCGCAGGGGGCGTGTCGGCGAAGCACGAGTCGCTCGGCGAGTTCGAACTGCTCGCCGAGCCCGGCGGCGCCCCGCGCTGGCTCTTCACCGAGAACGAGACCAACGCCGAACGGCTGTTCGATTCTCCGAACCCGTCACCCTACGTGAAGGATGCGTTCCACGACGTCGTCGTGCGCGGCCGGATGGATGCGGTGAACCCCGGGCGAGAGGGCACGCGCGCCGCGGCGTGGTATCGCCTGGGCGTTCCCGCCGGCGAGAGCCGCACGCTGCGGATGCGCCTGCGCGCCGCCGCGGAGCCGGGCGAGCCGTTCGGCGAGGCGTTCGAGCGCACCTTCGCGACGCGCCTCCGCGAGGCGGACGAGTTCTTCGACACCGTGCACGGCGCGGCGCTGACGCCCGAGGAGCGCGCGGTGTCGCGGCAGGCGTACGCGGGGCTCTTGTGGAGCAAGCAGTTCTACCACTATATCGTGAAGCACTGGCTGGAGGGCGACCCCGCGCAGCCGCCGCCCCCGGCGGCGCGTCGCAACGGACGCAACGCGGAGTGGACGCACCTCTACACGCGCGACGTCCTCTCCATGCCCGACACCTGGGAGTACCCGTGGTTCGCGGCATGGGACTCGGCGTTCCACATGCTGCCGTTCGCGAAGATCGACCCCGAGTTCGCGAAATCGCAGCTGCTGCTGTTCCTGCGCGAGTGGTACACGCACCCGAACGGCCAGCTCCCGGCCTACGAATGGGATCTCGGCGACGTGAACCCGCCGGTGCACGCGTGGGCGGTGTGGCGCGTCTACAAGCTCACTGCCCGGAAGGGCCAGCGCGACCGGCTGTTCCTCGAGAGAGCGTTCCAGAAGCTGCTCATCAACTTCACCTGGTGGGTGAACCGCAAGGATCCCGACGGGATGAACATCTTCTCCGGCGGGTTCCTGGGGCTCGACAACATCGGCGTCTTCGATCGCTCGAAGCCACTCCCCACCGGCGGCCACCTGGAGCAGGCCGACGCCACGGCGTGGATGGCGTTCTACTGCTCGACCATGCTCGCCATGGCCATCGAGCTGGCGGTCGCCGACCCCGCCTACGAAGACGTGGCGAGCAAGTTCCTCGAGCACTTCGTCGCCATCGCCGAGGCCATGAACACGCTCGGCGGCGACGGGCTCTGGGACGAAGCGGACGGCTTCTACTACGACGAGATCCACGTCGACGGCGAGCAGATCCCGATGCGGCTGCGCTCGGGCGTGGGATTGATCCCGCTGTTCGCCTGCGAGGTCATCGAGCAGCGCGACCTGGACCGGCTCCCGGGCGTGAGGAAGCGGCTCGAGTGGTTCGTCCGCAACCTCCCCGCACAGGCTCGCAACATCGGCTACATGGAGGAGGGGCCGCCCGGCCATACGCACCACCGCATGCTCGCGATCGCCTCGCGCGAGCGGCTCGAGCGCGTGCTGCGCGTGGTCTTCGACGAGCGCGAGTTCCTGAGCCCGCACGGCGTGCGCGCGCTGTCCGCGGCCTACCGGGACCAGCCGTTCGTGTTCCAAGCCAAGGGTCTCGAAGACCAGGTCGTGCGCTACACGCCGGCCGAGTCCGACACCGGGCTCTTCGGCGGCAACTCCAACTGGCGCGGCCCGGTGTGGTTCCCGATCAACTACCTGCTGATCGAGGCGCTCGAGCGCTACCACCACTTCTACGGCGACACGCTCACCGTCGAGATCCCCGCCGGCTCCGGCCGGCGAGTGAACCTGCGCGAGGCCGCACACGAGCTGGCCGGGCGGCTCGCCTCGATCTTCCTTCCCGACGCGAGCGGTCGCCGGCCCTGCCATGGCGACGACCCGCGCTACGCACGCGATCCGCACTGGCGAGACCTGGCGTTGTTCCACGAGTACTTCCACGGCGACACCGGCCGCGGGCTCGGCGCGTCGCACCAGACCGGGTGGACGGCGCTCGCCATCCGCTGCATCGAGAAGCACGCCGCCACGTGCAGGTCCGGCCACCAGCACGCGGCGGCGGCCCGCTGACCGCGCGCCGAGACGAGGAGCTGAGGGCCGCCCGCGGGCGCGCCGGCACGACGCGCTGAGCCCGTCGAGGAGCGCGGCGCCGGCATCGAGCGCGGATTGCGAATCTTCGTAACGTCGAATATTCTCCGATGCGTGAGCCAAACCCGCCAGTTCAAGGCGAGCATCTTTCAAGCGCTTGCTCACCCCACGCGACTCCAGATCCTGGAAGCGCTGCGTGGCGGAGAGCTGAGCGTGAACGAGATCCTGGCCGGGATCGAGCGCGGCCAGGCGAACATCTCCCAGCACCTGACGACCCTGCGCCTGCGTGGGCTGGTCGTGAATCGCAAGGTGGGGAACCAGGTCTTCTATTCCGTGCGGGATCGCGTGCTGTTCAAGGTTCTCGATCTCATGCGGGACTACTCCCGGACTCACCTCAAGGAACACATGTCATTGTTGAGAAGGCTCAGGTCCGACGAAACGCGAGGGTGACGCGGGATGCAGATCACGGTGCGGGAGGCGGCGACTTACTTCGACGTGGATGAGGCGACGGTTCGGCGCTGGATCGCCGAGCGCGACCTGCCCGTGCACCGGGTGACCGAACGCCTCCACCTCAACGCGATCGAGGTCTGGGAGTGGGCCGTGGCGCGGGGGATCCCGGTGTCGAGAAGCCTGCTCGATGAAGCGCGGCGCACGCCGGAAGAGGTCCCGGCCCTCGGGCAATTGCTGCGCGCGGGCGGGATCCACCGTGACCTCGAGGGTCCCGACAAGCGCGCCACGCTCGCCAACATCGTCGCCCGACTTCGATTGCCGGGCGAGATCGATCGGAGCCACCTCCTGGCGATTCTCGAGGCCCGCGAAGCGATGGGGTCCACCGGCGTCGGCGACGGCATCGCGATTCCCCACGTGCGCAACCCGATCCTGCTGCACGTCAACGAGCCGCAGATCTCCCTATTCTTGCTGCACCATCCGGTGGACTTCGATTCCATCGACCACAAGCCCGTCCATGCGGTGTTCATGGTCATCAGCCCGAGCATCCCGGCGCACCTGAGGATGCTCGCCCAGCTGGGATACGCCCTGCGCGATCGTGGCCTGCGCGAGCTGCTGAAGAAGCGAGCCGCGGACGTGGCCCTGCTCGAGCGCATCGACGACCTGGACCGACTCGGGGCCGAGCGACCGGCGACGCGGCGGGCGGTGAAGTGAGCGCGCCTCGCGACGCGCATGCGCGAGCGCCGCGGCCGCTCCCGACCGTGGGATCGGCGTGATCCTCGTCGGCGTAGGGGCGCTGCTCATTCTGCTGGGAGCCGCGGCCGCGATGATCCCCGGCCGGCGGGCGGTCATCGCCGATGGAGCGTTCGCCATTGCCGTGGTCGGCGGATGCGGTGCGTGCGGGATCGCGGCGCTGCGGACGTTGTCGGGAATCCCGTGCCCGGCGTTCGCGTGGCAGCCGACCCTTCCCGGCGGTGCGTGGGTCATGGAGATGGACGTTCTCTCGGCGTGGTTCCTCCTCCTGCTCGCGATCGTCGGTGGCGTCACGACGGTGTTCGGCGTGACCTACATGCGGCGCGAGCGGGCACACGGTTCCGTCGCCACGGTCCACGCGGCGTGGGCGATCCTGCTCGCGGGGATGATCGGCGTGCTCCTCGCCCGCTCGGCGGTGCTGTTCCTGCTCACGTGGGAAGCCATGGCCGTGAGTGCCTACTTCCTCATCATGTTCGAGCACGATCGCGACGAAGTCCGACGCGCCGGACTCCTCTACCTCGTGCTGACGCATCTGGGAACGCTCGGCCTGCTGGTGATGTTCCTGGCGTGGGGAGGTTCGGCCACGAGTTTCACGTTCACGGACCTCGCCGCGCAGAGCCGCAGCCTGCCCTGGGCCGGCGCGGGGATCCTGCTGCTGGCGTTGTTCGGCTTCGGCATCAAGGCCGGAGTGTTTCCGTTTCACTTCTGGCTCCCCGGTGCTCACGCCGCGGCCCCCTCGCACGTCTCGGCGCTGCTCTCCGGGGTCATGCTCAAGATGGGGATCTACGGCCTGCTCCGTGTGATCGCCCTCGTCGGGCCGCCCCCGGCCTGGTGGGGTTGGACACTGCTCGGGCTCGGGCTGGCGTCGGCCGTCCTGGGCGTGTTGTGGGCGCTCTCGCAGCGCGACATCAAGCGCGCGCTGGCATACAGCAGCGTCGAAAACGTCGGAATCGTCGTGCTCGGACTCGGGCTCGGCACGCTGGGCACGACGTATCGACACCCTGCGGTGGCCCAGCTCGGTTATGCGGCGGCGCTCCTCCATGCGCTCAACCACGCGTTGTTCAAGAGTCTGTTGTTCCTCGGGGCGGGTGCGATCGTGCGCGGAACGGACACGCGCGCGATCGATCATCTCGGCGGGCTCGCGCGTCGCATGCCGCGGACCGCGCTGGCGTTCATGACGGGCTGCATCGCGATCGCCGGGCTGCCGCCGCTCAACGGCTTCGTCGGCGAATGGACGCTGGTGCGCGGGTTCCTGGGCGCCGGACTCGCTGGCGGGCCGCTTCGGTGGACGAGCCTCGGGGCGGCGGCTATCGGGCTCGTCGGCGCGCTGTCGCTCGCGTGTTTCGTGCGCCTGGGGGGAGCTGCGTTCCTCGGCCAGCCGAGGGCCCGAGTGGCGGACGATCCGCAGAATGCCGACGCGTGGCTGACCCCGCCCATGGGGTTGCTCGCGGTGCTCTGCCTGTCGATCGGCCTGGCGCCGGCGATCGCCGTCACCTTTGCGCTGCGCGTGGCGGGGCTCGTCAGCGGTGTGCCGGACCCGGGCGGCACCATTCCGGGGTTGATCTCGTCGGCCACCCGCTTCGGGCTGCTCGGAGCGCTGCTGCTCGTCGTGGTGGCCGTCGCGTGGGCATTGCGCCGGGCCCTGTTCGCACGAGCGAAGCATCGCTCGGCCGCGACGTGGGGCTGCGCCTGGCCCGCGCCGACGCCTCGCATGCAATACACCGCTTCGTCCTTCGCGGCACCGATCCTCACCGCCATGCCGCTGTCCGGGAGCAGGGGTCGCCTGCGCATTGCCGATCGGGACGGGACGAGCCCTGGCGACCGGGGCACGCGAGGTGTCGCGCGACTGTGGGGCCGGCTCCAGGCGTTGGCGCTCACGGTCCGCCCGCTGCAGCGCGGCCGCGTCACGACCTACCTTCAATACATCATCTGGACGGTGCTCCTGCTGCTCGGCTACCTGCTCGTCGCGGCGACGGGAGGGCTTTCGTGATCCCGTTCGCCTCGGGCCTTGGCCTGATCCTGCTGGGAGGCCTCGCCGCGTACGGTCTCGATCGCCGTCCCGTCCTCGCCGACCGCGTCTTCCAATGGATCGCGGTTGCGGGCTGTCTCCTGGCGTTGGCTCCGGCCCTCTCACTGTTGTTCGGCGGTGGAGGCGGAGTCGGTGGCCCGGTGGATTCGATACCCGCCGGCCCCGACGCGCTGTTCGGCATCGACCTGCTGTCCGCATGGTTCCTGCCGATCGTGCTGGGGGTCGGCGCCACGATCGTTGCCTACGGCGTCCCCTATCTCGGGCCCGAGCGTGGGCATCGGCGGGTGGGGCTCGCGCACCTGGTTCTCGCCGTGCTGCTCGTGGCGCTGTCGGGTGTCGTGACGGCGCGCACGATCGTCGCGTTCCTCGCGAGCTGGGAGGTCATGGCCGTGGCGGCGTGGCTCCTCGTGATCTTCGAGCACGAGAAGCGCGACACCTGGGACGCGGGGATGGTGTACCTCGTGCTCACGCACGCCTGCACGCTCGCGCTGATCGGCATGTTCGCAGTCTGGCAGGGAGGCCATGCCGATTGGCGTTTCGCCCAGCTCGCTCGGTCCGCGTCGATCGGACCGGTCGCGACGGGCCTGGTACTGACCCTGGGCCTGGTCGGTTTCGGGATCAAGGCCGGCGCATTCCCCTTCCACTTCTGGTTGCCCGGCGCGCACGCCGCGGCGCCCTCCCACGTCTCAGCGTTGCTCTCCGGGATCATGCTCAAGGTCGGCATCTATGGACTGTGCCGGATGCTCGCCCTGCTCGGGCCGCCGCCCGCCTGGTGGGGCTGGATCGTCCTGCTCATGGGCCTCGCATCGTCGGTGCTGGGTGTGCTCTGGGCGCTCGCGCAGCACGATCTCAAGCGGCTCCTCGCCTACCACAGCGTGGAGAACATCGGCATCATCCTGATGGGGCTGGGCCTCGGGGCGCTCGGCACCGCCTATCACCAGCCCACCATCGCGCTGATCGGAGTCGCCGGCGCGTTGCTCCACACGCTCAATCACGCGCTGTTCAAGAGCCTGTTGTTCCTCGGAGCGGGCGTGGTCGTGCGCGAGACCGGGCACCGGGAGATCGATCGTCTCGGCGGGCTCGGGCGCCGCATTCCGCGCACCGCACTGGCATTCCTGGTCGGGTCCATCGCCATCGTCGGCCTGCCGCCGCTCAATGGTTTCGTGAGCGAATGGTTGATCTTCCGTGGCCTGCTCGGTGCAGGTCTCGCGAGCGGTGGCCTTCGCGTCGCCGTGGTCGTGGCGGCGGGGCTCGCGCTCACGGGCGCGCTGGCGCTCGCCTGCTTCAGCAAGCTCTTCGGAGTCGTCTTTCTCGGGACACCGCGCGACCCGAGCGCCGGGCACCGCGCGCCGGCGGAATCGGCGCTCATCGCCCCACAGGCCGTCCTCGCCGCCTGCTGCATCGTGATCGGCGTCGCGCCGGGGTGGATCGCTCCTCCCGTCGCGCGGATCGCGGGGCTCATCCTTCCTCAGCCCGAGGGGGGCGCCGCGCTGGGGTCGCTGGGCAGCGCGCTTCCGCTCTCGGCGCTCGCGGCGGTGCTGCTCCTGCTCATCGGACTCGGCTGGTCCGCCCGGCAATGGACGCTCGCGCGGCGACCGCAGCGTTCCTCCGCAACATGGGGTTGCGCGTACACGCGCGCGACCGGCCGCATGCAGTACACGGCGTCGTCTTATGCGAGTCCATTGCTGGCGGCGTTCGGCCCCATGTCCGGGATCCAACAGGTGCGGACGCGCGCCTCGTTTCACACCCGGGCGATCGAGCCGATCCTCGATCTGCTCGCCCGCCCGCTCTGGAGCCGGGTCGTGGCGGCGGCGGTCCGGCTCCGTCCGCTGCAGGCCGGCGCCATGAGGTGGTACCTCCTCTACGCCATCCTCTGCCTGCTCGGGCTGCTCCTCTACCTCCAGTTCGCGGGGCTGCCATGACGTTCACGCCGGTCCTCGGTCTGCTGGCGGTGCTGCTTCTTGCCCCCGCACTGCCGGGCATCGCCAATCGCGTCAAGTCCGCGCTCACCGGCCGGCGTGGCGCTCCCATGCTGCAGCTCTACGCAGATCTCGGGAAATCGTGGCGGAAGGGCGTCGTCTACAGTCCGACGACGACGATCCTGTTCCGGCTCGGACCCGTCGTGTTGGTGTGCACGGCGCTCCTGGCTGCGGGCCTCGTGCCGCTCGACGGCACCACCTCGCCGATCCGGTTCACCGGCGATCTCGTCGCGTTCGCAGGACTGCTCGCGCTCGGCCGCTTCATGCTCGTGCTCGCGGCCCTGGACACGGGCTCGAGCTTCGAGGGCATGGGGGCGAGCCGCGAGGTCACGTTCGCCGTGTTCGCGGAGCCGGCGCTGTTCCTCTGCTTCACCGTGTTCGTGGTGGCGACGGGCGACCTTCGGCTGCAGGACATGCTCGGGCAGCCCCTCGCCCACACGTGGCTCGCGACGGCGCCCTCGCTGCTGCTCGGTGCAGCGAGCCTGTTCATCGTCTCGCTCGCCGAGACGAACCGGGTCCCCATCGACGACCCGCTGACGCATCTCGAACTCACCATGGTGCACGAGGTCATGGTGCTCGATCACTCCGGCCCGGACCTGGCGCTCATCCTCTACGCCAGCGCTCTCAAGATGGCGCTGTTCGGGAGCCTGGTCGTGAGAGTGTTCGTTGCGGGCGCGATGGTTTCGGCACCGATGGCGCTCGGACTGCTGCTGATCGGCCTCGTCGTCTATGCGATGGCGGTCGGAGTCGTCGAGTCCGTCATGGCAAGGCTCCGCATGAACCACGTGCCGCAACTGCTGGTTGCAGCATCCGCCACGGCTGGGTTCGGTCTCATCCTTCTCCTGAGGTGAGCTAGCGTGATGCAACCGTCTCACGATGTCCTGCTGCTCCTCGTCGTGCTCACCAATTTCTGGGTGCTTGGCACGACCCGGCTCAGCTCGATGATCCGGGCCGCGGCCATGCAGGGCCTACTGCTCGCCGCGCTTCCGATCGCCCTCTATCCGCACGCCTCGCTGCATATCGTGGGATTGGCGATCGGAACGCTGCTGGTGAAGGCCATCGTGCTGCCCCACTTCCTGACCCGCGCGATCCGCGAGGCCGCCGTGCGTCGCGAGATCGAGCCGCTGATCGGTTTCACCGCGTCCCTGATCCTGGGAGCGGCGGCGGTCGCGTTGGCATTCGCCATCGCGCCCCGGCTCGAACTGCCCGGCACCCCGAGCGGAATGCTCATCCCGGTCGCGCTCTCCACGGTGATCATCGGGCTGCTCGTCCTCACCACCCGGAACAAGGCGCTCACCCAGGTCGTGGGCTACTTGATCCTGGAGAACGGCATTTACGTGTTCGGATTGAGCCAGGCGGAGCGCGTGCCGTTCCTCGTCGAAGTCGGCGTGCTGCTCGACGTCTTTGCGGGCGTGTTCATCATGGGGATCGTGGTGTTCCACATCAATCGCGAATTCGACTCGCTCGATTCGGCGCGCCTGACGGAGCTGCGGGACTGATGCTGCTCCTGACGCTGATCCTGCTCCCGGCCGCGACCGGAGCGGTGGCCTGGCTCTCGCCGTCCGCGCGATGGCGACCCAGGCTGCTCCTGGGGATCGCGGCGATCCACGTCGCGGGCACGGCCTCGCTGTGGTGGACGCAGGATCGGTCCGCACCGGAGGGCTGGCTGGGCGTGGATGCGCTGGGACTGGTCGTGCTGACCGTCGTCAGCCTCGTGTTTCTCGCGGTGTCGCTCTACTCCCTGCGCTTCCTCGAGCACGCGAAAGTCCAGGGCGCGCGGGTGTTCATCAGCTGCCTGCTCGCGTTCCTCTCCGCGGCGACCCTGGTCGCACTCGCGCATCATTTCGCCCTGGTCTGGATCGGCATGGAAGCGACGACGCTGGCGCTCGCGCCCCTCGTGTTCTTCCGACGCGATCGCCGCTCCCTCGAGGCGGTCTGGAAGTACCTGGTCCTGTCCTCCGTCGGTATCGCGCTGGCGTTGTTCGGAACGTTCTTCCTCGCCGCGGCCCAGGTCGAGGGCCGGCCACTCATCCTCGGGGACCTGGTCCAGAACGCCGCGACTCTGCGCCCCGGCCTGCTGCGCGCGGCGTTCGTGTTCCTGCTGGTCGGGTACGGCACCAAGATGGGACTCGCCCCGCTCCACTCGTGGAAGCCCGACACCTATGGTGAAGCCCCGAGCCCGGTCGCCGCACTGATGGCCGGCGCGCTCACCAGTTGCGCGTTCCTCGGCCTGGCGCGCACGGTCGAGGTGATGGCGGCGGCACATCAAGCCGCCTTCATCCGGCCGCCGCTGTTCGCGCTGGGCATCGCCTCGCTCGTCCTCAGCGCCGGCTTCATGATCGGCCAGACCGACCTCAAGCGCCTCCTCGCGTATTCGAGCGTGGAGCACATGGGCATCCTCGCCATCGCGCTCGGGATCGGCGGCGCGGGCGCCTACGGCGCGGCGCTCCACCTGCTCAACAACGGGCTGATCAAGGGCTCGATATTCCTGGCGGTCGGGAATGTCGTGCTCCTCTCGGGAACCTCCGAGGCATCGGCGACGCGCGGAGTACTGCGCCGCGCTCCCTTGACCGGGATCCTGCTGATAGCCGGCCTGTTCGCGGTGACCGGCTCTCCGCCCTTCGGGCTCTTCGTGAGCGAATTCACGATCCTCGGCGCCGCATTCCACGCCGGCCTGACCTGGCTGGCGATCGTCATGCTGCTGCTGCTCGCGATCGTGTTCGTGGGCATGGCGCGCCTGATCCTCGGAGTCGTCTACGGCACGCCCGAGGCTGGGGCTGGCCCCGTGGCCGAGCCGTTCCCGCTCGTGGCGGGTCCGCTGGTCCTGGGCGGCCTCGTGCTGATCCTGGGCCTCTACATTCCCCCCG
>Ga0070688_100000562_pt1 | contig 18826 bp, 20 predicted proteins | sample KBSS13HmetaG_FD_64679 | JGI IMG/M metagenome (GOLD analysis project Ga0070688, IMG submission 64679) | Switchgrass rhizosphere microbial communities from Kellogg Biological Station, Michigan, USA - KBS S1-3H metaG | ecosystem: Host-associated > Plants > Roots > Rhizosphere ...
GGCCCGCGAGGTCCCGCTGGCGATCCAGAAGGGCGTCGAGGACGCCCGCAAGAACTTGATCCGGGTGCCCAAATACGGGAACACCATCACCCACCGCATCATCGGCCGCTTCGGCGCCGGCCACGTCGTCCTGCGGCCGGCCAGCCCCGGTACCGGCGTCATCGCCGGCGGCGGCGTCCGCGCCGTGCTCGAGCTCGGCGGCGTCCGCGACGTCCTCACCAAGAGCATCGGCACCCAGAACCCGATCAACCTCGTCAAGGCGACGATGGACGGCCTGGTCCGTCTGCGGCGGCCGGAGGAGGTTGCCGAGCTGCGCGGGCTGACGATCACGCAGGTTTTGGGAACGGACGGGGGCAACGGGGCCGCGGGTCCTGCCGCCGCAGGGGACCCACCGTCTCCTGCAACCACGCAGGAGACGGTCCCCCCTACGACGTCACCCACGGCAGAGGCCGAGGAGGCAGACGCCGAGCCGTCCGAGGAGGCAGCTGAAGAGGCTGCTTCGGCCGGCGCGGAGGCTGAGAAACAGGAGAGCGGGTCGTGAGCAAGGTGAAGATCGCTCAGATTCGCTCGGCTGCCGGGACCAATCCCAACCAGAAAGCCACCCTGAAGGCGCTGAAGCTGGGGCGGATCGGGAAGACCGCCGAGCTCAAAGACTCCGAGCAGCTGCGGGGTCAGCTGCGGGTCGTCTCGCACCTGGTAGAGGTCGACGGTGGCTGAGAAAAAAGCCGACAAAAAAGCTGAGAAAACCTCTTCAAAAGCATCATCGCGCCGCGAAGAGATCGGTCTCCACAACCTGAAGCCGAAGCCCGGCTCGAAAAGGCCGCGCAAGCGGATCGGGCGCGGCGAGGGCAGCGGCCTCGGCAAGACCTCCGGCCGCGGCCACAAGGGCGCCGGCTCCCGCTCGGGCCGCAAGCGCAAGGCTGGCTACGAGGGTGGGCAGAACCCGATCCACATGCGGATGCGAAAGCTCCGCGGCCCGCACAAAAAGCAGTCGATGCCGTTCGAGAACTTCCGCACCAGGACCCAGGCGGTCAACCTCTCCGATCTCGAGGACCGCTTCGACAGCGGCGCCGAGGTGACGCCGCAGAGCCTGAAGGAGAAGGGCCTGGCCAAGCGCAAGGACCCGGTCAAGGTGCTGGCCCGGGGTGAGATCAAAAAGAAACTCGAGGTCCACGCGCACGCTTTCAGCGCGGCTGCCAAAGAGAAGATAGAGGCGGCCGGCGGTTCCTGTCACACTCTGGAGCCGTAATGCTCAAAACCATTCTCAACGCCTTCAGCGTTGCCGAGATTCGCAAGAAGCTTGCTTTCACGGCGGCGATCCTGGCCCTGTACCGGCTGGGTGCCTACATCCCGGTGCCGGGCGTCGATATCGACGCCGTCAAGGAAATCCAGAGCAACTTCGGCGGTGCCGGCATCCTCGGCTTCCTCAACCAGTTCTCGGGGGGAAGCCTCTCCCGGCTGAGCCTCTTCGCACTGGGGATCATGCCCTACATCACCGCCTCGATCATCCTGCAGCTGCTGACGGTGGTCGTGCCGTCGCTGGAGCGCCTGCAGAAAGAGGGTGAAGTGGGGCAGCAGAAAATCACCCAGTACACGCGCTACCTCACGGTCGGACTGGCTGCCGGGCAGTCGGTCGGCTACGTCTTCCTCTTCCGTTCCTTCGGCAACGAAAGCGGCACCAGCGTCGTTGGCACCCTCACCTTCCCGAAGCTCTTCCTGATCGTCGTCTGCCTGACCGCCGGCTGCACCCTGCTGATGTGGATGGGCGAGCTGATCACCCAGCGCGGCATCGGCAACGGCATCTCGCTGATGATCTTCGCCTCGATCGCCTCCTCGATCGTCCCCGGGCTCTCCAAGTGGTGGAACAACCCGGATCAGGTCTTCATCGTGATGATGCCCTTCATCGCCCTGGCGGTGATCGTCGCGATCGTCTTCGTCCAGGAGGGTCAGCGACGGATCCCGGTTCAGTACGCGAAACGGGTCGTGGGGCGGAAAATGACCTCGGGCGGCTCGACCTACCTGCCGCTGCGCGTCAACATGGCCGGCGTCATCCCGGTCATCTTCGCCGCCTCGATCATGGCCTTCCCCTCGACCGTGGGCCAGATGCTGAACACGAACGCGGCGCTCGACTTCGCCGCCTTCTTCGGTCCCAACAAGTGGGCCTACGTGGTCGGCGAGATCTTCTTCATCATCGTCTTCACCTACTTCTACACCGCGGTCACCTTCAACCCGGTCGACCAGGCGGACAACCTGAAGAAATACGGCGGCTTCATTCCGGGCGTGCGCCCCGGGCGGCCGACGGCCGAGTACCTGGACAAAATTTTGTCACGACTGACCTTCCCCGGCGCCCTCTACCTGGGCGCGGTGGCGGCACTGCCGACGATCCTGATCAGCCAGACCTCGGCCAACTTCTACTTCGGCGGCACCTCCATCCTGATCGTGATCGGCGTCGCGCTGGATACGGTCAAGCAGTTGGAGGCGCAGCTGATGATGCGCAACTACGAGGGCTTCCTCAAATAGGCTGCCCTCCTAGATGTCCGAGCTGAATCTCGTCCTCCTCGGCCCTCCCGGTTCCGGCAAGGGAACTCAGGGGGAGCGCCTCAACGAAGATCTGCGGTTGCCCTACTACGCAACCGGGGACATCCTCCGCGGCGCGGTGCGCGACGAAACCGAGCTGGGGCGGACGGCGAAGGAGTACATGGACCGCGGGGATCTGGTCCCGGACGAGGTGATCGTCGGCGTGATCGCCGAGCGGATCGACTCCAGCGAGGCCCGCGACGGCTTCATCCTCGACGGCTTCCCGCGGACGACGCCGCAGGCCGAGGCGCTCGACGCCAAGCTCGGCGATCTGGGCCGGACGGTGACCGCGGTCCTGCTGATCGACGTCTCCGACGACGAGGTGGTCCGCCGGCTCGGCGGCCGCCGTACCTGCGAGGCCAACGGGCACGTCTTCCACGTCGACTTCGAACCTCCCAAGGAGGAGGGCGTCTGCGACATCGACGGCTCGCCGCTGATCGTTCGCGACGACGACAAGCCCGAAGTGATCCGCAAGCGCCTCGAGACCTACCACGAGAAGACCGAGCCGCTCGTCTCCTACTACGACAGCCGCAGCGTCCTGCGCCGGATCGGCGGCGAGGCGCCGCCGGAAGAGGTGGCGGAGGAGATCCGCCGCACCCTGGCGACGCTGCGGATGGAGCAGGACGAGATCGTCTAGCTCGCTGCCGCTGGTCCACCGTGGCTGACCATTAGCGTGTACCGGATGATCATCAAAAAGACGCCGGAGCAGGTCGAGAAGATGGCCGCCTCAGGGGAGGTCCTCGTCCGCTGCCTGAAGATGCTGGCGTCGAAGGCGCGGCCGGGGACGACCACCGCCGAGCTCGACGCCGCCGCCGAGAAGTTCATCCGCTCGCAGGGTTGCGAACCGGCCTTCAAGGGCTACCGCGGCTTCCCGGGGTCGATCTGCGCTTCGCCCAACTCGATGGTCGTCCACGGCATCCCCGATGGCTACCAGCTGAAGCGCGGCGACGTGCTCTCGATCGACGTCGGCGTGATCAAGGACGGCTGGGTCTCCGACGCGGCGATGACTTTGCCGATCGGGCCGGTCAGCGCGGAGGCTCAGAAGCTGCTCGAGGTGACGAAAGCCTCGCTCTTCGCCGGGGTCGAGCAGATGCGCCCCGGCAACCACCTCGGCGACGTCTCCGCGGCGATCCAGCGCAGCGTCGAGTTGGAAGGCCTCTCGATCATCCGTACCCTCGTCGGCCACGGCATCGGCAGGGACATGCACGAGGAACCGCAGGTGCCGAACTTCGGCGACCCCGGCCGCGGTCCGGAGCTGGAGGAGGGGATGGTGCTGGCGATCGAGCCGATGGTCAACGCCGGCGGTCCGCTGGTGCGGATGGGCGACGACGGCTGGGCCGTCTACTCAGAAGACGGATCCCTGGCCGCCCATTTCGAGTTCACCGTCGCGGTCACGCCGGAGGGCCCGCGCGTCCTCACGCCTTGGCACGAGGGCGATCCGGCTTAATCCAATTCAGGCGGCGGTGGCGGAGCTAGCCGCCAGAGGATTCGACTCGCCGGGAATCAGCTTGCGGTGGGCGATCCAGCCCTGGAAGTTGCCGCTCCACTCGCCCTGCTCGAGCTCGCCCGGGGTCATCGGGCGGGCAACGTGCTCCATCGGCGACATGTGGCCGCTTTCCGCCAGGCGCTCGTAGAGGGTGACGTCGGCGGCGAGGTCGCGGGTGCCGTCGTGGGTCAGGTAGCTGACCCGAGCACAACGGCCAATCGAAATCTTCGCCAGCTCCTCCGCCGAGGACGCCTCTTCGCGCTCGGCCTCACCGACCAGGGGCAGGTGCCATTCGCTGGGCTCCAGGCGGGTGGGGACGGAACGCTCGAGCGCCTCGCGCATCTTCGTCGCGATCAGGCGGATCTCAGGCTGGGCGTCGGGATGGCAGCGGAGGTTGAAGAAGTTGTCCCAGGTCGTCGCGGAGACGATCACGGTGTGCCACATGAACGGCTCCAGCAAGCGGTTGGCGACCTGCTTGTGGACGTTCAGCCACTCGGCCGGCGGTTCCTTCAGCGAGTCTTGCGCCGCCTCGAGGCAAGCGCGGAGGTCGTCGTAGCCGGCGACGTTGGCGGGGCTCGTGATCAGGGCGAGCACGTGGCGGACGGCGTCGTCGCGGGCCCTCAGCCACTCGGCTTCGGCGGCGTCGCGGGCCGCTCCGCTCAGCGCCGGCCCCGCCTGCATTCCCGGCTTGTTGGAGCCGAACTCGATCGGCACGTAGGGATCGTCGAGCAGACGCCGCAGCTGTTTGGCGACCGGAATCGCCCGCGAGCTGGCGCTGTTGCGGGAGAAGACGCGGTGGGTGTTGAACTCGGCGAGGACGAAGCGGGGGAAGGTGGCCTCGAGCGTGGTCAGCCGGTGCCCGGCGGGTGAGACTGAGTCGGCGAGGACTTTGGCGGCGAAACCCATCGGTCCCGGACACTCTGCCACCCGGCGAAGACGGCAACAAGTCCGAGGAGGGGCGTAAATTGGGAGCTGGCAGGCACGCCTGACGCGGGCGTCGCCCAAGACACGTCCCTGCTATCTTTCCTCGTCGGCCTTGTAGGCCGGTTGGTTCATCCTGCCGTCCGATTCATGGGGCGCGTGGGAATCCTGTTGTCAAGACGAGATCCGGAGCAATGAAGGTTCGAGCTTCCGTTAAGCCGATGTGCGAGAAGTGCAAGGTAATCCGCCGAAACGGGGCGGTCCTGGTGATCTGCCAGAACCCGCGCCACAAGCAGAGGCAGGGCTAGCGTGGCACGCATCGCCGGCATCAACATCCCGGTCGCCAAACGGACCGAAATCGGGCTCACCTACATCTTCGGGATCGGCCAGTCGACGGCACAGCAGATCCTCAAAGAGACGGGCGTCGATCCGAACACCCTGGTCAAAGACCTGACCGAGGACGAGGTGATGAAACTTCGCGAGGCGGTCGAGAACCGCGAGGTCGAGGGCGACCTGCGCCGCGAGCGCTCGCAGAACGTAAAACGGCTGATGGAGATCGGCTCCTACCGGGGCCTGCGCCACCGTCGCGGCCTGCCGGTCCGGGGCCAGCGGACGAAGACCAACGCCCGCGGCCGCAAGGGCCCGCGCCGCCTCAGCGTCGCCGGCAAGCGCAAGGTATAGGGGGCCCGAGATGGCTGAGAAAAAACCCGCCAAAGGGCGCACGCGGCGCCGCGTCAAAAAGAACGTCACCTACGGGCAGGCGCACATCAAGACTTCCTTCAACAACACGATCGTCACCCTCACCGACACCGACGGCAACGTGATCGCCTGGGAGTCGGCCGGCTCGGCCGGGTTCAAAGGCTCGCGCAAGTCGACTCCGTTCGCCGCCCAGGTGACGGCCGACGCCGCCGCCAAAAAGGGCATGGAACACGGCTTGGAGCGGGTCGAGGTCTTCGCCAAGGGCGCCGGCTCTGGCCGCGAGACGGCGATCCGCTCGCTGCAGGCCGCCGGCCTCGACGTGACCACGGTCAAGGACGTCTCCCCGCAGGCGCACAACGGCTGCCGCCCGAAGAAGCGGAGGCGGGTCTAGTGGCTCGCGATACCGCCCCGCAGTGCAAGCAGTGCCGGCGCGAGGGCCAGAAACTCTTCCTCAAGGGTGAGCGCTGCTTCACCGACAAGTGCGGCGTCGAGCGTCGCTCCTACCCGCCCGGCGAGCACGGCCGCGGTCGTTTGCGGCAGTCGGAGTACCGCGTCCAGCTGCGCGAGAAGCAGAAGACCCGCCGCTACTACCAGGTGCTGGAGAAACAGTTCCGCGCCTACTACGAAAAAGCCGCCCGTCAGGAAGGCGTCACCGGCGAGAACCTGCTGCGGCTGCTCGAGTCCCGCTTCGACAACGTGCTCGTCCGCCTCGGTTTCGCCGCTTCACGGCGCCAGGCGCGGCAGCTGATCACCCACGGCCACTGGCAGATCAACGGCCGCCGGGTCAACATTCCCTCTTACCAAGTTCGTCCCGAGGACATCATCTCGATCAAGGCCGGATCGTCCGCCACCGACACGATCCAGCGGGCCACCGAACTCGTCTCGACGGTTCCGGCCTGGCTGCAGGCCGATCACGATGCCCTCACCGCCAAGGTCCTGCGCTACCCCGAGCGCTCCGAGATCTCGGCGCCGGTTCAGGAGCAGCTGATCGTCGAGCTGTACTCCAAGTAGTCCGGAACCCCATCTCAGAACACGCAACGAAGGAACTCATGACCACTGATTTCCAGGTCCCCCGCATCACCTCCGAGAAAATCGATGACCGCCGCGGCACGTTCACGATCGAGCCGCTCGACAAGGGCTTCGGTTACACGTTCGGCAACAGCCTTCGCCGCGTCCTGCTCTCCTCGCTCGGCGGCGCCGCCATCACCAGCGTCCGCATCGAGGGCGTCGCGCACGAGTTCTCGACCGTCCCCGGCGTCAAAGAGGACGTCACCGACATCGTCCTCAACCTCAAGGACCTGGTCGTCCGCATGCACACCGATGCCGACGAGGTCGAGGCTCCCCTGGTCGCCACCGGCCCCGGCGAGGTGAAGGCGAAGGACATCGACCTTCCCTCCGGCGTCGAGATCCTCAACCCCGACGCGCCGATCGCGACGCTCGAGAAAAAAACCAAACTCGAGGTCTACCTGACGATCGGTCGCGGTCGCGGCTACTCGCCGGCCGAAGAGAACAAGTCCGACGAGCAGCCGATCGGCGTGATCCCGATCGACTCGATCTTCTCGCCGATCCGTCGCGCCTCCTACGCGGTCGCCGCCGCCCGCGTCGGCCAGCGGACCGACTTCGACAAACTGACGCTCGACCTCGAGACCGACGGTTCGATCGAGCCCGGGGCGGCGCTGCGCGAAGCCTCCGAGATCCTGATCAAGAGCCTGGCGATCTTCACCGACGCCGACCGGGTGGAAGAGCTGACCGCGCGCGAGCCCGCCCCACCTGTCGCCAGCGACGGCTTCTCGTCGGCAGGCGAGAACGGCGGCGCCGCCAGCAACGGCCTCGACGAGATCCTGATCGAGGAGCTCGAACTCGGCGTCCGCTCCTACAACTGCCTCAAGCGCGCCGGCGTCCAGACCGTCGGCGACCTCGTGCGCAAGTCGCGCGCGGAACTGAACGCGATTCCGAACTTCGGTCAGAAGTCGATCGAGGAAGTAATCGAGACCCTGCACTCCCGCGGCCTCGATCTTCAGGCAGACTAAGGGCGCGAACCAGGGAGAGCGGAGGATCCGGTGCGGCACAAAAAGAAGCGCAACAAGCTCAGCCGCGACAAGGCGCATCGGTCGGCCCTGCTCTCGAACCTCTCCAAGCAGCTGATCGAGCACGAGCGGATCCAGACCAGCCAGGCCAAGGCCAAGGCGGTCAAGCCGGAAGTGGAGAAGCTGATCACGCTCGCCAAGCGCGGCGATCTGCACGCCCGCCGCCAGGCGCTGGCGACCCTCCACAACGACAAGTTCATCGTCCACAAGCTGTTCGACGAGGTCGGCCCGCGCTACGCGACCCGGCCCGGCGGGTACACCCGCATTGTGAAGTTGGGTCCGAGGAAATCGGATTCGACCGAGATGGTCTTTCTCGAGTTGGTCTAGTCGTAGCTGACTGACTCTAGGTAGAGGCCGTGCGGTGGGGCGGTGTCTCCTGCTGCGGTGCGTGGCGCTCCTTCTAGGAGCTCGATGAAGTTCGCGACGGTGCGACGGGCGGAGGCGACTTCCAGCTGGGTGCCGACCAGGACTCGGACCATGTTGCGCATGAAGGCGTCGGCGGTGATTTGGAAGTTGAGGATGTCGCCTTCCTGAGACCAAGAGGCGGCGACGATGTCGCGGTCGAAGCGGACGTGGTCGGTTTGGGTGGGGGTGAAGGCGGTGAAGTCGTGGGTGCCCTTGAGGGCGCTGGCGCAGGCTTGCAGGGCCTCGTGATCGATCCGGTGGGGCCACCAGAGGGCCTTGCCCTGCTCGAAGGGGCTGGGAGCAGAGCGGGCTAGGAGGCGGTAGCGGTAGCTGCGGGATTTGGCGTCGTAGCGGGCGTTGAAGCCATCGGCGACGACGGCGGCACTGGTGACGGCGACGTCGTCGGGGGCGAGGCCGTTGAGGCGGCGCGCGAGGTCTTCGGGCGGGTTGGTGCCGGTCTCGAAGCTCGCTACCTGCCCGAGGGCGTGGACGCCAGTGTCGGTGCGGCCGGCGACGGTCAGTTCGGTGGGCTCGCGCTGAACCGTCTCCAGCGCCGCCTCTAGCTCTCCTTGCACCGTGCGCAGCCCCGGTTGCCGCGCCCAGCCTCGGAAACCGGCCCCGTCGTATTCGATGTCCAGCCGCACCGTGGGCACGGCGCGCAGTATCCCCGACCCGCCTCCTAGAATCGGTCTGGTGCGCATCCTCCTCACCAACGACGACGGCATCTCGGCGCCGGGGCTGCAGGCCGCGCGGCGGGCGCTGGTCGAGCTCGATGACGTCGAGGTCGACGTCATCGCCCCCGACTCGAACCGCAGCGCGATCGGGCGCGGGATCACCACCCGCTCGCCGCTCAGCGTCGAGGAGGTCAGCTTCGACGACGGCCGGGTCGGCTACGCGACCGCCGGCACCCCGGTCGACTGCGTCCGCTTCGCCGAGCTCGGCCTCGTCGGCGGCCGGCCGGACCTGATCGTCTCCGGGATCAACCACGGCGCCAACCTCGGCGACGACATCACCTATTCGGGCACGGTGGCGGCGGCGCTGGAGGGGATCGTCCTCGGCATCCCGGCGATCGCCGTCTCCCAGCAGTCCTCGGCCGGCGGCCTCGGCTACGTCAGCGGCCGGTTCGACTTCACCGTCGCCGCCCCCTTCACCGCCCAGCTGGTCAGCCGCCTGCGCGAGGAGGCGATGCCGGAGGCGACGCTGATCAACGTCAACTGCCCCTCCCGCGAGCCGACCGGAATCGAGGTGACGAAGCTCGGCAAACGGATCTACAACGACGAGCTGAAGCTGGTCGAGGAGAAGGACGGCCGCCGTCACTACGAGATCTACGGCTGGCAGCCCGGCTACGAGGAGGTCGAGGGGACCGATCTCCATGCGATCGCCGAAGGGCGGATCGCGGTCACCCCGATCCACTTCGACCTCACCGACCACGGCGGTCTCGAGCGGCTGCGCAGTTGGGGGTTCGAGGAGATGCTGGCCAGCGCCGCGACCGCGTGAGCTCCGTCCCCGAGCAACGCGCGCAGGAGCTGCGGGAGCTCCTCGCCCACCACAACCACCTCTACTACGTCCTCGACGACCCGCAGATCGGCGACGACGAGTACGACGCGCTGCTCGACGAGCTGCGGGTGCTGGAGAAGGAATACCCGGAGCTGGCGACGCCGGACTCGCCGACCCAGCGGGTGGGGGCGGCGCCGCTGGAGCAGTTCGAGCCGGTCGAGCACGCCGAGGCGATGCTCTCGCTCGGCAACGCCCGCAACGAGGAGGAGCTGCGGGCCTGGGAGAACCGGCTCGCCAACTACCTCAAGCGCCTCGACATCACCGCCTCGGAGTTCAGCTACACGACCGAGCCGAAGATCGACGGCCTCGCCGTCACCCTCACCTACGAGAACGGGGTGCTGGTCCGCGGCGCCACCCGCGGCGACGGCCGGGTCGGCGAGGACGTGACCCAGAACCTGCGGACGATCGGCTCGGTGCCGCTGAAGATGAAAGGCAAGGCACCGGAGCTGATCGAAGTGCGCGGCGAGGCCTACCTGCCGATCGCCGCCTTCAAAGCGCTGAACGAGCGCCGCGCCGAGGCCGGCGAACCGACCTTCGCCAACCCCCGCAACTCGGCCGCCGGCTCGATCCGCCAGCTCGACCCGAAGCTGGCCGCCGAACGGCCACTCTCGACCTGGTTCTACGGGATCGGCGCGGTGAGCGGGATCGACCTGCCGACCCATATGGCCGAGGTCGAATGGCTGCAGGAGAAGGGGTTCAAGGTCAACCCCGACACCGACCATCACAAGGGAGTGGAGGGGGTCGTCAAGCGCTGTCACTGGTGGGAGGAGCGGCGCGACGAGCTCGACTACGAGATCGACGGCGTCGTCGTCAAGGTCGACGAGAAGGGGCTCTGGCGCGAGCTCGGCGTCGTCGGGCGCGAGCCGCGCTGGGCGATCGCCTGGAAGTTCCCGCCGACGACCGCGACGACGAAGCTGAACCGGGTGGTCTGGAACGTCGGCCGCACCGGGCACCTCGTCCCCTTCGCGATGCTGGAGCCGGTCCACGTCGGCGGCGTCACGGTCACCACCGCCACGCTGCATAACGAGGAGGACCTGGCGCGCAAGGACGTGCGCGAGGGCGACGAGGTGGTGGTGATGCGGGCCGGCGATGTGATCCCGCAGGTCGTCTCGCCGCGGCTGCCGCGCAAGCAGAAGGGGGCGCGGAAGCCGAAGCCGCCGAAGAGGTGCCCGGCCTGCGGGACCGAGACGGTCAAACCCGAGGACTCCGTCTTCACGATCTGCCCCAACCGCCGCGGCTGCCCGGGCCAGTCCTTCCAGGCCGTCAAACACTTCGTCAGCAAGGGCGCGATGGACATCGACGGCTTCGGCGAAAAGCAGGCTTCGCGCTTCCTCGGCGAGGGGCTGATCGCCGACGTCGCCGATATCTACGACCTCACTGAGGAGCAGCTGGTCGCGCTCGACCGCTTTGGCGAGACCTCGGCCAGGAACCTGATCGCCTCGATAGCGGGGTCGAAGCGGCGGCCCTTCAAACGCGTGCTCTACGCGCTCGGCCTCCCCGGCGTCGGCTACGTCACCGCCGAGGCCCTGGCCGACCACTTCGGCTCGATCGACGCCCTCCACGAGGCCGATCCGGAGGCGATCGAGGAGGTCGAGGGGGTGGGGCCGATCATGGCGGTGCAGATCAACGAGTCGCTGACCGACGAGGCGACCTGGGCGCTGGTCGAGAAGCTGCGCGAGAAGGGCCTGCGCCTGGAAGCCGATCCCTCCGAACGGCGCCAGCAGGGCGGCCCGCTGGAAGGGAAGACCGTCGTCCTCACCGGCACCCTGCCGGTGCTGACCCGGGAGGAGGCGGCGGCCCTGGTCAAGTCGGCCGGCGGCAAGGTCACCAACTCGGTCTCGAAAAAAACCGACTACGTCGTCGCCGGGGACAACCCGGGGTCGAAGCTCGCCAAAGCGGAGAAATTCGGCACCGAGATCCTCGACGAAGGGGCGCTGCGGGAGCTGGTCGGCTCTCAGTAGCCGGCGACGGCGCCGGCGATTCGGTCCTGATCGAGGTGGGCGAGGCTGAGGCTGCCGACGCCGTTCATCAGGATCGAGAAGGCCATGATCCGACCGCTGCGGTTGAAGCAGTAGCCGGAGAGGTTGCTGACGCCGGTGATCGTCCCGGTCTTGGTGCGGCAGCGGCCGTAGGCGGCGGTGCCCTGCATGCGGTCGTCGACGGTGCCCTCGTGGCCGGCGAGCGCCAGGTCCTGGATGAAGTCGTCGCCGGCGGGATCCTGGCGCATCGCCAGCAGCAGGCTTACCACCTGGCGCGGGCTGGCGCGGTTGCCGCGGGTGAGGCCGGAGCCGTCGATCGCCTGGACGCCGGAGCCGTGGGAGCGGGCGAAAGCCTCGACCACAGCGGCTCCCGCGGCCGTGGTGCCGGCGCCGCCGAGGCGCGCGCCCAGGAGCTTGATCAGCATCTCGGCGAAGAAGTTGTCCGACCAGACGTCGGTGGTGTCGACGATGCGGTCGAGGGTGGGGGACTGCACCAGCGCGACCCGTTCGGCGTAGGCGGGCGTCGTTCGCAGCGCCACCTGGGTCGGGACGCTGACCCCGGCCGCGCGCAGCGAGCCCGCCAGCTTCGTGGCCGCCAGCTTCGCCGGGTCGGAGGAGAAGCCGCTGGAGCTGGTCGAGCCGCGGAAGCCGGAGTTGAAGGCGAGGCCGGAAAGGGGGCCGATGTAGCTGCTGGTCGCGTAGCCGGAGTCGGCGACCCCGCGGAGGCGGTCGAAGACGGTGTCGTCGGCGTAGAGGCGACCGGTCACCGAGGTGATCCCAGCGGCCTTGATCTGCGGCGTCAGCGCCAAGAGGTTGGTGCCGAGGCCGGCCAGGTAGCCGTTGTAGAAGCCGGGGGTCCCCAGGGTCGGATCGCCGCCGCCCTGCAGGTAGAGGCTCCCGTGCAGGACCCCGTTGGCGTCGATGCGGCCGTCGCGGAAGACCTTGGTCGGGATCCGGGTTTCCGGACCGAGCTGTGAGAGCACGGTCGCCGTCGTGAACAGCTTCATGTTCGAGGCGAGCATCCGTGGGCGTCCCGGCGCCTTCGCGCAGACGGTCTTCCCGGATTCGGCGTCGACGACGAGCAGGCCGGCGGCGCTGCCGCCGCCCTGGCCGAGCCAGGCGCGCATCTGGTCGCAGCTGGCGCCGGCCTGCGCGGAGCCGGCCAGGAGCAGGAAAAGGCCTGCTGAGGCGCCCAAAAAGAGGAGCAGGATGCGTTTCACCTGGTTTTCCAACACCGAAGACGTGGAAGGTAGCGGTCGAGGATGACCTCCAGCCCTGGAATACTGCACGTATGGGTGAAGTCGTAGACATCGAGTCCAAACCGCGAAAGCGGAAAGGCCGGCGCAAAAAGCCCTCGAAGACCGCCCTCGTCCTCGGCGGCGGCGGCTTCACCGGCGGCGTCTACGAGATCGGCGCCCTGCGGGCGCTCGATTTGCTGGCGGTCAACAGCACCGTCAACAACTTCGACGTCTACGTCGGTACCAGCGCCGGCTCCTTCGTCGCCTCGATGCTCGCCAACGGCGTCACGCCCGAGGAGATGATGCAGGTGATCAACGAGCGGGTCCCCTCGGACCTCGACGACCTCGACCTCAGCCGCGTCCTCAAACCGAACTACCTCGGCTTCCTCAGCAAAGCGGCGGCGCTGCCGCTGCGGACCGCCCAGCTGCTGCGGCAGCTGACCCGGATCGGCGAGCTCTCGATGATCGACATCGGCGTCGGCCTCGCCGAGGCGCTGCCGGCCGGTCTCTACAGCGGCCGCGGCCTCTCCGATTACGTCGAAGAAGCGCTCACCGACCCCGCCCGTGTCAACGATTTCCGCCTCCTCGACAACGAGCTTTACCTGACCGCGACCGACCTCGACACCTGCGAGCGGATCGTCTTCGGCGAAGAGGGCTGGAGCGACGTGCCGATCTCGAAAGCGGTCGAGTGCTCGACCTGCCTGCCGATCGTCTACAAGCCGGTCGACCTGAAAGGAAGGCAGTTCGTCGACGGCGGCATCCGCTCGACCACCAACGTCGACATTGCGGTCGAGAAGGGCGCCAAGTTCATCGTCGTCGTCAACCCGCTGGTGCCATATGTCAACGACTTCCAGAACACGATCCCGACCGTGACCGGCCGCCGCGTGCGCCGCGTTTCCGACATGGGGCTGCCGGCGATCGCCAATCAGACCTTCCGCCTGATCGCCCACCAGCGACTGCACCAGGCGGTCGAGCAGTGGCAGGAGAAATACCCCGGCGTCGACATCGTCCTGCTCGAGCCCGAGCCGACCGACGAGCTGATGTTCGGCACCCCGATCATGGACTACTCGCGGCGCCTGAAGATCGCCAAGCACGGCTTCGAAACCGTCACCGCCACCCTCGCCAAGGACTACGACCGCTACAAGGAGCTGGCCGAGCGCCACGGCCTCGAAATCTCCGAGCGCCGCGTCCGCCGCGTCGTCGAGCAGGCGACAGACGAAGAGCCCGAGGAGATGTCGACCTGGCGGCGGGTGCTGGAGCAGACCACCTCGGTCCTGCTGCGGCAGAGCGGCGAGGCCTCCTAGCTAGTAGTTCAGGCAGGGCCGCGGTTGCGGCTCAGGCCGCGTAGAGCTGCTCGATCGCGCCCTCGTGCTTCTGGGCGACGACGGCGCGCTTGACCTTCAGGGTCGGCGTCAGCTCGCCGGACTCCTGGGAGAGGTCGTGGGGGAGGATCGAGATCTTCTTCACCTGCTCGACGCGGGCGAAGTTCTGGTTGATCTTCTCGACGTGGGCCTCGATCGCGGCCTTGACGTCGGGGTTCTGGGCAAGCTGGGCGGGGTCCTCGGGGAGTTTGTGCTCCTGGGCGTATTTGACCGCCTCTTCGGGGTCGAGGGTGACCAGGGCCACCAGGTAGGGGCGGCGGTCGCCGACGACGACGCACTGGGAGACCAGCGGGTGCTGCTTGATTTCGGCCTCGAGGTTGGCGGGGGTGATGTTCTTGCCGCCCGCGGTGATGATGATGTCCTTTTTGCGGCCGGTGATCTTGATGAAGCCGTCGGGCTCGACCTCGCCGATGTCGCCGGTGTGGAGCCAGCCGTCGACGATCGTCTCCCGCGTCGCCTCCGGGTTCTTGTGGTAGCCCTGGAATACGTTGGGGCCCTTGACGAGGATCTCGCCGTCATTGGCGATCTTCACCTCGCAGCCCGGGAACGGTTTGCCGATCGTCCCCACCTTGAAGTCCTCGGGCGTCGAGATCGTCGCCGCGGTCGAGGTCTCGGTCATCCCCCAGCCCTCGAGCACGAGGACGCCGGCGGCGTCGAAGAAGCGGAGGATCTCCGGGTTGATCGGGGCGGCACCGGAGACCGCGAGGCGGATCCGTCCGCCGAAGAGGTTGCGGATCTTCGACAGCACCTGCTTGTCGGCGAAGTCGTAGGAGCGCTGCAGGAGGAAGCCGGGCTTACGGCCGCTGTGTTCGGCTTCGCGCATCTTGGCTCCGGTCTTGATCGACCAGTTGAAGACCCGCTTTTTGAGGCCGCCCTCTTTCTCGATCGCGCTCGTCGCGGCGGTGTAGATCTTCTCGAAGATGCGCGGCACCGAGGGGAAGTAGGTCGGTTTCACTTCCGCCAGATTCGGGAGGATCTTCAGCGGATCCCGCTCCCAGTAGGCGATCGTGGTGCCGAGGTCGAAGCTGCCGAGCTGGATCAGCAGGGCGAAGGAGTGGGCGAGCGGCAGGTAGAGGTAGGTGAGGTCCTCGTCTTCGATGACGCTGACCTCGTTGACCATGTCCAGCATCGCCCGGTAGTTGCCGTGGCTGATGATGCAGCCCTTCGGCGGCCCGGTGGTGCCGGAGGTGTAGATGAAGGTGCAGATGTCCGCCGGCGTGACCGCCTCGTAGAGCGTCTTCCAGGTGGCGTCGTCGCCACCGGCGCCTTTGGCGGCGAGATCCTCCATCGAGATCGCGTCCTCGGCGCTGCCGGTCATCAGGACGATGTGCTCGAGCTGGGGCAGCTGGTCGCGGACCTCCCGCACCTTCTCCAGCTGTTCGGCGTCCTCGACGACGACCACCTTGGAGTCGGAGTTCTCGAGCACGTAGCGGCACTCCTCCGGCGAGTTGGTCTGGTAGATCGGCACCACCGTGGCGCCGATCGAGAGCGCGGCGAAGTCGAAGTAGGTCCACTCGGGGCGGGTGTTGCCGAGGATCGAGACCCGATCGCCTTTCTCGACCCCGAGCGTCACCAGGCCGAAGGCGAGGGGGCGGACGATCTCGGCCACCTCGTCGAAGGTGCGGTCGACCCAACGGTCGCCGTCCTTGAACTTGACCGCGACGGCCGGGCCGTACATCTCCGCCGCGCGCGGCAGCAGATCCGCGATCGTTTTCGAGTTGGTACCTCTCCCCGACATCTGCCGGGGGAGTCTAGTTCAGCGCCGCGTTCGGGGCGAGGACTGGCCGGGCGGGGCGGTGGGGATGGTGCGCAGCGAGGTTTCGAAGAGCGTTCGGTCGATCCGGCCGTGATAGATCGGCACCCCCATCTCGACGCATTTACCGATCACCTCCTGTCGCTCCATCTGCAGCTGATCGGCGAGCTGGGCGGGGGTGAGATGATGGGCCATCGATGACCTCCCGGTCGTGAGAAGTGGGTAGGAGCCATATTCCTCACGCGGCGATGGCCTGTCAACCGTGGAAGCCCGCAGCTTGCGGAATCGGCCGAACGGAGCGGCCCGCGATAATGCCCGTCGATGTCCTCTGAAGTCGCCGTCAAGCCGCTGCCCCGCCGGGGCAGGTTCTGGGTCGTCGCCCTGCTTCTGGCGGGCCTCTTCGCCCTCAGTTACGCGATCGTCAACATCTCGACCCAGAAGGCGGACAAGGGAGTCGTCCACGTCGCCGGCATCTCCGAAGCCCAGGAACTGTTCGGCGGCGTCCCCCAGGAAGGCGACCGGCTCGGATCCAACGACGCCCCGGTGTCGATCCAGGTCTTCAACGACCTGCAGTGCGCGAGCTGCCGCGAAGACTTCCTCAGCACGATCCCCGGTCTGATGGAACCGTACGTGCGGCCGGGCGACGTCAAGCTCCTCTACCGCCACTACTCAAACGCGGAAACGGCGCAGGAGCTCGGTTTCTACGGCGCTGAGGCCGCAGCCGAACAGGGCTACGGCTGGCAGTACATCTACCTCTTCTTCCGCAGCCAGGAAGAAGCGAAGCGTTTCCGCACCACCAAGCTCTTCGAAGGCTTCGAGAGCTCGATCGCCGGTGGGGTCGAGGAACTGGAAATCGAAGAATGGAAGCGGGCGGTCGAAGCGGCCAAGGCCTCTGGCAGCGCGATCCAGAAGCGGCTCGAAGGCTACGAGGAACTCGGCCGCCAGCTCGGCATCCGCTACGGGCAGGCGATGATCGTCAACGGCCCCAACGGGACCAGGACGCTGCAGGAAGGGCCGACGCTCGCCGAAGTGAAGCGGGCGATCGCCGCGGTCGAGTGACGCCGGGCGCCGTCACTGCTTAAAAGGTATTGATTACCTGATGCTCCTTCTATAGGTTCGGGAGGACCCCAGCCCCGCTTGAGCGCGGAACCGGAAGGAGCAGGCATGCCCGCGGACCTCGATCTGCTGGAAGAAGTGCTGCGTGAAGTGGGCTCTGAAAACCTGCGCGACGCGCTCCGGGAGATGGTCACCGAACCGGATTTCGTGGGCGTGATCGGCGAACAGGAAGTGCGCCAGCTCGCCAGCCTGGGCGGGCTGAGCCTGGAAGCAGTGCTGTTGGTCCTGACCGAAGTGGCGAAGGTCTACGCCCAGCCTCAGATCTCCGGCTTCCACGTCGGGGCGATAGCGCAGGGCTCGTCCACCAACGCCTTCTACCTGGGGGCGAACATGGAGTACGCCGGGGCCGCCCTCTCCTTCACCCTGCACGCCGAGCAGGCCGCCACCGCCAACGCCTGGCAGCACGGCGAGGCGGGCCTGGTGGTGCTCGCCTGCAACGAGGCGCCCTGCGGCTACTGCAGGCAGTTCCTCTACGAGATCACCACCGCCCCGAAACTGGTGCTGCTGCTGCGAGGGAAAAAGCCGCAGCTTCTGACCAAGTTCCTCCCCGAACCGTTCGGGCCCAAAGACCTCGAAGTGGAACCGGGCGAAGAACTGATGAGCCCCCAGGACCATGGCCTGGAACTGGAAGTCGCGAGCCAGGATGCCGCCGTGCTGGCGGCGCTTTCCGCGGTCAACGGGAGCTATGCCCCGCTGCCTTACACGAAGCCCTCCCCATGTTACGCCGGCGTCGCGGTCGAAACGGACTCTGGGGCGGTCTTCACCGGGCGGTTGGCGGAGAACGCCGCTTTCAACCCCAGCCTCTCGCCGTTGGAGGCGGCGATGTCCATGTGGAACTTCGGCTCTGCTGCCGGCGATTCACCGAAGCGGGTGGTCCTGGTCCAGGCGCAGGGAGCGATCGGCGATCAGGCGAGCGCCACCGAGGCCGTGGTCGCCTCGCTGCAGAGCTCGGGGCCGGTGGCCTTCGAGCAGCACGTGGCTGTGCCCCCTGAGGGCGGCTAGCTAGGCGACGCGGCGCAGGCGCGCCCGCTGCCCGATCACGTCGCGCCACTCCGAGTCGACGATGTGGGCGGGGGAGGTCGTCGCCATGAAGCTCCCGAGGACCGCGGCGAGCCCCTCCGGGTCTTCGAGGTTGGGGAAGTGGGCAGCGCGGGGGAGGGTCTCGAAGCGGCAGTTGGGGATCGAGTGCTGGGCCTCGAGGCCGTGCTTGAGCGGGATCGTGCGGTCGCGCTCCCCCCAGACGATCAGGGTCGGCATCTCGCCCAGCAGGTAGAGGCGGTCGCGAGCGCTCACCCTCTGCCCCTGGACGTCGATCACCGAGCGCAGGGTCTGGAGGAAGGCGCGGCGGGAGCCGGGCTCCTGCAGTGGCCCCAGCGCCCGCGCCACCGCCTGCAGGTAGACGCCGGTGTTGTTCCCGCGGGCGCGTAGCTTCGCGCCCGCCGCGGCGAGGCCGCCAACCACCTGCGGCCGCGTCGCCAGGCGCAGCAGCGCCGCCGAGCCGGGCAGGGCGGCGCCGCGCAGCAGCGGGCTGACGTCATCGCCGAGGCCGCCGCTGGAGATCAGCACCAGGCGCTCGGTGCGCTGGGGGAACTGGTAGAAGAACTGCATCGCGACGCCGCCGCCGAG
>Ga0070688_100000563_pt1 | contig 18801 bp, 11 predicted proteins | sample KBSS13HmetaG_FD_64679 | JGI IMG/M metagenome (GOLD analysis project Ga0070688, IMG submission 64679) | Switchgrass rhizosphere microbial communities from Kellogg Biological Station, Michigan, USA - KBS S1-3H metaG | ecosystem: Host-associated > Plants > Roots > Rhizosphere ...
GTCCGGCACGTCCACCTCGACGGGCTCGAGCGTGGTGAACGTGGCCAGCGTGCCGTCCTCGTAGCGGGTCACGAGCTCGCTCCAGAGGCCGGCGCGCGGATGGTCGTAGAGGATGGCGTAGGCCTTCTCCCCCACGTGCACGTGCAGTCCCAGCGTCAGCTCGGGCATCTCGCGCACCACGTAGGCGCCGGCCTCGGCGAACCCGGCCGACGCGAGCTGCGTCTCGGCGAGCCTGCGCGCATCGTCCTCGCGCCAGTTGGGCTCGGCCACGCGCAGCAGGTAGATGTGGTCCGGTGGCTCGTCCTGGACGTCACGCCGCAGCCGGTCCGCGAACAGCCGTCCCGCGAGCGGGCGCAGGGCCGGCCAGGCGACGAGCAGCGCCACGAGCGCCAGCGGCCAGAGCCAGATGGAATCCACGGAGCCACCTCCTTGACGTGTCGGGGTGCCGGACCCGTCCTGGGTCCGTTCCCGTCATCGGCTCTCCGGGCGGGCGGATTGAGGCCTTCATCCCGGGGACGGCCGGGCTCGAGCGGCGGGCGAGGCTCGCGTACTGCCCGAGACGGCGGTCGTAAGCCGCTGTCAGGACTTGAGCGCCGCCTCCGGGACCCAGCGCTCCGCGAAGCGGTCGGTTGCCGCGACCAGGGCCCGCGAGTTGGCGGCGTCGAACGCGCTGTGGCCCGAGTCCGCCGTGATCACCAGCTCCGCCTCGGGCCACGCCCGGTGGAGCGCCCACGCGCTCTCGGCGGGGCAGACGACGTCGTAGCGGCCCTGCACGATCACCGCCGGGATGTGACGGATGCGCGGCACGTCGCGGAGCAACTGGTCGTCGGTCTCCAGGAAGCCGCGGTTCACGAAGTAGTGCGCCTCGATGCGCGCGAACGCGAGCGCGTACTCGGGCTCTTCGTAATGGTCCTTCAGCGCCGGGTCGGGCAGCAGCTTGCTGGTGGCGCCCTCCCACCCCGCCCAGCGCTGGGCGGCGGCAATGCGCACGTCGCGGTCGGCGTGGGTCAGGCGGCGGTGGTACGCGGTGAGGAAGTCGCCGCGCTCGGCCTCGGGGATGTGGTCGCGGAACGCCTCCCACAGGTCCGGGAACAGCACGGAAGCGCCGCGCTGGTAGAACCAGTCGATCTCCTGCCGGCGGAGCAGGAAGATCCCGCGCAGCACCAGCTCGGTGACGCGGTCGGGGTGCCGCTGCGCGTACGCCAGCGCCAGCGTGCTGCCCCAGCTGCCGCCGAAGACCTGCCAGCGCTCGATCCCGAGGTGCTCGCGCAGCCGCTCGATGTCGGCGACCAGGTGCCACGTGGTGTTGTCCTCGAGCGCGGCCGCGGGCGTGCTCCTGCCGCAGCCGCGCTGGTCGAACAGCACGATGCGATAGCGCTCGGGATGGAAGAAGCGCCGCTGGGCCGGCGACGTGCCGCCGCCGGGCCCGCCGTGCAGGAACACCACCGGCTTCCCCTGCGGGTTCCCGCACTGCTCGTAGCCGATCTCGTGCACGGCAGAGACCTGGAGCCGCCCGGTGTCGAACGGCTCGATCTCGGGATAGGCCCAGGTCACCGGATCCTTGGCCGGGGCTTCCGCCATCAATGGATCCTGACCACGCGCGAGGACAGCAGCCGTCCGCCGGCAAGCAGGCGCGCGAAGTAGACGCCGCTCGCGGGCGCGCGGCCGTCGTCGTTGAACGCCCATTCGCGGTCGTACCAGCCGGCGGCCAGCTCGCCGTGCGCGAGCGTCGCCACGCGCCGTCCGCTCACGTCGTAGATCGCCAGCTCCACGCCGCCCGCCGCGGGCAGCCCGATGCGGAAGCGCGTGCTCCCCGGCGCCGGGTTCCCGCCCGTCACCGCGAAGCTCAGGTCGATCGGGAGCGGCGGACCCGTGGACACGGGCGTGCAGTCGCTGCCATTGGGTCCGAGCGCGAAGAACGGCTGGTTCAGCAGGTTGTTGAACGTGAGCGTCGCGATCTGCCAGCCCTGGGCGCCGACGCCGGCGTCGCAGCCCAGGCGGAAGCGCACGCGGACGGTCTGGCCCTGGTAGGTCGTGCCCAGGTTCGCGGTCACGGTGCTCAAGCCCGGATAGCCCGCGCTCTGGCCGCAGTAGGCAGCGCGACCGCCGATCGGGTTGCCGGACTGGTTGAAGAGCGTGGAGGTGTACCCGGGCGAGAGCGAGATGCCGATGTCGGACCAGTTCGCGCCGCCGTCGTTCGAGATCTCCACCACCCCGCCGTCGTAGAAGCTGGTCGCGTCCCGCTCGAAGTCGAAGTTGTGCTGGAACGTGAACGTGAAGTTGCCCGTCGGCGCCACCTGGAGCGGAGGCGAGGTGAGCGTGTGGTCGGCGACCTCGCCCACGTCGGGACCGAGGAAGCGGCGGTCGCCGGGCCCGCCCTGCGTCGTCGTCCACATGCCGTCGCTGGCGGGGCTGCCCGCCATCGTCCACGGCAGCGACTGGGCCTCCACGCTCTCGATGTTCGACGGCGTCTCGTTGGTGTTGCCCCACGAGAAATCGTGCGCCACCACCGGGCCCGCCACGGCGAGGGCGGGGTCGTTGTAGCTCGCCGCGATGTCCACCACCTCGGGGCCGACCGCGCCCTTGAGCTCCACGGGCACCGAGACCGCCGCCGTCTGGAACGGCTGCGTGCTCGCGAAGCTCACCGTGTTGCCGGCCGGGAACGAGACGTGCGGGTTCGTGCTCGAGAGCGTCGCGGTGGTGGCGTGAAGCGTGGCCGAGCCCACGTTCTCGAGCGTCACCGTGAGCCGCCCGATCTCGCCGTTGTCGAGGTACGCGTCGTGGTCGCAGTCGTGGAAGGACACGTTCAAGTCGGTGCCGACGAGCGCCAGCTCGCCGCCGGTGACGAAGCTCTCGATCACGGTGGCGTTGTTGGCATCGAAGCGGTCGGGCGCGATGGCGCCCGCCCCCGCCCCGCGCTTCGCGAACGCCGTCCAGAACAGCTGGAAGTCGGCGGGGTCGTTGGACCACGCCGCGAGCAGCAGCGCGTCGCGTGCCTCGAGCAGCGTGGGCGCGTTCGGCGTCAGCTTGTAGGCGAGCACGAGGTAGTCCCGCATGCGCTGCTGGGCGGCGGCGAACGTGAGCCGGATGTTGTCGCGCAGCAGCGCCGCGTAGCACTCCCACAGCATCGTGCACCACACCTCGCCGGTACTGTGCACCTCGGCATTGTTCGACCCGTCCGTCCCGAACGACGTGGGTGGGCCGACGGGGAGCGCGTTGCCGTTCTGGATGTGCTTGAACGTGAACCCGTTCTTGGTCATGTCCGTCGAGTAGGGAACGCGGCGGATGCCGAAGTAGTAGGCATTGGACACGCCCACGGACGGGAACAGCGCGTAGCCGGCGAGCGCGTAGACGCCGTTCCAGTTCGCGTTCGAGCCCACGCCGATGTCCTCGGGGCGCACGGTGAGGAGCATGGCGTGGAAATCGCCCCAACCCTCGCCGAGGCCACCGCTCATGTTCGTGGACAGCCCGGCCGCGTCGCCGACCAAGCGGTTGCTGATGAAGTGCCCCCATTCGTGCGCCACCACCGCGTTGTCGATGGTGCCGTCGCGCGACAGCGACGCCTGGCGGACCATCTGCACGGTGACCGTGCCCGAGCCGAGGGCGGTCTTGATCGCGTTGCCCGTGGCCTGCGTGATGGAGAGCACCGGGATCGTGAGCGAGCCCGTGCCGCCGAGGCCCGGAGGATTGAACGCGGGCGCGTTGTCCGCGATGAGGCAGGCGATCGCGCCCGCCGCCTGCGCTGCCTGGGCCTTGAGGAGGAACGTACAGGTGCCGCGGTCCAGCAGGCAGATCTTGCCGCTCACCGCCCCGGCGTTCGTGAGCGCGGTGCAGCCGTCGTTGACCGGCGCCGCGGCGTCGATCCCGAGCACCACGTCACCGCTCAGGCTGAACGTCTGCGGGCCGAAACCGGTGGCGACGCCCGCGGCGTAGGGCCCGGCGATCGAGCCCGGCGCGGTCACCGTGACCCCGCTCCCCGAGAGGTTGAACACGTACATCTGCATGCGCCCGGGTGAGCCGTCGGGAGGCGTGCTCATGTTCGCGTTGTTCGTGCCGCTGAAATCCTGAGCCTCGGCGCGCATCGCGTCGGCGCCCAGGCCGCCGCGTCCGAAGTTGTTCGTCTGGCCGTTCCCCGAGGCCTCGTCGAAGCCCGAGTCGTAGTACCAGTCGTGGAAGAAGTTGTCGTCGTAGAAGAGCTGCGTGATCGCCGCCATGCGCTGGGCGCTGCTCACCCCGGGCGCCAGGGTGACGTCATAGGTGCGATCGAACGTGTTCGCACCCGTGGTCGAGGCGCGGAAGTCGCCGGCCGAGAAGCCGTCGGGGCTCGAGAGATCGGCGTAGGCGTCGACGTTGTTGCCGAGCGTCTGCGTCGCGCCCGCCGCGAGCCAGGGGTCGTTCGTGGAGATGGGGCCGTTCTGGAGCGTCACCAGGCTCGGGGCCACGAAGCCGGGCGCGAAGAAATCCGGCAGCCCGGTCGGGTGCGGCGTCGGCGAGGTTCCCTGCGGGCCATCGTGGGGCAGGTGCGCGCCGGTGGTCTGCGCCCACACCCGGTAGCTGAACGCGTCCGAGGACATGATGTCGTGGCGGAAGAGCAGCGAGCCATCCGCCGCCGAGACCACATACATGTAGGCCTGGGTCGGCGCCATCAGCTCCACGTACCACGCCGGCACGAGCGCTTCCGGCTCGTGGAAGAGCACGCGCTTGACGCGCACGGGCGCGCCCGGCTTGAGCTCGTCGGGCCACGATGCGTCCGCCGCCGAGACGTCCCAGCGCTCATAGCCACCCTCGGCCGAGCCCACGAACCGGGCTGCAGTCGAGCTCGCCTGGCCCGAGAAATCGGAGAGCGCGGCGGCGAGCGCGGTTCCCGCGGTGAGCGCGAACACCGGTGTGCCGGCCTTGGCCACGAGGCCGCGGCTCGGGATGTAACCGGTGACCGCGAGCAGCGTGTGGTCGCGGCCCATGAGCACCTTGACCTGGTCGCGGAACACGTCGATGCCATCGACCGTCTGGGTGAACGTGGCCACGATCCCGCCGTGGCCGGTGTCGTGGATGGAGCGGAGCGGCGCCTCGGCCACGTCCACCGCCTGCAGGCCGTAGAACCCGGAGACGAGCCCCAGGTGCCGGCGCGCATCGGCCTCGATCGAGGACGGCAGCGGCCGGAGCGCGGTGGCACCCGGCTGCGCCGGGCTCCCGTTACCAGCCGCCCGCGTCGCCCACAGCATGGTCGGCACGCCGTAGCGCTCGTCGAGGCTCCGCGGCGTGGCGATCGCGAGCAGCGCCGCGGAGGCACGCGTGCGGGCCGCGAGCGCGCGTGTCGCGGGCGCGGGGCGCATGCCGGCGGTGACGTCCAGCTCGGGACGCGGGCCCGCCCACGCCGGCACGGAGGTGAGAGCGAACAGCACCAGCGACGCGGCCGCGATGCGGCCGGGAAGGCGACGCGAGCTCATGGAGGCGCCCCTCGCGAGCCGGGGACGTGCCCGGCTCGAGGCGCGGGTCCATCGTCCGGCTGGGGTGGTGTCGTGATCGGCGGACAAGCGAGCGTGTTGAAGCGCCGAGACTAGCCGCTCCACATGTCATGGAACAATGAGGAAGTGGGCGGCGTCGCCGCAAAGCACGGCGGCCGGGCGGGTCACCCCCGCCCGGCCGCCGGAATCCTGCTCGAGTCCCGCCCTAGAAGCGGACCACGCGCCTCACCATCACCACGCTGCCGACCTGGGCGCGGACGAAGTACATGCCTGTCCCCACGCGCTGCCGGTTGGCGTCGAGACCGCTCCAGCTCACGGACGAGCGGCCCGCCGGGAGCGAATGCGACTCCGTGTAGACGCGCCGGCCCTGCATGTCGTAGACGCTCAGGTCGACGGCTGAGGCCTGCGGCAGGTCGAGTGCGAAGGACACCGCGCGCGACGAGGGGTTCGGGGACGGCTCGGACATTCCCGGCGCTCCCAGCGCGAAGGACTCGTCGCCGGTGATGGCCTTCTTGACCTGGATGGAGGTCGTGGCCGATCCGGTGAGGTTGTTCGTGGCCACGAACTTCACCTGCCAGGTGCCGGCCGGCAACGGGCCGTTCCACGTGAACGTGCCGCCGGTCTTGCTTGCATTCGGCGTGAACGTCGCGGTGTTCCCCACCGGCATCTTCACCGCGACCATGGTCAGCGACGTGATGGCGTCACCGTCCGAGTCGCTCGCGGTGATCGTGAACGAGACACTCTGCGTCAGGGTGGCCTTCACGGTGCCGGGAGCGGTCACTACCGGCGCGTGATCCACCAGCGGCGGGATGAACTCGAGAGGGCCGAGGTCAGCGTACGTCACCGGGCCCACGCCGGTGTTGGCCGTGCGCGAGTCGTCCATGCGCGCGCCACCGCTGGCATCCGTGGCCGGCCAGTTCGCCGTGCTCGACATGGCGCAATCGATCGCCGGCGAGCCCGCCATCAGCCGGAAGTCCGCCGTCGCGGCGCTCGTGAACTTCGGGTCCGCCGACTTCGTGTGCGCATCCTGGCCCGATGCCGCCTGGTACAGGGCGACCGTGGCGTACTTGGTGGAGACGTACTTGACCGGGGCCACCGTCGCGGTGCTGTTCCAGAACAGGTTGTAGTCGGAGACGAAGCTCACCGCCGAGGTCGAGTCGACCCAGAGGTCGTACTCGCCGTTCTCGGTGGCGATGCAGTTGTGCACCTGGCAGCCGGGAGCGTTGCCCTCGAAGGAGAAGCCGTCGAGGAAGTTGTGGTAGGCGAGGTCGTTGACGTGCACCATGCCCGTGGAGGCGAGGTGGTCGTACCCGTGGTCGCCGTTGTTGTAGGAGCGGTTGTTCAAGGACACGTTGTTGTTCGCGGCGCCGCTGAACTGGAGCCCGGTGTCCTGGTTGTCGTGCAGGCGGTTGCCGGAGACCGTGTTGCCGACGGCGCCGAACAGGTAGATGCCGTTGGCGACGCGCGTGCCCGGCTTGGCGTTCCGGAACGACTCGTTGTTGCTGACGACGCAGGCGGAGGCGCCTGCGGTCAGGCCGATGCCGTGGAAATTGTTGTCGGAGACGGTGTTGCCGATGATGGTGATGCGCTGGCCGTTCACGGTCTGGATGCCGTAGCTGCCGGCGAAGCTCACCGTGTTGTTCGAGATGGTGAGGTCGTTGCACGGGTTCTGCATGTTGATGCCGCGATCGTTCGTGTGCGCGATCTGGAAACCGTCGATGGTCACGAACGACTTCGTGGAGAGGTTGAACCCATAGCTGCGGTGCGCCACCAGGACCGTGTGCGTGCCGGGGTTGCCGCCGCCCACGTTCACGACCAAGCCGGTGCCACTCACCCACTGGAAGGTGTTCGCCGGCATCGTGCCGAGCGCGTTCGTCGTCGCCGCGAGGCGCACGCCGTCCACGAACACCTGGGTCGGCGTCCACGTCACGCTCGCTGCCGCGTACTCCGAGCCGGAGCTGACCGCCCACAGGGACGTGTTCGAGAAGTCATCGGAGCCGTCGATCACCACGCCGGGCCCCGAGGCCTGGAACACGAACGGCGAGCCGGAGATGCCGGAGGCCGGGACCGTGACCTGCTCGCGGTAGACACCCGGCTTGACGATGATCGTGATGCCGGCCCCTTTGTGCGCCGCCATCGCGGCCCCGATCGTGCAGTAGGGCTGGGCTTCGGTGCCGGCGCCGGCGTTGTTGCAGGTGCTGCTCTGCGCGTCGACGTAGTAGGTCTGAGCATGGGCGGCGGAGCCGAGCAGGGCGACCAGGGCGACGCTGGGGGCGGCGGCACGAGCGGCGGCAAGGAGCCGTCGACGCACCGCCAGGAGGGCGTGCGACGTGTGCAGCATGATGCCTCCGGGGGGAGTTCCGTGGGGAGAGAGGGGTGCGGGAGCAGTGGGAGAGAGATCCCCGGTCCGTTCGCACGACAGGGCGGGAAGGGAGGGCGCGCGATCGCGGCGGGTACACACCAAGAATATGTGTGTGCGCACGGCGCTTCGAAGCGGAATGTCACGTGACATTGCGAGTTTGCCCATATCGGACCCGTCATCGTGCGCGATGCCCGCTCGCGGCCGACGCCGTTCCGGCGGCGCTGACGTTGTTTGGCGGCGGCGAACGAACTCGGGTTCAGGCCGGACCGCGCGCTGCGATCCGCTCCTCGCGCAACCGCGTCAGGCGCGGCGCGAGCGCGGCGTGGCCCACCGCGACGATGAGGCCGGCGACGAGGCAGCCGAGCCACAGGGCGGTACTGCCGAAGCGCTGCAGCACCGAGGTGCCGATGAGCGGCGCGCCGAAGCCCGCGAGCCCGAAGCTGAGCCCGTAGGCGCCTTGGTATCGGCCGCGCATGTGCGGCAGTGCGATGTCCGCCACCACGGCGTTCGAGGTCGGCAGCAGGCAGATCTCCCCCACCGTCCACACCACGACCCCGAGGCCATACATGGGCACGCCCGTGGCGACGACGTTGAGTCCGAAGCCCAGGCCGAGCAGGCACGCCCCCGCCGTGAGCACGCGCGAGCGGTTGAAGCGCCCGAGCACCGGCGCCAGGAACGGCTGCACGAGCACGATCACCATGCCGTTCAAGCCCAGCACGAAGCCCAGCCACGCGCGCGAGACGCCGCGGTTCCCCATCTCGATCGGCAGCGCCGCGACGTGCTGCATGAACACGAGCAGCGCGAGCACGCTCAGGCCCACGAACACGGCGAAGGGCCGGTCGCGGTAGGGCGCCAGGAACCCGGCGACGAAGCTCGAGCGGCGCGGCGGCGCGTGCGGCGCATCGGCCTCGCCCCCGGCGGCCGGAGGTGCGTGCGCGGGGCGCGTCTCCGGCACTGCTCGGAGCACGATCACGGCGAACGCGATGCTGGTGAGTCCATCCCCCACGAACAGCCACAGGAACGACCGCGATGCGAGCAAACCCCCGAGCACGAGCCCGATCGAGAAGCCGAGGTTGATCACCCAGTAGAGGATGCCGAACGCGCGCACGCGGTCGTTCGGCGGCACGAGGTCCGCGACCGCCGCCTGCATCGCCGGCCGGTAGCTCTCGCCGAGCAACGCGACCAGGAACGTGGCGGGCGCGATCAGCCACAGCTCGCGCGCAAAGCCGAGCGCGATCATGCCGAGCCCCCCCAGGAGCAGCGCGCCCGCCATGGTCGCGCGCCGGCCGACGTGGTCGGCGAGGTAGCCGCCGAGCGCGCTCGCCACCGCGGCCCCGGCGCCGTAGAGCGCGGCGATGGCGCCCGCGGTCGCGGGTGCGAATCCGCGGCCCTGGGTGAGGTAGACGGCGAGGAACGGCAGCACGAAGCAGCCGGCGCGATTCACGAGCATCCCGAACCACAGCACCCAGTAGGTGCGCGGCAGCCCGATGCCGATGGCGCGGACGCGCGTGCGGACGATGTCGATCGCGGTGGTCATGAGGCTCGGCAGGATAACGGAAGCGGGGGGCCGGCGGTGTGCCGGCCCCCCGCGGATCGAGCGTGTTCGCGAACGCTCAGCTCGGCCGGATGTTGATGTTCATGCGGAACAGGTTCGCGGGGTCGTACTTCTTCTTGATCCCCACGAGCTTCGCCAGGTTCGCACCGTACGCCATCTTCACCCGGTCCCCTTCCTCGGCGGTGAGGAAGTTCACGTACACGGCGCCGGTCGAGAACGGGGCCAGGGCCGTGAACAGGTCGCGGGCCCAGCCCACGCACTTGTCGTCGTTGGCCGCGCCGTCCCAGCGACCGTGCACGTTGATGAGGAAGTTGGGTTCGCGGTGCGAGTAGGCGGTGGCGTCGTTCGCAACGCGCGCGATCGCGCCGCCCAGCTGCGCGAACGCCATCTCCGTCTGCGGGTCCGGCAGACGGCCCGCGAAGTCCACGAGGACGTCGATCATCTTGTCCGGGATCTCCAGGAACTCGTGCGACTTCCAGTAGTTGCGCATGCCCGGCGTGAGCAGCGGGTCCAGGACCTGCTGCCAGCCCACGTAGGGTGTCGGTCCGATGACGTCCGCGATCGGCTGTCCGAACGCGCGCAGCGGCTGGAGCAGCTTCGCCCCCGCCTCCAGGTCGCCGTTGTAGCAGGCTGCGAGCGCCAGGATCTCCTTCCCATGCCAGCTCTCGGGCAGGAAGGGCAGCGGCGGTGCCTTGCGAAGCACGAACCACACCGCCAGCTCGTCCGGCGCCTTGACCGCGAAGTCGCGGTAGAACTGCAGCACCTTCTTCGCGTCCGCGAGCGGGTGGACGATGAGGCCGGAGAGCACTTCCTTGCCGATGGCGTGGAGCTGGAACTCGAACGACGTCACCACGCCGAAGTTGCCACCGCCGCCGCGGATCGCCCAGAACAGGTCGCTGTTCTCGCGGGCGCTGGCGGTGAGCTTGTCGCCCGCGGCGGTGACCACGGTGGCCGAGACCAGGTTGTCGATGGTGAGCCCGTACTTGCGGCTCAGCCAGCCGAACCCACCGCCGAGGGTGAGCCCGGCGACGCCGGTCGTGGAGTTGATGCCGAGCGGCGTGGCGAGGCCGTGGGCCTGCGTCGCCTGGTCGAGTTCCCCGAGCAGCGCGCCGCCCTCCACGAGCGCCGTCCGCTTCGACGCGTCCACCCGCACCGCGCGCATGAGCGAGAGGTCGATCAGCAGCCCGCCGTCGCAGACGGCGTTGCCGGCGATGTTGTGGCCGCCGCCCCGCACCGCGACCAGCAGGCCGTGCTGGGTCGCGAACTTCACGCACTGGACCACGTCATCGGCCGTCTTGCAGCGCGCGATCAGCGCCGGCCTCCGGTCGATCATCGCGTTCCAGATCGCACGCACCTTGTCGTAACCGGGTGAGTCGGCGGTGAGGATCTCGCCCTGGATCCTCTTCTTGAGATCGTTCGCCACCGAGGGGTCGAGCGTCGTGCTCGAGCCGCCGGACGTCTTGAACGTCAGACCGGACATGGGGCCTCCAAGGGGGAAGGGTCGGACGACGCTGTGCGCGGCTCGGTCGCAGAAGCTAGCACTGCCGCATGCAGGGCCGGGTGTGAAATAGATGTCGAATCGGTCGCCAGGCTCCGTGACGCGCTCGACATCCTACGCGCGCCCGGGCGAGACCGTGACCGGCGATGGAGGCGCCGGGACGGGCGCGGTCGTGCTCTCGACGGTGACCGCGCCTTACGGGACGAGCGCCGAGACCTTCACCGCGGCGCCCACGGGCGCGTCGGAGGCGACGAACCCCACGCTCTCGAGCCGCGCCGGGTCCCCGAGGAGGTGCGGCGCCATCCAGCGCATCAGCCGCTGGCCGACCGCGTTCGCCTCCTCGGTGCTGCGCGCGGTGACCTCGATGCGCACCGTGCGCTCGCTGGGCTGCTGGTTCATCTCGCTCGCGACCTGCATCACGATCGGCGGCGCCTCGTCCGCCCCCCAGGGGGCGCCGCCCGGACGCGCGAGCTCGCTGCCCGCGAACACCATCGTCGGGCCCTGCGAGGTGTCGTAGCGGAACGAGTCCACGCGGAAGCCCTCGCCCACGAAGTGGCGCTTGTTGCCCGCCTTGTCGCGCGCCTCGAACACGTAGGAGTAGCTGGCGCCCGGGAGCACGGGGCGGCCGTCGGTCGAGCGGCCGTCCCAGTCGATCTCGCGCGGCGGGTCGCCCTCGCCCTGGAACACCGCCACCGACTCGGCGCGCGCGTCCACGACGAGCAGCCTCCAGCGCGTGACGTTCGTCACCGCGGGGCGGAAGCGCGCCACCGCGCCCGAGGGGAAGTGCGAGAGCCATGGGTGCCCCACCCACGGCGACTCGGCGCGCGCCGAGCTCGCGAGCAGCGGCGCTTCGAGGTCGGGTGTGGTGCGGTCGAGCACGTCCGCGACCGTGCCGCGGTCCAAGCCCGGGGCCTTGGCGGGATCCACGTCGAGCTCGAGCTTGGGTCGCTCGACCTCGATGTGGATCCGGTCTTCCCCTTGCACCGTGAGCGTGCGGAACACGGTGCCCTCTTCCCCGCCCTTGAGGACGAGATCGTTCGCGGGCTCGGTGGCGGGCGCGGGCTTGGCCACGACCTTGGCGGTGGCCTTCTTCTCCGCGGCCGCCTGGCGCGCCGGCTTCGCCGCGCCAACGCCCGGCGTGGCGTGCGCGACACGCGTCGAAACGAGCACCAGCATCACCATCACCAGCGCCGGGACCAGCCGGGACGGAACGCTCTGGCGCATCGCGGGCCTCCTTCTCATGTCACACATCCTTCAGTCGGAAGTGGAACGTGATCGTTCCCCACTGCTCGCCGCTGCGTCCGCTGCCGAGCGGCGCGAACCGCCACGCGGCGAGCGCGGCGCGCGCGCTGTCGTCGAAGTCCCCGAACCCGGCGGTCTTCTGGATGAGGATGTTCTCCTTGACGCTGCCGTCGGGACGGACGACGAAATAGAGCGTGACCGTGGCCTCGACGCCGTCCCGTTTCGCCCACTCGGGGTACTCGGGCGTCACGTGCGCGAGCACGGCGCGATCGGCGATCGGGCCCGCGAGCTGGGCGCCGGCGAGCGTGCGCTTGACGTGCATGTCGCCCTCGGGCGCGACCGCCGGTGCGGCGCTCACACCCGGGACCCCCGCGGCCTGCGCCAGTGCGGGCGACAGGTCGACGCCGCCGCCGCCGCGGCCGAGCGGCAGCGGCGTGCTGCCCTCCCCCTTGCCGCCGCGGGTGAGGCTCAGCGCCTGGCCCTGTCCGCCCGAGCCCGGCGTCGCAGCGGGCGTGCTCCAGATCGCGCTCGGGGCCGTCGTCGCGCTGGCGTTCGCCACCGGCACGCTCGCGTCCTCGCGCATGGTGGCGAGCCGCGCGCTGACGCGGTCCGCAGCCGAGAGGGCATCGGCGTCGGGCGACAGGTCGGCGCGCTCGGCGTCGCGACGGAAGCTCTCGTTGGCCGCGACCGGGATGCGTGCCCCGGGCGAAAGTTCGCTCTGGCGCGCCGTCGCCGCCTCCGGCTCGCCCGCCGCCGCGGGCTCCAGGTCACCGGGGCTCAGGAGCGTGATCTCGGTCAGCTCGGGGGCCGCCTGGCGAGCAGGCCGCGGCGCCAGGATCCAGGCGAACAGCAGCGCATGCACCACCGCGCTCACGGCCATGGTCCAGCGCGTGCGGCGGCGCACGTCGTCCAGGTCGGCGCCGGCCATGCGCAGCAGGTGTGCGCTCACGGCCGCTCCTCGGAGCGCTGGCGGGTGGCGATGGCCAGCCGCCTGGCCCCCGCGGCGCGCGCTTCGTCGAGCGCGTGACGGATGGTGGCGAACGGCACCTGCTTGTCCGCGCGCACCACCACCAGCACCTCGCGATTCCCCGGCTCGGCGAGCCGGAGCGCGAGCGCGGGCTCGAGGCCGCCGGCCTTCACGGTCTTGTCGTCCACGGCCATCTCGCCGCTGGCGCTGATGGTGACGCAGACGTTGCGTTGGTCCTCCGCCTCGCGCGTGCGCGCCTGCGGCAGGTTCACCGGCAGGTCGCTCACCGACATCATCGGCGCGGTGACGAGCAGGATGATGACCAGCACGAGCGCCACGTCGATGATCGGCGTGACGTTCACCTTGGTGATCAGCTCCGGCCTGTGGACACGCGTGCGCACGGTCAGCCTCCGACCACGGCGATCTTCGCCGCACCCAGCTGGCGCGCCTCGTCCAGGACGCTCACGAAATCGCCGTGCGCCACGCCGTCGTCGCAGCGCAGCACCACGAACCGGTCCGGGCTCAGCTGGAGCAGCGGGCGGAGCGCCACCGCGAGCGAGTCTCGGGGGATGCTGCGGCGGTTCACGTCCACGCGTCCGTCGCCGTGCACGGCGACCTCGATGCGGTCGGACTTCTCATGAGCGGCCGCCTTGCGGCCGCTCTTCGCGGCGGACTGGACGGCGATCCCGGACTGGAACGCCATCGGGGTCGCCACCATGAGGATCACCACCAGCACCAGCGAGACGTCGATGAGCGGCGTCATGTTGGGCTCGTGGATGCCGGGGTCGTTGGGTCTGCGGGAGAAGGGCATGGCGTCAGGCGGTGCGGCGCCCGGCTTCGGCGGCCGCGCCCGTCTCCTCGATCTCCAGCCGCAGCGCGCGCGCCAGGTTCTCGGCCTGCGTGAGCATCACCGCGATGCGGCGGACGAACTGGTTGTAGAGCATCACCGAGGGCACGGCGACCACGAGCGCCGCGGCGGTCGTGAACAGCGCCTCGGCGACACCCGCGGCCACCACCGACGGCCCGGCCGAGCCGGTGCTCGCCATGTCGTGGAACGCGCGCATGATGCCCCACACCGTGCCGAGGAGGCCGATGAGCGGCGCGGTGTTGCCCATCGTTCCCAGCACGCCGAGGTTCCGCTCGAGCTGGAGACGCTGCTCGGAGAGCGCGATGTGCATCTTCTCCTCCACCGCGTTCGCAGGCAGGTGGGCATTCCGCAGCACCTCGGCCGCGATCGGGCCCACCGGGTGCGGGGTCGCCATGCACTCGAACACGGCCTCCTGGAGCCTTCCGCCACGCACCTTCTCGGAGGCGGAGCGGAAGAACGCATCGGGGCGCCCGCGACGGCGCCAGAAGTAGAGGGCGCGTTCGATGGCGAAGCCCAACGTCACCACGCTGCAGATGAGGATGATGACCATGACCGGGCTCGAGCGCATCGCCCCGAGCCAGTCGAAGTTCGTGAACATCTCGACTCTCCTTGAGGTGTGGGTGCTCAGTGCGAATGCGGCGAAAGCTGCGACACCCGGTCCTCCGCCGCCGCGGTCAGTTCCCGGTCCTTCGAGTGGTGGATGATGTCGCGATAGGCCTCGACCGCACGCGTGTACTCGCGGCGCGACTCGTGCAGCGCCGCGAGCCGGGCGAGCGCCGAGAGGCGATAGGGCTGGTCCAGGTCCGGGCAGCTGCGCGCCACCGCGTACGCCCGCATCGCGCCCGGCACGTCCTGCAGCTGCTCGCGGCAGCGGCCGAGGCGGAAGGCGGCCTCGGCCTGGAGCGCCGGCGCCGGCGAGTGCTCGAGCACGGCGGCGAACCCCGACTGCGCGAGCGTCAACTGCCCGGCAGCTTCGTCCAGGTCGGCGAGCTGGAACGCGGCCTGCCCGGCGAGCGCGCCGGCGGGGAACTCGCGCGTGTAGCGCTCGAGATCGGCCCGCGCCTGCTCCAGCTCGCCCAACTGGCGCTCGCAGAGCGCCAGGTTGTAGCGCGCGGGAGCGCTCACCTCGGGCGGCGCACTGTCCTCGAGCGCGGTGGTGAACGCCACGGCAGCCTGCATGTACTCCTTGGAGGCGAAGCGCAGGAGCCCGAGCCGGAAGCTCACCGTGGACTTGAGCTCGCTCTGCGGGAAATAGCCGAGGAACTGCTCGTAGGCGAGCTTCGCCTCGTCCGCCGCACCCGACTGGGCGAGCGCGTCGGCCATGAGGAACTGCGCCTGGTCGGCCGAGGCGCTGGCCGGGAACCGGCTCACGACCTGGCGGAAGTCCTCCGCCGCTTCGCTCCAGCGCTTCGCTTGATAGTGCCGCTTGCCGATCTGCAGCAGCGCGTCGGCCGCGAACGCGCTCGTCGGGTACTGCTCGAGCAGCCGCGAGAGCACCGAGTCGCCGTTCGCCGAGGCCGCGAGCCGGTAGAGCGCGAGCTCGGTGCCGCGCTTCGCCTCGGTCGCGTACGGCGAGCCGGGGTAGTGTTCCTGCGTGCGCGAGAACGCCTCGAGCGCCACCGCGTCGTGACCCGCGTTGTACTCGCACTGGGCGAGACGAAGGGACGCGAGACCCGCGGCCGAGCTCGCTCCGAAGTGCTCGAGCAGGCCGGTGTAGCAGCGCTTCGCGTCGTTGAAGCGCTCGGCCTGGAAATAGACGTCGCCCGCGCGCGCCCACGCCCGCTCGGCGAACGCCGAGCTGGCGCTGTCCTTGACCAGCGCCTCCCAGCGGTCCACGGCGTCGCCGGCGCGGCCGAGCCGCAGGTAGCAGAGCCCAGCCTGGTAGAGCGCCGTCGCGCGTTCGCGATGCTTGGGCCAGCGGCCAAGGAACGTCTCGTAGTTGCCCGCGGCCTCCTTGTACTTCTTCTGGTTGAAGCGGGCGTGCGCGATGTCGAGCAGTGCCGTGCTCACGATCGCCTCGTCGGCGCTCGAACCCCAGCGCGCGAGCAAGCGCTCCTCGGTGGCGATCGCCAGGCTGTCGCGATCCTGCTGCGCGTAGGTCCAGGCGAGGAGCTGCGTCGCGGGGGCCGCGACCGGCTGGTCGGGGAACTGCGCCGCCAGCGTCTCCAGCGCCCCCTGCGCCTCGGCGTAGCGGCCGAGCGCGGCCGTGGCGTCGGCGTCGATCAGCAGCGCCCACGCGCGCCACACGGAGCGGCTCGCGGGCAGCTTCTGCAGCATCAGGTGCGGCGCGCCGGCCACCTGGCCCATGTCGCCCGCCTCGTGCCAAGACCATTCGAGCATGCACAGCGACGCCTCGACCAGCTCACGCTGCTCCGGCGACCCGAACGCCACGGTGCTGTCGGACCCGCCTGCGGCGGGCGCCCCGCGCGCGTAGCGGTCGAGCACGATCTGGAAATAGGGCGCCGCGGCGCGGAACGAGCCGCGCTGCAGCAGGCCGACGCCGGCGAGGTAGGCCGCCGGCAGTGCCTCGGGATCGAGCGGGTAGCCGCTCACCACCGCCTGGTAGCTGCCGGTGGCGTCGGCCCGGCGGCCGAGCGCGTCGAGGCAGCGTGCCACGCGGTACTGGGCGCTCGCCGCGACCTTGTGCTGGAAGTAGCGCGTCAGGACCTTGTTGTACTCGGTGATCGCGGGCTCGAAGCGGCCACGCGCCACCAGGGCTTCGCCGACCAGGAACTGCGCGCGGGCGGCGACGTCGGTATCGGGATGACGCGTGGCCACGGCGCGCAGCAGTTGGAGCGCCGAGTCGGGCGCGCCGCTCATGAACACGGCGCCCGCGCTCCGGAGCTCGGCCTCGGCGCGGATCGCGGTGTCGTTCGCCCTGGACGCCACGCGCGCCATCTCCGAGGCGGCACTCCGGTAGTCGCGCGCGGCGAGGAACGTGTTCGCCTTGGCGAAGCGGGCGGCGTCCGCGAGTGGCCCGTCCGGCCAGCGATCGGCCACCTCCTGCCAGGCCGCGGCGGCCTGGAGCGCGCGGCCGGTGCGCGCGAGCGCGAGCGCGCGCAGGTAGAGCGCGGGCGCCGACTGCGGCCGGTCGCCGAGCACGCCCAGCGCTTCCGCGACCTGCCCCATCTGCAGGCTCGCGATCGCACGCGCGAGCACGAAGCGGGCGTCCCTCGCGAGCCACGGCGAATCGGTGGCGATGCCCTGGAGCAGCGCATCGCCCTCTCCCGTCTCCCCGCGACGGAGCGCGTTCCACGAGCGCGCGAGTCGCGCCGCGGGGAGCAGCGAGCTCGTGGGAAAGCGTTTCTCCCACTTGAGCCACTCTTTCGCGGCATCCCCGTCGCGGCCCGCCGCCTCCATCGCTTCGATCGACGCGAACTCCGCATCGTCGGCGAAGCGGCTCTTCGGGGCGGCGTCGGCCGCGGCGGAGAAGCCCGAGACCGCGTGCGCGAAGTCGGCGCGCTCGAAGTCGACCCTGGCAGCGAGGAAACGCGCGGCGAGCTTCCGCTCATCGTCCATGTCACCCTTCAGCGCGCGCGCCAGCGAGCCGTCGAGCGACTCGAGCGCGCTCACGCGCGCCGCGCCGTCCCGGAGCTGGCTCATCTCGAACGCGTCGCCGAGATCGCGCCACGTCGTCGTGGACGGCGCCGCCGCGGGCGCCGGAGCGCCTTGGGCAGGCGCGCCGCCGCTCTTCGCGGGAGCAGCGACCGCGGTCGTCGCCAGGGCGCCGGCTGCAAACAGCGCCGCCCACCGGAACGGGGTTTTCACTTGTCGGGGTTCTCAGCGGACGGCACCATCGGCACCGCGCCCTGCGGTCCGCCGGTGGAGATGGCGATCAAGCGCGCTGGCCCGGCGACCACGCGACCGGCGGCGTCCTTGACCACGAGGCTGTAGCGATAGAAGCCGTCCGGAAGGGGCAGGCCGTTCTCGTCCTTTCCGTCCCACTCGAGGTGCGACGGCGGCTGGCCCTGGCCGCCGAAGCGGCGCACGACCTCGTCGGACTTGTTCACGATCTCGAGCGTCCACTGCTGCGGCCCGGCCTTGGTGTGCGAGGTGAGCGAGATCTTCGTCACCGCCTGGTCGCCCGTGGGCGAGAACACCGAGGGCTCGGCCGCGGAGCTGGCGAAGAAGCCGCCGAAGTGGGCGCTGACGCCGATGTGGTGCTGCAGTCCCAGCGGGTGATTCGCGGCGGCGTAGTCGACCGTGTAGCGCGGCCCGACGCGGTAGGTGAAGCCGCCGCTGGCGCCGTCGGGGCTCCAGCCCATGCGCAGCGCCATCCCGGAGAGCACCCAGTACTCGGCGCCGGCGTGGAACTGGGTGCCGAGGCCGTCGGCGTGGTCCAGCTCGAGCGCGACCATCCCGCGCCCCTGGAGCAGGCCGAGCGCGGCGCCGCCGCGCAGCTGGGACGGGTAGGTCTCGGCCACGTCGCGCAGCTTCATCGTCGGGCCGCCCACGTTCATCATCGACGCGCCGAGCTTCAAGCCCGGCGTCACCTGGTAGAGCGCACCCAGGTCCACGCCGGTGCCGTTGGCGCTGAACGCCTCCACGGTTTGCTGCACCATCTTCACGTTCATGCCCACCGCGAGCCGGGGCGAGAACGCCTTGGAGGCCGAGAACATCCACGCCGTCTCGCCCTCCTTGAACGTACCCAGCGGGTCGTTGACGTCGTTCGTGCGCTCGAAGTCGCCCGAGGTGAGCGACACCATCGACACGCCGAGGCTCGGCCAGCGGCTGCCGGGCACCGCGAACCCCACCGAGTTGAGCGACGTCTCCCCGAAGAGTTGCGTGTTCTCGAAGCGCAGCTCGTTCTGGTTCATGAACGACAGCCCGGCCGGGTTCCACAT
>Ga0070688_100000579_pt1 | contig 18450 bp, 14 predicted proteins | sample KBSS13HmetaG_FD_64679 | JGI IMG/M metagenome (GOLD analysis project Ga0070688, IMG submission 64679) | Switchgrass rhizosphere microbial communities from Kellogg Biological Station, Michigan, USA - KBS S1-3H metaG | ecosystem: Host-associated > Plants > Roots > Rhizosphere ...
TGTATCTGGATGGTCAGCAATACTACTGACTTCGTTGGCTGCGAAATCTGCGGTTGAACTGGGTGTCACGCCGTTGCTAACATGGGAAAGCGGTACTTTGATTCCCCCCGCTGTAGACCGGCCTTCCCCGCACGACAGGAGACCACTTCCACGATCCTCTGCTAACTGGGTGTGCAGCACACGAGCTCTATCTCAGGCCGCCCCAGGGCGGTCCGGGACGCCCGGTGGGAACACCGGGAAGACTCTTAAGGACAGACACCTTGGTTTCCCCCCAGTCGCTCGTACTCGTTCACTCCCAGTGGAATGCTGGACGGCTGACGCGAGTGTCATGAAGAGCCTCGGGGCGTAGTTCGCCACGTAGGCTTTTTTTGTAGGGCGACGACAACTGAGAGTGGCAGCGATGGAGCCCGACATACTCGCGTCAGCAGCTGATCCACGGCCCACGACGGGTCCGTGGCTCGATGCGAAGGCAGTCCAGAGCGAGGAATCGACGAAGGTGGAGACTCCTTCCGACATCCCGAACCCGCGTGCCGCGAGGCTGCACGCGGTGAGCGCGCATCATCCGGCGCTCCCTCGCGTGCGCTCGCACGCGGGAGGGTTCGCGAGCAGCCACGTGCGGCCGCGCGTTGCGGCGCCCACCTCGTGGCGCGGTGCGAGCGAGGGCGCGTCCTCGATCCTGCCGTTCGAGACGCCCGCAGATGACGGTGTCTACCTGCGCGCCGGCAAGCGCTTCGTCGACGTCGTCGGCGCCACGCTCGCGCTCATCGTGCTCGCGCCGGTGATCCTCCTGCTCTCGATCATCATCCGGCTCACCACGCACGGTCCGGTCTTCTACCGCTCCAAGCGGATCGGGCGCGGCGGACGTGAATTCACATTCTACAAGCTGCGCTCCATGGTGAAGGACGCGCACGCGAAGCGCGACCACCTGCACCACCTGAACGAGGCCGACGGTCCGGTGTTCAAGATCGCGAACGATCCGCGCATCACGCCGATCGGACGCTTCATGCGCAGCACCAGCCTCGACGAGGTGCCGCAGTTCTGGAACGTGCTGCGCGGCGACATGAGCCTCGTCGGCCCGCGCCCGCCGATCCCCGAGGAGGTCGCGCAGTACGAGCCCTGGCAGCTGCGCCGGCTCGACGTGCGGCCCGGCCTCACCTGCCTGTGGCAGATCAGCGGCAGGAGCCGCATCGGCTTCCAGGAGTGGATGCGGCTCGACCTCGAGTACATTCGCCGCCGCTCGCTCAAGCTCGACTTCAAGATCCTGGTTCGCACCATCCCGGCGGTGTTGTCGCGGGAGGGCGCCTACTGACGGGAGCGCACGCGCCTCCTTCCGTGCCCGCGTCCGGCCGTCCCCTGCGATCCAGCGAAGGGAGCCCGGGCGCCCAGCGGGCCCAAACCTCGCGCCCCGCACCCTCCGATCAGGCCCTGCAGCGCACGATCCTCGCCGCCACCATCGTGGCGGCGGTTCTGCGTTTGTTCCGCCTCGGCCACCAGAGCCTGTGGATCGACGAGCAGTTCACGCGCATCGAGGCCGGCGTCCCGGGCCCGATCGTGTGGCGCGACATCATGGACGACGTGCACGGGCCGCTGCACGCGCTCGCGGTGGCCGCAGCCGCCGCCGTGGGCGGCACCAGCGAGTGGGTGCTGCGCCTGCCGAGCGCCCTCGCCGGCATCGCCATGGTGCCGGCCATGGCGTGGCTCGCGAAGCGCTGGCTCGGGCGCGACACCGTGCCCGCCGCGGTATGGCTCACGGCGGGCTCGCCGTTCCTCGTCTGGTACTCGCAGGAGTGCCGCAATTACGCGTTCCTGATGCTCGCGGTCGTGCTCGCGACCGCGTCGCTGCTGGCGCTCCAGGACCGGGTCACGCCGCTGCGCACCGTGCGCTACCTCGCGTGCGCGCTGGCGGGCGCGCTCAGCAACCTGTCGTTCCTGCTGCTGGTGCCGTTCCATGGCGTGCTGTGGCTGGCGCCCGGCGTGACCCGCGCGGCGCGGATCCGCGCCCTGCGCATCGTCGCCATCGTGGTCGCGCTCGTGGTGCTGCCGTGGGTGATCGCCAGCGTCAAGATCTGGGACTTCACGCGCCTGTCCCCGGGTCGGGAGACGGGGGCGGGGGAGAGCGCGCTCCGCGGCCAGACCACCTACCACGTGGCCGCGCTGCCGTTCGCGATCCACACCGTGTTCATGGGCTACTCGGGCGGGCCGTCCATCCGCGAGCTGAAGCGGAGTCCCATGGACGCCGTTCGCGCCCACCTGCCCGAGCTGGCGCTCTCGACGCTCGTCTTCGGCGTGCTGGGCGTGCTCGGGGCCATGGCGCTCCGCCGGCGCGGGAAGCTCCAGCACCTGGCGTGGTGGTTCGGTGCGCCGGCGCTGGCCGTGAGTTACTTTGCGCTCCAGAATTTCAAGGTCTTCAACCCTCGCTACCTCGCGGTCTCGGTCCCGTGCCTGCTGCTCGCCCTGGCCGCGGCTTTCACCGACCTGGGCCCGCGGGTACGGCGGGGATTCGCGGTGGCGGTGGGCTCGTTGTGGGCCCTGGCGCTGGTGCGCGGGGCGTTCGACCCGGCGTACGGTCGCGAGGACTATCGGAACGCGATGGCCCACGTGCGGACCGAGATCCGGCCGGGCGAGCGCGTGATCGCGGTGGGCGCGCCCCAGGCGGTGGAGTGGTACGGGAAGGGGATGCCGGTGGTGACGTGGTGGCTGGGATTCGCGAGGGACCCCGATCGCATGGCGCGCACGCTCAACGACTCGCTCATGGTGACGCCGGGCGCGTGGGTGGTGGGGAGCCGCATGGAGGACGACGATCCGGAGGACCGCTGCGCGACCTGGCTGAACCAGCGCGTACAGCCCTCGGAGCGCTGGGCCGCGCGCGGCGTGCGCGTGTGGCACTGGCGCCGGCCGCGGCCGGGCTCCGTGGTCTTCGGACCCCCGGCCCCGGTGCCCCCTCAGAGGCCGGTGCACCGTCGGGTCAGGCCGCGCCACGCGGCGCCGACCACGCCGAAATAGATCGATGGAGAGGAGAGAGCCCCGGATGCGCGTGGTCGTGGTGGGATTGGGCTACGTGGGATCGGTGTGCTCGGCGTGCCTGGCCGAGCGCGGTCACGACGTCGTCGGCGTGGATACGAGCGACTTCAAGGTGTCCTGCATCCGCCGCGGCGAGAGCCCGATCGTGGAGAAGGGCCTGCCCGACCTGATCGCGCGCGCGGTGCGCGACGGCAGGCTCAAGGCGACGACGAAGATCGCCGAGGCCATGCCGGGCGCCGACATCGTGCTCGTGTGCGTGGGCACGCCGAGCGCCGAGGACGGCTCGCTCGACCTCACGCAGGTGAAGCGCGCGTGCGCCGAGGTCGGCACCGCGCTGCGCGGGACCGGGCGCTTCGTCACCGTGGTCATGCGCAGCACGATGCTGCCGGGCTCGGTGCTGGACGAGCTGGCGCCGGTGCTCGAGCAGGCGTCGGGCGGGCGCGCCGGGCACGAGTTCGGCGTCGCCTATAACCCGGAGTTCCTGCGCGAGGGCGCGGCCGTCGAGGACTTCTTTTCAGCCGACTATACGGTGGTTGGCGCGGGCTGCGAGCGCGCGGGCGCGGCGTTGAAGCAGCTCTACGCGGGGGTCGGCGGCGAGCTGATCGTGACCCGCATCCGCGACGCGGAGATGCTCAAGTACGTGAACAACGCGTTCCACGCGCTGAAGGTCGCTTTCGCGAACGAGGTCGGCCGCTGGGCGAAGGAGGAGGGCGTCGACAGCCAGGAGGTCATGCGCCTCATGCGCCGCGACACCAAGCTGAACCTGTCCGGCGCCTACCTGTCGCCGGGCTTCGCGTTCGGCGGCTCCTGCCTGCCTAAGGACCTGCGCGCGGCGAACTCGCGCGCGCGCCGGCACGACCTCGAGCTGCCGGTGCTGTCGGGGATCCTGCGCTCGAACGAGGTGCACCTCGCCCAGGGCGTGCACCTGATCGAGACCTTCCACAAGCGCCGTCTCGGCTTCCTCGGCCTGTCGTTCAAGGCCGGCACCGACGACCTGCGCGAGAGCCCGATCCTGCGTGTCATCGGCACGCTCGTCGGCAAGGGCTACGACGTGCGGCTGCACGACCCGAGCCTGGACATGGACCGGCTGCTCGGCGCCAACCGGCGCTTCGTCGAGGCGGAGCTGCCCTATTTGTTCGACCGGCTCCTGCCCGAGGTGGACAAGGTGCTCGCGCACGCCGAGGTGGTGATCATCGGCAATCGCTCGGCGGAGTACCGGGCGATCGGGCCGCGCATCCGGGCGGGCCAGATCGTGGTGGACCTGGTGGCGGCGGTCGAGCGTGGGAGCGTGACGGCCGGGGAGTACCATGGCCTTGCCGGCTAGGGTGCTCCACCTCTCCGAGAACCTCACCCTGCCGTTCGATCGCCGCGTGTGGATGGAGCTGAACGCGCTCCACGCCGCGGGCCACGAGGTGAGCGCCATCTGCCCGATGGGCGAGGGCGGGACCGAGGCCTACGAGGTCTTGAGCGGCATCCACGTCTGGCGCTACCCGGCGCCGCCCGCGACCAGCGGGTTCCTGAGCTACGTGTGGGAGTTCGCCTACTGCTGGCTGCAGACGCTGCGGCTCACATTCCACGTGTTCGCGCTCCGCGGTTTCGACGTCATCCACAGCGCCAATCCGCCGGACACGTTCTGGGCCATCGCGCTGCCGTTCAAGGCCGCGGGCGTGAAGTTCGTGTTCGACCATCACGATCTCTGCCCGGAGCTCTACCTGTCGCGCTTCGGCGAGCGGCGCGCGGGGTCGCTGCCGCACCGCGCGCTGCAATGGCTCGAGCGCATGCAGTTCGCGTGCGCCGACCTGGTGATCTCCACGAACGAGAGCTATCGCCAGGTGGCGATCGAGCGCGGCCGCAAGCGGCCCGACCAGGTGCGCGTCGTGCGCAGCGGACCGAGCCACGAGCGTTTCGCCACCGTGGACGCGCCCGACCCGGCGCTCAGGCGCGGCAAGCGCTTCCTCGTCGCCTACCTCGGCGTCATGGCGCCGCAGGACGGCGTCGACCACCTGCTGCGCGCGGCACACGCGCTGGTGCGCGAGCACCGCCGCGACGACGTGGGCTTCACGCTGATCGGCGCCGGCGACTCTTACGAGGAGCTGAAGGCACTGTCGTGCTCGCTCGGGCTGGACGGCGTGTGCCGGTTCACCGGCCGCGTCCCCGACGCCGAAGTGGAGAGCATCCTCGCCACCGCGGACGTGTGCGTGAGCCCCGATCCCCGGAACCCGTTGAACGACGTCAGCACCATGAACAAGGTGCTCGAGTACATGGCGTGCGGGAAGCCGGTCGTGTGCTTCGACCTGCGCGAGCACCGCGCCAGCGCCGGCGAGGGCGCGCTCTACGCCGAGCCGAACCGCGACGACGACCTGGCCGCGCAGATCGCGCGCCTGCTGGACGACGCCGGGCTCCGCGAGCGCCTGGGGGCGTACAATCGCCGCCGCTTCCTCGACACGCTGGCCTGGGAGCACAACGCCGGCACGCTGCTCGACGCCTACGAGGGACTATGCGGGACGCGACGCCGATAAAGCTCCTGCTCGTGGAGAGCGGCCGCGCCGTGGGCGGCACCGAGCGCGTCGTCTGGGAGCTGGCCACGAGGCTGCCCGAGGCGCGCTTCGACGTGCGCGCGTGGCTCTCGGACGATCCCGGCGTCGACGAGCTGGCCGCGGCCCTGGAGCAGGCGGACGTGGGCGTCGACCGCGTGGCCGAGGTGGAGAGCCGCTGGGACTGGAAGGGCATGTTCGTCACCTGGTCGAGGCTGCGCGCGTTGAAGCCCGATCTCGTCCACATCCACCACGTCTGGCCCGCTGCCGACCGCTACCTGTCCATGGTCGCGCGCGCCGCGGGGGTCTCGCACGTGGTGGTGACCGAGCACATCATGGGCGAGTCGCACTCGCGCGGGCAGCGTGCGCTGAAGCGCGACGAGCTGAAGAACGCCGACGCGGTGACCGCGGTGACGGGCGCGATCGTGGACACGCTCGTGCGCGACTACGGCATCGAGCGCTCGCTCGTGCGCGTCATCCCGAACGGCGCCGACCTGCCCGACGAGGAGCGCGAGATGCCGCTCGCTCGCCGCTGGCGCGAGCGCTTCCTCGCCACGCCCGTGAGGCCACTGTGGGTGGTGGTGGGACGCCTGGAAGAGCAGAAGGGCCACGACCTGCTGTTCGAAGCGCTCGTGCCGCTGCTTCGCCAGGGCCTGGACTTCACGCTCGCGGTGGCGGGCGACGGCTCCCGCCGCAGCTGGCTCGAGCAGCGTGCGCTGTCGCTGGGGCTCTCGCCGCGCGTGCAGTTCGTGGGCCAGCTGGACGACGTCGGCCCGCTGCTCGCCGCGGCCGACGGCGTCATCCTGCCCTCGCGCTGGGAGGGGCTGCCGCTGGTGCTGCTGGAGGCGATGGCGCGCGGGCGGGCGATCGTCGCCACCGCCGTGGGTGGCGTCGCCGACGCGCTCGAGGACGGCGTCACCGGCACGCTCGTGCCGCCGAACGACGTCGGCGCCCTCGCCGCGGCACTCGAGAACCTCCACCGCCGCGCCGACCGCGCGTGGCGACTGGGGCAGATCGCGGCCGAGGTGGCGCGCGACCGCTACAGCTGGCACGCGGTCGTGGGCGAGTTCGAGTCGGTCTACGACGAGGTGCTGGGCCTCGCCACGGTGACACCGGAGGGGCCCGCCGCCGCACGTGAATCGTCCGGGCGGGAGGGACGTGGCCGGTGAGGCTGGGCGTGGTCATTCCCTGCTACCGGCAGGAGCGCTTCCTCGGCCGCACGCTCGCCGCGCTCGAGCGCTCGCTCGCTGGCCGTGACTGGCTGGGCGTGCTCGTGCTCGCCGCCAGCGACGGCAGCGCGCCGCTCCCCGAGCGCTCGCCGCACTGGCGCGTGCTCCGCGCCTCGGGCGACCCGGGTGCGCGGCCGCTCACGCCGGGCGCGGCGCGCAACGCCGGGTTCGAGACGTGCGGCGGCGCGTGGGTGCTGTTCGTGGACGCCGACGTCGAGGTCGAGGCCGCATGGGTCGAGCGCGCCTGCCGCGTCGCCGCCACCGACGTGACCGTGGCCGGGCTCTGGGGACGGATCGAGGAGTGGTTCGAGGACGGCGCCCGCGTGCGCTCCGGCGGCCGCGACCTCTACCGCGTCGGCGACGGCGACGCCGAGACGGACTACACCGCCACGTTGTCGTTCTATCGCCGCGACGCGCTCACCCACGTCGGCGGCTACGAGTCGCGCCTCCAGTCCGAGGAGGACTTCGAGCTGGGCCTGAGGCTCCGCCAGGCCGGCTTCCCGCTGCGCACGCTGGCGCCGCTCGCGGCGAAGCATTGGAGCGCGCCGCGCCCGAGCTTCGCCGAGGTGGGCCGGCGCTGGCGCACGGGACTTTGCTTCGGGCCCGGCCAGGCGCTGCGCCTCTACACCGGCCGGCCCGGCTTCGGTGAGCTGGCGCGCCGCAACGCGCACTACTTCGGAACGCTCGCCCTGTGGCTCGCGGCGCCGGTGACGTTCGCTCTCGGTGGCGCGCCCGCGCTCGCGGGCTGGGCGCTCGTGTGGGTGGCGCTGTTCGTGGCGATGGCGCTCCGCAAGCGCAGCCCGCGCTTGGCACTCCACTCGCTCGTCACCTGGTGGGTGATGACCGCCGGGACCGTGGTCGGCTACGTGCGGGGCGGTGTCCCCGCCCCGGCGCCGGTGCGGGAGGTGGCGTGACGCTGCACCTCGCGTGCGACAACGACATCTACCCGCCGCTCTTCGGGGCCACGCAAAGGCTGTTCGGACTGGCGCGTGGCATGGCCACGCGCCTCGATGTGCGCGCCCTGTGCGTGGTCCCCAACCGCTCGCGCGGAGCGGCAGCGGAGCGCGTGATGAACGTCGAGATCCATCGCCTGCGCTCGTGGCACACGAGCGTGGCATGGTGGCTCGAGCGCGCCGGCCTGGCGCCGTTCTTCACCGCCGAGGCGGGGCATCGCCGGCGGGCGGACGCCTACCGCGCCGTGCTCGGCGAGCCGGCCCAGGTGCTGATGTGCGACCTCGGACTCACCGGGCTCTTCGCGGGCGCGGAACGCCAGTTCCGCGTCTACCACGCGCACAACGTCGAGGCCGAGCGCTGGCACTCGGTGGCGCCCCGCGTCATGGGCCGCGAGCGCTGGGGCGTGAAACTCGCGGAGCTCGAGCGCCGTGCGGTCGCCGAGAGCGACTGCTGCGTGGCGTGCACCGAGGCTGACGCGGCGACGCTCCGCTCGCTCCACGGCGCGCGCGACGTGATCGTGGCGGAGAACGGCTACGACGAAACCCGCATCGCGCCCGCGGACGAGAACGCGCGTGCCCGTGCCCGCGCGCAACTGGGGATCCCCGAGTCGGCCTACGTCGCCGCGTTCGTGGGCGGCGACTGGGCGCCGAATCACGAGGCGCTCGCCTGGCTGGTCGAGGAGGTCATGCCCGCGCTCGCGAACGACGGCTTCGTGCTGCTGGCCGTGGGCGCGGTGGCGCAACGGTTCGCCGGCCGGAGCGAGCGCTGGCTCGTGGCGCGGCCGGCCTCGCCCGACCTGGCCGCGCTCCTCGCCGCTGCCGACGCGGGCTTGAACCCGGTCACGAGCGGCGGCGGCAGCAACGTCAAGCTGCCGACGTACGTCGCCGCCGGGCTCGCGGTGCTGTCGACGCCGTTCGGCCTGCGCGGCCACACCCGGCTCACCACGGCGGTGATGAGCGTCGAGCGCGCCCGGTTCGCCGACGCATTGCGCCTGCGCCCGCGCGGCTGGGCCGCACGGGGCGAGGCTCCGCCGCCGGCGCTCGCCGACCACGCCTGGGGCGCGATCGGCGCCCGGCTCGCCGACTCGCTCGCCACGCGCGCCGCGGTGCGGGCGATCGCGAGAGTCCCAGGCGCCACGGTCGACGTCGCCCCGCGGGCCTCCTCCTGACATGCGCGTCGCCATGATCGGGCAGAAGGGCATCCCGGCCACGTACGGCGGCATCGAGCGCCACGTGGACGAGATCGCGCGCCGCCTGGTCGCACGCGGCGTGCACGTCGACGTCTTCTGCCGGCTCTACTACACGCCCACGGGCACGAGCTACCACGACATCGGCCTGCTGCGGCGTCCGAGCGTGCACACGAAGCACCTGGACACAGCGACACACGTGGCGCTGTGCACCGCGGAATCGATGATGCGCCGCTACGACGTCGTCCACTTCCACGCGCTCGGACCATCGCTGTTCGCGTCGCTGCCGCGGCTCACCGGCTCGCGCACCGTGGTCACCGTGCACGGACTCGACTGGCAGCGCGAGAAGTGGGGCAAGGCGGCGTCGTGGGTGCTCCGCCACTGCGAGGGCCCGGCGGCGCACTTCCCGAACCGCACCATCGTCGTCAGCAAGACGCTGCGCGAGCACTTCCGGAAGGTGCACGGCATCGAGGCCGTGTACATCCCCAACGGCACGCTCATGCCGCAGCCGCGGCCGCCGCGGAAGCTCGCCGCGCTCGGTCTCGAGCCCGGGAAGTACGTGCTGTTCGTGGGCCGGCTCGTGCCCGAGAAGGGCGTGCACTACCTGTGCGAGGCGTTCAGCGGCATCCACACCGACATGAAGCTCGCGCTCGTCGGCGGCTTGAGCTTCTCGCAGGACTACGTGAGCCTGCTCAAGCGCTACGAGAGCGACCGCATCCGGCTCCTCGACTACGTGTTCGGCGAGGCGCTGGAGGAGCTGTGGAGCAACGCCTACTGCGTCGTCCAGCCCTCGACCATGGAAGGACTGTCGATCGCGCTGTTGGAAGCACTGTCCTACGGGCGCTGCGTGCTGGTCTCGGACATCCCCGAGAACATGGAGGTCGCCGAGGAGTGCGCGCTCTCCTTCCGCTCGAAGGACGTCGAGGACCTGCGCTCGAAGCTCGATCACTTGATCCACCATCCCGAGGAGGTCGAGCGCTACGGCGCCCAGGCGCGCGCGCACATCGCACAGCACTACTCGTGGGACAACGTCGCCGAATCCACGGCGCGCCTCTACGAGGACGTGACCGGGAAGAAGCGATGAGCGCGGGCGGGAGCTGACCCATGGCGCGCGGGAGAACGCAGGCACCGGAGAAGGCGCGCGCGAAGACCGCTCCCGCTCGGCCGGAGGCGGCGCGGCCGGTCGCGAGGGGTGCGGCGCCGCTCATGGCGAGCATCCCGCAGTTCCTCTACGTGTGCGCGCTGTTGCTCGTCGTCACCCGCGTCGGACTGTGGCTTGCTCAGCTGGCGGCGTACGGGGTGGGGGGCGTGCCGCTGCCGCTGGCGAGCGAGGATGCCTACATCACCTTCCGCTACGCGCGCATGGCCGCGAGCGGCCACGGCCTGGTCTACAACGCCGGCGAGCACGTCATGGGCTTCACTTCGTTGCCGTGGACGCTGTGGTGCGCGCTCGGGGCACTCGTCCACGTCGACCTCGTGTGGTGGTCGCGGCTCACGAGCCTGATCGCCGACCTGGCGACGCTGTGGCTCGGCTGGCAACTGCTCGCGGGCCCCTCGGGCGCCACCAGGCCGGAGCCGGCGGTGGCGCAACGCGCGTTCGCGGTGTTCTTCGCCGGCTGGCCGATGTTCGCCGCAGCGGTCGCCACGGGACTCGAGGTGAACGCGTTCCTGGCGCTGGCGCTGCTCTCGTCGTGGCTCGTCGCCCGCGGCTCGCGCGCGGCCGGCTGGGTGCTGGGCGTGTTCGCGGTGATGCGCCCCGAAGGGCTCGCGGCCGCGCTGGTGATCGCGCTCGCCGCGCGCTGGCGGGCGCGGCTCGAGGCGCTGGCTGTGATCGCGCTCTGTGTCGTGGCGCTCACGCTCTACTACGGGAGCGCGATCCCGCAGAGCGTGGTGGCGAAAGCGATGCTCTACGGCACGCCGGGGCCGTGGGCCGGGCGTCACTGGTGGGAGTGGCTGCTGCCGTTTCCGCTCGGGCGCTTCCCCGTGATCTCCGAGGGCCAGCACCTGCTGCCGCTCATGGCGGTGTTCGCGGCCGCGGTCGTGGTGGGCGCGCGAGCGCTCGCGCGCGAGCCGCGGTCGGGCGCGACGCTGGCGGCGGGCGCGGGGCTCGCGGTGTGGCTCGGCTACGCCACCCTCGGGGTCGCCTACTTCTGGTGGTACCTGGTGCTGCCGCTGGGAGCGTTCGCGCTGCTCGCCGCCGCCGGCTTCGCGCACGTCGTGCGCGGCCGCGCGATCCCGATCGCCGCGGCGCTCGCGGTGCTGGGGACGTGGACCGTGGCGGTGCCGCTCTACATCGGGCGCGCACAGGCCGAGGCGGGGTCGTTCGTTCCGCCCGCCGAGCTGCTCGCGGCGCGCGGCACACCGGGGGAGAGCGTGCTCCTGGAGCCGATCGGTTGGATCGGGTACCGGAGCGGGCTGCGCGTGCTCGACGAATCGGGCCTCGTGAGCCCGGACGTGGCGCGGCGCCGAGTGCAGGGCCCGGGCTGGTACGCCGACATCGTGCGCCGCGCCCATCCCGACTGGCTCGTGGTGCGAGCGGAGGTGCTCGAGACCGGGGAGGCGTTCGCCGGTGCCGGCGCACCGTTCCGCTCCGCGGCCGAGCGCGACGCCGTGCTCGCCGGCTACACGCTCGAGCGCCCGGCTCCAGCGACGCGCAGCGGCGCGTTCGCCGTGTACCACAGGAGGGCCGGGGGCTGACGCGTGACGCCCGCCGCGCACCTGTGCTAAGCCTTCACGTTCGATGACCCCAGCCCACGCGGAGCGCGGAGCGCTCATCCTCGCCGGCGGGCGCGGCGAGCGGTTCTGGCCATGGAGCACGGCCTCGCGGCCCAAGCAGCTGCTGCCGCTGGCCCCCGGCGGGCGATCGCTGCTCGCGGCCACGTTCGCGCGCGCCACGCGTTCGCTACCGGCCGAGCGGGTCGTGGTGATGACCGCGCGTGACCTGGTCGAGAGCTGCCGGCGCGAGTGCCCCGGGGCGATCGTCGTCGGCGAGCCGATGGGACGCAACACGGCGCCGGCCATCGCGGCCGCGGCGGCGTTCTTCGGCGAACGGGATGCCTTCGTGGTCCTGCCCTCCGACCACGCGATCGATGACGAGGCGGCGTTCACTGCCGACCTGGACCGCGCGTTCGCGCTCGCAGCCCGCGATGCGGTGCTGGTGACGTTCGGTGTGAAGCCCGGCGGCCCCGACACCAACTTCGGCTACATCCAGCGCGGGACGAAACTCGCAAACCGCGTGCACCGCGTCGCCCGGTTCACCGAGAAGCCCGATCTCGAACGCGCGCGCCAGTACGTGGCGAGCGGCGACTACCTGTGGAACACGGGAATATTCGTGTGGGGGCGGCATACGTTCATGCAGGCGCTGGCCGCGGGACGACCGGCGATCGCGAACGCGTTCGCCGGGCTGTCGTTCGCGCCACGCGCCACACGGGAGTTCGAAGCCATGCTCGCGGAACGGTTCCCGGACCTGGAGTCGATCTCGGTCGATTACGCGGTGCTGGAGAAGGCGCCGAACGTGATCACGGTCGACGCCTCGTTCGACTGGGACGACCTGGGGAGCTGGGGCGCCTGGGCGCGCCGGCAGCCGCAGGATGCGCGCGGGAACGTCCTCTGGGGCGAGGCCGTGCCCGTGGACTGCGACCGCTGCGTCGTGGTCGGGGACGGGTTCCCTGCCGCTCCACTCGGGCTTTCGGATATGGTGGTCGTGGCCACGCCGCAGGGCACGCTCGTGTGCCGGCGGCAGGACACGGACCAGGTGCGCCGCGTCACCGAGGCGGTGCGCGCGCGCGGGAGCCAGGGATGACGCTTGGACGCGAGATGGGATGGACGCTCGCCGTGCTGCTCGCCGCGGCGGCTTCAGGCTGCGCGCCCATGGCCACCAAGCCGGGACCCACCACGGCCGGCACGCCGCCCGCGTCCACCGCGACCCACCCGGCGGCGACCTCCACCGGGACCCCGCCGTCGACTGCGCACACAGCGGCTTCGATCGACACCACGACGCCTTCGCCCGCGGCCGAGCGCGTGCTCGCGAGCATCCCCGAGCCCCTCACGCCGGCGCAGCAGGCGCTGAATGCAACGCAGGACAGCACGCGCGCGCACGGGACCGCCGTCGCCCCGGCTGCGGCGTACGACTCGCTCCAGGCCGCCCCCGTCCCCGCGGCGACCCAACCACTCGGCACGGAGGTCAGCACCGTGACCCTGGCGGATTCTTCTTCATCGGCCCCGCCCTCGAATCCGGCCGCAGCGGGATCCGCGACGAGCACGGCTTCCGGGGCTGCAGCGACCGGGGCGGCCGCGGGGGCGGCGGGTGGCGCCGCTGCGGGCAGCGCAGCCTCGGGAGGCGCGGCGACGGGAGGCGCTGCCGGCGGTGCGGCCGCGGGCGCTGCGGCCGCGGGCGGTGCCGCGGCATCCAGCGCTTCGGGAACCGGGCCCTGCTGGCGACTTCAGGTGGGAGCGCCGCTCGAGAGCGAGAAGGAGAAGGCCGACTCGCGCCGCGATGCCGCGCAGTCGCTGCTCATGGTGTCGTTCACGATCGTGCCCGAGAAGGGCTACCGGAAGGTGCGCACGACGGACTGCTTGAGCCGCGACGCCGCCGACGCGCTCAAGAAGCGCGCGGTGGAGAGCGGGTTCGACGACGCGTTCCTCGTCGACACCAACGCGGCGCCGCCGCCGCCCGCGCACAAGCACCAGAACGTGCCCGCGAGCAAGCGCAAGCACTGATGCGCAGAGGCCGAGCGAGGTCATGAGCAGCCGCCGGCTCGTCCTCTACGAAGACCGCCACTGGCGCTCGCTCCGGCCGCTCACGGACCTGCTGCCCGTGCCGGCGCTCGCGTTCGGCGCCTCGGACCTCGCCCGCCGCTGGCTCACGCACTCGCAGCTGCCGTTGCACGCGATCGAGGCGCGCTCGGGCGCGATGGCGTGCTGGCACGATCCGCCGCAGGCGGCCGCGAGCGGCGGGGAAGGCGAGGCGGTGGTGATCAACGCCGCCGCCCTCCCCGGGCCATGGTTCGCGGAAGCGCTCGATTCGCGCGCTCCCTCGCTGTGGATGGGCGACGGCCGCATCGCCGGCGCGCGGCTGGCGCTCGCCTCGCTTCGCGGCGGGCTCGGTCGCGGCGAGGACTTCGAGACCGTGCTGCTCGGGCTGGGTTTGCCCGCGCTGCCGGTCCCCGCCGAGTTCATCACCTGGCCCTGGGACCTGATGGGGCGGAACGCCGGTGCGATCGCCGCCGACCTCGCCGGGGCGCGCCCCACGGTGACGGGGAGCGTCCACCGCCTCGCCTGCCTCGAGTCGCCCGACCACATCACGATCGCCGAGGGCGCGCGCGTGGGCGCGTTCGCGGTCCTCGACGCGAGCACCGGTCCCATCCACGTCGCGCGCGGCGCGGTCATCGAGCCGCACACGCTGGTGAAGGGGCCATGCGTGATCGGGTCGGGCACGCAACTCCTCGGCGGTGTCCTCTCGGGCACCACGTTCGGGCCCGAGTGCCGCATCGCGGGCGAGGTGGAAGCGAGCGTGTGGCAGGGCTACGCCAACAAGCGCCACCATGGCTTCGTCGGCCACAGCGTGATCGGCGAGTGGGTGAACCTCGGGGCGCTCACCACCACCAGCGACTTGAAGAACAACTACGGCGACGTGCGCGTGTGGATCGACGGGCACGAGGTGGACTCGCACTCGCCCAAGGTGGGCGCGTTCGTCGGCGCGCACGTGAAGACCGGCATCGGCTCGCTGTTGCCGACCGGCGCCGCGATCGGCGTGGCCGCGAACCTGTTCGGCGGCGGACGTTTCGCCCCGAAACAGGTGCCGGCGTTCGCGTGGTGGGACGGCGAGGCCATGCTCGAGCACGAGCTCGAGCGCTGCCTTGCCACCGCGCGCGTCGCGGCCTCGCGCCGCGGCCGCGTGCTGGAGCCCGGGGCCGAGGCGGCCCTGCGTGCGCTCCACGGCTCGACCGCGCGAGAACGACTGCGCTAGACTTGGCCGGTTTGCATCCGCTCGCCTTGCCGTCCCCGTTCCGAGGACTCGATGCCTGAACTCCGCAAAGACCCCGTCGTCGGCCGCTGGGTCATCATCTCCACCGAGCGCAGCCGGCGGCCGGGGCACTTCACGCCCGAGGCGTCGAACGGCGCCCAGGCGTTCTCGCCGTTCACCGAGGGCCGCGAGGACATGACGCCGGCCGAGGTCTACGCCGAGCGTCCCAACGGCAGCAAGCGGGACACGCCCGGCTGGCTCGTGCGCGTGGTCCCGAACAAGTTCCCCGCGCTCGAGATCGAGGGCTCGCTCGACCGCCGCGGCGAGGGGCTCTACGACAAGATGAACGGCATCGGTGCCCACGAGGTGGTGATCGAGACGTCGGACCCGGCGCTCCAGCTCGCTGACCTGCCCCCGGAGCAGATCCGGCGCGTGCTGGTGGCGTGGAAGGAGCGGATGCTGGATCTCAAGAAGGACACGCGCTTCCGCTACGTGCTCGTGTTCAAGAACCACGGCGCCGGCGCCGGCGCCACGCTCGAGCACTCGCACAGCCAGATCATCGCCACCCCCATCATCCCCAAGATGGTGCAGGAGGAGCTGGACGGCGCGCGTCGCTACTTCGAGCTCAAGGAGCGCCCGGTGTTCTCCGACATCATCGACCAGGAGACGGGCGAGGGGCAGGGCCGGCGCGTGATCCTTCGCACCGGGCGCTACATCGTGCTGGCGCCGTTCGCGCCGCGGTTCCCGTTCGAGACCTGGATCCTGCCGGTGGCGCGCCGGGCCGCGTTCCACACCATCGAGGACCCGGACGAGATGCTCGAGCTCGCGACCACGCTCAAGGACACGCTCGGGCGCCTGAACGCGGCGCTGGATTCGCCGCCCTACAACCTGGTGCTGCACACGGCGCCGCTCGCCGAGCCGGACGTGCCCTACTTCCACTGGCACCTGGAGATCATGCCCAAGCTCACCCGCGTCGCCGGTTTCGAGATCGGCTCGGGCTTCTACATCAACCCCACGCCGCCCGAGGACGCCGCGCAGTTCCTGCGCGACGTGGGCGTGCGCGCCTGAGCCCACCCGGAGCGTGAAGCCGCACTATGCGGTGGTCCATCTCGCGAGCGAGATGGCCGCGTTCGCGAAGGTGGGAGGGTTGGGCGACGTGGTGGGCGCGCTCTCCGCAGAGCAGGTGCGGCGCGGGCATCGCGTCGTGGTTGCGATCCCGCACTGGCGCGACATCGTGGTGCCGCGGGGCTGGCGGCTCAACGACCTCTCCGGGACGCTCGTGCCCTGGGGCATGGGGCACGAGCCGGCGAAGTTCACGGTAGCCGACGGCCCGAGCGACCAGCCGAGCGTGCTGCTCGTGGACCACGCCGGCGACCGGCGCTTCTTCCACCGCCCGGGCTTCTACGACGACCCCTCCACGCACGAGGGCTATCCCGACAACGCCGAGCGCTTTCTCTTCTTCACCCGCGCGGCGATCGAGGCGGTGAAGGGCTTCGGCGAGACGTTCGACGTGGTGCACGCGCACGACCAGCAGGCGGCATGGGCGCCGTGCTTCGTGCGTACGCACGACGCCGAGGAGAGCGCGTTCGCGCACACCGCCACCGTGTTCACGATCCACAACCTCGGCTACCAGGGCATCGTCGACCCGTGGGCGCTCGGGCTCGCCGGCTTCCCGCGCAACGCGTTCTTCCCGCACAGCCCGTTCGAGTACCACGGACGCGTGAACTTCATGAAGGTCGGCATCCTGTTCGCCGACATGGTGTCCACGGTGAGCCCGACGTACGCGCGCGAGATCCAGTCCACCGGCGAGTACGGCTTCGGCCTGGAGGGCGTGCTGCGCCGGCGCACGGGCGATCTGCGCGGGATCCTGAACGGCATCGACGACCGCGAGTGGGACCCGGCGAGCGATCCCCACCTGCCCGCGCACTTCACGCGCGGCGAGATGGACGGCAAGCGAGCCTGCAAGCACGCACTCGCCCTCGCCTGCGGGTTCCCGCTCGATCCGGACTGGCCGCTGATCGGCATCGTGTCGCGGCTCGCGGAGCAGAAGGGGTTCGAGTTGATCGAGGAGGCCGAGCCGGAGCTGTTCGACCTCCATGCGCGGTTCGTGATCCTGGGCCAGGGCTCGCCGCGTTACACCGACTACTTCCACCGCCTCGCCGACGAGCGCCCCTGGCAGTGGTGGATCGACACCTCCCATGACGAGGCGCTCGCGCACCGGATCGAGGCCGGCGCCGACCTGTTCCTGATGCCGTCGCGCTACGAGCCGTGCGGCCTGAACCAGATGTACTCGCTCCGCTACGGCACCGTGCCGGTGGTGCGGGCCACGGGCGGGCTCGCCGACACGGTGCGCGAGTTCGACCCGATCACGGGCGAGGGGAACGGCTTTGCGTTCGGGCCGTACACGGCGGACGCCATGGTGATGGCGTTGCGCCGAGCGCTCGCCACTCACGGCGACGCCTCGCTGTGGGCGCGCGTGCAGCGGAACGGCATGGCGCGCGACTCGAGCTGGCGCGTGGCCGCCGACGGCTATGACCGGCTGTACGCGGAAGCGCTCGATCGCGTGGCCGCCGGGCGCGTGCCGACGCTCGAGAGCGTGCGCGACACGTTCTGAGCGGCGCGCTACTCGAGGAACGCCGCGTGCAGCGCGCGCACGGCGTCGCTCGCCTGCGCGTTGGCGACGCGGAACACCAGCGCGGACGGCGTCACGCGCAGCGCCACCAGCGGCACGCCGGCTTTCTCCAGCGCTCGCTCCGCTCGCGCGGCCTCTGCGGCGCCGAGCCCGAGTCCGACGAGCGACACAAACGCGGTGTCGTGCACCACGTCCAGCCGCCACTCGCCGCCAGGGCCGCGCACCTCGCGGAACTGCTTCTCCAGCGCCGCGACGTCGTCCCGGGCGCCCATCCACACGATGGCGCCGTGCGTCGCGTCGGCCTGCTCGTGCGCCACCAGCTCCAGCGCCGGGAACTGCTCGGCCACCGCCTCGACGATGCCGCGCGCCTCGCCCCGGCCGCCCGCGTTCCCCTCCGCGATCGCGAGCGAGACGTCGGCGCGATGCGTCACCGCTTCCACTTTCGGGGCTTCCACGCGGTCCTCCTCGATGTCCGTACCGGGAGCTTCATGGAACGCTGAGCGCACCGCGATCGGCACGCGCTCGCGCGCGGCGAGATCGACGCAGCGCGCGTGCAGCACGCGTCCGCCGAGGTGCGCGAGCGCCGAGCACGCACGATACCCCATGTGCGGCACGAGCCGCGCCGCCGGCGCCACGCGCGGATCGGCGGTGTAGACGCCGTCCACGTCGGTCAGGATCTCGCAGCGCACGCGACCGAGCGCCGCCGCGAGCGCCACCGCCGTGGTGTCGCTGCCGCCGCGGCCGAGCGTGGTGATCTCCTTGGTCTTGGGCGACACGCCCTGGAAGCCGGCCACGATCACCACCTGGCCGGCGTCGAGCGCGGCACGGATGCGATCCGGCTTCACGCCCACGATGCGCGCGCTCGCGTGGCGCTCGTCGGTCAAGATGCCGCTCTGCGAGCCGGTGAACGAGATGGCGTTCACCCCCAG
>Ga0070688_100000580_pt1 | contig 18444 bp, 12 predicted proteins | sample KBSS13HmetaG_FD_64679 | JGI IMG/M metagenome (GOLD analysis project Ga0070688, IMG submission 64679) | Switchgrass rhizosphere microbial communities from Kellogg Biological Station, Michigan, USA - KBS S1-3H metaG | ecosystem: Host-associated > Plants > Roots > Rhizosphere ...
GGCGTCGAGCGTCGGGTTCTTCTGCGTCAGGTAGCTGAGCACGGCTTTCGCCCGCTGCTCACTGAGCGTGATGTTCTTCGCCTTGGTGCCGGTGTTGTCGGTGTGGCCGCCCACCTCCATCGTCAGCATCGGGTACTGGATCAGCACCTTCGCCACGTCGTCCAGCACCGGGTAGCTCTCGGCCTTGATCACGGCCTTGCCGGTCTCGAAGTTCACGTCCTGGAGCCGGATCATGCCGGTGTCGAGGAGCTCGGTCTCCCGCTCGCTCACCTCGATCGGGCAGCCGTCTTGGTCCACCTTCACGCCCGGCGGCGTGTTCGCGCACTTGTCGATGCCGTCCGGCACGCCGTCGCCGTCGCTGTCCAATGGGCAGCCCTTCGCGTCTACTGAGGCGCCCTTCGGGGTGTTGTCGCATTGGTCGATGCCGTCCAGCACGCCGTCGCCGTCGCTGTCCATCGGGCAGCCGTGGAGGTCGACCTTCGCGCCCTTGAGCGTGCTGTCGCACTGGTCGACGCCGTCCGGCACGCCGTCGCCGTCGCTGTCGAGCGGGCAGCCGGCCTTGTCCACCTTGGCGCCCTTGGGCGTGCCCGGGCACTTGTCGATGCCGTCCGGCACCCCGTCGCCGTCGCTGTCCGTGCTGCGGCCCGCGGCGTCGACCTTGGCGCCGATCGGCGTCGCCGGCTCCTTGTCGAGCCAGTTGCGCACGCCGTCCAGGTCGGCGTCCTTCGACTTGCCGCCGCGGGAGATCTGCACCGCGACCGAGGCATGGATGTGGTTGGAGAAGTTGTCGGCGTTGGCCTCGCGCATGAGCACGTCGCGCACCTGGAAGCGCACCGCCAGCCGCTCGTTGTCCTTGATGTTCATGACCACGCCCAGGCCGGCGCTGGGCGCGCCCATCTGCGAGATCAGGTTCAAGTCGGGGTCGTGCGAGCGGCCGTAGCCGAAGCCGGTGAGGATGTACGGCGTGATGCGCTCGGAGGGGTCGCGCAGGTTCCAGCGCACGTCGGCGCCGTTCCAGGTCCAGCTGTGGTCGACCTCGCCGAACGCGTACTGCGGGCTCCGCTTGGTGCTCGAGCCCAGCCAGGCGTACTCGAACGTCATCGCCGGGGACCAGCGGTAGCCGATCGAGGCGGTGAGGAATCCCGCCGAGCGCAGGTAGTCGCGCGAGTCGTACTGCACGAACCCGAGACCGCCCGAGGCCTCGATGACGTGGCCGGCCACCTGGGCGCGTGCCGGGGCCGCGCAGAGCGCGAGCGACAGGACGAGCAACGGCAGGCGTTTGAAGCCGGTCGTGTGGCCGGACATGTGCGGCAGACCTCCTGGGTCCCGGTGCTGGCTCGAGGCGCCCTGGACCCGCGGCGCGAGACCGAAGGTCGTCCGCGCAGAGAGAATGCGGCCATGGGCTTACGAAAAGCCGGATAGTGGTAGCATCCGGCCCCCGACAGGTCAACGCCCTCGTCGCGGCGTCCGAGGTCCCAGCGGCACCGGCGCCCGAGGCGGCCCGGACTGCTCGATGGAGGCAGCTCATGGACGCGGCGCAGCGCGCGAAACTGATCCAGCAATACCGGGATGGCTACGGCCAGGTCGCACGCGCACTCGACGGCTTCCCCGCAGGGAAGCTCACCGCGCGGCCGTTCACGGGCAAGTGGACGGCGGCGGAGATCGTGCACCACCTCGCCGACAGCGAGATGACGAGCGCGATCCGCATCCGGAAGCTGCTCGCGGAGCCCTTCCCCGTGATCCAGGCCTACGACCAGGAACGATTCGCCGAGGTGATGCATTACCAGGAGCGGCCGATCGAGCCTTCGCTCCAGGCGTTCCGCTACGCGCGCGAGTCCACGGCGCAGCTCTTCGAGCACATGAGCGAGCCCGACTGGCGGAAGCTCGGCTGGCACAGCGAGGCCGGGAGCTACCACACCGAGCGCTGGCTCGAGATCTACGCCGCCCACGCCCACGGGCACGCCGAACAGATCGAGCGGCTGAAAGCAGCGCTCAAGTAGTGATCTGGCGCTGTCGCGACGTTACGTTCGACCTCACCGACCGCGTGCTGGTGATGGGCATCGTGAACGTGACGCCGGATTCGTTCTCGGATGGCGGCCGCTACCTGGAGCCCACCCTCGCGGTGGCGCGCTGTCACGAGCTGCTGGCCGAGGGCGCCGACATCGTCGATCTGGGCGGCGAGAGCACGCGCCCCGGCTCGGCGGCGGTGGCGCCCGATGAGCAGTGGCGGAGGTTGGAGCCGGTGCTGACCCTGGTCATGCGTGGGCGCCCGGACGCCGTGCTCTCGGTGGACACCCGCTCGGCGGACGTGGCGGAGCGCGCGCTCGCGGCCGGCGCGCGCATCGTCAACGACGTGAGCGCGCTCGCCGACCCCGCCATGGCGGGCATCGCCGCCGATGCCGGAGCGGGCCTGGTGCTCATGCACATGCGCGGGAGCCCCGAGACCATGCAGCGCGACACCGCTTATGGCGACGTCACCGCCGAGGTGACCCAGTACCTTCGCGAGCGGGCCGCGGCCGCGGTCGCGGCCGGTGTCGCGGGCGAGTGCATCGCGCTCGACCCCGGCATTGGCTTCGCCAAATCGGCCCAGGGCTCGCTCGAGCTGCTCGCACGCATCCCCGAGCTCGCCGCCATCGGCCGCCCCGTGCTGGTGGGCGCTTCGCGCAAGAGCTTCCTCGCCCGCTTGACCGGCGATGATGGCGTGCCCCAGGACCGCGTGCCCGCCAGTCTCGCCGCCGCGGCCCTCGCCACCTGGCAGGGCGCCCATATCCTCCGCGTGCACGACGTCGCTGCCACCGTGCGCGCGGCGAGGATCGCGACCGCGGCGCGCAGGGCCCAACGTGTCGGGAACTAGTCCCGGACGTTTTCCGGACCACGGCCCCAACGACCATCTGCTAGCTTTGTAGGGCCATGACTCCGGTTCACAACTTCTGGCTCCTGGATGTCATCGACATCCTGATCGTCGCCGGTCTGTTCTACCGGCTGCTCTCGCTCGTCCGCGGCACGCGTTCGGCGCAGATGATCGTCGGCCTGCTGCTCATCGCCCTGGTCGGCGTGGTCGCCAACTACTTCGACCTGCTCGCCGTGCGCTGGATCGTCACCAGCCTCAAGACGGTGTGGCTCATCGTGTTCGTGATCCTGTTCCAGCCCGAGTTGCGACACGCATTGGCCCAGCTCGGCCGCACCCGCTACTTCCGGGGCTTCCTCCGCGGGGAGAACTACGGCGTCCTGGGCGAGGTCGTCCGCGCCGTCGAGAGCCTGGCCCAGCGCCGTCATGGCGGGCTGATCGTGATGGAGCGGAACGTGGGCCTGCGGAACTTCGTCGAGACCGGCACGCGCATCGACGCCAAGATCTCGGCCGAGTTGCTGGTGACGCTCTTCAGCCCCGGCTCGCCGCTCCACGACGGCGCCGTCATCGTACGCGAGGATACGCTGGTCGCGGCCTCCTGCATCCTGCCGCTGTCCTCGAACCCCCTGACCGCGATCTCCCTGGGAACCCGGCACCGCGCCGCGCTGGGGCTCTCGGAGGAGACCGACGCGGCGGTGATCGTCGTCAGCGAGCAGACCGGTGCCATCTCGGTCGCGCACCGCGGCGTGCTCTACTCGCGGCTCGACGAGGGCCAGCTCCGCTCCGAACTGTCGCGCATCTTCCGCATCCGTCCCGAGGACGAGCCGCCGGTCCCGGTGACGCCCCAGGAGACGTCCGAGGCCGACATCACGCCGAAGGTCGCCGGCTGACGCGGAAGCCGCGAGTCACCGCGAACGCGCTCAAGCGTCTGCTGGACTGCGAGCGGCGGCTGTGGCGGAGCGAGCACGCACGGGCCTCCGGCGCCGAGCGCAGCGACCACGACGACATGCTCGGCGAGCGGAGCCGAGCGCTCGAGGACCGGATCGCGGAGGCGATCCCCGACCTCGCGGGCCCGCTCCAGGGCTCGGGGCTCACGTTCGAGCAAGCCGCGGCCGAGACGCTGCGGCTGCTGCGCGAGACCTCGCGGCCCGTGCGCCGCCCGGTGCTCGCCTCCGCCGACGGGCTCCGGAGCGCGAGCCCCGCGTTCATCCTGCGCGATGGGGACGCGCTCGTGATCCGCGACGTGCGGCTCGCGCACCGGCCGTTGTCGCGGCGCGACAACCGCGTGCGCGTGGCGTTCGCCGGCTGGCTCGCGCGCGAGCTGACGGGCCGCGTCGTGGCGCGGCTCGAGATCGTGAACGGCCTGGGCGAGGTCCAGGAGGTGGAGCCGGAGCCGGACGAGGAGCTGGCGCGGCTCTCCGCGCGCACGGTCGAGCTGCTCGGCGACTCACCCGAGCCCGACATGCTGCTCGCCCACTCGCACTGCCAGCACTGCGATCATTACGCGCACTGCTGGGATCGCGCCGAGGCGGAGCACCGGATCGAGGTGATGCCCGCGGTGACCCGCGCGCGCGCCGAGCTGCTGCGCGCCGAGGGCGTGCGCACCTACCACGAGCTGGCCGCGCGCAAGCCGGGGAGCTTCACGAGGCGCGAGCTGCGCGAGGCCGCCCCGGCGCTTCTCGATGAGGCGCGCGCGTTCGCGACCGGCGCGCCGGTGTGGCTGCGCGACCCCGCCCTGCCGCGTGACCGCACCCCGGTGTGGTTCGACGTCGAGTCCGATGCCGAGGGCGAGCGCGCCGAGGTGCCGGTCTACCTGTGGGGGCTCGCGGTGGAGCGCGATCAGCCGCGCTTCGAGCCCATCCTCTCCGAGCTCACGCCCGAGGGCGACGCGCAGGCCTGGCGGCGGTTCGTCGCGCGCGCGCTCGAGGTGTTCCGCGAGCATCCCGATGCGGTGTGGGTGCACTGGCACCACGCGGAGCCGATGTGGATCGACCGCTACATCGCGCGACACGGCGCGCCCACCGAGTTCGTGGAGTGCATGCGCGCGCCCGGCGCGTTGTTCGATCTCCACCACCGGCTCGAGCGCTGCGTGCGGTTGCCGCTCCGCTCCACGTCCGTGAAGTTCGTGGCGCCGTGGCTCGGGTTCCAATGGTCCAACCCCGATGCCGACGCGGCGTGGTCCACGGCGCAGCTCCATCGCGCGCGCGCGACCGACGATGCGTCCGAGCGCGGTCGGCTGCTCGACGAGGTGGCGCGCTACAACGCCGACGACCTGTGGGCGATGCGCGTGGTGTGGCGCTGGCTCGCGGCGTACCCGGGCTGAGTCTCGAGGGCGGGCGGACGCGACGCGCCCCACGGAGGGAAGCGCCCGGCCCGGCTGGACACCGGCTTTCGTCTGGACATCGTTGCCATCCCGGGGCGAGGATTCTCCCGCTCGGCTTGGCCGCGAGATCGCCGGCGGGAGGCTTCGACTGCTTCGCAAGCTCGTCTCCGGGCTCGCACTCTGGGGGGCACTGTGCTGCGCGCCGCTGGCGAGCGCGCAGACGGTCGTTCCCTGGCCCGCCGCCGGGGCGCCGCTCTGCACGGCACCTGGCGACCAGTTCTCGCTCTCGCCGTGGGCGCGGACCTTGAACTCAAGCCTCGTCTCCTGGTTCGGCCACGCGGGCCCGGTAGACTCGCTGCACTTTGGCGGCGCCGGAGACGAACCGCCGACCGGCGGCTGTCGATCGGAATCTGCGGCAGTCACCGCCGGCGTGGTCCCGGGCAGCGTCGGGACGAGCGTGTTCCAAACCGGCATCTGTCTCGGCTGTCCCGGATGCGGCTGCCTCGTCGACCTCGCCCACGCCTGGGTGAGCCGGGATGCAGGCGGCGACCAGGTCGTGTTGCGCGTCCGCAGCTCGGGCTGGGTCGACTGGTCGCAGGCGGACATCGTGGTTCGCACGGCAGGATCCGGCCTGCTCTCCTCGCCGTCGCTCGCTGCCTGCGGCCCCAGCTTCCAGGACTCCTCGGCCATCGTGGTGTGGGTGGAGGGAACGGGTCCCGGCTCGCAGGTGCGCGCGCAGCGCGTCAGGCCGCAGGGAACGCTGGCGTGGAATGGTCCCGATGGGATCGTGCTCTCCCCCGCCGGCGCCGCGCCCAGCGTCGTGAGCATTGAGCCGGACCGCTCGGTGCTAGTCGTCTGGGAGGACCACCGCGGTGCGAGCAGTGACATCCTGGCGCTGCGCCTGCAGCCCGATGGCACGCCGGCCCCCGGCTGGCCGGCCGGAGGGTTGGCGCTCGAGGGGCGTTCCGAGGAGAGCGCGAATCCGCGCCTGAGGGCTCTCTCCAACTCCTTCTTCGTGGTCTGGGAAGAGTCGGGCGCGCGATTCGGCGGCGGCAAGAGCATCGTGGCTCGCAAGCTGCTCGCGAGCGGGCTGCCGGATCCGGCGTGGCCGGACTCCGGGATCGTGGTGACTTCATCCCCGACCGTGGACCACCTCGAGGACGTGTCGACGTTCGGGTCGTCGATCGTGTGGAGCGACGTGCGGAACGCCGGACCCGGGAACGCGAACGATCTCTTTGCGCAGAGCTTGAACGACGATGGCACGCGCACGGCGGGCTGGCCCGTCGACGGGGTCGCGCTGTCCACCGCCACCGGCAGCCAGGACCACGCCCGAACCGCTAACGGCCTTTTCGCATGGGAGGACACGCGGAGCGGCGAAACGAAGGTGTACGCCACGATGCTGGACCTGTCGGGGCATCGGCCGTGCTGCTGGCTCGCCGATGGCGACCCCGTCGCGGTCGCGGCGGGCGTGCAGCAGCGCCCCATCGTCGCAGGCCAGTTCGTCTACTGGGAGGATGGTCGCGACCTGGCGACGAACGGCCTCGACATCTACGTGCAGGCGTTCCTGGGCGACGGCACGAGAGCGACCTTCGTGGGCGTCGAGGATGGACTTCCCTCGCGCGTCGCGTGGCGCGAACCGTTCCCGAACCCGGCTCGCGCGACGACTCATCTCCACCTCGACCTGCCCCGGTCCGCGCACGTGCGGGTGAGCGTTCACGACCTGCTCGGCCGCAGCGTGCGCACGCTCAGCGACGGGATGCTCGAGGCCGGGCCGCACGTGTGGGATTGGCGCGGAGCGGACGACGCCGGCTCACGCGTGCCCCCCGGCCTGTATCACGTGCGGGCGTTGGTCGACGGCGTCGCGAGCACGCGCTCGGTGGTGTGGATCCGCTGATCGAGAGCGCTTCGTGGGTGATTCGCGAACCGCGTCGACAGTGGGCGATGTCTGCCACTCTTCGGCCGCCCGCCTCGAGTGCTTGACAGCCCCTGACCCCCTCCCTAACTTCCCTCGTCCGCTGAGACTGGCACTCAGCAAGTCATTGTGGCGGTGTAGCTCAGTTGGTAGAGCAGGGGAATCATAATCCCTGTGTCGGGGGTTCGAATCCCTCCGCCGCCACCACATTCCCCACCCCGAGAGTGCCCCTCATGCGCCTCCGCCGGCTGGAGCCGGTCCTGCGACGAGCCCTCCGCGGTCCGTGCCGGTTGCCCGTGGGCGCGACCGTGCTGGTGGCGGTGAGCGGCGGCGCCGACTCCACCGCGCTCCTCGTGGCGATGGCTTCGCTCGCGCGCGAGTTCGGGCTCATTGTTCGAGCCGCACACCTGCACCACGGCCTTCGCGGTGCGGACGCCGATTCAGACCTCGCAAGTGTGCGCGAGCTTTGCGAGCGCTTCCGAACGCCGCTCGACGCGGCGCGCTGGGACTGTGCGGCGCGCATGCGGAGGCGCGGGCTCCGAGGTGAAGCGGGGCTGCGCTCGCTGCGCCGCGAGTTTCTCCTTTCAGCCGCGCAGCGGGTGGAGGCGAACGCGATCGCCACCGCGCACACGGCCGACGACCAGATGGAGACGCTGTTGATGCGGCTCGCGCGCGGCACCGGCCTCACCGGCATGGCCGGCATGCGCGCGCGGCAGGGGGCGTGGATCAAGCCTTTGCTCCATGCCACGAGGGCGGATATCGAGCGCGACCTCCGCCAGCATGGGATGGTCTGGCGCGAAGACGCGACCAACGCCACGTCCGAGTTCACGCGCAACCGCATCCGGCATGGGGCCGTGCCGGCGCTGCTCGACGCGCTGCGCCTGCCCGCGGCCCACGCACCGGTGCGCCGCGAGCGCCTCGCGCGCCGGGCGGCAGCCCTGGCGGAGGAGCTGGCCGACGCCGGCCGCGTGCTCGGGCGCGTGGCGAGCGCCCATCAGCGAAAGGCGGTCGTTCCCACGCCGGACGGACCTGCGCTGGAGGTCGCGGCCCTCGCGGCCCTGCCGCCGTCGCTCCAGCGGCTGGCCCTCGCCCGAGCCTGGCGCCGACTCGGGCCCGCCGGGCCTGAGGCCCCGGGGCTCACCGCCCGGCACCTCGCGCTACTGACCCGCTGCTTGACCGGATCCCGGGCGCGGGCCGAGGCGGCGCTCCCGGACGGCTGGCGGGCTCGGATCGAGCGTTCGCGGCTCCGGTTCGTGGCCCCGGGCGAAGGTGGACATCGACGGGATTCGACCTCCCGGCGCGCCGGGCGCGCCGATGCTAGACTCGGGAATCGCCCAGAGCGCCGCCGAAGTGCGCCCGCCACACGGGATTCGGCTCTCCACAGGCGACGACGGACGACGCCCCACGACCGCACGCCGGCCTGAGTCCCCGGCGATCACACAGGAGCGCCCATGCCGGACCCCCGCGCCGCTCTCCATACCGAGCCCGCCATTCGAGTTCTATTCACCGCCGCCCAGATCCAGGAGCGCGTGCGCGAGATGGGGCTCGAGCTGGCCCGGACCCTGTCCGGCCGCAACCCATTGTTCGTCGGCGTGCTCAAGGGCGCGTGCATGTTCCAGGCCGACTTGGCGCGGGCGACGCCCGTGGACCTGGAGATGGACTTCCTCGCGGTGGCGTCCTACGGCGCGGGCACGATGTCGAGCGGGAACGTGCAACTCATCATGGACCTGCGCAGCGACATCCGCGGCCGCGATCTCGTTCTCTGCGAGGGCGTCGTGGATTCGGGACGAAGTGTCAAATTCATTCTCGATCTGCTCGAATCCCGGGGCGCCGCGAGCATCCAAGTGGCAACGCTATTGGACAAAGTGCCTTGCCGGAAGATCCCCGTGCCCGTGCACTACAAGGGATGGACGATCGGGGAGGAGTTCGTGATCGGCTACGGCATGGACGCCGCCGAACGTTATCGCAACCTGCCCTACGTGGGCGTTCTGGAGGAGTAGTCGCGTGAACATCTTCCACAGGGATGGAGACGACGAGCGTCGCGATCGCGGCCAGCGCGGAGAGCGCGGCGGCCGCGGCCCGCAGCTGCCTTCACCCCCGGGCCGGCCCTTCCGCACCATGGGCTTCTGGGCCCTCGTCGTGCTGCTCGCGATCACCGCCTACAACATGTACGCGAGGAACCTGCTCTCGCCGCAACGCGTCGACATTCCCTACACCCAGTTCGTGACGGAAATGGAGAAGGGGAACCTCGAGCGCGCCACGTTCATCGAGGAGACGCGCACGGTGCTGGGCGACCTGCGCAGCGAGACGTCGCAGACGATCGGCGGCCGCGCGGTATCGATCAAGTCGTTCAAGACGAACTTCCTCGGCGACGGCGCCTCGCTCGCCGACAAGGCGCGCGCGACGAATCCCAACGCGCAGATCACGGTGCAGGCGCCAGGTATCAATTGGCTGTCGATGCTGTTCACCTGGCTGCCGCTGCTGCTGTTCCTGGTGGCGTGGATGTTCATGCTGCGGCAGATGCAGAGCGGCGGCTCGGCGGCGATGCGCTTCGGCAAGAGCAAGGCGCGCGTGCTGATGGAGTCGCAGACCCGGGTGACGTTCAAGGACGTGGCCGGCTGCGACGAGGCGAAGCAGGAGCTGCAGGAAGTCATCGAGTTCCTGAAGGAGCCGCAGAAGTTCCAGCGCCTGGGCGGCCGGATCCCGAAGGGCGCTCTGCTGCTGGGCCCGCCGGGCTCGGGCAAGACGCTGCTCGCGAAGGCGGTCGCCGGCGAGGCCGGCGTGCCGTTCTTCAGCATGTCGGGTTCGGATTTCGTGGAGATGTTCGTGGGCGTGGGGGCGAGCCGCGTTCGTGATCTCTTCGAGCAGGGCAAGCGCAACGCACCGTGCATCGTGTTCATCGACGAGATCGACGCGGTCGGCCGGCACCGTGGCGCCGGGCTCGGCGGCGGACACGACGAGCGCGAGCAGACGCTGAACCAGCTGCTGGTGGAGATGGACGGCTTCGAGTCGAACGAGGGCGTCATCATCGTCGCCGCCACGAACCGTCCCGACGTGCTCGATCCGGCGCTGCTGCGCCCCGGCCGCTTCGATCGCCAGATCGTGGTGGACTGGCCGGACGTGCGCGGGCGCGAGGGCATCCTCAAGGTGCACACGCGCAAGATCCCGCTCGCGGACGACGTGGACCTGAAGCTCATCGCGCGCGAGACGCCGGGCATGGCGGGCGCCGACCTCGCGAACATCGTCAACGAGGCGGCGCTGCTCGCGGCGCGGCGCAACAAGAAGAAGGTCTCGCTCGCGGACTTCTCCGACGCCAAGGACAAGGTCACGCTGGGCCTCGAGCGGCGCAGCCTGGTCATGACCGACGCCGAGCGCAAGACCACCGCGTACCACGAGGCCGGGCACGCGCTCGTCGCCTGGCTGCTGCCAGGCTCGGATCCGGTGACCAAGATCACCATCATCCCGCGCGGCCGCGCGCTCGGCGTCACCGCCTACGCGCCCGCCGAGGAGCGCCACAACCACTCGAAGAAGCAGCTCGAGGACCGGCTCTGTCACGCCATGGGCGGACGCGCCGCCGAGCTGCTCGTGTTCGAGCACCTGACCACCGGCGCCGCGGGCGACCTCGAGCAGGCCACGAACATCGCGCGCAGCATGGTCACGCGCTTCGGTATGAGCGCCAAGCTCGGCCCGCTCACGTTCGGCAAGCGCGAGGACATGATCTTCCTCGGCAAGGAGATCACGAGCAGCAAGGACTACAGCGAGCAGACCGCGTTGCTCATCGACACCGAGGTGCGTGACATCATCGAGAAGGCGCACGAGCAGGCGCTCAGGCTGCTGCGCGAGAATCTCGACAAGCTGCACCTGCTGGCGAAGACGCTGCTCGAGCGCGAGACCATCGACGGCGACCAGATGAACCGCCTGCTGCACGGCGAGAAGCTGGAGCCGTTGCCGCGCCCGAGCGATCCGGGCGAGATGCCGCCGACGGCCGCGGCTCCGGTCACCCGTCCCGACGAGGGCGGCGCGCCGGAGGCTTTCGGCGAGCCGAGTCCGCGGCCCGCCTAGCTTTTCGCGGGGGTGACATCCAGCGCCCGACGGTCGAAGCCGTCGGGCGCTCCCGTCTTCACCCGTAGGTTGAACTGCCGCGTCGGTGCCGGCGGGTACAGGGAAATGTTGATTTCGATGGCTGATGGAAACCTTTCCGGGCCCCGAGGCGTCATAACTATCGCCACCTGCGAGCGAGGTTGGCGACCGCGGCACCGAGTCGAGAGACCGGCGCCGCTGGGAGTCCCGAAAGGGCACGGCGACGGGAAGGCAAGGCTCGTCGCCGGGAAGAGAGAGCGCCCGGCAGGCCTCCAGCCGGGCGCTCGTTATTTCATATCGCGGTCCTGAGGCGATGCGCTACGCGCGATGCGGCGCGGGCGAGGGCTCGATCTCCAGCGTCACCAGCTCCGAGTTGCGCAGCACCGCGATCGTGGTGCGCACGCCGATGGCGTTCCCGGCGAGCAGCTTGTGGAGGTCGTCGACGCCCGCCACGGGCTGGCCGGCGAGCGACACGATGACGTCGCCTTCGCGCAGCAGTGTGCGCTCGGCAGGACTCCCCTTCTCGATCGACAACACCAGCACGCCGGACTCGTGCGCGAGGTCGTGGCGGCGCACGAGGTGGCGCCGGAGCCTGGCGTTCTGCCCCGCGACGCCGATCCAGGCGCGCACGATGTGACCGTCACGGATCAGGCTCGTGGCCACGAACTTGGCGAGGTCCACGGCGATGGCGAAGCAGATGCCCTGCGCGGGCAGGATCATCGCCGTGTTGACGCCGATCACCTCGCCGCGCGTGTTGACGAGCGGACCGCCGGAGTTGCCGGGATTCAAGGAGGCATCGGTCTGCAGCACGTCGTCGATCAGCCGGCCGGACTGGGCACGCAGCGAACGGCCGAGCGCACTCACCACGCCGGACGTGACCGTGGCGTGGAAGCCGAACGGGTTGCCGATGGCGATCGCGACCTGACCCACGCGCACGCGGCGCGACTCGCCCAGCGTGGCGGGCGAGACGCCGTCGGCGGCGATCCGGACCACCGCAAGGTCGGTGTCGGGATCGTCGCCCACGAGTGTGGCCGGCACGCGCCGGCCGTCGGCGAGGACCACGGTGATCTTCGCCGCCCCGTGCACGACGTGGCTGTTGGTGAGCGCGAAGCCGTCGGTCGTGAACACGAACCCGGAGCCCGAGCCCTCGGCGCGGCCACGGCGGTCGGCGTGCTGGACATCGATCTTCACCACCGACGGCGACACTCTCTCGACGGCGCCCACGACCGCCTCCGAGTAGGCGTCGAGCAGCATCGCGTCGTCCACGGGCGCTGCCGGGGGCAGCGCGGGGGCCTGGGCCGCCTCGCCCGCCACGAGCTTCAACTGGGGCTGCATGTGACCTCCTTGGGGGCCGGATCGGCGCGCGCCGGGCCGGCCAAGGGGTGCCACCCGCGGGAGTCCGCCTCCGCGCGGGGTGCTCGTTCCCGGGGCCGGACGGCCGCCGGGAGGGCTCTTTTGACGCGCCACGGCAGGGGCGGGATTCGGGTGGGCTGGCGAACGAGGTTCCCGGGTCAGCGCAGGGGCGGCCCGGTGAACGTCTCGCCGTCCTCGGCCTTGGCCACCAGCAGCGCGCACGGCTCGAAGCGCGGGCCCTTCTCCGCCCGGAGCGAGCGCAGCCGGTCGACCACCTTCGGCAGGCCGGCCGCATCCGCGTGGCGCAGCACGCCGCCCCGGTAGGGCGGGAAGCCGGCGCCGAACACCATGGCCAGGTCCACCTGCTCGGCGCCGGCCACGATCCCCTCCTCCACGCAGCGTGCCGCTTCGTTGATCATCACCAGCACCATGCGCTCGGCGAGCGTGTCGACCGACTGCGGGCGCCGCGAATGCGGCAAGCCGAGCAGGCCGCGCACGCTGCGGTCGGGCGTGCGCTTGCGACCCTGATGGCGGTAGAAGCCGCGACCGTTCTTTCGCCCCAGCCGTCCCGCGCCGACGAGCTTGGCCAGCGCGGGCGATGCCTGGATGCGGTCGGGGAACGCGGCCACCAGCACGCCCGCCACCTTCTGCGCCACGTCGAGCCCGACCTCGTCCACCACCTCGAACGGACCCATGGGCATGCCGAAGCGCGTCATCGCGGCGTCGATGTCGGTGACGAGGTAGCCCTCCTCGAGCAGGTGGAGCGCCTCGCGCAGGTAGGGCATGAGGATGCGGTTGACGACGAACCCGGGCGAATCCTTCACCACCACGGGCGTCTTTCCGAGCCTGCGCGCGAGCCCGACCGCGGTCACGAGTGCGCTGTCCGCGGTGCGCGCGCCGCGCACCACCTCCACGAGCGGCATGCGGTGGACGGGGTTGAAGAAGTGGAAGCCGACGAAGCGTTCGGGGTGGAGCAGACCCGCGGCGAGCGCATCGATGCTCAGGCTGCTGGTGTTGGAGGCGACCAGCGCCGTGGCGGGCACTCGCACCTCCAGCTCGGCGAAGACCCGGCGCTTGACGTCCAGGTCCTCCACCACCACCTCGATGGCGAAGTCGGCGTGCGCCATGCCGGAGAGGTCGAGCGTGGGCAGCACGCGCGCCATCTGCGTGTCCACGTCGCGAGCGCTCGGACGCTTGCGCCGGCCGCGCTCGTCGATCACCGCGCGGATCGTCCTCAGCGCCTGCTCCAGCGCCTCGGGCTTCAGCTCGCGCATGCGCACCGTGATGCCGTTCCGCGCCGCCAACTCGGCGATGCCGGCGCCCATGACGCCGGCACCGATCAGCGCCAGGCTCGTGATCGGTGCGGCCTTGATCGCGGGGTCGGCGACCACGTTCGCGCGCTTGGCGTCCTCCGAGAGCCGGAAGATGCGCACCAGGTTCTTGCACACGGGACCCACCACCAGCGGCGCCACCGCCTCCGCCTCGGCCGCCAGCGCCGGCTCGAGCGGGCCCGAGGCGTGGCGCTGGAGCACCTCGAGCGCGGCGAGCGGTGCGGGATAGGCGCCCGCCGTCTTCGCCAGCACGCTTTTTCGCGCCTGCGAGCAGGCGAGCGAGCGGCCGAACGGCGTGGCGTGCAGGAACCAGGGCATGAAGCCGCGCGCGCGATAGCGGTCGCGTCGCTGCTTCGGCTTCTTCTTCGCCAGCGCCGACAGGCGGGCTTCCGCGTGCTCCACGAGCCAGGCCGCGGGCACGGCGCGCGCGACCAGGCCCAGCTTCTCCGCGCGGCGGGCGTCGATCGAGCGGCCGGTGAGGATCAGGTCGAGCGCGCCGGGAAGCCCGATCAGACGGGGCAGACGCGACGTCCCGCCCCATGCGGGGAAGATGCCGAGCATCGTCTCCGGGAGCCCGATCTGCGTGCGTGGCTCCTCCGCGGCGACGCGCGAGTCGCAGGCGAGCGCCAGCTCGGTGCCGCCGCCCAGGCAGACGCCGTCGATCGCGGCCACGGTCGGGCACGGCAGTGCCGCGAGCCGCGAGTAGGCGACCTGCCCGCGCCGCACCAGCGTCTTCACCTGCTCGGCGTCGGTGATCGAGCCGATGGCGTCGATGTCGGCGCCGGCGATGAAGCTCCCGGGCTTGGCGGAGATCACCACCACGCCCGCCGGCGGCGCCGCCTCGAGCGCGGTGAGTGCGGCCTCGAGCGATTCCACCGCGTCGGTGTCGAGCACGTTCAGCTTGCGCGCCGGGTGGTCCACCACCAGGTGCGCGATGCCGCCGGCGCGGCGCTCGACGCGGAAGACCTGGGAGCTCACGCGCGCTCCAGCACGAACGCCGCGCCCTGGCCGCCGCCCACGCACAGCGACGCGAGCCCCAGCCGTGCGCCGCGGCGGCGCATCTCGTGGAGCGTGGTGAGGAGCAGGCGCGCGCCGCTCGAGCCCACGGGATGGCCGAGCGCGATGGCGCCGCCGTTCACGTTCAGCCGCTCCATGGGGATCTCGCCGAGGGGTTTGTCGAGTCCCAGCTCGACGCGCGCGAACGCCTCGGACTTCACCGCCTCGAGGCACGCCAGCACCTGCGCCGCGAACGCCTCGTTGATCTCGAACACCTCGATCTCGGTGAGCTTGACCTGCGCCTTGGCGAGCGCCTTCGCCATGGCGAACACCGGGCCGAGCCCCATGCGACCCGGACTCAGGCCCGCGAATGCGAAGCTGCGGATGCGCCCGAGCGGTGGCATCGGCCAGCCGTTCGCCGTCTCCTCGTCGCCCACGAGCAGCGCCGCGGCGCCGTCCGTGACCTGGCAGCTGTTGCCCACGGTCACGGTGCCGTTCCTGCGGTCGAAGTAGGGTTTGAGCTTCGCCAGCGCCTCGATCGTCTGGCCATCCCGGGGACCGACGTCGTCACGAACGGCGGCATAGCCGGGCGCGGGATAGACGGGCACGATCTCCTCGCGCAGCCGCTCGCGCGCGGCGATCGCGCGTTGGTGGCTCTGCAGCGCGAACGCGTCCTGCCGCTCGCGGCTGATGCGGAACTCGCGCGACAGCACCTCCGCGGTCTGCCCCATGTTGAGGCCGCAGACGAGATCGGTGAGGCCCTCGGCGAGCGCGATGCGCGGCGCCAGCATCGCGGGCCGGAACTTCGCCATCGCCGAGAGCCGCGCGAGCGGCGTCTTCGCCCGCATCAGGCCCTCGAGGAAGTCCGAGTACGAGAACGGGAACTGGAGCGGGATCAGGCTCATCGACTCCATGCCGCCGGCGAGCACGAGCCTCGCGTCACCCGACCCGATGCGGTGGCAGGCGTTCGCCACCGACTCCATGCCCGAGGCGCAGTTCCGGTGCACGGTCACCGCGGGCACGCGCTCGGGCACGCCCGCGCGCAGCGCCACCACGCGCGCCGTGTTCGCCGCCTCGGCGGGCATGGCGCAGTTCCCCAGCACCACGTCGTCGATGCGCGCGGGGTCCAGGTCGGCGCGCGCGATCACCTCGGCGGCCGCGATCCGTCCCAGCTCGTAGCTCGGCACGCGCCGGAGCGGGCCACCCGCCTTGGCGAACGGGGTACGCACGCCCGCCAGGATCCAGCCGGTCGGCGGGCTCATTTCTTCGGGAGCTTCTCCAGCAGTTGGCGCGCGTCCGCCTGGAAGCGGGTGTCGAGCGCGCTGCTCGTGGCCGGCAGAGCGATCGCTCGCTCCAGCTCGCGGCGCGCATCGGCGGTGCGCTTCTGGTCCTTGAGGAACCGGCCGTATTCGAGGCGGTGGTTCACGTATTCGGGCTCGAGCTCGATCGCCTTCCGGAACGCCTGGTCGGCGTTCGCGTACGAGGCGCCGGGCGGCACGCCGCCGAGAACGGAGCCGGCGATCATGCGATCGAAGGTGTTGAGGCTCGCGATCTTGAGGTTCCACATCGCCAGCACGTGCCAGGCGCGGCCGTTGTTGGGGTCCTTCTGGAGCGCGAGATCCGTCTCCGCCTTGATCTCCTTGGAGAGCGCGAGCCGCGTGCGCGCGCCCTCGTGGAGCGCCTGGCGACCCAGCGCCACCGCGAGGATGATGTGCGGCTCCGACTGCTCGGGCGCGAGGCGCACCGCTTCGCGCGCGTGCACCACCGCATCGGCCCAGGTGCGGCGCTGGACATCGCCCTTCTGCGTCTCACCCAGCTCGGATTCCACCCGCGACAACCGGCACATCGTGCGAACATCGGACGGCGAGGCCTGCAGCGCTTCGGCGTACGCCTTGCGCGCGTCCTCGAGGTTCGCGGCGGCGTAGGCACGCTCGCCCTCGGCGAACGCCTCCTCCGCCGTCCGCGCGCCCGCGGCCAGAGGTTCGAGCAGCGCGCCGCAGGCGACGAGTGCCAGCGGGGCGAGGAGTCGCATCCGTCGCCGAACACGGATCGGGCGGCTCATCGCGATCGACCTCCACGAGCGTGGCACTCCATGTGACACACGGGCCGACCTTGCGCTGGCGGATTCCGGATTGTCAACCGCACACGGGGCGGCGCGCGCGGGCGCCGGGCGGCGGCCGTATTGGCGTCCCCGGGGACCGGGTGCTACCTATTGGCGCGTTCGCGCCGCGGCCCGCCCGGCGAGCGCGCGGGCGCCGTCCTCGCAGGGATCGCGAGGACCCAGCAGGGACGCGCACGGAGGGACCATGGCGAAGACGCTGATCCGCATCTTCCTCGACACGGTCGCCCAGCAGCCGAGGCCCGCGCTGTTCATGCGGCGGGTGGGCGACATCGCGGGCAAGGGTCGCTGGGAGTCGCTCTCGAGCGAGCGCGCGCGCACCGACGTCGAGAGCCTGGCGCTCGGCCTCGCGGGGCTCGGCGTGCGGCGCGGCGACAAGGTGGCGCTGCTCTCCGAGAACCGCTACGAGTGGGCGATCACCGATCTCGCCACGCTCGGCCAGGGCGCGGTCACGGTGCCGATCTACCCCACGCTCACCGCGCCGCAGTGCCAGTACATCCTCGAGAACTCCGAGGCGCAGGTGTGCGTGGTCTCGACGCCGGCGCAGATGGAGAAGGTGCTGGCGGTCGCGGCCTCGCTGCCGAAGCTCACGACGATCGTGGTCATGGACCCGCCTCCCGTGGCGCGCGACCCGCGCGTCCGCCCCTGGACCACGGTGCTCGCCGACGGTGAGCGGCGCCGCACCGCCGACCCGAACGGGTTCCGGGTGCTGGCGGATGCGACCAGACCCAACGACCTGGCGACGATCATCTACACCTCGGGCACGACCGGCGAGCCCAAGGGCGCCATGCTCACGCACGACAACATCGCCTCCAATGTGCTGGCCTGCCTCGAGGTCGTGGAGCTCAAGCCCACCGATTCGTGCCTGTCGTTCCTGCCGCTCTGCCACATCTTCGAGCGCATGGCCGGGCTCTACGCCATGCTCGCCGCGGGTTGTACCATCGCCTACGCGCGCAGCGTGGACACGGTGGCCGTCGACGCCCAGGAGGTGCGCCCGACGATCCTCTGCGGCGTGCCGCGCTTCTTCGAGAAGGTGTACGCGCGCGTGATGGAGAACGCGGGCCAGCAGCCGGCGCTCCGGCGCGCGATCTTCCACTGGGGGCTGGGCGTGGGCCAGCAGATGGCGCGGCTCCGCTTCCAGGGGAAGACCGCGGGACTCGGGCTCGGGTTCGTGGCCACGATCGCCGACCGGCTCGTGGGCCACAAGGTGCGCGAGCGCGTGGGTGGGCGCATCCGCTACTGTATCTCCGGCGGCGCGCCGCTCGGCCCCAAGATCCTCGAGTTCTTCTTCGCCATCGGCATCCCCATCCTCGAAGGCTATGGCCTGACCGAGACCTCGCCCGTCATCTGCCTCACGCAGCCCGGTCGCGAGCGTCCGGGCGCGGTGGGCCCGCCGATCCCCGGCACCGAGATCCGCTTCGGGCCCGAGGGCGAGTTGCTGGTGAAGGGGCCGGGCGTCATGCAGGGCTACTTCCGCAACGA
>Ga0070688_100000583_pt1 | contig 18369 bp, 41 predicted proteins | sample KBSS13HmetaG_FD_64679 | JGI IMG/M metagenome (GOLD analysis project Ga0070688, IMG submission 64679) | Switchgrass rhizosphere microbial communities from Kellogg Biological Station, Michigan, USA - KBS S1-3H metaG | ecosystem: Host-associated > Plants > Roots > Rhizosphere ...
TCAACGGCGGCGAGAACCGGGAGAGCAATATGGCTCCGGTACTGGTTGAGCCGCACAAGGTCAAGACCGCGCATGATCTGGCGCAGAAGTCCAAGGACTACCGGGTTCGGGCAAAGCACAATGGCATCAGGAAGCCGAGCCGCTTCCCAGGTAGCCGAGACAGCAGGTTCAAGAAGCGGATGGATGGAACGGTGGTGCTGCGATGATCCAAAGCGCCGCCGCGACCTCCCTCATCCTGTTCTGCATCTACAGCTTCAGCGGCTGGGCGAATGGAAGGATTCCGCTATGAGCGAGACAAAGCAGATGACGACAACACACACGCCGACGCCGTGGGCAGTTGGACGGCTTGAACGTCAAATCGTGCGAGAGGTGCCGGACCTCTGTGACTCGGCCGATTGCTACATTTTGGCGGAAGCAAGGTTTCACGGTCTTTTGCCTCTAGAAGAGGCCCGCGCCAACGCCGCCTTCATCGTCGAGGCCGTGAACTCCCACGAAGCCCTCAAGACCCGTATTGGCGCCATTGCGTTCGCGATGGGCTGGACGGACCTCAAGGGCATGACGGTCGAGGAATATGCCGCCTATCTCAAGGCTAAAGCCGCCGCCTACGACGCCTGCCGCGCCAATCTCGACTGCCTGTCGCGTGGCCAGCCAAAGGACACCGCGAAATGATATGGGACACTATCGGCGCAGAGCTTGGCGCCGTCGTTCTCTACATCCTCGCCATGTTCGTCGGCTCCTATCTGCTTGGCTGCATACAAGGAACATGCTCATGAGCCGGAGTTCTCCCGTAACCGAAAGTGCGCGCATCAAAATCGAGCACCCGGCCCGGCCCGCCGAGGCGGACTATGAATATGCGGACCTAATCCGCCGCATCGAAACAATGGGCAGCGAGCGAGTTGTTGTCGCCATTTTGCAGCAATACGCCTTTGCAGCCCCTTCTCGTGGCTCCTATGCCGGTTCGCTTTGGGCGATTGCCGAATGGCTGAATGAGAGGATCACTTCCGGTCATGCCCAATGTCCGGACCTTGGCGAGAACAGAGAAGATGCGCGCAAATTGGAAGGGCTTTTGATGGAAGGCGTTGAGTGCGCCTTTGATGATAGCTCAGTCACAATTTTTATATCCGACGAGAGCGATCCGTCTGTTGGGCTGGATGGCGGCTTGCGGCTGTCACTGTCCTGCAATTACGAAGTCATCCCCGTTTCCTTGCTAAGGGACGTCAAGGCAGCTATGGGCGACAACTGGGAGCGTTGCCTTGATCTATGGCGGCAGACTTACGGCGTCTCCGCAAGCCCGGACACATCGACAGATCGGACTTATCACCCCGGTGAGGGCGTCAGCGAACCTATAACCGAGCGCTCACAGTGGCCGACCAAGGGCGACTGGATGAGGTTCCTTGGCAAGAACGGATACGAATATGAACGCGTGGAGGCTCTCAAGATCTTCACGATTGGCGAAAAGTACCTTGTTGAAGATTGCGAAGTTCATGCTTGGAGCCACGACGTTAAATTTGCCAGCATCGATGGCCGATACAACGGCGTGATGTTCGAGCGTGTCGCAGACTCCTCTCCAGAAAGGAAGTGAGCCATGTACGGCACCAACCGCAGCACTCTCGGCCCTCGACCACCGCGGCAGACCTTCTGGGAAGCCATTGTCTCACTGTGGCGTGACCTGAGGGGGATCCGATGACGCCCATCCAGCAGGCTATCGCAATCCTGGAAGAGGATGCCTTAACCAACCGTATCGAGCGCGCGCTGGAAGTGCTGCGCGGAGTACCGCAGAGTTCGAAACAGAAAAGCAGCGATCTGACGAAGCTGGCGGCCGAATGTCACCGCGCAAAGTGGCAATTCGATTTCAGTGACGAGAACCGGCTGCCGATAAGTCAAGCTCGCGACATGGTAAAGCGGGCCTTCGGAGAACTGCACCGCATTGGTGATATGGCGCTGAAGCTTCGCGATGAGCCGGACACGCGCCCTGATCGAAAGTCTGAATCATGACCGCCGCTCCCGCCGTTTCAGCTCCCGGTCTATGGCTTTCCGGATCAGGTCAAGCCTGGTCTCTCCATCAGCTAGGCCGGCGTCTAAGCGCTCAAGCATTCCACTGGTCAGCGGTAACAGAATCCGCTCATCCCAAAGTTTTTTCCGGCCCATGTCGTTTTTCCGTATATATGCTATTGACTGCCTTCCGAAAGATATATACGTTATTCGGACAGTCAGCAAGGGAAATGAACATGACCCGCAACCAAGCCATCGCCGCCCTGAAAGCCAAGCTGGATGCACAGCGCGGACCCGCCATCCTTGAAATCGTACCGGCGCCCGTGAAGATGCCGCAGGAGCTGTTCCTGCAGGTCGGCCGCAAGCGCTATCAGGTCGCGAGCATTTCCGAAGCCGTCGCCATGCACAACGAAGCTCGCGACGCCTCCGAGCACGGCTCCAGCAAGTTCCCGCGCGTAACCATCGTCAATTCGCACGGCACCCACCTGTACGGCATTTCCTACAATGGCCGCGTGTGGGATGTCGATAAGCCGCTGGACGGCATGGATGGCGACCAGTGGGTAAAGCACGTCACGGGAGAAGCCCAATGCGTGTGCTGATCGCCTGCGAATTTTCCGGTGTGGTGCGAGAGGCCTTCCGCCGCTGGGGACACGACGCTTGGTCGTGCGACCTGCTGCCGGCCGAAGACGGAAGCGGGTTTCATATCCAGCAAGACGTGCTCAGGGTTCTGCGCCACAACTGGGATCTGATGATCTGCCATCCGCCCTGTACGCATTTGGCCGTAAGCGGCGCCCGATGGTTCAAGGAAAAGCGAGCCGAGCAGCTTGCCGCCCTCGGCTTTGTCGAGTGTCTGCTTGCCGCGACAATCCCGCGCATCGCACTTGAGAACCCGATCAGCATCATTTCGAGCCGCATCCGCAAGCCCGACCAGATTATCCAGCCTTGGCAGTTTGGCCACGGCGAGGTCAAGGCGACGTGCTTGTGGCTGAAGAACCTGCCGAAGCTCGTCCCTACCAATATCGTTGAGGGCCGCACGCCGCGGGTCCACTACGCCTCGCCCGGCCCCGATCGCTGGAAAGAACGCTCACGCACGCTCACCGGCATCGCCGATGCGATGGCGGCTCAGTGGGGATCCGTTGATCAAATCGCACAGGCCGCCGAATGACGGTTTCGGATACTTCGCAACTCCGGCCGCAGGGGGAATAGATGGGTATCGACTGGATTCGTCAGCAGTACGGCGTGCCTGCCAAGACAGGTGGTCGCGTGGAATACAGCGGAGGTCAAGAACCACAGCTTGGCACAATCTGCGGAGCGCAGGGCTCGCACCTGAAAATACGGCTCGATGGCGCAAAACACGCGCTGCCGTACCATCCGACTTGGAAGCTTCGTTATCTCGACGACGCACAGTTGCCGACTCCCCAGGAGTCCGAGTGATGCCGCGGCAGATTTCATTTTCGATGACGACCCCACAATTCCTTGACCGTTCCAAGGACGTGACCCGGCGCATGGGCTGGGAGAAGCTGAAGGCCGGCGAATGCCTGTGGGCGGTCGAGAAAGCGATGGGTCTGAAGAAAGGCGAGAAGGTCAAGGTTCTAGGGATGATCCGCGTCAAGGGCGCCACGCGTGAGCCGCTCTGTAGGATGCTCAGTTTCGATGCCTGGGGCGTCTTGGAGTGCCAGCGCGAAGGCTTCCCGCAGATGTCGCCGGATCAATTCGTCGAGTTCTTTTGCAAGGGGCACAAGGGCTGCAAGCCCGAAAGCATCGTCACCCGAATCGAGTTCGAGTATCTCGATGACGGTCATGTGGGATGTCCGAAACCATGAACGATTGCATCACATGCGGCAGAGCTATCCGGATGCGCTCCATGCTGATGCGCTTCAACGGCAAGAAGGGCTGCAACCATTGGCTGGAGCCAAAGGAAGGCCCGGATTGCATTTGCTTGAAGGACTTCTGCTGGACCAAGTGGCGCGCTGATAAGACCCAGCCAACAATCACCGAAACTGAAAAGGCCCGGTGGAACGATGCGAACCCAATGGCGAACTCTCCGGCAATCCGAAACACTGAAGGGTGAAGCATGTTCGGCAAATCTGTTCTGGCCTTTAAAGCTCAAATCAAAGTTGGCGCGTCGATCGGTCATGATCACGGCTACTACCTCTGGCCTAACGCGGCGCATCCCAGGAACCCGCCGGTTACGTTTTATCCCGAAATGGAATTTGATGCAGAATTTGTTGACGGCCGCTATTTCAGTCTGCGCCGGCCGGGCTACGGCGGCAAACCCGACTACGGCAATGGCAGTATTTTCGTCAACGACATCGCCGACTTAATCGTTTCGGACGGTGACCGCCAACAGGTTGTGGACTACTTGGCCGGCGAGAAACGGAAGCAGATTGAGAAAGCGTCGGCCGACCTGATGAAACTGCATGCCGAGCTAGGCGCCCTTTCCTTCTCTTCTGGTATCCGCGAGGGCAAATGAGCGAGATTGAGGAAATCGCACGCGACCTGGTGGCGCTATGGGAAAGCCCTGTGATACAAGGGCTCGCACGCGCCGACCGAAACGCGGCTATTGAAGATACGCGTAACGCATTAATTCAGGCCTGTGGGCCTGCCAGTGCCACTGTAGCTCAATCGGCAGAGCAGCGTCTTTGTAAGGCGACGGTTGGAGGTTCAAATCCTCCCGGTGGCACCATTTATCAGGCCCTCCGCGACAGCGTCATCGAGCAGTGCGCGAAGAACTTGGCGTCGTGGTATCCTGACAACGCCAACACCAACGCATTTTGCGCAGCCCTTCGCTCCATGAAGCAGAAGCCATGACGAAAAAACGCTCGCTCCTGATCGAGATGGGATGGACTGTCTTTAATAGGGTCCGGACCCGGATCGCGGAGGACTGTGGAAATCGCTGCACATACTGCAACGCAGAGGTGATTGTCGGAAGGTTCGGTGGCCGGCGCCTTGCGACTATCGACCATAAACTACCCCTTTCGCGCGGTGGTTCGTGGAAGCGGTTCAACCTGACTTGCGCCTGCAAACGATGCAACGAAATCAAAGGCAGTATGACGGCCGAAGAATTTTTGGCACTCCCTGCTTACCTTCGTGAAGTTGAGCATCTTCAAGAATTGGAAGATGACGCCTTTCGCGGCGGCCTTAGTGCCGAGGCATATTCGGCTGTGACGGACATGACGAAACTCCGCCACATGAACGGAGAACGATGATGGAGTGCGTCAGGAACCACCGAATTGAATGCCCAGGGCACGATAGCGTCGAATGCTGTCTTGAGCATGAGAGTTGGGATAGCTGCAATCTATGTTGCGGCGGGGGTGGCTGGGAAGAGGCCCGCCCGTTCCATAACGACCCCTATTACGCCGTTTCAATTAAGTGCCCGTCGTGCGGCGGGACAGGATGGGAGTGCAAATAACATGCCCCACTACACCTTAACCCTTACCGGTCGCACGGCGCTGGCACTCGGGTGCTTGTGCATAACCGCTGGTTTCATTGTCGGGAGGTTTTTATGAGCGATAAGCATGAGCACATCAAAGGACTGATGCACAACGGACGGCGCTGGGATGTCGTCCGCATCAGCGGAAGCTATTTCGCGCGCTGCTATGGGCAAGGCGAGTACGCTGGCCGCCCCAGCGACACCGGCCCGTATAGCACGCGGGAACAAGCTGAAGAGTTCATTACTGCGATCCGGCCATGACCACCCCGGCACCCGAGACGATCGAGCGCGAACAGGGCAAGCCATGATGCCCCAATGGCCGGCAGCGCTTCGTCTCGACCAGGCAGCCGAATACACGGGCCTGTCCGTCGATACGTTTAAGGAGAAGTGCCCGGTCAAGCCTATTTCGTTCACGGAATCCACAAGAGGAAACCGCTGGCTTCGGGCCAGTCTGGATAATTGGCTCTTGTCTTTGGACCCGAACAAGCAATCATCCCCGGTCGGCAGACGATTTGGGGAGAAGATCGGTGGTCAAGGTGCGGCTTAAAGGGCTGAAAATCGCTCGTTCTCGGGGCAAATATTACGTCTATGTCCGCGCGACGGGCAAGGCCCTGATCTCTGGCTTTGAGGGCAGAAAGGCACAGCTCATCAAGAAGCTGGAAGATCCCGACATGATCGGCGCCTACAACGCGCGCCGCGGCACCCGGACCTATCCGAACCAAACTCTGGGATGGCTGGTCGCGTGGTACCAGAGCGACGACTGCGCAGAATACAAATCCCTCGCCCAATCGACTCGTGAGAACTACGACGCCGCCATGCTCTACCTTGAGCCGGAATACGACGCGCCACTCGACACCATCACGCCAGCCGCGATCTATGGCGTGCGCGACAAATGCGCCGTGGCGAAGTGGCCCGCCTTTGCGGACAACGTGACCACGACCCTTTCATCCATGTTCAACGCGGCTGTGAAGCGCGGGAAGATGCCCAGCAACCCCGCTAAGGGCATTGAGCGCGCCCGCAAGGCAGACCCTAACGCCAACCGGGAGTGGCTGCCGGCCGAATGGGCGGCTGTCATGGCCCGTGCGCCGGCCCATCTGCGGACCGCCTATATGATCGCGCGGCATCTCGGCTACCGCAGCCAAAGCGTCGTGGCCGTAACATGGAAGAACTATCAGCCGGATCCGCGATTCCGGATGTGCTTCCGGATGGCGCACAGAAAAAACGGCGAGCGGCATTGGCTGCCGGCATCGCCGCTGCTTCAGGAATATCTCGCCTTGCTGAAGGTCCGGACGAAGGATGGCAAGATCGCGCTGCGCTTCAATGGCCAGCCGTGGGAGAGCGAGGAGCAGCTACAGAAACAATCGAGCAACTTCCTCGCCAAGCTGACGAAGAAGGGACTGGTCGATCCGGGGCTGACGTTGCATGGCCTACGCGTTTCATTCGCCGCAGAGATCAAGCGCGTGACCGGCGCCAACGATGCGCAGATTGCCCGAGCCCTTGGCGACCGGGACGACCGGATGGGCGGCCACTACACCCGCCACGTCGAGCAAGAGAACCAGGTAGCGCTCGCGTTCTTCAGTCTGATGAGCACAGGAACAGAACGAGATTTGGAAAACGGGAGGATGCAAGTTTTCCAAAGTGGCGAAAAGACAAGCAAAGTGATAGACTTAAAGGAGTAGGGAGGATGCTGAGAATGTCTTCCCGTGACTGTTTTTGCTTTTGATTTTTGGAAAACGGAAGGTGAATTCACGATGCAGAACGATAGAACAAATCGCGATTTGGAAAACCTGAAGCGAAACCTCGCCGAGCAGTCCAAGTGGATCAACGATACCACTGGAGACCGCTCGTGGGCCAAGCATGAGACGCAGACGGTGGAGTGGATGATGGGGCGCCAGGTCCGGAGTGCCTAGGTGAACGAGCAATCCTAGCCTAAGCCGTTGGTCTATCTAAGTTAAGTCGAGAAAGCATCCGCTATCCGAAAGAGCAACAGCAGCATTGGGCTGCATATGGAGAGAGCAATGAGCGAGGCAAAGCCGTGGACGCCGGAAAGGCGGTCCCGCGTCAAAGCTAAGGTGGACAAGGAATCAGCCCGTGCTGCAGCCCGCTTAGGGGCTCACTCGGTCTGGATTATCGCAACCTTTGCTGACGGCGAATTTATGCACCTGCAAGACGGCGGTTCGTCTCCTTGGCCCCTCAAGGAGCTTTACCAGCAAATGCTTCGGGCAACCGAGATGAACGAGGCCGCCGATGGCGACCCTGGGTTTGTGCAGTGAAAGCCGCATAGGGCGGCATGGAGAGAGACAAATGGCTTACCCAATTATCATGAACGGCGACCACGCAGAGTTCGAGCGCGAGCACGCGAACACCAAGCCGGAAGACCGGCCGGACTGACCGCTCCCCTCCTTCGATGCCCGTGACTGGGCGGCAGCGTTCTGCAAGATCAATCCCGCGATGGACGAAGGAACCATGATTGCATGGTTCGCCAACGCCCTCATGCGCGGCTACGACGAGCACGCCGCCCGCGCGGCCGACGCCGCCTGACCAGACTTTCAAACAGTCCGAAACACCAAAAAGGAACCACATGAGCGACCCAAAGACGATTACCCGAAGCCAATACCTGCAAGCCCTCGCCCTCTACACGATGGCCAGCAAATGCCAGACGGACGTCGATCGCTTCGAAATCGAGATGAACAGGGTTCTCGGCTTAGAAGGCCCGGAGTTCACGGGATCTCGCGTCAGCGATGGCATCTATTCCCGGCCGCAGGAATCATTCGATCTTGTGCTGAGCTACGTCGAAATTTCGGTTGAGCCGGAGGCTTCATGAGCGTCCCCTATGCCGGCGCAACCAGCGGCATGAAAGCCCGCGACGAGATCACCAAGACGCTCCAGCGGTTCGGCTGCGAATCTGTTGGCTTCATGGATGACTTCGCCGAGGGTAGCGTTCTGTTGGCCTTCAAGCACCGCGGCCGGCAGGTTCAGCTTCGCGCATCAGCCAAAGGGTGGGCCGGAATGTATCTGAAGGAGAACCCGTGGAACGGCTATCGCAAATCAAACAAACAGCAGTGGGAAAATGCAGTCCTCGCCCAAGGTCTGATTGCCGTCAACTCGATCCTCCGAGATTGGGTGAAGGGCCAGGTAACGGCTGTCGAAACCGGCATTCTGTCTTTCGAGACGGTTTTCATGCCGCACATGCTGACGGACAATGGCCAGACGATCATCGAGCGGATTGGCTCTATGAACCTCCTGCCGCCGCCAGCGCCACCGCCGCCGTGTTGAATGGCCCGGAGTGGCCGGCACAAAGGAGAGAGCAAATGTGGGAAGCAATTGGAATGATATGTCTCGTCGCCATTATGGGGGCGCTTTCAGTGCCAGTCGTTCTGCTAACGCTCGCCCGCATTGGATTGTTCGAGCCCATAGAAATCAACGCATTCGGCAAAACTTGGCGATTTGCACCACACTAGCGATCTGGCCGGCTATCCGAAACACCAAACAGGAGGTTGACGATGGGGTACACGACCAAATTCACCGGAGCGGTCAAGCTGGACCGCAAGCTGACGATGGCCGAGGCGAAGGAGTTGTTGGAACTCGCCAGCAGCGATAATTCCGAGAAGGTTACCGGGATCAGGGCCTACTTTCAGTGGGTGCCGGCCGACACCCTCGAACACATCGTTTGGGACGGCAACGAGAAGTTCTATGAGTACGCCGAGCAGCTTCAGTGGCTATGCGGAGACTGGCTCGATCAGCGCGGCATCACGGCGAACGGTGAGATTTATTGGCAGGGCGAGGAAGCTGGAGATACCGGAGTAATACGCGTCGTGGCCAACGACGTGACCACCTTCCCGAACTCTAAGCCCGCCGGAAAGTCTCCGCGCCCCCTTACCTTGGACGATCTCGGCAAGATGGCGCTGGATCAGGTCACGGCTGCATAGCCCGGACTGGCAAGGTATCTGGCAGATGAACATTGTGCAGCACGCTTGGGCAAACCCAACAAAAGGCCGTGGTGGACACCCGCCGACCAAAGGCAAAGGGAAAGCCTTTCGATGGCTCGTGGAGCGCATCAACCATACTGGTGACGGCTGCTTGATCTGGCCGTTCGGCCGCGATCGACGGGTGAACCGTGGGATGCTGAGCCACAACGGGAAGAGTTATTGGGCGCACCGGCTCATGTGCGAGTTAGCCCACGGCGCACCTCCGACACCAAAGCACCAGGCCGCGCACAACTGCGGCAAGGGGCATTACCGATGCGTCAATCCTCGCCACCTTGAATGGAAGACCAACGCCCAGAACCAGCTTGACCGGGCCAAGAACGGAAATGCGCTCAGGAATCCGCACGGCCCGAAGGGCGCGCTAACGACCGAGCAGAAATCCGAGATAGTCGCCCTTAAGGGGACGATTCCGCAGACTGCGATTGCTGCCAGGTTTGGCGTTTCGCTCGGTTGCGTCCAGTACTGGCTGAAATACCGTAAGGACCGCGGCCATGACGTTCAGAAGATGAACTATTGGTCCGCAGAAGACGAGACAGTCCTTCGCGAAGCTTTTGCCAGCGGCAAGTCAACGGCTCAAATCGCCGCGTTGGTCGGCCGGCCGTTAGGTGCCGTATTCAAAAAGATAGAGCGTATGGGTCTGCGCGCAGTTTCGTATACGAATGGAATCCGCTGATGCAACACAATTACCGGCAAGAGCAGCCAGAGCGCTTCGCCCAAGCGGTACGGGCATGTTGCGGGATAGTGTGCGATTATCCCGCGTGCGGATGCACAGGAACACCATGGGAAATCGAAAAGGCAATTCACGCCTGGGAGACCCTGCCCCACGAGCTCGACATAAATGGTGTCCGAGGTGGCGAATGAGCGATCTGCGAGAGGAGCCCAGGCTATGGACAGTTGGCCCTGGCGCGCTCGGCGCCGGCCGGCTGCTCCCTGTTCATCGCCGCCTGAAGCTTTACGCAGGTGGCAAGCCGCTCTGGCCGTGGCGCTCGGCCATGTTCAAGCACAACAAGCGCGCCAAGCCGGGCACGTACCGACGCGTCCGACCGCATGCGATGCACCGGCTTAAACGTCCAGTGTTGCCTATATGACCGACAACCGAAAGTGAGAACCATGCATCGGCAGATCTGGGTTGGGAGCACCGACTTGGCCATGATGCTCAGGAGCATCGGAGGCTGGCATGTGGGCTGCTACGAGGAGCGGGCTAATATCTCTGCGGTGCTGCACGCGCTCAAGAATGGATGGCTACAGAAGCGCATTCATTATGCTGAAGCGTGGCCAGAGGGGAGCGAGTGCTGGGAATTGACCGATGCTGGCCTGAAGTATCTAGGCACGATCGCCTCGCGCGAGACTGCTGGCGGCGCGGATAAAATGCGCAATTGGTATCGAAGCCACAAAAAGAAGTGGCTGAAAGAGCACCCCGAAACTGTCTAGCGGACATGAGCAGTGAGGGAAACATGTGGATTGTAGAGATCGACTACGGCGGCATAAACTGGGAGCCAATTTGCTACTGCGTCAGCGAGAACCAGGCTGAAGAGGTAGCCGCCCGGCCTCATATTTCGGCTGTTAAAAAGCCGGTCAGGGTCCGGAAATATGGCGCGCCTGCGCCACCACCTCTCCGCACTCGCGGATATGGCCAAACTCCGTCCCGTTAACCAATCTGCCGGGTTGATGGAGGGGGCAACGTGGGGTAGCGTGAGCCGATGGAAATAGCTTTTTGGACTGGATTTCTCGTTCTTGATTTGATCTGGATATACTTTAGCTGCCGCGACGATATTACATACTTTGTGAGGCGCTTGCGATGACGTTCCTTTATTCGTTTCTTGGAAGCCTTGCAGCTATGGGCGTTGTCGCTGCAACGCTGTTCTTCGTCCTGAAGGATCCTTCTGCAGATCCTCATCACATCGACCGCAGCTAAGTTCCGTTATTCCAGCTCAGCAATTCGGTATAGGCCGCAATTGTCGGGATTGCATTCAAGTTGGCCGTATCGATAAGCCCCTGGTTTGTGTCCGCCGTCCAAGGACGGGCGATCGTATAGAGCGACGGATAGGCGATTCCAGCCGCCGCCATGCGCGTCATGTGGCTGCGCATATACTGCCCGGCGTAGGTGCTTGCGAGGAAGCCAAGCCAGAAACTTTTCATGTTTGCCGCCGTAACTGACCGGCCTGATGTCGGGGCATTGGCCGGGAAGCCTGTGAAGTCAAACGATGTCGAAGCTACCTGAAGCGGCCCGCCTTCGTAATGGGTCTGCGGCAATCCAGTGCCGCGGCGTCCAGTATAACTCGCGATCTTGCCAGCGATTGCTGCAACGTTCGTTATCTCGTCATCCAGCGTATGCGTAAACGGCTTCCATCCGAGTGTCGATGCGGTTGAAATCTCATCGCGCAACCATGCGTAAGCCGTATTCCTGCTTGCTCCGCCTTGATTGTAGTTGTCCACCTGATCGAGCAGGCCGGGGTAATTGACCGTATTTCCCGAAGCCGCGCCAGCGAACACGGCGCTCGTATAAGGCGCGGTGGCGATGTAATCTGCGCGGTTGGCAGGGTATCGAGCAGAGTTGCCGCCGTTGATAGTGGCGTTTCCTTTCAGCCGGTTATCCGACTGGTCGTCGAGCTGGGTGCCCAGCACCATCCGCCAATCGCTGCCCGTGCCATAGACGGCCTCAATGGCATCGCAAACCGCATTATAGCGCCGTGCGTAGCCGAGATTCCATGCGGTGACGCTTCCCGATGTGACCGGAGCCCCGAAGTATTTGATAGCGATCGACTGCGCGTAAGATGTCTGCCAGAAGTTCGGGCCGGTGTTCCAGATCTCGTTGCCTGTCTCAAATCGCGGGATCAGCCCCGGCGACAAGTTGGCTTTGACGTAGGTAACCGTCTGCGTCCAGAAGTCATCATCCGCCATATAGCCGAAGGTGAACCACGGATGCGCCCGGCAATAATTCGCGAGAGCGACCAAGCCTGAGAGCGGAGCGCCGACCCAGAACTGGTCACCTTCCTCACCCTGCGCGCCCGACATAACGAAACAATCGAATGTTGCGTCATAGACAGCGGTATAGAGAAATGGATAGGCCTTGCCGGAACCGAATTCCGAATAGGTGTGGTTGGTCATCCCCTTCGCGTAGATGCGCTTGGAGGCGCTCCCATCGGTCAGGATCAGGGCCGCCATAACCATGAAGCCCGGGGAGACAAAGCCGATAGCGGCATGCGCTGCCGACGTCCCGCCGGTCACGACTTCCGGCGCGACAAAATCGCCTGAGACACCGCTAACAACGAGGGTGGTACCAGAGAAGGAAACAACGGTTCCGGTTGAGCCCGTCGTTCCTCCGGTGACCGTCTCCCCTACCGTGAACGTCCCGACAATCGATGCAAGGTCTGAAAGGGTGACGTTTGTGTTCGGAGCGTTGGCCCCCGAATACCCGGAAGATGTGTTCAGGGGGATAGTGATGTTATTGGCGTCAACCCTGGTGACAGTGAAGTCAGGCGTAAGTCCCGTTGTGGCGTCCTTGGTCTGGAACGCGGTGCTCCATGCTGTGCCGCCATCGTTGAACGGTACGGGGACGATGCGATTACCCGTGACGTAGCCGTGGTTCGTGATCTCAAGGTTCGTCGTCGCGCCTGTCGTGACGGACTTTACGACGCGCCGCGCGGGCCGGGCTGTCAGGATGAATTGAACAGGCAGACCGTGGGTTAGCGTTGGCAGGGTCGATACGGTGTACGTGTTGACCGGGGAAGAGAAGGTTGCCGCGCCGTAATACCAAGCGCCCCTGACGATCGGCCCCGTCCAGCTCGCGGCAGTTTCAGGACGCCGATAATCCCATTTGTAGGTGCGGGCCGTATTGCAGCGGTTCCAGTCCATGAACCGGATCACGCCAAATTGCTTGATGCGGTTTAGGAATTCGGTCGTGTAGATGCTTGTCGCACCGGAACCGTTTATCAGAGAGCTGTCGCTGTCTCGATACAGGCGCACATCACCGAAGCCGGTACCGATTGCAGAGATGGTCACTGTGACCTTCATCGGGCCGCCGGCTACCCCCGACTCCGTTCCGGTAGGCGTTCCCGCGATGGTATAGGTCCGCTTGTTGTTGGTCCGCTCGCCTACGTTCTCGTTGAACGTGCAGCCAGACCAGCTTGGAAAGGTGACGGCAACAGTGCATCCCGTTCCCTCCCAATCAAGCACCCACTTATCCGCGGCGTTGCCGTAGACATAGCTCTGGCTATAGATCCATGTGCCGCCGGTTGGCAGCGCGGTTGGGTAGCCATCTGAATTAAAAAGCGACGGCCAATTGTTATCGGTGGCGTTGTTGGTGGTGATCCCGAGAGACTGCTTCAGGATGTTTATGGCCCAGATGTCGTAATAGGCTTCCTGAAAATCCAGACCGATCTGGGCGAGGCCGCCGTTATGGGCAGTTGATATTCGCCCCCTGCGCAAAAATCCCATTTTCTATGCGATCGTCAGAACGCCATTGGTGCCGTCAAAATCGACCGTAAATGTCTCACCATTGGCAAGCGTCACAGCCGACCCGTAATCCCACCAACCGATCAGGTCGTCGTTTGTCGCCGTGTCGTTGTAGAGCACGACGTAACGGAAAGTGGCGACAGCGCCCGATGCCGTCAGCACCAGATCCGTCAATGTCAGTTTGTAGGTGCCGGAAGTCTGAGCAGACGCAGAGGTCGTGACATTGCGCGATGACAGATTCGTGTAGCTGATCTGAGTGATATCAGTGAGAACCGCGTTCGTATTTACTGGCACGGTATTGGTTAGCGCGATGACCAGCTGATCCGATCCGAGGTTGTGCTTTTTCTCGGCGACGGCTTCGACGAAGGGCTGGAATTTGCTGAATGTTGCCACAGTAATTCTCCTGGTTGGTTAAGGCTGGTTTATGGACTCCACGCGGCGAATGCGCCCGCGTCTTGGGTGCCTGCATTCCAGACGATGGTGTATGCAGTCGATCCGGAATGCGAAGTGTCGTGCCCGGCGACATACTGAAGCGACGATCCGATAAGGATCGCCGGTGTTACTGCCGTGTCAGCCGTCCAGTTTGTCGTTCCAATGACGTTTGCAGTACCCGTATTATTGACGCCGCCGATGATCGACCCACCACCCGAGGGGACCGTGATCGTTCCTGTGCTGTCGTTGTTTGTGTCATCGTGGGCGACTGCGCCACCAGATGGCGCGACACCGTTTGACCCCAAGACGCTAAACACGATGCAGCCAGCCCGAACCATCGCGCCGCTGAAGGTCGCGGAGACTGTAGCTGTCGTGCCGCTGGGGACCGCAGCCTGCCATAGCGAAATCAAATCCACAGACGTTGAAGCGATGACGTTCCGGCCCTCAACAACGGCAGTAGCCGAGACGCCTCCGATCGTAACGCTGCTGACCGTAGGAGTTGCGGCGCCGCCGCGAGACCCGATCGCAACCACAACCAAGCGCGTGCTATCTGCGGTACCAATCGCGAAGTTGCGGCTTGACCATGTGTAGGTCGTTTGCCCGGTGTTATCCTCTGCGTTATCGGTTTTGGTTATACCAAACGGCGTTGAACTGGATTTTGTGAGCGTCACGTTTTGACCGGCAAGCGTGAAGGCGCCAACCGCTGCAGAAGTCAGATAGCCGCGCAACAGGCCGGCATCTTGCCCGGCCTCCGAGAATGCACCAACATCCGAAGGCAGCCGGTAATCGACCAGTGGCGTCATACTCTCGCCGGACAACAGGAACGATCCAGCGCCAGCTACCAGGGTATTCGCCGGCGCTGGTGACCCTCCCGGACTCCCAAGGAGTCCGCCAAGGCGACCGAAGCCCCTCCCCAGCGCCCCTAGTCTTCCAAATGACATGTTGTGCCTTTTCAAGAAAAGACCCGACGCCATGACAGCGCCGGGCAAGTAGGGTGGGCGAACACAGGGACAGGAAGGGTTCCCTGCAGCCCTCTCGGGCGGGGTTACGGCACAAGGCCGAATTCAAATGACGCCGAACACGCGCAGCAATCCAAGAACCGCCAGCACCGCACACAGCAAAGCACCGCCAAGCAGGATAAAGACGGCGCGGAGCTGGCGGTCCTCTGGACTTCTCATCGCTTGCATGGATCTGGTTTGCCGGCCTCGTAAGCCTCGCTCATTGCCTGGTATCGGCCACCGCCCTTGCAGAGCTCTTTCCATCGTTTGGCTTGCTGGCGATCGAGATAGGCTTGCGAGTACGTTCCGAACATCGGTTGCGCATTGGCTCGGTAGTCAGACCGGGCGTGCGTACAGGTTGCCATGAGAATAAGCGCGGAGAGCGCCGGGATGGCCCACTGTCTCATCGGATCGAGGGCATGCGCAGCCCGCCCCCGCCTCCCAGCACCATCTGCACAAGCCAGAGGATCACGATCAGTGCGACAATGACCCAGAGGATCTGGACCACCTTCTCAGGGATCGGCAGTCCGAGTACATCGCGCAGCACCCACAGGATGAGATAAATCACGAGCGCGAGAACGCACACGTAGATCAGGAACGTAATGACGGATGCCAACATGGGGCTAATCCTTCGGTATCTTCTCAAACGTCACGCGGTAGCGTTCGCCCCTCTCCAGCCTGCCGAGTGACAGATGCAGGTTGGTGGTGATGGTGTTGCCTTCTGATTTCAGGAGGCTGAGTTCGTTACCGCTGCCCATCAAGACAGCGGCGACGCACTCTGTTTCGACAACGAGCGCCGGCACTTCAATGCCGCAACAACGCTGCAGCAAGGCTGCCAAGCGCGATCAGGATGGAAAGCCCGGTTCCGATAATGACGACGATACTGCTTACGCCCTGCGACTTGCCTCCGCTTTCCCAGCGGAATTGCTCCAGCTTTGCAGTGCGGTCGGATAGATCGTTCTTCACTTCCTTGAGCTGCGTGGCCAGCAGGGTCGCTGCCGCGTCCTGATTGGCCCGAAGGATCTTTGCCAGCTCAAGGTCGAACGTAAGCTTTTGCGATGCCAGTTCATTGATGCGGCGGGTTTCGGCCTCTCGCATATGGTTCTGGAAATTATTGTCGGCGGTTCGCAGTTCCGCCAGCATCTCCTTCAGGGCGGCAAAGTTATCAAGAACGTTCTTCGTCGGGTCGATGACCGCACCGCCCCTCGCGTCGATTCCTATGCCGGGTCTTTGTTCACCTGTTGGCACCATCCGCCCCCATCAAGGGGCTGGTGAGCCCCTATGTCTTGATTTTAAAAAAGGCCGAAATCTTTTCCCACGCGTTCAGCATGGTCAGCACCACACCAGCGATCACGAACCAAAGGATCTTGGCCAGAAGCTTTGTGGCCTCCATGACCTTGATGGAGTACTGCAACTGAGCGATGTCTTCTGGGGAGGCTCGCTCCAACCACTTCAGCGCGGACTTGTCTGCATTGCGCAGAAGATCCTTTGCCTCTCGCGGCAGCTCGGCGATGTAGTCCGACGCTTCCCAGATGTTCGCAATGCGCTGATCGGTCAGGCCGATCCAGAACGCCCTCTGAACGTCCGTCATTTCGTCCGGATCAAATATACCGTTCGGCGGCATTTTTTTGCTCAATTCACCGCTGAGCAGAAATGAACAGCCCACCTCCGGGCCGTTGTGATTGAATGTCTGGCAGCCATCATGTTGGAACCTCAGCTTCCAATTGGGTGGTTAGGCTCGGCATCACGTTACGAGCGCGATGTCGGGCCGCTACTTATCTCTTCAAGATACGCGCTACGTTCTCAAACCCACGCTTAGCGAAATAGAACGTGATAACCAGCCCGCCCCACACCGCAACTTCGCCCTTAACGGCATCGGTTGTGCCAAGCCCGAGCGCTGCATCGTAGATATAGACCTTCGTGAAGTAGAACCAGAGCGAATAGGCAAAGAGCTTTTCGGGCTCAAACGGATGCCCAATTTCCGCGCGGCGCGTAGCATGCTGTTCGCGTATCTCGACACTCTGAACCGCCATCTCGCCAGCCGCCGAATCCGCAGCTATCCGCTCCGAGACGTTTCCAGCCTTTAGCTTGGCCTGATAGGCATCGATAAGCCCCTTGATGACCGGCCCACCGAGGAATCCTATGATCGTCATCCACATGGTCAGGCCGCCTTCGCTTCGGCGACAGCAGCAACGGCCTCAACCTTCGTTGCATCGGCTACCGCTACAGCCTTCGCAAGTGCTGGCGTTTCCGCAACCACCTTGTCGGGCACGGCAACGAGTTCGATCGGCTTTGTAGTAGTGAGGCGCTGTTTTTCGTCGGCAGCCCCGAGCAGTGACAGCAGCAGCGGCAGCGAATTGATGGCGGCCTCGGCAATGCCACGGTGCTTTTCGGGAATGAAAGGCAATAGTGGCGTAAGGTTTGCGGAACTGAGTTGCATCAGAACCGTAAGAGCGACACCCCAAACAACCTTCAGCCGGGCGAACAGGATCGTCTCGCTTTTGCGAAACAGAACGATCTCGATGGGCTCGACCCAAGCAAAGAACGGCTGCGCCCAGGATTTCGTTTTGAGCCATTCCCGCCCCCATAGAGCGTAGATAAGCAGCAGGCCGGTGATGACGGCCAGAACGGTAAGGGTTTTCATGTGATGCTATGTCCTGAATTTCCTGATGAGTAGAACGATTGCCGTTGCTAGCCCCGCCACCACGAACCCGGCCAAACCGATTTCCAGCCAGCTCCAGCCCTGTTGGACGCCGGCCGCGACTGTGCCGGCCACAACCACGGCGCCCGCCCCAGCGCCCGCTTTTGTGGCTGTGGAAGGCTTCTTGACTGGCTCCGCAGCCGGCTTGATCGTCGCGCCCGTGAACGTGATGGATGGGTCAAGCGCCATCATCGCCATCAGCAGACCGGCGCACCCGGGCTGGCTGTCGACAACGTTCGGGTCATAGACGTGATCCCGGACGTACTTCCCGGACCTATATTGGTCGGTACCTGACCAGATGTATGGCGATGGGGCGCCCCTCGCGGCGTATCCCAGCCCATTGTATTCCTCCAGCTTCGCCAGCGTCCCGCC
>Ga0070688_100000584_pt1 | contig 18368 bp, 10 predicted proteins | sample KBSS13HmetaG_FD_64679 | JGI IMG/M metagenome (GOLD analysis project Ga0070688, IMG submission 64679) | Switchgrass rhizosphere microbial communities from Kellogg Biological Station, Michigan, USA - KBS S1-3H metaG | ecosystem: Host-associated > Plants > Roots > Rhizosphere ...
TGACTGCATTTGTGTTGAATTATCGACTCGCGAGTTTTGGTTACAAACATCCGGTGCAATTGCACGACGCACAGCGCGCGATCCGTTGGGTGCGCGCCCATGCGGCCGATTACGGTATCGATACGAATCGTATCGGCATGATCGGTTTTTCCGCCGGCGGGCATTTGACCGCGATGGCATCGACGTTAGCGGATGATGGCAATTCGAATGCAGTCGATCCGATCGATCGCGTCAGCAGTCGCTTAAATTTTGCGGTGCTTGGTTATCCGGCCATCATTATCGATTCGCCGCAATGGCAGTGGATGGGCCTCGCGGATAAAAAAAGCAGCGATCGTATCAAGCGTGAGTTATCGCCGGTGCTGAATGTCAGCGCAAATACGCCGCCGACATTTCTTTTCCATACCACAACCGACGAGTTGGTATCGTCAAGTAATTCGGTGATGTATTACAACGCGCTGCTCGCGGCGAAAGTACCTGCGGAAATGCATATTTTCGAACAGGGGCGGCATGGATTGGGTTTTGCGATGACCGATCCCGCGTTGAGCGTATGGCCGACCTTGTTACAGAACTGGTTGCAGCAACGCGGTTTGTTGAGCGGCGGCACCAAATAATTTCATAGTCGCACGAACGTTACGACTCGAAAAAATAATGGGAGAAAAAACAATGAAACGATTTCGCGGGCTCCTTTCCGCATTGGCATTGGTGCCGATATTTGCATTCGCCAATCTGCAGGTGGCGGATCTGTCCGTCGATCAATTGTCGCAGCCGATCGGCATCGACAATACGCAACCGCGCCTGAGCTGGAAATTGCGCAGCGACACCCCGTCGACGTTGCAAACCGCCTACGAGATTCGCGTGGCATCGCCTGATCGGGCTGCGGCCGGTGAGTGGTGGAGCACCAATAAAGTCGATAGCGATCAGTCGTTGTACATCCCCTACAGCGGGCCTGCCCTGGCATCGTCCGCACAGTATCAATGGCAGGTAAGAGTCTGGGATAACCACGGCAACGTTTCCGAATGGAGCACGCCATCGCAATGGGAAATGGGTCTGTTGCAGCCCGTCGATTGGAAAGCGCAGTGGATCACTTACCCATGGCAGGAAGACACGGAAAAATCGCAGCCGAGCCCCTTGCTGCGCAAAACGTTTAAGGCGGACGGCGAGATCGCGCGCGCACGTTTGTACATCACATCGCTCGGCCTCTACGAAGCGTTCATCAACGGCGAACGGGTTGGCGATGCGTATTTCACACCGGGCTGGACGAGTTATGACAAACGTCTGCAGTACCAGGCTTACGATGTCACCAACCATCTTCGCGCTGGCGCTAATGCAATCGGTGTCGTATTGGGCGATGGCTGGTATCGCGGTTTCCTGACATGGGAGATGCAGCGCAATCTCTACGGCGATCGTTTAGCGCTGCTTGCGCAACTCGTCGTCGAGTATCGCGATGGCCGACGCGAAGTCATTGCCACCGATGGCTCATGGCAGGCGGGCACAGCTGAAATTCGCGCCTCTGATATTTATAACGGCGAGCTGCAGGATCTGCGCTTGCGTAAGCCCGATTGGGCGCGCGCCGAATTTGGCGCGAGCGATTGGCAATCCGCTCGGCCGTTTACCGGCAGCGTACCGAAGTTGGTGGCGAGCGCATCGCAACCAGTGCGCCAGGTCAATTCGCTCAAACCAGTCGCGCTGCTGAAGGGGCCGGGCGGCGCAACCATCGTCGACATGGGGCAGAACATGGTTGGCTGGGTGCGCCTCAAGGTGCAGGGCAAAGCGGGGCAGCAGATCACGCTTTATCACACCGAAGTGCTCGACCAGCAGGGTGCGTTGTATCGCACCGCGCTGCGCAATGCGCAACAGCGTGTCGATTACATTCTGCCCGATGAGCAATTGCACACACTGCAACCACACTTTTCGTTTCAAGGTTTTCGCTACGTGCAGATCGATAATTTGCCGGATGTGAAGCTCGACGATATTGAAGGTGTAGTGTTGTCCTCCGATTTGCCGCAACTCGGCCGCTTCGAAACATCGAATGCACTGCTGAACAAATTGCAGAGCAATATCGTCTGGGGGCGGCGCGGTAATTTCCTCGATATCCCCACCGATTGCCCACAGCGCGATGAACGCCTCGGTTGGACCGGCGACTTGCAGGTTTTTGCCAGCACGGCGGCATTCAATGTCGACAGTGCGGCGTTCCTGCGCAAATGGCTGAACGACGCGGTGCTCGATCAACAAGATGACGGCGGTATTCCCAACGTGGTGCCCGATGCTCTGAAGCATTTGCGTGTCCGTTCGCTATCGACATTCTTTGTGACGCGCGGCCTATCGTCTTCAGGTTGGGGCGATGCGATCACCGTGGTGCCGTCGGCGTTGTACCGTCAATACGGGGACAAAGCGGCGCTCGCGGATTATTACGACAGTATGAAACGCTGGGTCGAGTACGAGCGTGCCGGTGCAGCTTCGTTCTGGTTCACCTGGTTCAACTATCACAACTGGTTCGACTCGCAACGCCGCGCCGACGATCGCTTCATCTGGAATGGCACTTACACGTTCGGCGATTGGCTGGCGCCGAAGCCTGTTGAAAATACTTTCGCCAATACCGTGTATTTCGCGCGTTCCGCCCAATTGCTCAGCGATGCCGCACGCGTGCTCGGTAAATCCGAAGACGAGAAAACCTATGCGCAGCTCGCGCGCGATATTCGCGCGGCATTCCAACGCCGTTTCATGACGGAAGACGGGTTGTTCATCGAGGACGTACAGGGCGCGTATGTGCTGGCGCTGCAATTCGACATGCTCGAGCCGTCATTGCGTGCGAAGGCAGCGGCGCGTCTGCGCGAGCTCGTGCAAAAAGACGATAACCACTTGGCGACCGGCTTCCTGTCGACGCCGCATTTGCTCGACGTGCTGACGCAGCACGGTTATCTCGATACCGCGTATGCCGTTTTGCAACAGCAAACGTATCCGTCGTGGCTGTATCCGATCAGTAAGGGCGCCACTACGATTTGGGAGCGCTGGGGCAGCATTCAGCCGGATGGCAACTTTGGCGACAACGGCATGAACTCATTCAATCACTACGCTTATGGCGCTGTCGGCGATTGGATGTATCGCAACATTGGCGGCATTCAACCATTGGCGCCCGGCTATAAATATTTTCGTATTGCGCCGCTGCCCGGTGGCGATCTGACCAGCGCAAATGTCAGCTTTGAATCGCGCTATGGTTTGATCGCATCGAACTGGCACAAGAGCGAAACGGGTATGACCGTCGATGTCGATGTGCCGGCAAATACGTCGGCCGAGTTTGTGTTTCCCATTGCGAACGCCACGCTCACACGCGATGGCGCACCGATTGTCGTGGGGAATGGCATTGAAAATATCGCAACCAACGCGACCGGCCAGCCCGTGCTGAAGTTGGGTTCGGGCCATTACAGTTTTTCGGCAACACAACAATAGGTTATTCATCATGCCTTCCTTGTCCGAAGCAATTGTTGCGTTTTATACACAGCAATTTCCGGCCATCGTCATCAGCTTTCCGATCATGCTGTTGCCGTTTGTGTTGCTCGAACGTTGGCGGCCGTATAAAACGCCGCCGACCTGGCGCGAATACCTGATGAATTTTTCGATCAACGTATCGAGTTTCGCAATCGTAGGACCGATTGGCATTGTGGCTGCATATGCAGCAGATGCTGTTCGCACACATGCACCGTGGCCGACACTGGCATTCACGTTTTCCGATATCGGCATCGGCGTGCCGGCGATTGATTCGGTGCTGCGTATTCTGGCGATGATTTTCATTCCGCTATTCATGCACGATTTATGGTTTTACTGGTCGCACCGACTCGAACACAAGGTAAAACTGTTGTGGAGTTTTCATCAGCTGCATCACAGCGACACGAACATGAATGCGTCGACTTATTCGCGCGATCATTTTTTGCAAAATGCTTGGCGGTCATTTTTTTCGATGTTCACGGTTGGATTGATTTTCGATCTTGATTTGAAAGACGCCGCGCAGGCGGCATTGCTATCTAATCTGTTTTTGGGGTTGTGGTCGCAGTTCTATCATTCCGCAACACGATTTCAATTGCCGTGGCTCGACCGCGTCCTGGTAACGCCGCAAGTACATCGCATTCACCATTCAATTGAGCCGCAGCATCAGGATAAAAATTTCGCCGATGTACTGCCGATTTTCGATATTGTTTTTGGCACGTATGTGAAGCCGACGCGCGATGAATTTCCTGCCACTGGTTTGAGCGATGGTACGCCGCCACCGGCAAAGTGGTGGCAGGCGCAAATTGCACCGGTGATTGGATTGTTCGCTCGCAAAGTTGATGCTGATTAAGTTCCCATGAAAAAATTCCATAGCATCGCCGCCGTTTTGTTGTCGCTGCTGTTGAGCGAAATTGTTTTTGCCGAGCCGGCGATGAGTCGTTTGTCGCAGCACGGACGCTGGTTGACCGATGAACAAGGGCGGGTAGTGATGCTGCGCGGCGGCAATCTTCCGCTGCCAAGCTACACGAGCAAGAAATCCGCGTATAGCGCCAACACGCCGCAATTGCTGGCGGATAACGGTTTCAATGCGGTGCGCCTAGTCATTTTCTTCAGCGAGTTAATGCCCGAACCCGGGCATATCAACTCGGACTATTTAAAAGAAATCGACAATGCGGTGGCTGCCTATCGCAACGCCGGCATTTATGTGCTGATCGATTTTCATCAGGATGAATACAGCGCCGCCATCGGTGTGCGCGGCTTTCCAGCGTGGGCGGTATTCACCGACGGTCACGAACCAAAACGATTACGATTTCCCGCCGGCTATTTTTCCGATCCTGCTATTCACGTCGCATTCGATAATTTTTGGAAAAATCGCGAGGTGCCGAATACCGGCAGAGGCGTGCAGGATTTTTACAGCGATGGCTTGGCTGCCGTAGCGAAACATTTCCGCGATAACCCGGCGGTGTTTGGCATCGATGTGATGAACGAACCGTTTACCGGCTCGCGCTGCAATCAACCCGATCCGCGCAGTGCCGATTGCCCAGAACTCGAGCGCGATGCGTTAGCACCTTTTTATGAAAAAGCGGGTAGGGCGATTGCGGCAGTAGCGCCGGCAATTATTGTGTTTGTCGAGCCGTTCATGTTGCAGGGCTCGATGGGTGTTCCAATCAATACACCACCTCCCGGTGCACCGGCGCAGCGCGGATTATCGTTTCATCAATACGGCACGCTCGCTGAAATTCGCCAACGTGGGAATGATTACGCGATGGCGAGCGCACAGCGCACGCAATCGGCCATTCTCAATACGGAATGGGGTTTTACTAACGATCCGATCGAGTGGCGCAAACAAGCGCAAGAGTTGGACGATTTATTGATTCCGTGGTTGGCATGGGCGCGCGGTGCCTTCGCGCCGCTGGTCGACCCGCAGCTACCTGCCGCAGGTAACGAAAATCGTGAAGCGGTATTGCGTGAGCTCACTCGTCCGTATCCGCGTGCTACAGCGGGGACGCCGCAGCGGCTGACATTTGAACCGGAAACGGGTGCCTTAATGTTCACTTATACATCGGCGGCGGTGCAGGATTATCTGCGGCGCGTGGCGCTGACGGAAATCGTGTTGCCGAAAGCGAATTTTCCGCAAGGGTATTCAGTGACGATAGACTCCGGTAAGGCAACGATAATTTCGAAACCGGATACGCGTGTCTTGATCGTTAGAGCGCAACCCGATGCAGGCGAAATCACGATTCGTGCGCAGCGTAAGGGTAAGCTTGCCGACTTGCCAGCGCCGACTGCAAGCGAAGATCCGTACGCGTTCCTGCAGCAGCCGAGTGCAACAAAAAGTAAATCCGACGCATTATCGAGCAATTCAATGCTGGGGGATTTGCTCGGCAATCCTGCTGCCCGTGCCATCCTCGATCGCGAAGTGCCAGAGTTGGTTAATTCCCCACAGGTTGGAATGGGTAGCCAGATGTCGCTACGTGCGCTACAAGCTTATGTGCCGCAAATGTTGAACGATGAAAAATTGAACAGAATTGACCGAGCCTTGAGTACTATTCCAAAAGGGGCGGATCACTAACAGTTCAACTTAGCCGCGATTTCCTGCTAAAAGAATTTCTTCTTATCGGTGTTTTTAAAATCAAATTTTCAAAATTTTCGTATTGAAAGAATAGTTTTGCATCGAAACAAAAATAGTTTGTTTGTACTATTTGAATATGGTTGAATGCCGCAGTTTTGCTGTACTGGAGATGTAACGTGGTATTGGATGCAATTCTCCGCACGATAATTACTTTTGCTCGCATTTTGCGCAGCCTTCATCGAGAAGCGGTTTCTTCTCACCCCAATTGCTCAAGTCATTCCGGCGCGCAAACCGGCTTTATCGGTTAATTGTGCGTTTTTAAATCGTGCTCACGCGCGACGGGAACTGCTTTTGTTCAAAAAAAGCAAAAACGGAAATCGATCGTCAATAGAGCCATTAAAAGAGACGTATATCGTCATCCACAACGCAGGAGTTCAACGATGAAAGTGTTCCTCTCCCCAAAACGCAAAATGCTGGTCAGCGCCATTGCGGCCGCAATTACCGCCAGCGGCTATGCGAATCTGGCGCATGCAGAAGCCGCGCTCGAAGAAATTATCGTTACCGCACAGAAAAAAGACGATACGTTGCAAACCGTACCGATGACGGTTAATGCGGTCACCGCAGAGACAATCAGCAAATATAATCTGCTCGATTTCAAAGATATCCAAAACGTTACACCCGGCCTTACGATCAAATCGCAAGACAGTCGCACAAACACTATCGCAATGCGCGGTGTGAACGTATTGACGGATACTGGCTACGGCCCGGGCGTCGCGATCTATTGGAACGAAGTGAACTACGACATCGACAGCGCATTTAAAGCGATGTACGACGTTGGTCAAATCGAAGTATTGCGCGGCCCGCAAGGCACATTGCGCGGCATCACCGCGCCTGCCGGCGCAGTTACCGTTGTTACCAAGACGCCGAGCTTCAGTGAAATCGAAGGTACCGTTGAGCAAACGTTGGGCGAGCGCAATCTGTCGAACACCCAATTCGGCATGAGCTTACCGATCATCGAAAACGTATTGGCGCTGCGCATTGCCGGTCTGTATGACCACAACCAAAACGACGGCATCAAGAACGTCGTCACCGGCAAAACCAACAGCAACCAAACCAGCAGCGGCCGTATTACGTTAGGTTTCCGTCCGACGGATGACCTAGAGGCAACGTTGACCCACCAGTACATGGAGGCGAATAACTCCGGTAGCTCTGCGGTGTGGGGAACGGGCGCAGAGGGCACTTATAGTAAGTTCGATCGCAAATCAGTTAACGATGGTCCTTACAATAATTTCTCTCGTAATAGAGATACCGCCCTGCGCATCGAATGGAATTTGGGCGGCTATGAGCTGACTTCGATCACCGGTTATCGCGATCAGTCGAGCAGCGTTGTCCGTAATCTCGATACTGGTAATGTGCTGTCGTCGCTACCGGGTGTTGACGATTTGGGCGCGCCAATACCTGGCGCTGGGAGCAACACTCAACCAACAATTCACACGTTTACGCAGGAAGTTCGCTTCGCAACAACTGACGCCGACTTCTATAACTGGACGTATGGGTTGTATGGCAGCCGACTGGTTGCCAATACGACGAATGATCAGATTAACTATCAGGGCGATGGCTTTGGTGGCGTCTTCACCACAGTTCCATCGTCGGTGGCGATTGCAAACACGAACGAAGAGTATGCGGCATTCACCAACCAAAGTTTCCAATGGAACGATCGGTTCGAAACGCAGATCGGTGTTCGCTATCAAAGCAAGCGTGCTACGACCCGCTTGGCTGGTACGTCAACCGTTTCGTGCGACATTCCATTTACTACCCCGGGCATCAGCTGTGGCGTATTGCCAGTTAATTTCCCAGTTGATGGTGGTTCGGCTAAGGCCGTTGATGAAGGTGTCACCGGTACTGCATCGGCCTCCTATCAACTCACCGATGACGTTCGCGTTTATGCAACCTATGGCCACTCCTTCCGTTCAGGTGGTTTCACCGTAGCAGTATCGACCTATGGTCCTTTGACTCAGTATGAGCCGGAAACATCTGACTCGATCGAGCTGGGTTTCAAGAGCCGCTTGCTCGACGGACGCGTGCAGGTGAACGGTGATGTGTATTACCAAAAATATCACGACTTCCTGGCGCGCTCTTCGGAGGCCGTGCACACCTTTAATCCGTCCACTGGCCGAACGGCTGACGACTTCCTCAATTACAACGCAGACGCGGCAGTATCTGGCGCAGAGCTGCAGATCGATGCATTACTTACTGACGATTGGCAGGCTGGCTTAGGTATTTCGTACACCGATGCCAAGTTCACCGACGGCCAGCAACCCTACACGCTGCGTGATGCCACCAATGCTCCGGTTGATCCGAGTACGCAAGGATTGCTTGTATTCAAGCGCGATGCTACTGGTCGTCTCTCGGGCGAGCCAAACTGGGGCGTAACAGCAAGCAGCGAATACACTCTGCATTTCGGTGCAGTCGATGCGTTCGCCCGTGGTTTGTATAGCTTCCAGAGTGGTCGCAGCGATGAGTCGTTGCCAGGTAGTGTGCTGGACACCACGAGCTACGGTGTATTCAATTTGTTCCTCGGTGTACGTGACCCGCAAAAGACGTGGGAGGTCAGCGCTTGGGCGAAGAACCTGTTTGATCACGAGCAGGTCGTTAGTTATTCGGCACCGGCATCACTCGGCGGGATTGTCTCTGGCTATTCTGAGCTTCAAGTCATCCCCGAGCGTCAAATTGGCGTCACCGGCAAGTACAACTTCTCGCTGTAATCGAGCCGTCCTCAAAAGGCAGGGAAGCCCTTCTATATATGTATTATTTTTCCCTCAACCGCCCGCTTCAGCCGGGCGGTTTTCTCTTTATCGATTAAGTTCCCTGCGTATTGTATATATCGTTTGCAACGGTATAATCGCCCACGAGCTAAAAAGCTTGGTTTCTACAAAGCAGTTGATATACCTATAAGCGCAACGCATTTGTAATCCTTAACAAAAAAGCACGCGAAAAACTAACAATTATTCTGTTTCGCGCGTTAATAACGTAGGAGTAAACCAATGAAACTGTTCCAGACCTCGACACGTCCCCAGAAAAGACAGCTGGTTAAGGCGATAGCCACCATCGTCGCTGCAACAGCCTGCGCTTCAGCGGCTTATGCAGAAAGAGCACTCGAAGAAGTAATCGTTACCGCCCAGAAAAAAGACGACACGCTGCAAACCGTTCCGATGACGGTTAATGCGGTTACTGCGGAAACAATCTCGAAATACAATCTACTCGACTTTAAAGATATTCAAAACGTCACCCCCGGCGTCACTATCAAGGCACAAGATTCTCGTACGTCAACCATTGCGATGCGCGGCGTAAACGTTCTTACGGACACAGGGTATGGTCCAGGTGTCGCGATTTACTGGAACGAAGTGAATTTCGACATCGATACAGCAACGAAAGCGATGTATGACATTGGCCAGATTGAAATTTTACGTGGCCCGCAAGGCACATTGCGCGGTATCACTGCTCCCGCAGGCGCGGTGACCCTGACCACCAAGCGCCCAAGCTTTAGTGAGATTGAAGGTAATGTGGAGCAAACTTTTGGCGAGCGAAATCTTTCAAACTCACAGTTTGGCGTGAGCTTGCCCATTATTGAAAATAAGTTGGCTTTACGGGTTGCGGGTTTGTATGACCACAACCAAACAGACGGCATTAAAAACATTCCAAGCGGTAAAACAAATAGTAATGAAACCCGAAGTGGGCGTATTACCTTGGACCTACGCGCTACTGATGATTTAGAGGTGGCGTTAATTCATCAATACACGGAGTCAACTGGTAGCGGCCAAGATCCAGTGATCGGTTGTGGTACCGGGAATGTTCTAACATGCCTCGATAAGTCGGATCGCAAATCTGTTGTTAGTGGTCCCGAAAATACTACGTTCCTTCGTCGTGCGGACACAGCACTCAATGTGGAGTGGACTCTGGGTGATTATACGTTGACCTCGATCACAGGTTACCGTGAAGATGCCAACCAAATTCACCGCAATTTCGGAGATACAGGTAATGTACAACCTTCCACAGCGTTTGTTGCACTAGGCCCAACTTTTGTACTCACTGGTCCTATGGCGCCTGATCAGCAAGAAGTATTGACGCACTATCATCGGTTCACACAAGAGTTGCGTTTTGCCACAAATGATGCCGAGTTCTATAACTGGACTTATGGTTTGTTTGGCAGCCGTGATTTGACCTATACCACAGTGCAACAACCCTTACCTGTAGCTTATTTCGCAAGCGGTTTTCTGATTGGTCGTGACACCTGGGGTGTCGATGTTAATGTTCCGGTAATGAGTGAAGAGTATGGAGTATTTACTAACCAGTCCTTCCAATTTACCGATAAATTGAATGCTCAAGTGGGAGTGCGCTATCAGAGCAAGCGTGCAGTAACGCGTTTGGATAACACTACTCACCCATCCGCAATGATTCAATCGATAGGCTTTCCCGCCGCGATACCGGGTACATTCAATCCAGGTCCTGCAAATGATGAAGGTGTTACTGGTACAGCGAGTGTTTCCTATCAGCTTTACGATGACGTGAATATTTATGCCACATATGGTCGATCATTCCGTTCGGGTGGTTTCACCGTCGCGCCGTCTAGTCCTGGTATTTATGCTCGATATCAACCTGAAACCTCCGACTCGATTGAGCTTGGCGTGAAGAGTCGTTTTGCTGATGGTAGGATCCAAGTTAACGCAGATATTTATTATCAAAAATATCATGACTTCCTCGCGCGCTCTCAGAGCGGTGTAAAAACTATTACCTATGATGCCTCCTTTACTCCAATCAACAGCGGATCTGATTTCCTGAACTATAACGCTGATGCTGCAGTTAGCGGTGCAGAGATACAGATTGATGCGCTGCTGACGGATGATTGGCAAGTCGGTCTGGGTGTTTCCTACACTGATGCTAAATTTACTGGTGGCAATGCATATTGCGATATTTCGTCTGATCCGGCTTGTACCACTATCCAGACAGATTCTCTCCCGGGTGGTGGTTTCGGCCAAGTCGGCGTTAAGAAAGCTAATGGGCGTCTCGCGGGCGAACCAAACTGGGGTGTTACAGCTAGCTCGGAGTACACAATGCATTTCGGTGCTCTGGACGCTTTTGCTCGCGGTCTCTATAACTTTCAAAGCGGACGTGTTGATGATGCTCAGTTAAATAGCGCAGGCGACACGAGTAGCTATGGTCTCTTCAATCTTTTTGTAGGTGTGCGTGATCCGAAGAAAGTTTGGGAAGTCAGCGTGTGGGCGAAAAACCTCTTCAATCACGAGCAGATCGTCCGCCGCTCCTCAGAGTCGCTGTATCAACCTCTAAATTTGGATCTCCCACAGACGAGCGCTCCGGGGGATGGCACGATTCGCTCTGGATATAGTGGTGTGCAGGTTATCCCCGAACGCCAAGTCGGCATCACCGGCAAATACAACTTCTCGTTGTAATTGCCAACTGCAATACACAAAGGGCCGTAAGGCCCTTTGTTGTTTTAGGGATTTGATTTTCCGCTCCGTTAAATACATTTCATTGGTCTCACCATTCTTTGCCGCATAAAATGCCGAGCTCGATTCTTCGCTTCTTGGTGCGCTGTGCAAAAGGCTTTGCTGTCCTCGTTATTTCAAATCGATAGAAAAACACTTAAGCAGCTGCTTGCGTTGGCGGTGCCGATCATTCTCGCGAACGCCGTGCAGACCAGTTATCAGCTGATCAATACGTTTTGGGTCGGGCGATTGGGGGCCGATGCCGTCGCAGCGGTGTCAGTGAGTTTCCCGATTATTTTTTTACTGGTTTCGCTGGGCGGCGGCTTGTCGATTGCCGGTTCTATTCTTGTTGCGCAATACACGGGCGCGCGTGATTTTGAAAAAGTGAATCACGCATCCGGCCAAACCTTGCTGATGGTGGTTGTCGTATCGTTGCTGCTATCGATAATCGGTTATCTCGCTGTCCCTGCGCTGCTGCGTCTCATGGGCGTTAGCGATGAAGTATTCAACGATGCAGCTGCGTACATGCGTATTTCATTTGTCGGTATCGTGTTTGTATTTGCATTCGCCATGTACCAATCGATCATGCGGGGCGTCGGCGAAGTTAAAGCGCCTTTTTATGTCGTATCGGCGAGTGTCGTGCTCAATTTGATTCTCGATCCATTGCTGATATTCGGCTGGGGTCCGGTTCCTGCAGCTGGTGTGGCAGGTGCCGCTTATGCAACGTTGATCACGCAAATTGTTTCTGCAGTTGTAGGAATGGTTCTCTTGTTCAGAGAGCGCTATGGCTTGCATTTAAAGGCGCGCGATTTAATTCCTGACTGGCCACTGATTAAAGTGGTATTTCGTTTGGGGCTGCCTGCATCTGTTGAACAGTCAATGCAGGCGCTCAGCATGACAGCGACGACGATGCTCGTCAGCACCTTCGGCACGCTGGCCATCGCATCCTACGGCATCGGTTTTCGCGTGCTGACGTTCGTCATCATTCCTGCATTCGGTATTTCGATGGCGGTGTCGACGTTGGTAGGGCAGAGCATCGGCGCGGGCGATCAAAAAAGTGCGGAAAAAATAGCGATCGCATCGTCGTGGGTGAGCTTATTGCTACTCGGCGCCGTCGGCATTTTGTTTTTTATTTTTGCATCGCCGATTGTGCGTTTTTTTGTTCCTGAAGATGCGGCTCTCATTGAGGAGGCCGCAAGAGTGCTGCGTTATATGTCGATCGGATTCGGCACCATCGGCGTTCAGCTCGCGCTCAGTGGCGCTTATCGCGGCGCCGGTGACACATTTATCACGATGCTCTTATCTGCTATTGGTGTATGGATAGTACAGCTGCCGATCGCAGTTTTTCTGTCTAAATACACCGCGTTGCACGTAAACGGATTGTGGTTATCGTACCCGTTATCATCAGTCATCAATTTAGCAGTAGCGTTGTGGTATTTCCGCAGCGGCCGTTGGAAACGTATTCGGTTAACCGCTGACAAGAAACTACAGGTAAAAGTGAGCGAGGAAATATTGATCGAGGAAGGGCGGAGCTAAGCTGTGTCGTCATTCCGAAAAATGTGCGACGCTAAATTCTTTTGATTAAGTTCCCGCTCTCTGCGGGAGAGGGAGCTTAATCGGAGCTCCCTAATTTTTCTGCTGTCTCATCGCCAGTACTTTCGGCAGTGCGACGACCCCGATCAATAAGATACCGACAACGATCGACATGACGATGCCTGGAATATTCAACAAGCCGAGGCCAAATGTCAGAAATCCCATCAGCACTGCTGCTAGCACGACACCGATAATGGTGCCGCTGCCGCCATTCACCGAGACACCGCCCAGAATCACCATGCTGATAATTTCGAGCTCCATGCCCTGTGCGATCGACGGGCGTGTCGAGCCCAGGCGTGAGGTCAGCAGTACCGCTGCAATGCCGCTGGCAACGCCCGTGGCGACGAACAGCCAAAAACGGTACTGCTGTGCGTTAATGCCGGAAAATATCGCCGCCGTGCTGTTGGCGCCGATAGCATAAATACGCCGACCGAGAATCGTCACATGCAGCAGCGCACCAACGAGTATCGCGAGCACGATGAATAATACGAGCTCGAACGAAATCGGCCCAGCCACATAACCCTGACCAAAAAACGCAAAACTTTCCGGATAATGTTTAAGCGCGCGATCACCGAGCACTGCGTAAGCCGCGCCGCGAAATAATGTCATCGTGCCGATAGTGGCGACAATCGAAGGCACGCGATACACCGCTACCAATAAGCCGTTGATTGCACCGGCCAGCGCGCCGGTCACCAATCCAACCGCCACCAATGCCGGCGTGCCATAACCTGCTTGTGCACACAGACCCATTGCCACCGAGGCGAGGGCGATGATGCCGGCGACTGAAATATCGATTTCGCCGGAAATAATTAGCAACGCGAGCGGCAATGCCACGATGGCTTTTTCGGTGAAATTGAATGTGGCGTCGGACAGCGTATCGACGTTAAAGAAATACGGCGATAACGCCGCGTTGAAGCAAAGATCGAGAATCAGCGCGAGCACGAGTACCGCTTCCCAACGCAAGGCAATGCGATGCTTTGGCTGAACGGCCGCGGTGGCGGGCAATACGGTCATGCTGCACTCTCCTGCAAAATGGTGCGCCCTTGCGGGCGTCGGGCGCGTGCGTTGATGACAACCGCGGCGGTGATGACCAGACCGCTCACGGCCATTTGCCAGAATGGCGATAGCCCGATCAGCGGCAGAGCATTTTTGATGATGCCGAGAAATAAGCAGCCGAGCACGACGCCGGTGACGGTGCCGATGCCGCCGGCAATCGAAATGCCGCCGATTACGCACGCGGCGATAACCTGCAATTCAAATCCGAGCGCGACATCGGTGTACGCAACCGCGAAGCGCGAAACCCAGAAATACCCGCATAACCCGGCCAATGCGCCGCTCAGCGTAAAGGCGATACATTGGGTGCGACCGATATCGATACCGGCATAAATAGCCGCTTCCGGATGATCGCCTGCCGCGAATAAATTGCGGCCCGTGGTGGTAAGGCGCAAAAACACGAATACCCCGGCGATGCCGAAAATCGCAGCCCATGATAACGCGGTGATACCAAACATATGCGCGCGTACAAAATCGAGAAATTCGGGCGACATCTGATTGCTATTGATCCAGCGCCCACCGGATAACACGAAGACCAGGCCGCGATAAATCGATAATGTGCCGAGCGTCGCCACAATCGGTGGGACTTGTAAGCGCCAGATGAGAACGCCATTCAATGCACCGAGTAGCGTGCCGAGAATTAATGCGAGCGCCAGCACCGGCACGACACCGAGCTGCGGAAAATGATGATTGAGCAGCGCGACTGCCATACCGCACAGCGCCAGATTGGAGGCGACCGATAAATCGACGCCGCGCGTCAGCAATACCGCCATTTGTCCGAGCGCGAGCAAAATCAAAATCGCAGTGTCGTCGAATACGTCCAACAAATTGCCGAGTGCAATGAATTGTGGAAATGCGCTGGCAATCGCGACGAGCAATAGTAATAGCAACGCAGCCAGGCCGACATCGCGATGCGAAACGAAGGTACGAAAACTCATAGAATTCCTCATGCGTTCGCCGCCGCGCGAACAACGTTTTCCGGTGTTGCATCGGCGCGATCGAACAATGCGCACACGCGACCGCGGTTCATGACCAGCACGCGATCCGACATGCCGAGCACTTCCGGCAATTCCGACGACACCATGATGATCGCGCAGCCGCGCTGCACACATTCGCTCATGATTTGATGCACGGCTGATTTCGCACCGACGTCAATGCCCTTGGTCGGCTCATCGAGAATCAGCACGCGTGGATTCACGCCGAGCCATTTTGCCAATACCACTTTTTGCTGGTTACCGCCGGACAGTTCGCACACATGCTGCTGCAATCCGGATGATTTGATTTCGAGTCGTTCGAGTAAATCCTGCGCGAGCACATATTCGCTGACACGCTTGAGAAAGCCGAGCTTCGATAATTGCTTCAGACTTGGCAAACTGACGTTGTCAGCGATAGGCAGCGTTAATACAGCACCTTGGTGCTGACGGTCTTCAGGGACCAAGGCGATACCATGACGAATCGCTTCCTGCGGGCTGCGAACGCGCACTGGTTTATCGTCAATGTAGATGTCGCCGCCATCGACGGGATTGAGCCCGAACAATGCTTGCATGACTTCGCTGCGACCGGCGCCAACCAAACCATAAATACCGAGGATTTCGCCGCGGCGCACTGAAAAATTAATATCGCGAAATTCCGGCGCCCGCGAAAAATGTTCGATGCGCAATACTTCTGCGCCTAATTCCACCGGTACTTTTGGGAAAATCTGTTCGACCGAGCGACCGACCATCATGTCGATTAATTGGTTGGTGTCGGTGTCGCATACCAATCCGTGACCAATGGCACCGCCATCGCGAAATACCGCATAGCGATCGGCAATCGCAAAAATTTCTTCAAATTTATGGCTGATAAATAACAGCGCGCGGCCTTCGTCCCGCAGCTGGCGCACGATGCGAAATAATTCTTCGGCTTCGTGGTGCGACAACGCGGCAGTCGGCTCATCCATAATAACGACGCGGCTGTCATGACTCAGCGCGCGTGCAATTTGCACCATATGTTTTTGCGCGACACTGAGATCGCCGACCAGCGTGTCGGGATCGATCGGCGTTTCGAGCTTTTCCATAATTTCGCGCGAACGCCGGCGCATGGTTTTCCAATCGATGAGACCATGTTTGAGCGGACGACCGGTGATGAAAATATTTTCCGCGACCGACAGTGCATCGAATACGACAGACTCCTGATGAATCACGCTAATGCCGAGTTGTTGCGCAACGGTTGGCGATGCGATGTGCACCGGTTTGCCATCGATGCAAATTTCGCCCGCATCGGGTTGATAAACGCCAGTCAGCGTTTTCACCAGCGTCGATTTGCCCGCGCCATTTTCGCCGATCAATGCGGTGACCGAGCCGGGATACAATTGCAATTCGCCATTGACGAGTGCGCGCACGCCGCCGAACGATTTTTTAATGCCGCTGAGTGTAAGCACGGGTGTTGCGTCGTGATCGGCGCTATTTCTTGCTGGATTCGTCATTAAGGTGACCGCTAAAAAATTTGCGAAAATTGATCGACGTTGGATTTATCGTAAACGAATGGCTCGCCCATCGGACCGCTGCCATCCGCATCGAAAGTGACGTTGCCAAGACGGCCAATCGACACCGTTGTGTTCGGGCCGACAGGGTCACCATGCGCGAGCTGCACGGCAATTTGAGTGACGGCATAACCGAGATCGATCGGATTCCAGATCGCAAAACTTTTCACCGTGCCCTGATGCACATGTCCCGCCATTTCGGAGGGCAGTCCCAGTCCGGTTACGAACACGCGGCCCGTGGCACCTTGATCTTCGACCGCTTTGGCAGCGGCAACAATGCCTACTGAGCTGGGCGAAACAATCACGGCGAGATCGGGATATTGTTTTAACAGCGCAGCGGTTTCGCGATACGACTTATCGGCAAGATCATCGCCGTACACGACGGCCACTAATTCGAGGCCGGGAAATTCCGGCAACGCATTTTTCATTTCCGCGATCCATGCGTTTTGGTTGGTCGATGTTGGCGTCGCTGAAACGATGGCGAATTTGCCGCGCGCTGCGGGGGCGGCACTGGCGGCAAGACGATCGCAGGTGCGCCCGACCAATGCATCCGACGACGGCGACAGATGCACAATGCGGCCTTCTTTCGCGACCGCGGAATCGAACGACATCACTTTTATGCCGCGTTTCAGCGCTTTTTTCAGCGCCGGCACCAATGCGTCGGAATCATTGGCGGATATGGCGATGACGTCGACATGCTGTGCGATTAACGCATTGATGACTTCGATCTGACCTTCGGCGGTGGTGGCGGTGGGGCCGGTGAAAATAATTTTTACGTTGCCGTGTGCTTGGGCGGCTTCATCAGCGCCTTTATGTACGGCATCAAAAAAACCATTGCCGAGCGATTTGGCGACGACGCCAATGCGTATGGTTCCCGCAGATTCGCGCGAAGAGCAGGCGGTCGTCAGCAATAGCGTCAACGCGATCAGAGTGTTTAACAGTGCTTTAGTGAACAACGATTTTTTCCTGCTTATGATTATTGAATTCAATGTGGTCATTATTGCGCGGCGGAAAACACACAGTGTAATAGCTCAAATGCAATCATAATGTATCATTTTCGAGCGTGACCACTCAACGTTTAGTGTGTACACTCGGTCGAGTAGTAATTCTCCTCTTAAAACATAAAGTTAGAGCTGATTAATCATGCACGCGACCGAGCGCGACGATTTTATTTTAAAGATTCTGCAGGAGCAGGGATTTGTTTCATTGCAACATCTTTGCGAGCACATGAGCGCTTCGCCCGCCACTGTGCGCCGCGACCTCGAGCGCCTCGCGGTCGCTGGATTATTGCAGCGGGTGCATGGCGGCGCACGAATGGTTGAAACGTCCGACCATCATCTCGCAGGAACGCCGTTCGAACTCAACGTGCGCCAGCACATCGAACAGAAAACTGCGATCGGCCGCGAAGCTGCGAAATTATGCAAGCCGGGCGAAGCGATCATCATCGACGGCGGCACTACCACGTTTCAAATGTGCCCCTATCTGCAGGCCAATAATTTACATGTGTTGACGAATTCGCTACACATTGTCGATGTCTTACTGCGCCAAACGGGCGTGCAACTGGCAGTACCCGGCGGCAGTATTTTCCGCGAGCAGAACATCATTCTCAGTCCGTTCGAGGACGATGGTCTCAAGCGTTTTC